>Ga0134126_10005422_pt1 | contig 15939 bp, 29 predicted proteins | sample KB31752_FD_96881 | JGI IMG/M metagenome (GOLD analysis project Ga0134126, IMG submission 96881) | Terrestrial soil microbial communities with excess Nitrogen fertilizer from Kellogg Biological Station, Michigan, USA - KB3-175-2 | ecosystem: Environmental > Terrestrial > Soil > Unclassified ...
GGGCTGCCGCGGCGGATGCCGCGAGGGATGCCGCGAGGGATGCCGCGAGGGATGCCGCGAGGGCTGCCGCGAGGGATGCCGCGTGGGCTGCCGAGCGTGAATGGCAGGGTCAGCGACTTCTCGCGCTCGTCACGGAGGCCGGACTATGACTCGCCGCCGATTCGAGGACTCGCTGGTGTACGCCGACGGGGACACCGGGACCAGGTTTGAGCAGGTCAGCACGCCCGAGCGGCCGGGGAACACGGTGTGGGTGTTCGTGCTGACCGAAGCCGACGCGAGGGGTTGGGAGCGCGAACGGCTGGACATGCTCGAAGACGCCTTCTGGCTGGTCCGCGAGGCGCTAGCTGGACACATCGAGGGTCCGCTGACCCTCCCGATAACGAGGTTGCCGATCCGTGTCTGAGCAGCGGCGCCGAAGCGGAAGGGGCGCGATGAGCGTGCTCAAGGACATCTGGCCGTGCTGGAGCGCGCACGGGTGGGAGATGGCATCAGAGTTCTCGGTCCAGGCCGGCGATATCCCGCGCGCTACAGCCATATCCATCTTCGCCCGCACCGATGGCTGCTCGTTTACCGAGGTCGGTGCTTGGAAACGGCACATCCGTGCGCTGAGCCGCCAGGAGCTTTACGAGTGGTGGGTCGAGGCGAACGAGTGGCGCGACGACGAAACGGGAGGTGGCTGGGAAGCGCACCCGGACGCGGCGCCCGACGACTGGGAAGCACCCAAGTACGACGAGTCGATGCCGACCTGGGAGTTCTGCAAGCGCGATCACCCCGAGGCGGAGGCGGTGTGGATCGTGGGTCTGAGAAGGGACGGTGGGCCGCGATGAGCGATCGGCGCCAGAACGAGGCACCATACGCGATGGTCGGCATCGCCCATTTCAGGCTCTGTTTCGTGGACGGCCCTTGGGCTTACTTCGCCAACTGCGCCCCCACGGAGATCAGCGGCGACGACTGGAACGACGCTCCCCACGATGCCAACGCAAGCCGTCCCTACCCGCGCGACGATCAACGAGTGGTCAAGGTCGCCTACGACGGCGATTGGGAGATCGCGGGCTCGCAGTTCGGGGTGGTGCAAAAGCATCGGAATATCGTCGTGTTCAGCGCTCTTCGCGCGGCACGAGCTCGGCGACGTCGGGGCGCTTCACGAGCTCGCGGACCGCGGCGTCGAGGAGCTCGCGCTGCTCGCCGTTGAGCTGCCGGATGAACGTCTGCACGTCACCGGTGTAGCAGCGATCCATCCGCTCGAGCAGCGCCCGGCCCTTCGGTGTGATCAGCACGCGCTTCACGCGCCCGTCGTCCTCGTCGTCGATCCGGTCGACCAGGCGCTCCTGCTCGAGCGTGCTCACCACCCGCGTCGCGGCGCCGCTCGTCACGCCGAGCATCGCGCCGATCCTCGAGATCCTGGGCGGCCGGCCGTGCGGCCGGGCCAGGATGTGCAGCAGCTTCAGGCCCGACAGCGAGATCCGCTCGCCGGCGATCGCGTGAACGTGCGCCTCGCACGCACCCTGACTCGCGCGCAGTATCACCGCGTAGAACCCCACCGCCAGGTCATACTCGCCCTGCTCGGAGGAAAGATCCGGGGAAGACGCGCGCCGAGAAGATCCTGCCGCCACGCACGCAGCTTACCTTGCGTAAGTGACGGATCAGCCGTAGGCTGACCTCGTGCCGCTGCACCCGTCACCGCTCGATCATCGCGAGCTCGAGGACATCCTGCGCGGAAAGCCGGCAATCCAGGGCGCCCAGGCGCGCGCGACGGCCAGCAGGCCCGAGGGAAAGAGCGCACCCCTCGGGTCTGCCGGCCGCCGCGCTCGCGGCGTCCAGGCGTTCACGCATCGTGGCTGAGCGCGACGACGACGCGCAGACGCTGCAGGACGTGCGCGCGCAGCAGGAGGCGCAGGCCGCGGCGGAGGAGGCCGCGGACGAGGCGCAGGCCGCCGGCGCGACCCCCACAGAGCAGAAGGCCGCCGCGCTCGAGGCCGCCAGGGAGGCGCTCGCGGACTACCGGCTTCACGACGACGACGTCGACCGGATCGCGCGCCGGCAGGTCGAGGTGCTGCGCGAAGCCGGCGCGTTTGACCCGCCCACACCACCGCCGCGGGTGGCCGCGGGTGAGGCGCCGACCGGCATAGCTGACCCGGCCGGCGCCTCACCGACGTCACCGGAGCCTACGCCACCGCCGGTCGAGGCGCCGCAACCGCCGCGCAAGCTCTCACTGGCAGAACGGTACGCGGGCGTCACCGAGGCCGATGGCTGACACCGACCTGCTCGCCGCACCGGCCGCCAGCAACGGCGAGCTCGCGTGGCGCACCGACCGCAAGGGCCGCGAGTACATCCCGCGGCGCGGCGACACAGGCAGCGGCATCGTCTACCGCCAAGGCGAGGAATCGATCGAGGAGGCGTGGGCGCGCGACCGCGACGCCGCGGAGAAGAAACGCAAGACCCCGAAGAGCGGCAAGCGGCAGCGCAAGCCGCCAGCGCCGACGCAGGTCGACCTGAAGACGCTCGAGCACCAGCTGCGCCAGGCGCTCGAGACACCGGTGATGGTGTGCGCGATGCAGGGCGACGAGTGGGGCGTCCAGCACTTCCAGAACCAGGCGCCGCGGCTCGCGCGCAACATGGTCGCGTGCGCCGAGGCGAACCCGTGGTTTCGGGAGAAGCTCGTCGCCGCGATGACCGGCGGCGACGTGCTGCCGCAGGTGATGATGTTCGCGAGCCTCGGCGCCGCCGCGTTCGCGTACGTCGTGCCGCCGATCGTCTACTACCTCAACCCGGGATTCCTGCCGCCGCGCGCGGTCGGCATGGTCCGCGAGAAGTTCGCGATCCCCGAACCCACGGTCGTCGCGATGGGCGACCAGGATCAGGTCGACTTTGCCGCCGCCGAGGCGTCCGCCTACGCCGCGCCCAGCCTCGCCGACGAGGCCTAGACCGCCGCGGCCGCCCGCCGCGGCGCGGCCGATCGCGCTCGGCCGGATCCGGCTCAGCGCGCCCCGCGACAGCGACAGCCTCACCCTCGACCGCAGCGTCCCCTACGAGCGCTGGGACCGCTTCCGTCAGCGCGCCCGCTTCCGCCAGGGCGAGCACATCACGATCATCGGCACCACCGGCTCAGGCAAGACCGTGCTCGAACGCGAGCTCGTCAAAACCACCCCCTACACCGTCGTGCTCGGCACCAAGAACTCCGACACCGAGCTCTACGGCGGGTTCCTGCAAGTCGGGTACGAGATGGTCGACACGTTCGACGCGCAACCCATCGACGGCGAACCCGACCGCGTCATCTTCCGCCCGCGCCTGGAAAGCAGCGGCCGCCGCGGCGTCGAACGTCAACGCGAAGAGTTCGAGCACGTCTTCGACGAGGTCCTCGAAGCCGGCGGCTGGCACATCGTCTGCGACGAGCTGTGGACGCTCGCCAACCGCCTCAACCTCACCGTCAACCTCGAGACGTTCTGGACCGCCGGCCGCTCGGAGGGAATCACCGTCGTCGGCGCCACACAGGAGCCCGTCTACATCCCGCTGCTCGCGTACACCGCCGCGACGCACCTCTTCTACTTCCGCACCACCGACCGCAAACGCATCGAACGGATGGCCGAGCTCTCCGGCGGCCACAACGACCTGATGCGCCGCCTCATCCCCGAGCTTCCCAAGCACGAGTTCGTGTACACCAACACGCGCACCGGCCTCGTGCTGCGCTCAAAGGTCGCGCTCCCCCACACATGAGAACGGTCCACATCCGCGTCCCCGACCAGCACGTCGCGCAGCTCGAGGCGATCGCCGCGATCGAGGAACGCGACCTGTCCTGGATCGTGCGCCGCGCGATCCGAGACTTCCTCCAAGCCACCCTCGAACCCGCGGAAACAGTGGCGCAACGCAGCGCGTGACAGCGCGTGACAGCGCGTTCTCGGCGTGCTTGACAACCGGCCGCCAGGCCCGCAAGGTGAACATCCGTGAGCAGCTTCCTGGACACGCTCCTCGCCGACGCGGAGACGATCGTCGAGTCCGACCTGCCGTCCCCCGAAGCGGTCCGCGGCGTTCTCGCCGCGCTCGTCAAACGCGTCGAGCAGCTCGCCGGCATCGGCCACACCCAGGCGCCCCCGCCGCCGCCGACACCCGAGCCCGCTCCCACCAACCCGGTCCCCGCCGACGCCGCGCCCGCCGACACGCCCGATCCCGCGGCCGCGAGCGGCCCCGGTCACCCGCCCGTCCAGCAGACCGACCCCGCGCCGACCGCGGCGGAGCTCGACCAGCAGATCGCGGAGCTGCAGGCGCAGCGCGCGGCGCTCGGAGCGCCCGCGTGATCGTCGCCGAGGGAGCCCTGATCGGCCTGTGGCTGATCGTGCTGCACTCGATCTACCTGTTCGTCAAGGTCATGGCGCGCGGTAGCTGGCTGTCCACCACCCTCGGCGTGCTGAGCATCTGATGGCCACCGCAGCCCAGATGGCGCAGTCCACGCAGGGAGCCCCCCAAGGCGGCCTGATCCCGTTCCCCGCCGCGTCGCGGCGCGTCATCACACAGGGCCCGAGCTTCACGTTCACGCCCGGCACCTCGCCGATCATCCTCGGCCCCGTCGACCTCGTCCCGACCGGGTACATCAGCCACGTCGAGCTGCTGCTCACGACCGTCACCGCCGGCACCGGCGGCACCGGCGCCGGCGACTACCCGTTCAACCTCTACCAGAACGTCCAGTTCATCGACGCTGGCGGCCAGAAGATGGACGACCTGCCCGGCTACGCCATACTGCAGGACAACTGCGCCGGCGGGTTCCGCCAGGTCCCCGACCCGCGCACCGACTACGACTACAGCTCCAGCGCGACCGCGCCGAACATGCGGCTGCGGATCGAGCGCGAGCTGTACCCCGACGGGCGCGGAGCGCTCCCCAACCTGTCCGGCACCCAGAAGTACCGGATCCGCGTCGTCATCGACGCGATCGCCAACATCTGGTCCGCCGCCCCGACAACCGCGCCGACGCTGCAGCTGCAGATCATCCAGCACGAGTGGTTCCTGCCCGCCGCCTACAACGGCGCCGGCCAGGCGCAGCAGCGCCAGCCGTCGCTGCTCGGCCTCGCGCAGTACCGCACCAGCTGGTATCCGCAGCAGTCGATCCAGAACCCCAACGTCAACCTGCAGATCCGCGCGAACGGCAACCTCATCAAGTACATCGCGCTGATCGGCCGCACCACCGCGACCGGCCTCCCACGCTCCGACGCCGTATTCCCCGACCCGTTCACGCTGCGCGTCGACAACAGCTACCCGCTCAACGCGGTCCCGCTGAAATCGCTGATCGCGAACTCGCAGGCGAAGCTTCGGCAGGCCAGCGCGCGCGACACCGGCGTCGTGCTGATCCCCTTCGACACCGGTCTCGGCCGCGGCGTCGGCGACAACGGCTACGCCAGCTGGGAAGAGACCTCGACCGCGACCTACCTCAACATCCAGGGCGTCCAGCCAAGCTCGACCGCGGGCACGATCGACATCCTCGTGTGCGAGGTGTCCGTCGCCGAGGTCGACCCGACCGAACGCGCCGCGCTCGGCTCCGCCACCGGCACCTGGAACCCGAACATCGCGCCGACCGTGATGGGCGGCGTGTGATGAAGGACGTCGTCGGCGTCGCCGCGCTGATCATCTACCTCGCGATGCTCGCCGTGTTCGTCAAGAGCCAGAACTCGAGCAAGATCGTGCAGAGCCTCGGGTCAGCGTTCAACGGCAGCCTCCAGGTCGCCTCGCACGGGTAACCGGCGATGGCGCAAACGCTCCTCGACTACACCGTCAACGCGTCCTCGCCGGCGCCACCCACCGGCGGCGGAGCCGCGACCCCCGGCCCCTACAGCCAGGCGACCGTCGGCCGCTCGCTCGACGCCGGCGTCACCGTCGGCGTCGCGAACCAGCCCGTCGGCACCAGTCCGCTCACCGGCGTGCACAACACGCCCCTGCACGTCGCGGTCGTCGGCATCGGCGCGCTCGCCGCGATCGTGCTCATGCACAAGTGGGGCTTCCGCCTCGTATCGGTCGGCCGCTACGGAGGGAGGTGAAGATGAAGCTCAAGACCAGCCACGGCATGCTGCTCGGCTTCGCCGCCGGGCTGCTCGTCGCGCACCTCTACCACACCCAGACCACCGGACCCGGCACCGTCCGCAGCAAGACGGGCCGATGAGCGTCCAGGCACGCATCTCCACCAGCTTCCTGCTCGGCGTCGCCGCCGGCGTCGCCGTCATGTGGGTCCACCGCCGCTACACCACCGGAGGCTGACCGTGGAGGTCGTGTTCGCCTTCGCGCTCCTGCTCGCCGGGATCGTCCTCATCACCGTCGCGGTCACCGGATCCACATTCCGGCAAACCGTGCGCGGCAAGGCGAACACCGCCCGCCTCCACCAGACACCGGGAGCCTGACATGGCCGCCCCCACGACGCGGCCGCCCGGTAAGGGCTTCACCACGCCCCGCGCTGAACGATGGGTGATGGCCGCCGCACTGATCACCGCCGCCGTCTACACCGTGCGCCGACTCGTCGAAGGCGAAACCTCGCCCGCCCCCGCGACGAGCGCCGCCCGCGAGTTCCTCGGCCAGGGCAGCCCCCCGAACTTCGCGCAGTGGATCATCGCCTGGGGCACCGGGTTCACCGGCCTCGCGCTGCTCGCGCTCGCGCTCCCCGAGCTCGCCGGCGCGCTCGCCACGTTCGTCGTGCTCGCCACCTTCCTCGAAAGCGGCAGCCAGCTCGCCACCGACATCGGCCTCCTCGAACGCGGCGCCGGCATCCTCAGCCCCGGCAACACCCCGCTCCCCACGCCCACCACCACCACCGGTGCTGCGGGGCCGCTCGCGCCCGCCCCAAGCACATTCGCGAAAGCGCTCAAGCCGAACCTCTCGATCGGCAAAGCGAAAGGCTCCCCCAGCAAGGACAGCGTCAACAAGGCCGCCGCCGCTGAAGGCCTGCACTACGACCCCGCGAGCGGACAGTACGTGCCCTGATGGCAACCGACCAGCTCATCGCAACCCTCGTCGGCGAACAGGCCGCCGCATGGCAGATCCCGCCATCAGTCGCCCGCGACATCGCGGTCCCCTCCCAGATCGGCGACGGGCTCGCCGGACCGCGCAACGTGCAGCACCTCATGATCGCCCGCGACGCGATCCCGATCGCCGCCGACGAGCTCGCCTACCAGCGCTCGCTCGGCATGGAAGTCACCGCCCGCCACCGCGCCGGCCGCTACTTCTTCCTGCGCCCCGAAATGCAGGTCGGCGGACCCGGCCTCTCCCCCGAGCTTCCCGGCCTCCCCCTCCAGCCCGGCCTCCCCGGCCCGCGGCGCCCACAGATCCCCGCCACCCAATACCACGGCATCCCGCCCACCCAAGTCCTGCCGCCCGCCCAGACCGTCTACTACACCGCGACGCCGCAAGTCGGCTACAACTGGTAGGCCGACGTGGCGATCGACCTCAAGAAGAAGCTCGGCCCGCTCCCCGTCTGGGCATGGGCAGGCCTCGGCGCCGGCACCATCGGCGTCATCTACTACATCCGCAGCAAGAGCACAAGCTCGAGCACGACGAGCGCGACCGACCAGCAGCTCGCCGCCGAGCAGGCCGCGCTCGCCAACCAGGCCGGCTACCCGCCGACCGTTGACACCACCGGCCCCAGCGGCGGCGGCGGCCCCGCCACCCCCGTCGACACCACCGGCCTCGCGACCGGCTACACCTCCACCGACCAGCTCGCGCAAGGACTCGCCGCGATCAGCGACCAGCTCAACACGCTGTCGCTCGCCGGCCCGGTCGACACCGGCATCGCGAGCCCCGCCCAAACGCTCGTCGGCGAAGCCACCGACCTGATCAACGCGCAAGCCGCGCTCAAGAAACTCGGGCTCGGCGGCACCGCCACCCCGCGCACCGGCGGCACCCCGACCGCGAAAGGCAAGGCGACCGGCCTGCCGATCCTCGCGCAACTCCAGGACCTCCAGAAGCACATCATCACCAAGAACCAGCTCGGGACGAACGCCGCGAAGCAGCTCGCCGCCACACACGGCAACGTCAGCGCCGCGATCGCTCGCCGCGAGAACAAGGTCACCCAGCACGCCAAGAAGCCGACCCGGCACACCACCCCGTCCGCCGGCGCACCATTCGGTGGTCGCTGATGGACACCGGCCTCACCAACAACAGCGTCATCACCGTCGCCGTCTACGCCGCGCTCACCTACGACATCATCAGCGCGACCAACAGCTCCCCGCAAACCACCGAGATCAACGCCGCCGCCCGCGCCGACACGCTCATGAAATGGGTGCACATCGGCCTCGCACAATGCGCGCTCTTCGCCGGCGTCGGCATCGCCATCGCCGCCAAGACCGGACAGCCCGCCTGGGCGCCCGCCCTCGGCTCAGGCCTCGCCGCCGCGCTCCTCTGGGCCCAATACATCCACGCCCGCAACGCCGGCCTCACCAACGGCGGCCAACCCACGGAGCACTACTGATGCGCGGCGCGCGGCTCGAGCCGGACCCGCACCAGCGGGTAGGAGCCCCAGTCGACGATCAGCACGCGCCCCAACACGCGCAGCCTCCACATCGCCGGGTCACGCGCCTCCACCGTGCGGGCGCACTACTGATGTGGTGGCAGCACTATTGCCCGTCGGACCCACCGGTAGAACCAGATGGGTGCAAGCACCGGCCAGGCGAACCAGATCACGACGGGGCCATAGCGGCCCCAGGGCTGCGCATCCTCGTCCGTTCTCATGCGGGAAGCGTACGCCTTTGCGGCATTGAAGGGAACGTCAGATGAGCGCGACCTCAGCGGATTACCAGGCGCTCGCAGTCGATCGCGTCGCCAAGGCCTACAACATCGCACCGGCCACCCTCTGGGGCGTGTATGGCACCGAGAGCGGCTATGGGACCAACCTTGGGCCTTCTTCGGCGGGCGCGCGCGGTCCGTTTCAGTTCATGCCAGGGACTGCCAAGACCTACGGGCTCAACGACACCACCGTCGAGCAGTTCGGGCCTTCGCTCGTCGCGGCCGCGCGCTATCTCAAGTCGCTGGGCGCGAACGCGAACCCGAACAGTCGGCAGACGATCGCCGCCCTCAATGCCTACAACGGCAACGGTGGCGGTTCCACGATCACGTCCTACGCCCAGAGCGTCGCCAACGATGGCGCCGGATACTGGAGCAAGCTCGCCGGGGCGACCATCGACACGGGCAAATCGCAGCTTGAGCAATGGGGACTCACCGGCACTGAAAACCAGATCGTGCAGGCGATCGGCCTCGGCGCCCTCGGTGCGTCCGCCGGCCTTGGGGGGGCCCGGAGCGTTGTCCTCGGCGCCGCTGGCCTCGCAGCCGGTGCTGCGCCGCTCGTTGGCAACCCGATCTCATCCGCCGCCGACGCGATCAAGTGGATCTTCACGAACTGGCTGCGCGTCCTCGAATTCGTGGCGGGTGCGGTGTTCGCGTTCATGGGGCTGACGATGCTGGGTCGGTCCGCGATGCAGGGAGCGCACTGAATGTTCACCGCGCAGGTGAAGGAAGCGATGAGGCTGCTGCAGGAGGCGGTAGAGCTGCTGCGCGATATCAAGGTCCTTCTCAGGGAAAGGAGCGGATCATGAACATGACTCGATGGATCGGCGAATGGATGCCGCTCGTGGTCAGCGGCGCGGTGATCGTGATGGCGATCTCCGCGTCGAGCGTGCTGATCGCGCTCAAGCGCATCGACACCAACTCGTTCACGTTCGTGATCGGCGGCGCGCTCACGTGGGCCGGGTCGCAGCGCGTGATCAAGATCGGCGCCGGAGACAGCACGTGAACGCCAGCGACTGGACCGGCATCGCCGCGACGATCACCGCGACCGGGTCACTGATCGCCGCGATCCGCAACCACACGCAGATCACCACGGCCCAAGACCAGGTCGAGAAGGTGCACCAGCTCGTGAACAGTCACGCGACCGCGCAGGAAGTGCGCGTCGACCAGCTCGCCTCCGCGCTCACCGCCGGTGGCATCGACGTCCCGCCACGCCCGCCGCAGCCGCCCCCAGAGGCGACGTGATGGCCGCCTGGCTGAACACGCCACGACCCGTATGGGTGCATGCGCTCGCCGCCGCCGCGCTCGTCGCGATCGGCTACGCGGTCGGGAGAACGCGATGAGAGCCTTACTGAGCGAGCTGCGCGACCAGTGGGACCAGATCGGCGACAGCGACCGCCGCAACCTGCTCCTGGTGGTCCTGATGGCTCTCGCGACTGGTCTCGTCGGCCTCCTGTTCACGTACCTCGAGGCGCGCGTCCGTCGCGCGGTGCTTGCATGAGCGACGAGCGTCAGCCCGCCGACCGGCCCCAGACCGCCGAGGACGCCGAAATGGAGATCCGCGGCCGGGTGACCGCGCTCGAGTTCCGCGTAGCGGCCGCCACCCTCCTGGCGCTGCTCGCGGAACTCGGCGTGATCGCTCTCGCAGTCCTCTACTTCGCCCACCGGAAACGAGCCTGAATGCCCGGCAACAGCGTCTTTATCGTTCCCCCGTCCGGCCTGGATCTCTCCTGGCCGCCCGCCAACGCGATCGCCTACCCCGGCGTATGGCAGCGCGGCATCCCGGCGCTGACCACGCTCGCCCCGACCGGTGTCGCGGACTGCAACGCGCTTGAGGCGATGACCCCGCCGACGCTGCGCACCGCCTACGACATCTACAGCGTGAGCCTCGCCTGGTCCGCGAACGTCTTCAACACGTCCGCCAGCTACGACGGCAACAACCTCATGATGGAGATTGCGCTGCTCGTCAGCGGCGACGTGCGCTGGATCGGCACCGACAGTGAGGTCGCGCACCTGCAGGCCACCGCCGGCGTCTACATCGCGAGCGGCACGATCAATGCAGACCTCATCAACCCGGTCCGCTTGAACCCGCGCGAGCGGCTCTCGCTGCGTCTCGGGGTCGCGCTCACAGCCCAGGCCGCCCCGCCCGCCGGGCAGATCGTCGCTGGTGGCGCATGGGTCGGCGAACAGATCCTCGCCAACGACATCGGCGTGCCGGTGCAGAGCACGATCAGCTACCAGATCATCGACCTCCCCGGGACGCGCAGCCTGTGAGATGCCGCAACCCAACGCGATCCTCCAGTCCAACATCCCCGGCCTCGCAATCGGCGACTACGAGATCGCGGTCCCCGAGTCGACCAGCGACAGCATCCAGATGACGATCTACGGCAACAGCGCCTCGCTGTCACCCGGAGCGCTCGCATACGCGAGCCGCTCCGGCATCACGTTCGAGCTCGCCGCGCCGCCCCCAGCCACGCCGGCCCCCAGCTCGCCGATCGTGATCGTGAACGGATCCACCGGGCCGATCTACATCAACGCGAGCATCAACGTCTTCGGCAACAGCGCCACCCCGACCGTGATCCCGGCCAACAGCTACATCACCGTCATCTGGGGCGGGCGCCTCGCGCCGTCGTGGTACGCAACCGACTTCGGCACCGGCCCCTCGCCGGCGGCGCCGGTTCCCGTCAACACCGTCGCGCCAACGCTCTCCGGCACCGCGCAGGTCGGATCGGTGCTGACCGCCGACACGGGCACCTGGACCGAAAGCCCAACGAGCTTCACCTACCAGTTCATCGACACCGCCACCGGCACGCTCCAGCAGGCTGGCGCGTCCAACGCCTACACGATCCAGGCCTCCGACGCCGGCGGCGCGATCTACGTCATCGTCTTCGCAACCAACGGGAACGGCACCGCCAGCGCGTACTCGCAACCCAGCGCACCGATCGCGGCCCCCAGCGGCCCCACGAACACCGCGCTCCCGACGCTCTCGGGCACCGCGCAGGTCGGAAGCGCGCTCACCCTCAGCAACGGCACCTGGAACGGCAGCCCGACCAGCTTCACCTACGAGTTCTTCCGCCAATCGACCGGCATATCGGTCCAAGGGCCCGGCGCGTCGAGCTCGTACACCTGCCAGGCCGGCGACGTCGGCACCAGCATCTACGGCGTCGTCGTCGCCACGAACGGCAGCGGATCCACCAGCGCCCAGTCGGCGACCTCAGCGACCGTGACCGCGGCCACGCCGCTCCCGAACATCCCCGCCGGCGTCGTCACGGTCGGCAATCTCCTCACCACCGACTCGGCGATGCTCAACCCGGCGTCCGGCATCTGGGACACGGTCGCCGGCGGCGGCAGCCCCGTGCACGGCACATGCAACGGCGGGCTCCCCAGCGACCAGGCCAACATCTTCCAGGATTCCAGCGGCTACCTGCACATCGCCGTCAACGCGCCCGGTGCTCGCACCGGCTCCGGCATCTGGGCCACCAGCCAGCGCAACGGTCAGGCCGGCAACGCCTCCGGCGGCGGCGCACCCACCGGGTTCGTGCTGCCCAACTGGCCTAACAAGTGGGTCATCGAGTTCTCGATCAAGACGACCGGGCAGGACGGCACCCACGCCTACTACTGGAGTAGCCCCTGGCTCCAGTCGCGGCAGGCCAGCGGGTCAACCAACTACGAGGAGATCGATGTCTACGAGGGCGCCGGCTGGTCCGGCTCCGGGTCGCCCGGCCTGCAGTCGCTCACCTACCACTGGGACAGCACGCTGCACGCGACGATCTACCCGACCAGCCCGCACCTCAGCGACGGGAACTGGCACGAGGTCACGCTCGTCTACGACCCGCCGAACAGCGTCTGCCACATCTACTGGGACGGCGTCGAGGTCACCCCTGGCGGCGGCTGGCCGCTCGAGGTCCCCAACGTGCAGCAGGTCATCCAGCTGACGACCGGGTACTCCGGCAGCTCGCTCATCCCAGCCAACCCCGCGACCGGCGACCTCATCTTCCGCTGGATCCGCGCCTGGGCGGCAAGCTGATGCAACTCCGCCACCCCACCCACACGATGTACGACTCGGTCGACCTCTCGCAGATCCCCGCCGACGCGCGCTACATCGCCGGGTACGTCGACGGCAACTGGCCGACGTACGAGACGATCCGCGCGCGCTGGCACCGCGCGCGCGTCCTCTCGATCGCCGTCACCGCCGCCCACGACGCCGAGTGCCTCGACGTCGAGCTCGGCGACGCGACCCCCGCCCAGGCGCCCGGCTGGGCGTGGCGGCAGCTCGCGCGCGGCGCCACCCGACCGTGCATCTACGCCTCGCTCTCCGTCATGCCTGCCGTGATCGCCGCGATGAGCCGCGCCGGCCTGCACCGCACCGTCTACCGGCTGTGGGTCGCGCACTACATCGACCAGCAGCCACGCGAGGTGCCCGCCGGGTACGGCGCGATCCAGTGGACCTGCCACGCCCGCGGCCGCAACCTCGACCAGTCGCTCACCGTCCCCGGATTCTTCAACGCGAGGCCCTGATGCCGCAACCAAACGGGATCCTCCAGAGCAGCGTGCCGGGCGTCGCGCTCGGCGACTACGAGGACAAGAAGACACCACCGGCCAGCGAGGGCCTCGTCGTCACGACCGCGGGCGCAACTACCGGCGAGGTGCCGGTCGCCGCCGGGGACGGCACCGGCCAAGCGCCCTGGGGTCCTGGCGGCGGCGGCGGGGGTGTCGCGTCGGTCGCCGCGGGCGACACGTCGATCAATATCGGCGGCACAGCAACCGACCCAACCGTTGAGACCGCGGCCCTGGACGTGATCGCCGCGGACCATCCGCCGGCCGCGGACTGGTCAAACAACGGCCACAAGATCACCGGGCTGGCGAACGGGACCGCGAGCACGGATGCGGCCGCATTCGGCCAGATCCCGGCAGCGCTGCCACCGAGCGGGGCCGCGACAGGCGACCTGGCCGGCACGTACCCCGCGCCGACGGTCACGAAGATCAACGGCACCGCGCTCGGCACGCTGTCTGGCGCGGCGACGAATGACGCGCTCGTGTGGAACGGGACGGCGTGGACGCCGGCGGCCGTCGGCGGCGGCGGCGCGCAGACCGTGACCGCCAGCGCCGCCGCGAGCCTGGCATGGCAGCCCAGCACCGCCTATGTCGAGTACGTGCTCGTCGTCAACGCCGGCAACCTCTACATCTGCAACGCCGCGCACACCAGCGGCGCGACGTTCACGGCCGACGCCTCCTTCTGGCAGGAGATCGCGACCGCTCCGGTCACGCTCGCCGCCGGGAACGGCATCACGCTCTCCGGCACGAACCCGATCACGATCGCGAGCACCGCATCGTCACGCGACCAGAACCGTCTGGCCGCAATGGGCTTGACGGGCCAGACGTCCGACATCTTCTTTACGAGCACACCCGCGGGCACCGCTCTGACGAGTCAGTCCATGTACGGCACGCTGCTCGGGGTGCAGGCCGGTGACGTGATCACCAACCTGTTCGTCTACACGGCGACCGCGGGGGTCGGCACCCCACCCACAGGCATCTATCTCGCGCTCTACGACCTGAGCAACAACCATCTGGCGGACACCGGCAACGTTGCGGCAAGCACGAACTGGACAGCGACACCGAGCCTCTACTCGTTTGCGCTGACGTCGCCTTACACGGTCACGACGAGCGGCGCGATCTACGCAGCGGTCCTCGAAAACGGCGCGTTCGGCACGACCGCGTTGACGCTCGGGCATGGTGACGTCTCACCGCCGGCGCAGTGGCGCCTGGACGCCTCGCACCCGCGCGCGATCGTGATCCAGGGCGGCCAGACCACGCCGCCAGCGACCGCGGCCTGGTCGTTCACGACGAGCGGCGGCTACTGGTTCGGCTGGAACTAGCAGATGGCGGCTTGCACGCTCTGCCCGACCTCGTGGCTCGGCATCTACTACATGCCGTCACCGACAGTCACCCTGAACTTCATCAACGCGGCGCTCAACCAGTCCGCGGTCACGGCCACGATCGCCGGCGGCGCCACCAGCTACACCGTCTACGACGGGGCCGGCACGATCGTCGGAGCCGGCACGATGAGCGCGGCCGACACGGCGATCACCCCCGTGTCCTCGGGCACGTTCGTCGGCGGCGCGGCCGTCAAGCCAGGCTTCTACACCGTCGCCACCGGCTCCGGCACAAACCTCGTCGTCGCCGGCTACTTCTGCATATGCCCGTCCCCGACGAACCTCTATGTCCCGGTCAGCGCCGGCCAGAAGCCCGGCTACCTCGCACCATGGATCGGCATCGGGCCCGACCGCGACGGCTACAGCTACAACCCGGGCGGCCCGTCATACGAGACCGCGGCCGGGATCATCTCCACACTTCAAGCCGACCCCTACTTCATCGGCCCTCAGGACGCCGCACGCCCTCACCTGCTGTGGCTGGCGTCCGCGGAGCAGGCAGCCTATCCGACGCAAAGCCCAAGCACCACCGACTGGGCGAACCTCGCAAGCGCGCTCGTCACCGCCGGCTACCCCGGCGCCTGGTATGAATGCCCGACCAACGAGCCCGAGTTCGGTGGCTGGTCGATCGCGAACATCGTCACCTACTGGAACGCCTGCGCCACCGCGATCCTCGCGGCCGACCCGACCGCGCACATCATGGGCTACTGCTCCGCCGGCGTCTACAACCAGTCACCGATCGGCAACGTCGCGACCTTCCTCGCGGGCGCCACGTCCCCCGCCGCGTTCACGAACCACATGGAGAACAGCTGGCAGAACATGAGCAACATCGTGATGCTGCGCGAATACATCGGGTCGCTGCAAGCCCAGTTCGTGAGCTCCGGCGTCCCGAACCTGCCGCTCTGGTTCACCGAGACCGGCATCAACGGCGGCGTCTACAACGTGCTCCAGCCGCGACGCGAAGCCCGGCAGCGCACGATCCTCGAGTTCGTGAAGGAAAGCTACGGCTACTCGAAGGAGACCAGCTACCAGTTCCCGGTGACCGATCACGTCGGCTCGGGGATCGGCAGCTACATGATCGAGATCAACTGGCTCGACCACTTCGGCAATCTCCGCGCCGGCGCGTACGCGCTGCACGTCATGGCCGAAGCGCTGTGGGGAACCTCGTGCAGCCCGACCAGCCCTCCCGCCAAGCTCAACTTCGGGGCCGCGGGCTCCGTCGGCGACAGCCTCTTCGCCGGCACCCACTACACCTCGAGCA
>Ga0134126_10005423_pt1 | contig 15939 bp, 10 predicted proteins | sample KB31752_FD_96881 | JGI IMG/M metagenome (GOLD analysis project Ga0134126, IMG submission 96881) | Terrestrial soil microbial communities with excess Nitrogen fertilizer from Kellogg Biological Station, Michigan, USA - KB3-175-2 | ecosystem: Environmental > Terrestrial > Soil > Unclassified ...
CGCCGCACGCTCCGCGTCTTCCGAGAAGAAGCTTTCCGGACGTGGCGAGCTGCGACAGCCGCATGAACTCGAACTGGGTCGTGCTGACTTCCCGTGGCCAATTCAAGTTCACGTGACAGAGCCGGGATGACAGTTTCGGCGCGGCGCTTTTAGCGGGTCTCGATCGCGCGAAGGTGGATAGGGCAAACGTCGCTATGCTCAGCGGGGTCGGATCCGGAATGAGCGTCGCGATATTCGATGACGATGGCGATTATGGCGCGGTCATCGTTTCCGGAGCCAACCTCGCCATCGCTCCAGGCCAGGCGGGCATCGAGTTGCTGTCGCAGGGCAAAGTTCTGGTTCTCCAGAACGAAATTCCCGAAGTCGTCAACGAAGCCGTTGCCCGTCATGCTCGGGACCTGGGAGTGACGACGATTCTAAATGCCGCGCCCGCGCGTCCCTTCACGACCAACCTTCCGGATCTTGTTGACATTTTGATCGTCAACGCGATTGAAGCCGAGATGCTAGGCGGAGGCGACGTGTCCTCGCTGGAAACGGCCGCATATGCGGCCGAAAGGCTTGCAGCAAGATTCAAGTCTGTCGTTGTGACCGCGGGCGGCGACGGCGTGGCCAGTTTCGACCGGTCCAGCCACGCTTTCAAACTGTCAGGCATTAAGGTCGCCGCCGCAAGCACTCACGGGCCGGGGACACGTTCGTAGGGACGCTCGCGGCGCGAATGGCGGTCGGCGACCCTTTTGAAGTCGCCTTGTCGACCGCGAATAGAGAAGCGGCAAAACTGGTGTCGACGCCGGAGGAAGAACGAGAAACCTAAATCCGTTGTGATTTCGGCAGGTCAGCTTCCCGTGAATATATGATGCCACGGCTCTGGTGACCGGCAGTCTCTTTGCCGCGGTGCCCGCATCGCCGTCGCTCTAAACACTGGCGCGGGCGACGCACGCGTCGCGGAGACGCCACCACCCCCGCTTCCCGTCAGATCTGACCGTGCTCCGGATCGTGGTGGAATGGCCGCCATTTGCGCAGAGGCGACGTCTCGAATCGACGTAAAGCCGACATCGCGGATGGTGGCCGTGGACGTCGCAATTGGGCGGTCATCGCCCCTCGCGGCATGGCCTGGGAACGCCCGCTGTTCCTTCCGTTCCCGCCGTTCGGCCAACGGTCGCTTTCCGCCCAAAGCACGCATTCCTCGGTGGACCAGCAGACCGTCGCGAAAGGTGGAAAGCAAACCCTAGCCGTCGCCTCGCGCGACGAGGAACGGGCGAGGGCTGGCGGCGTCTCGTTTCGCGAAACCGGCGCGCCCCGACGAATCCTCATTCAATCTCCTTCGAGCGGATTCGAATTTTCGCCTGTATGTCGATCTCGAGATCGGAGTTCAGAGGGAACTTCGCCTCGCCCGCAAAGCGCAACACGCGGTCGCCCTCGTCGCGTCCCTTCCTTCCGCCGAGAACGGGCCTGTGCGGCCCCGCGCCCCAAGGCGACGGCGCAACCGAGCCGGGATCGACGTCGAAGCCCTCGAGCCGCTCGCTCAATTGCGCGATGATCCGTTCCTGAATCGGTCGCCATCGGTCGGCGGCGGACATCAAAGCCAGGTTGTACTTGAGGATCGCCAGCTGGTCCTTGTCGTCGATGACGAGTTTTTCATGATCGGCGTTCACCGCGACGCTGATTTGAAAGGCCCCGGCGATACGGCGCTGGCTAGTGTACTGCTGCCCGACGCAACGGAATACCTGGCCGTGGCGGATGCCGCGCGGAAGCCGGAGGGTCAGGAGGCCGGACAACGCGCGGTCACGCACGGCGGGAGGCAACGGCAGGAACGCGACGCCGCCCAGCGCAGCGCAGCGCAGCGTGTGGTCGTCGAGAATTCGCCAGACCGGCGCATGCGCGGGCGGATTGAGCGCGAGCGCCTCGCGCGCAGGGACTCCGGGCAGATAGACATCGGCGACGGTTCCCTTGGGCAACTCACCCCACCAGAAGACGAGCGCATCGATCCCGTGCGCTTCGCGGATTGCCGCCCGAACCGCGGACGAGGCGATGCCGATCGTCTTGGCATCGGTTGGGTTCCTGAATTCGAAGCTCTGCTGGACCGTCCGCGTCGCCGCATTGCCGGGATTGGCCGCCGGAAGGAGCGCGAGGTTGCGTTGTGACAGCTTGTCGCTGGTCGAGGGCGAGTCGCCAGGGTGCGGCAGGTCCGGCGCGCTGGCGTCATACTTGTAATGGACCTCGGCGACCAGGCACTGATGGAAACTGCCCATCAGCGCCTGGATGCTGCGCAGGTCGGCGGGATTGGTCATGCTGAAATTCGTCGCCATGCCAGGGTTCGCCGGGAAGTGGGCGACGTCGGGCTGATTGATGTCGAGCCAGCAGCCGAAGAAGCGCACTTGCTCTGCGGCCCCGTTCGGCAGATCGATCAAGTTGGACGGGTCCGGCTGCGAGATCATGTCGCCCGCCGGCGTGACGCGCTCGCTGGCGAAGAACGGGATCGATATGAGGTCGGGTCCCTCGACCCCAAGAAGCGCGGTGACGTCCGTTCCGACCGCCGGATGGAAGCGGTAGATCGTCGAGGTATTGTAGATGAGCGACGGCCGCATGCAGCGAAAGAGGCGGAACAGCACCCGTGTGTGGGTGGCGGGAATCGAAGCGCTGTCGAGTCGGACGCGCGCGAGGGCGAAACTGAAGATTTTGGGCCCGTTCATCGTCCCGTCGACGGTCGGCGACAGGCTCAACACCTCCTGTTGTTCGCCAGGGGCGATCTGCTGAAACATGGCCCCGCCATTTGACGAGGGCGAATTCAGATGCGCGATCAGATTCTGGATGTAGTCGATCGGGCTCAACCAGGCGTAACCAGGCAGCCATTGCGACGCCGAAGCTTCCGTCACTTGAAAGACCCGAATGTCCTGGCTCAAGTAGAAGGGCTGCCCGTCCGTCATGAACGGGCTCGGCTCCATCACGAGATTGATCGTTCCCGTTGCGCTCCACGTGCCGGCGGTCAGGGTGATCGTGAGCCTTCGCATGGCGTCCGGTCCGACGAGCCCGTTGAACGCGGCGTTGATGTCCTGAAAGACGACGTCGAAGGCGAATACCGTCCGCTGAATGAGCTGCGGACTGCCCGGGATTTCGGCGGCCGGATTGGCGATCATGCCCGGCGCCGAAAACTGCACGTTGACCCCGTTCCCGCCCATGACCGCGCCGGTCGCCGTCAGGTTCAGCACTTCGTTAGGAATGAATCCGTCGAACACCAGGGCGATTGCGCGCGAATAGGTCGTCCGGTTTGTGACCGGGGCCTTGTTGAATTCGACGTCATAGATGCTGAATACCGACCGATCGGTCTCGACGTAGACTCGTTGCGAGCCGATGCGGATCGGCCGACCCTGAACGCAAGGTTGGCCGCCGCTGTCGAGGAGCCAGAGCATGTAATAGCCGGGGGGCGCGATGCCGCTGTTCGGCGGGCCCACGACCGAAAGGACTCCGGGACTGTTCTGCGTGAACGCCAACCCGACGTAGCGTTGATCGTAATCGAATCCGTGCGTCGCTGAGCCGAAGCGCATGATCGCGACGCGGCTGATCGTTGGAAAAGCGGTTCCCGGGGCCGGTTGAAAATTGACGGTGAAGGTCTCTCCGTACGCGACACAGGGCGGCGCTCCGGTGATCGTGGGTCGGTTCGGGGCGGCAATATAATCCGGTTCAAAGACCTCCATTCGGTACTCGGCGCTCGCGGCGCCGAACACATTGTTTGTCTCCGATCCCGCGGTGAGCACGCGCCCGTCGAGCATGAGCAAGGCGTTGGAGTGATAGCCGCGCGGCACGGTCGCCGGCGCGTCGGTCAAAGCGGTCCACGTGTCCGTTGGTGGATCGTAAATCTCAGGCACGAGCACGCCAAAGGCCTGGTCGTAGGTTTTCCCAGCGGGCGGGTTGGCTTGATACTGGTTCATCCCACCCGATACGAAGACCTGCCCGGTCGGCAGCAGGATCGCCGTCCCATTGAGCCGGGGCGGGATGACCATCGGGCCGTTCTGGTTGAAGAAAGCCGCGCGCGGATTGGTCGGGGTCCAGACCGCGTTTGACTCCTGGCCCGGCGTCAGCGTCGCCCGCGCCGCCTGGACCTGATTGCAGACGAGGATTGTGGGTGTGTAGTTGTTCTCGGGCGTCAGCGGCAGGAGCGCGCTCGAGGTGAACTGGGCGCGGGTGTCGGCGATGAGGTAACCGCCGTCGATATTTTGCGGTCCGGGGAACGAGGCGACGACCGCCTGTGCGTCGGGGTCGTAGACCAGACTCTTCAGGGCGAACTGGCCTGTCGGGTCGATCGAGCCGTTCGCTGGGGTCGTATAGAGCGGCTGGACGATGAAGAGCTTTCCGCTCGGAAGAACGTGAACGCGCGGAAAGAACACGGAAAATTGAGGAGGGCTGCCCGGCGTTTCAGGTTCGCCCAGGAAACACTCGCCGAGGCCCGTCGCTGCATTGAGCTGCACCCAATAATCGAGATTCGGATAGTATCGGTCGGGCGAACTGTTGTCGTGACGATACTCTTCCTCGGTCGGCGGCCAGTCGGCCGGGTTCGATACTTCGTCGTAGGCTTGCGGATAGACTCTCGGGTGGCCCTGCATCGCCAGGACCGTCCCGTCGGAGAGCGTCACCACGCTGGGATACCAGCGTCCGCCACCCAATCCGTTCGCGCCGGGCAAAGGGGAGGGATTCATCAACGCCGCAGTCTGCCACGACGGACTGACCGCGGTGTCGAAGATGAACGCCTCGCGCAATCCACCCCAATGTCCCTGATGCGGATTGCCGGGGTCGTTGATACCCATGAGGCTCGTGCCGCCGGCGGTCAGCGGTCGCCCGTCGGCCATCATCGCGTGACCGCAGCAGAAGAGGTCGACGAAACTGTTCGGCGCGAGTCCGCCCGGCCCGGTGGGCGAACCGGGCAGGATAGCAGTGCGGCTCTGATAATCCATCAGGCCGCTATGGTTGACCATGCCGGCGTTGTGATTTCCGCCGTCCCAGCGATTGCCCGAGAAATAGAGCACCGTCCCGAGCGGCCCACGAGGCAAGAGCGCCATATGGACCGCGTGAGTTTTCTTACTGTCATCCGAAATGGAGGCTTCAGGGTCGAAAGGCGCTTGCCATCTGTGAGTCACCGCACGTCCCCTTGAAGGCTTGAATTTTGCGCGGGCGCTTAGCCTGCAGCTATGACCCTCCACACTGCACGCTACCGCGCCCAAACGAGGCTGATTAGGACAGAAGACCGGAACGCTTTCAATGGGCGTATAGAAACGGATTGACTAGCCGACATGCTACAATGGCTACGCCTGCGGCGCCGCGTGATTGCCTCGATTGAGCCGACGCCGGATGTTCGACCGACTGAAGAGCTCTGCCGCATTCCTGGCAGAACAGCACGATAGTGGCTCTTGCATTCGCGATCTTCCTCGCGCTGACGAGCGAAGCGACGAGGGCGAATGCCTACGCGTGCAAACAACGTAGAGCGGTCCGCGAAATGCCATTCAATTTCGGCATCGTGCTGGTGCCGCAGATGGCGTGAGGAGGGCCCGGCGCAAGCCGCTTTATCGCGCGGCCGCCTCGATCGCCGAAATGCGGCGCCGACGGTGGTCGAAATAAACGCGCAGCCTCGAGCGCTCGATGCATGCCCGATGGGCGATGCGCTCGATCGCTGGTTCGCTCGCCGGGATGAACCGCTCGCAACCGCAATCCTCGAGGACGAACCCCTCGAAGTCGCCGAAGCAATCGTAGCGCAAGCAAGCAACTTTGCCGACGACACATTCGCCCGGTTCGACGCATTGGGGCGGCTGAGGCGCGGGATTGGGATCCGTGAGCGAGGGCGGAACCTGGTTCGGGTCCCCGCCCAGTGCACGAACCTTGTCCGCAAGCATCGCAGTCCAGCGCGAAAAAATCGGCATCCAACGGCTGTTCGGCGAGCGATGCTGCGCGACGTAGCGCAGGAAGGCGAGATGGCGGATCTCGTCCGGCAACATTCGCGGCTCGTCCCCGACGGCGATGGTGAAGCGGAAGCTGCCGTTGACTCGCCGCAGAGCGCCCTCGATTTGATGGAAGTCGGCGTGGAAGCGTTGGCCGACCCGCACCCGATCTGGCAACGTAACCGTCAACAGTCCCGGGCCGCCCTGCGCGGCCGAGTGGGGCAGCGTCAGATAGGTCACGTCCGCGAGCGTGATCGACACGGTGTGGTCGTCCACCTTCGCAACCGTTTGCGGGTGTTGGCGGGCGGCGGCGAGTTGAAGCAGTTCGTCCGCGCTCCACTCGGGGAAGAACAGCGTCGCCTGCGAGTCGCGCGGCACGTCGTTCCAGGCGACAAGGAGTTCGTCAGGGCGATAGCGCTCGCCGATCGCGGCCGCATTTGCCGCGGAAGGCGCCGCAAGCGCGACGGCCTTCCCTTTCGCCGCGCCTTTGCGGGCCGCCTTCTTGGCTGCAATTTGCGGCGGAGGGGGCGGCGGCTTCACGTCCAGCGCGGGCGCGGAGGGCTTCAGCATAAAGCTGTGTCCGACGCGATGCGTCTGCGGCCAGCCGGGATTTCCGGACGTGTCGATCGACAAGTTGCGCTGCGACAGCCGATCGGAACTCGCGGGATTGGCGCCCGAAGGAATCGGGTCGGCGCCGCCGCCCGGCTGGAAATACACTTCCGCCACCAGGCACTGGTGCAAACCGTTGACCAGCGTCGGGATCGGCTGCGCGGCCCCGCCAAAGTTTCCGAAACCGGCGGGGTTGGCGGGGAATCGGTTAGTCGGCTGATTGATGTCGAGCCAGACGCCGAAGAACATCACGTTCTCTTGCCCGGCGACGGCGGAAATCGTCTGCACGTTCGGCGCGTCGATCGGCTGCGCCGTCATTGAGTGCGTCACGGTGTCGATGCGCGGCACTGCGAAGTAGGGAATCGAGGCCATCTCGCCGTCGATCGCGCCGATGAGCGGCACAGCGTTCGGCCATGCGCCCGAGCGCGTGTAATTGATCGCGGGCGGGTTGGCGCCGACATAGACGTAGTCGAGCGCCGAGCGCATCGTCATGAAGGTGCGGAAGAACACCTGCACGCCGGTCGCCGCCGTCATGTTGGCGCGATAACGGACTTTGGCGACCGCGAAATTGAACACCGGCTGCCCGAAGAATGTCTGCGCTTGTTCGAGCTGGCTCGCCGTCTCGTCGGTCGTGAGCTTCTCGAACGGGTGGTTCGGATCGTTGTTGAAATCTGAGATGCCGCGAAATTCGGCGAGCAACGCGTTGATGTAGGCGAGCGCAGCGTCCTGCGGGCCGGTTGGCGTCGCCGCCGGCGCCGGCATGGCGGTGGTCGAGCCAGGCGTCGTTTGCCCCGGCGTGAGCTTGAAGACGCGCACGTCGGTGCTCAGCCAATAGGGATCGCCGTCGAGCATGTAGGGATTGGGCTGTTTGGTCAGCCGGATCGCCGCGTCGGCGACGACGCCCGCCGCCCTCGCTTCGATGAATACGAAGCGCGCGTCGAGGAAGGTCCCAAACACTGTCAGATCGGAAATCGTTATGTTCAGCGGAAAAGTGATGCGCTGCGGCACGTCCGGGCCGCCGCCCTCGGTCAACGCGGCGCCGACCGTTACCGAAATGGCGGCGGAGGCGTCCGGCCCTCCGACCGCGTCGAACGTCACCGCGAGCGGCGGCGCGGGCGGTGGCGAACCGCCCAATTCGTTGAGCGTGAAACCGTCGTAAACCAACAAGAGCGCGCCCGGATAGGCCGCCTGGTTCTGCACCTGGGTGTCGGAGAACGTGTCGACTTGGTGGACGATGTAGGCCGAATGCGGAACCGTGTCGTAGCTCGGCGGGAAGACGACGGATGGGTCCTGCGAGTTCTTGTCATTGCCAGGCAGGTTTTGCTCGTTTTCGGGCGCGAACCAGGGGCGCGTGACCCAGAGGTCGCCGACGATGCCGGTCAGGGCGTTCTGCGCGTTGAAACCCGCCCAAGGCTCCAGTGGACTCAAGGTTCCCCAATTGGGGTCGCCGATTTCGACGTCGCCGCTGCCCTTCGTGTTTCCCTCCGCGCCATATGCGGTCGCGCCGACGAGGCGCTCGGGATGGCCCGGCTGACGCTGCCACATGGCCCACAAGCGGTCGATATTGGCATGCAGGAAAAACACGAACGGGTCGCGGAACGAGATGTGTGCGTTGCCGAGGTTGCCGCCGATGTAGCCGTGCGCGGAATTGTGCGCCTGGGTGATGAGTTGGTCGAAGGTCTGAAAATCCGGCGCGGCGAGGATCTCGGCGTCGGTCGGCCAGCCGAAGGCGTCGCCGATCTGGGGCGCACCGTTGGGCTTGGCACGCGTGAGGTCGGCCGGCGGATCGGCGGGATTATAGCCGGCCGGGTAGCTCCTGTCGTCGGATCGTTGGGGTTCGGGCGGTTCAGCGCGAAGGGCGCGCCGTCGCTCCGCGTCTGCGCGCCACCCGGGTCATAGAAACCGGCGCCGAGCAGCGGAGCGCCGACCGCGCCCCCGTTCACGTTCGGGTCGGCGTTGCCCATGAAATCGGCCGCGAACAAATTGATCGTCCCGCCCTCGCCGTCAGGCATGTTGGAGGGATCGAGGCTCCAATCCCAATAATGCAGCGACAATTGCGGATTGGCCTGGCGGATCAGCGTCTCGAACCGATTCACCAATTCGCGATGCCAGGGTAGGAACGCGGGGCAGCCGTGAACGTGTGTCGATTGATGGATTTCATCCTACTTGAACCAATACGAAACGTGCCCGGCGGGAAAATCCCCCCGCGCGCCGGGATAGAACATCGAGTTGAGCTGCAGGATCGCGTCCCGCAGCATGTCGCGCTCCTCTTTGCTGACCGTCGCGAGACTGCGCCGAATGCCGTCGCCGAGCGCCATGACACCCTCCCCTTCTCAATTCGACCGGAAGCGTGGCGTCGCCCGCGGAGCGGACCGCCAAAAAGATTCGATCAAAGCGGCGACGGAGCGCGTCGAAGCGGATCGCTTGGTCACGCGGCCCATAAAGCATATCTTGGTCCATCGCGACGTGACGCAGCTCACACTACAATAGGCAAAATGGTCTCCGGCCGCCCGAACCGCAAAGAATGCTCAAGAAAGGATCGTTGGTGTGGCGGTCGGCACATAGACATCCTTTCGTCCGACCCGCCGTAGCAAATGTGCAACTTCTGAGCATCCGGTTCCGTGGACGACTGCTTATGGCGCAAGTGTCGCGTTCCGCCTACGGCCGCTTTCCGACGCTCTCCGCGCGTTCCCGGCTGACGGCAACGTCGGCAAAGGTCGGTTTGACCCGTTCGCCTCGTCGTCCAGCAATGGCCGCTGTTTGCGCTAAGCGGGCGGCTGGTGTCGACGTATTGCGGACGTAGCAGAGAACGGCCTTGGACGCCTCAATTGCGCGGATAGCACGCGTACAAGGGTCGCCTCCGGAAGGACTGGAGTCGGGGCGGAAGCCGTCGTTCCATTGTCAGCGCAAAATAGCCCTCACCGCCCTGACCGGACGTTCTTTTCGTGCTTGGGCTTGGTGAAGGACAAGGCGGTTTCGGAATGAAGTCCAATCTCGAGGCAGTTTGCCGCCGACTTACCGATTTTACGTCGTGTACTTCCGAACCTTCAAGCACGCCGCCGATCTTGGCGAGTCGGCCGCTCTCGAATCCGACGTGCACGACAGCGTCGGTTCCTGCGACGTGACGGCGACGCGTCCGCCGGGAGTAAGGCCGAGCACCGTACATGCACTCCTTAGAGCGTGACGACCTGCCCAGTGTGGATCGACTCGTCTGCCGCGATGACGATCTTGAGACTTTTCACGGCATCGTCCATGTGATCGGCGAGGTCGATGTCTTCGTCGATGGCTTTCAAGAGAAAGCGCTGCTCGCGCTCGCAAAGGTCATCATGATTCGGCTCGTCGCTCACATCGATGCGCTCGTCTGGCTTCGAGGCGTCGGTGTGGTGCCACAGGATCTGGTTGGTCTTGGTGTGGGCGTTGATGTCGTCAGACTTCACTTTGCCCGCCGTCTCGGCCATCACGATCGAAACCGAACCTTTCGGCCCGATCACGTCTTTGACGAAGAAGGCCGTCTCGCTCATCATGGGACCCCATCCGGCCTCGTACCAGCCGACCGAGCCGTCCTCGAAGGTCACCTGCAGCATCCCGTAGTTGTTGAGCTTGACCTCGTCGGTGAGCTTGGCGCCGATGGCGTGCACCTTCACGGGAATGGCCTTGGTCATCTGGCACATCACGTCGACATAATGGACGCCGCAGTCGACGATCGGCGGAAAGCTGTCCATGAGCCGCTTATGCCAGTCCCATGTCTCGTTGTTCGACTGCTGGTTCAGGTTCATCCGGAATACGAGTGGCGAGCCGAGCTGCCGGGCGATCTCGATAAAGCTTATCCACGACGGGTGGTGGCGGAGGATATAGCCGACGACGAGCTTGCGCTTTGTGCGCCGCGCGGTCGCGACGACCTTCTCCGCGTTGGCGACATTGTCGGCGAGCGGCTTTTCGACGAACACATGCGCGCCCGCCTCCATCGCCTTGATGGCGAATTTCGCGTGCGTGTCGGGGAGCGTGTTGATCGAGACGACATCCGGCCTGAGTTCGGCGAGCGCCTTGTCGAAGCTGTCGAATTTCTTCGCGTTGGCGAGCTCCGGCGGCAACTTGCGGTCGCCAATCCGCCGCTCGCAAACGCCCACGACCTCAAAGCCGGGGATGCGCGTATAGGCGAGCGCGTGGCTCATCCCCATGTTGCCAAGACCGACCACAAGAACGCGTTTTGCCATCTCTTGGACCCTCCAGTTGTCTTTTTAGTTGTCGATGCGGATCACTTGGCCGGTCCGGGCAGATTCTTCGGCTGCGAGCGTCGCCTGAAGCGCCGCTGCAGCGTCCTCCGGGCGGCCGATTGCTGGCGCCTCTCCCCTCAGCGCGCAAGAGGCGAAATAGGCGAACTCCTCGCGCAGCGCGCCTCCGCGAACGCCTTCGAATTCCGGCCAATAGGTGGTGTCAGGACTATGAAGCTTATCGCTCGACACGATGCCGAGGTTCGGGAAGGTGTCCTGGATATGAACGATGCCAGCGTCGCCGATGATCGACATTCGTTCGTCGATGTCGAACGGCGTCTTCTCGGGCATGGACCACACCGTCTCAAGCGTCGCCGTCGCGCCGCCGGCAAAGCGATACATTGTCTGCCCGATGTCGGGATATTTGAGGCCGCGCACATCCACCGTCTGCGCGTAGGCGCTCACGATGCGGTCGCCGGTGAACCAGAGCATGAGATCCGTGTCGTGAATAGCGTCGCCGATAATCGGGCCGATCTTGTTCAGGATCTCAGGCGTCCAGGCGGCGGGGATATTTCGACGCGAGCTCATGGCTACGATTCGGCCGATCTTGCCGGCAGCGATAGCCTTCTTCGCCATGCGGTAACGCGGGTTGAAGCGGCAGATGTGGCCGACCTGCAGAATACTTTTGGAACGCTTGGACGCGGTGATGATCTTTCGAGCGTCTTCGACGGTCGAGGCGATCGGCTTTTCGAGAAAGACATGTTTGCCGGCCTCGAGCGCGGCGGTTGCCGGTTCCGTGTGCTGGTCCCACATCGTAACGATCGAGACCGCGTCGATGTTGGGGTCGTCGAGCAGCTCGCGGTAGTCGCGGGTCGCCTTCGCCACGCCGAATTTCGTCGCCATCGCCTTGAGCCGATCCGGGGTGCGCGTGCACAGCGCAGCGAGCTCCAGATTGGGAACGCCCAGGATCGCTTCGCAGTGGATTTCGCCAAACCACCCGAGTCCGATCACCCCGATGCGGAGCCTGTCCATTGGCATGGCTAGAAGTCCTCCAGGATCAGCTGGCGCGCCATGACAAGGTTGCACGCGCTCTTCCCAAGCGCGTCGGGCACACCGATCTCGCCCGAGACCTAAGCATAGGCGAAGATGGCTCGATAGCCCACCGCGATCTCGCGAGAGGTCAGGCGCCGAACCAGCGGTCGTTCAGATACTGCATGTATTCGAAAATCATTCCATATTTGCGGATGAACACCACGCGCACGAAGTCAGCCACGACGAAAGGAGGAATTAGAATCTCCTGGCCTTCAATATGCGGCTCGAGCGACTCGACACTAAATGCGACGTGCGGATTGGCTCGCACCGGCTCGGGCACGGTCGTTCCTTCGGCGTAGCGCAGGAATTCGAGGTGTTCGGGGTGCTTGCGCGGGTTTGTCACCCAACATCGGCTTTGCTCGATCCAGTCTTCGCCTGGCTGCGGCTCGGTCGTTGTGAGGCCAACGTGATCGAACTCGAGCATGGCTCTTTCCTTCCTCTCCGATTCTCGGCGCAGTCAAAAGGGGCGGCGCCCAAGCGCCGCCCGTCGCGACAATTAGAGCGCCGCCTGAATCGCCTTGACGTCGACGGCCTGATACTCGGGCGGGAGGGCGAAACCCTGCGCGTCCGCCTGGACCTTGGCCTTGTCGAAGGCGTTTGCCTCGTCGATGAGGTCGTTCTTGCAGACGTCGTCGAACTTGATCGGGTGAGTGATCTGCCCGATCTTTAGCGCTGTCGCGAAGAAGAGCTCCCAGCTCGACGCGAGGTGGTAGCCCCACTTCTTGCGCTCATCCATGCGTCCCCCGAAGACATTGGCGAGCTGCATCATCGACTCGGTCGCCACCGTCGGATTCATTTGCGACGCAAGGCCCGGGAACTGGGTCATAACGATCTTGGTTGCGGCGCGCGGGTTCTGTTTGCCGTACTCCAGGCCCGCCGCCCAACCTTGTAAATAGCGGGCGTAGAGCTGCCTCTTGGCAGGGTCCTCGAAATCCGCCTTGCGGATGACGAAGCTGTTGGCGGGCAGCTTCGAAAAGTCCTTGCCGAGGAAGTAGTCGAAGTCGAGGCCCTGACCCTTCCATTGGGCGCGCAGGCCTTCCCAGCACAGCGCCGAATCCCCCTTGCCTGCCTTCAGCGCGGTCCCCCAGGTGGGCCAGCCGGCCTCCACGTACTTGATCGTCTTGATGTTCAGGCCCGCTGCGTACAGCATCGGATCGCAAATCGCCTGCCAGCCGGCGCTGCCCAAGAGGACTGTCTTGCCTTCGAGATCCTTGAGGTCCTTCGGCTTCTCACCCTTCCGAAAGGCGAAGTCGAAGACGTCGGAGCCGCCCATGTGAAAGACGGAGACAATCGGTATGCCCTGTTCGAGACCGAGCGAAAAGACTCCGGGCGAGGGGTAGCCCATATCCGCCTGTTTCTGGTCGACGAGTTTGACGCAGGCGGTCGCGTCCGATGGCCCCGGCTCGAGGGTAGTCTGGATGTCGCCGAAATAGCCGTACTTCTTGGCGACCCAGTAGGGATAGTCATCGAGGACTTCGATCGTGCCGCGCGGTGAGACCCACCGGACCGTGTTGTCGGCCGCGAAGGCCTGCGTCGCGCCCTTGACTCCCAACAGGGCGGTTGCAGTCACGCCGCCAGCCGTCAGCGTCAAGAGTCGGCGACGATCGATCGCCAGGCCCGCTCCATCATGCTTTGACATTCCGCTCTCCCTTCGGTCGTTTCTTCTTCATCGCTCCGCTTTGTTCGTGGCGGTCACGCCTCCCAGCTGGCCCATCTCTTTCCGAGCCAGTAGAAGAAGACATAGATGGAAATGCCGATCACCGCGAGAATGAGAATGATCGCGAAGAACTGCGGCATCCGGATCAGCGCCGAATAGTACGTCAACCGGTTGCCTAGGCCCTCCGCCCCACCGACCATTTCCGCCCCGATCGCAGTCAACAGCCCGAAAATGGAGCCGACCATCAGGCCGACGATGATCATCGGCATAGCCATGGGTATGCGAATCTTGGTGAAGATCTGTAGCGTGTTGGCACCGAACGAGCGGGCGAGCGCGATCTTGGCGAGATCGACTCGCCGGAAGCCGGTCGCCGAATTGATCATCACCATCGGGCCGCTCGCGAGCGCAACTGCGATGATGCGAGGCTCGCTGCCGAAGCCGAAGCGCAGGATGAGCAGCGGCACCAGCGCCAGCATCGGCGTCGTCACGAGAAGCAGGATGTAGGGCGTCACGATCTTCTCAACGAACGGAAACTGAGTGATCACCGCGGCCATCACGAATCCGACCGCGCCGCCGATCGCGAAACCGGCGAACAGTTCGTAGAGCGTAACAAGAAGATGCGGCCATAGAAACGGCCATTCGGTATAGAGCGCCCAGGCAATCTGGCTCGGTTTCGGCATGATGTACTGCGGCACATCGAAGGCGCGCAGCAGGAGCTCGGCGCCGCCGATAATGATAGCGGCCACAAGCACAATGATAGCCGTCTCGAGGTGCGTGCGGGATTGGCCAAGCCCGAGAGACCTGAGCCCTGAGAGGCCAGGCTCATCCGTGGCTGCCGCCTTCCGGTTGAATTCGGGGATCTCGTCGCCCAAAACCTTATCCACGCCTCCCTCCGACTGTTCAGGCGACTTCAAGTCCGGGAGCCCTCGTGCGGCCGCGGTCGATCCTCGCCTTTATTTCGAGCACGCGGGCGATGAAATCGGGCTGCGTCTGAATCTCCACTGACCGCGGCCGCGGAATGTCGATATCGTACACGGCGGAAATGCGTCCCGGCCTCGCTGACATCACCACGACCCGGTCCGCAAGGAAGATCGCTTCAGCGATCGAATGAGTGACGAAGGCGATCGTCTTCCCCGTTTCCATCCAAATTTCTTGAATAAGCATATTCATTTCGTCGCGGGTGAACGCATCGAGCGCTCCGAACGGCTCATCCATCAACAGCACGGACGGGTCGACTGCGAGGCTTCTCACGATCGACGCGCGCTGTTGCATGCCGCCGGAAAGCTCGCGCGGGAATTTGTGTTCGAAGCCCTTAAGATTGACCCGTTCGAGCAAATGTTCGATCCGCTCCATGTCTGCCCGGCGGCGCTTCAATTCGAACGGGAACGCGACGTTCTTCAACAGATTGCGCCACGGCAAGAGATTGGCGTCCTGAAAGATCATCGCGATCTCGGGATGCGGCCGAGTGATGATTTCCTTGCCAAGCCGGATCCGGCCGGAGGTCAGATCGTGTAGACCCCCCATCGACCACAGCAAGGTCGTCTTGCCGCAACCCGAGGGTCCTAGAATGCACAAGAACTCGCCTTCGCGGACCTCGAGCGACACGTTTTCGAGCGCGTGCACAGGGCCGGATTTGGTGGCGTAAAACTTGCTCGCGTTCTCGACCAGCATTTTCGGCCGAGAACCGGCTGAGCTGTTGGCCATCGCCGCTCATCCTCCGACGCGAACGCCATCCCTCCCGGCAGGGTCGGATGCGACGTTTTGCTCCCTTCGCGGGGCGATTCCGACCACCGCTCTGACTTTCAAGAAAATATGTTACACAATCTCGGATGGCGCAAGCGGAAACTTAGCGCTGGCTAAGAGGCCAACCCAGACGCACCATTTTTTCTGTCGAAGCCCAGTAGAGAGCGGCCTTTGCTTTCACTGGCCCGTGCCACCAGCGCAATCATTCAAGCCGTATTCCTTGCCTTCCAAACCTTGTCGTGTAATTCAATTACAGAACGGCGGCTCGTGGCATTTGCAGGCGCCGCCATTGGGGGAGGGAGGGATTGGGCGCGCGTCCAGACCGGGCGGCAAGGGTTTCGCCGGCGCGACAAATCGGCGGCGACCGCGTCCGACGCGCGCCTATCGAACCGATCGATCTCGTGTCGCGGATCCAGCGGATCGAGGGTGATCTCTCGATGGCAGAGCGCCGAGTGGCTGCCGCAGTGGCGGCGGATTACGAGGCGACCACGCGTATGACGATTGGCGACCTCGCCGAGCGCGCTGGCGTCAGCCAGCCGAGCGTTACGCGTTTCTGCCGCTCGGTCGGCTGCGCCTCCTTCAGCGAATTCAAGGTTCGTTTAGCGACGACGCTGACTGTCGCCGCGGTCTATCTCAGGACCGACCGCGTCTTCGACGACGACGTCGGACAATTGGCCCAGGTCGTGATGCTGCGCGCGTCGAA
>Ga0134126_10005425_pt1 | contig 15939 bp, 11 predicted proteins | sample KB31752_FD_96881 | JGI IMG/M metagenome (GOLD analysis project Ga0134126, IMG submission 96881) | Terrestrial soil microbial communities with excess Nitrogen fertilizer from Kellogg Biological Station, Michigan, USA - KB3-175-2 | ecosystem: Environmental > Terrestrial > Soil > Unclassified ...
ACTCGCGCCAAGACAGCATGGTTAAACTGCGTATTGCCCATTCAGCGTACAGTTCGCGTTGGCCCTGACGTGGAATCGAAGGAGTTCGGCGTCGAGCAGGCCAGGCTCGACGTCGAGGTGGCCGAGTTGACCAAAGAGGTGCTCGAAAATTTCACCCGCGCCAAGACGTTGGAAGAGCTGACGAGCAAGCGAGACAGCGCCGAAGCGCTCATGAATTCGGAAATCGCGGCCTTCACCAAAGAATCGAACCAACTGAAACGGCTTCAAGACCAGCTCGCGGATTGCACGATCGCGGCGCCGCAAGACGGCATGGTCGTTTATGCCAACGACAGGAGCAACCCGTTTCAGCAAGGACCAAAGATCGACCTGGGAGCGCAGGTCAATCAGTTCCAGGCCATCGTGCGGCTGCCCGACTTGAAAAACATGCAGGTCAAGGCGCTCGTCCACGAGTCGAAGATCGAACAGCTTCGCCTTGGCATGCGGGCCCTAATCAAGATTCAAGATCGCGAATTTCAAGGCGAGATCACGTCGATCTCCAACCAGCCCGAGGCCACGAATTTTTTCGTAGGCAACGCGAAGGAATACGCGACGCTGATCAAGATCGACGGCGAGCCGGCAGGTCTCAAGCCCGGCATGACCGCGCAAATCGAGATCCTCGTGACTCAGAAGAAAGGCGCGTTGCAGGTTCCGGTGCCATGCATCGTGGAACGCGGCGGCAAGCTTCGCGCTTATGTCACGACCCGCGACGGGATTGAATCGCGCGAGTTGCTGTTGGGCGGCACCAACGACACCGTGATCGAGGTGCTCGACGGACTGAAAGAAGGGGAACTCGTTCTGCTCAACCCGCGGGCCGACATACCCGACACCGCCGAAAAAGTCGTGGAGGCCGATGCCGTCGACGTCAATCAGCGGTTTGGCGCCAGCCAGGCGAAGCCCGAACCGAATCCGCCTGGAGCGGGCAGTGCTGCGCCCAATCCCCCCGGCGGCCCGGCCGCGGGGCCGAAAGTTGGCGCCGAAAGCGGCCCGGCGAATTCGCAAGCAGGCGGAGCGGCTGGTGATCGAGCTGTTGGCGGCGCGCCAGCAGTCGGAGCGGGCGGGCCAGCGGTCGGAACAGGCGGGCCAGCGGTCGCAACAGGCGGGCCAGCGGCCGGAACAGGCGGGCCAGCGGCTGGAACAGGCGGAAGTCCCGCTCCCGGCGGCCTGGCCGGTTTCAAGCTGCCCACCTTCAAGGAACTCGACAAAGACGGCGACGGAAAGCTAAGCCGTGAAGAGAATCCGTCGCCCTATTTCGATCAAACCGACCTCAATGCCGACGGCTCGATCGACGCCAAGGAGTTCAAGACGGCGATTGATAAGGTCAAAAAGATGATGGCCAATCCCATGGGCGGCGGCCCGCCGGCCGGACAAGCCGGCCCGCCGCCCGGCCCATAGCCGAGACTATCCGATCGGCCATGCGGCGACAAAAACCACCGCGTTGGATGTACGCGACCTTCATCGAGTTGGTGGTCGATGGCGATATCGTCGATTCGAACCGCATCCCCCTGCCGGCCGACGCGCCGATCGTCGACGAGCGGTTCAAGGACAAGTAGGGCTCATTTCCCCATCGCCAGCAGCCCAACAAAAGCCAGCATAACCAGCCCTGAGATAATCAGGCTAATTCGGCCGAGCGTGCGCGGCCATCCGGCCGTCTTGAGCGTGAGAAGTACAGTGAGAATCGAGAGCGCGAACCCGGCGATGGGCGCCAGGCACAGCACGAGCGATGCGATGGCGAGAAACTTGACGACGAACGAAACGTCATGCGAGAGAAAGTCGTTGAGTTCGCCCTGCGAAGACCGCAGCAATTCATCGAGATCGACGCTCGACCTCAGCTTCGTCCGGCAGGCCGTACACTCGACGAACGTGTTGCGGATTGTGAACAACGGCAGGAAGTAGAAAGCGCACAGATTGTCGACTTGCCGATACGGCGCTCCGGCGACGCCCGCCGCTCCACACCGCGGACAATCGATTTCGATGACTGCCCCCGGTTCCTTTCGCGACTTGGCGGCAATCAGAATCGGCACGTCCACGGGCGTGAACCTCCCCTCGAAACAAAACGCTCAATGCGAGAGCGAGACTCGGCTGTTATTCTCAGTTTAGTGGGCGCGGCGCCTCATAGGAACGTAGGCTATGCTTCAGCATAACGATTTTAGGCGATTCATGTTATGCTGAAGCATAACCTACTGGGCTGAAGCCTAACCTACTCGGCTATAATGGCAACGTGGTAGAAGATCGCAAGAGATCGGTCATGATAAACATCGCGGTGGCGCTCTTTTGCCTTGGCGGCTACGGCACGCTCCTCGCCATTGGATGGGCCAACAGAATACATCAGCCCGCGTTTTGGCCAGGTTATGCCGTGGCGCTGCCAGTGTTTATCGTGGGTTCCTTCTTGTTGATCGCGTGCATACGCAAGCAAGACCGAAAAGATCGCGGCAGCAGCAATCAGTCTCGCTAAAGAACGCGACTTGGCCTACAACCGAGAGAACCGCAGTCACAACTTGTTGAGGCGGGCAGCGGCCTAGGGCCACGCAGCATGTGTATCTGCGCGACATCTTCACCACGCTTCCGAAGCTCGGCTCGGCTGCTGATATCGAGCAGCGTCGGGCGTTCTTGCCGGGCGATGCGCACTCTACCAATCCGCTCCCAGCGAATCCGGCGATTCGCTTGCCGGGCCGTCGCCGCGATGCTCGAATACGCATAGCATTCGCGCGGCTCAGCGCTCATTGAAGGAGACCGAGTTCATGGAGGCGAAGTTTTTGGCTCTCATCCAAAACGCCTGGCTGCCTGCGATGCTCTTGGCCGTCGGCGCCGCGCCGGCCCTCGGCCAGACGCGGGCGGCGATTTATGTGATGAAGGTCGATGGCGGCGAGGTGCGAAAGGTCAGCCATAACGACGAGCGCTGGCTCGGCTCGCCGGCCTGGTCGCATGACGCGAAGCGATTGCTGTACGATGCGGCGCCGCCGAACAGAAACTACCGCCAGTGCCGCATCATGCTCGAAACGCTTTCGCCGGCCGAAGGACCGCCGGCCGAGGCGGGCGACAAGGCCAAAGACCTGGGCAGCGTCGATTTAGGGTATGGCTGCGGGCCGCAGTGGTCGCCCGACGACAAGCAACTGGCGTTTTATCTGGGCGCCCAGCACGAGGGAGGCCAGCGGCCGGGCGTGTACGTGATGAACGTCGACGGAGAGGGGCGCGAATGGATTTGCGAAGGTCTGCGCCCCCGCTGGTCGCCCGACGGCGAAAAACTTGTCGTCGCCAGCCAGCACGAAGGCTATTGGAGCCTTTACATCTACGACATTTTCGAGGCCAGCCTGACGCGAGTGCTCCCGCGCGGCTACGACCACCTGATCGGCGGCTGCTGGTCGCCCGACGGCAAGCGGCTGGCCTTCGTCGGTTACAAAGGGGGCACGCCCTTTGCCGGCGGCCGTGGCGAATTGGCCCTGGTCGAGGCCGCCGCCGAGCAGACGCCGCAGGCGATCGTCGAGGACCGCGTCGGCTGGCAGCCCGACTGGTCGCCCGACGGCAAGCGGATTTTGGCTTGGATTTCGACCGGCGGGCAGGAGCGGCTGCACCTGTTCGACCCCGAGGGCCTCGAGCCCCGCATCGAACTGCCCGGCCAGGCGGGCGCTCATAACAGCGACGCCGTGTTTTCGCCGGATGGCAAGTGGATTGCATGGGGAAGCTCGCGGGGCGGGTGACGCGGATTTTGGATTTTGGATTTGCGATTTTGGATTGTTGACGCCGAGTTGCGATTTTTCCGAAGTCGCGGCAGCCCTCACCCTAACCCTCTCCCGAAGGGAGAGGGGAATAAGCCCGCCGGGCGAGGGCGCCCGGCCACTATTGACGCGAACCGGTCCAGATTGACGTTGCCACGAAATGCCAGCGTCCGTCTCAACGATTGGGCGGGCGCAGAACCGCTAGGAAATCGGGGTACTCGCGTTCGACGGCATGCTTCGCCTGCAGCGCCTCGCGGTAGGGGCGTAACCGTGACAAAAGCAGCACCGGCAAAATCAATGCTAGGCAGAGGGGGAGTGCCGTGTAACTCCATGCTCGCAGCCCAAGCGCGACGGCGCTCGCAATCATCGCCAGAGCGCTCGTGCAGCCGAGCGGCACTAGCCAACTCATCAGAGAGTAAGCCCGAAACCTGCCCGCGGTGAGCCGCTGCCGCAAGAGTATTTCGTGGAAGTCTTCCGGGTAATCCATTTCATACATCGTGAGCTGGTAAACGCCGGCGGCAATTTGCTCGTATGATCCCATCTGCGGATGTTTGCGAAGAAACGAGTTGTCGTGCCGAAATGCGTATTCGATGCCGGCAAAATACAACCTACCGCTCGGCGCCTCGAATCGTTCGGCAACACCGAACTGCCGCGCGAACGCCACATGTTCGGGCCGTAGTTCACCGTCAATGCAAACGCCCAGGCTGTAGCCACCGTCTGCATGCGTGTCGAGCCAATAGATCCGTCCTTCGTTGGCCAACGGCTCGATGACCGCGAGGGGGTTCTTGCGCATTCGGCTGTCGTAGTCGTCCGGGAGCGCCGCGGGATCGAAAACAAGCATTGATCCAGCGTCCGTGCCGCCTTCGAGGACTGCGAGGCTGGGCGAAGGAGGCTCACTTGTCGGGCGAGGCGATGCCATTTCCCAATTTTGGCGGTCGCTGCGGGAGTTGGCAACCGTATACGCCGCCTCTCCAGGCGGGCATTGCCCGCCCTACGCGAAAATCACATACGTCCGCAAAAACCCATCCACCGCCTTGTAAAAATGCTCGATGGTCTCGCGCTTCCGCCAGCCGTGGCCTTCGCCTTCGTAGACGTGATAGATGTGCGGCGTGCCGTTGTGCTTGAGCGCGGCGACGATCTGGTCGGATTGGTCTTGGGGCACGACCGTGTCGATGCTCCCCTGGAACACGGCCAGCGGGCGGCGAATTTTCGCGGCGTGGAAGACGGGCGATCGCTCGCGGTAGAGCGCGGCGGCCTCGGGCAAGGGGCCGAGCATCGTGTCGAGATAGCGGCTCTCGAACTTGTGCGTATCGGCCGCCAGGCCGAACTGGTTGGCCACGCCGTACAGGCTGATGCCGGCCGTGAACGCCTCGGGCCGCTCGACCATCGTCTGCAAGACCGTGAAGCCGCCGGCGCTGCCCCCCATGATCACCGTCCGGCTGCGGTCGATGCGGCCCGCCGCCGCGAGGTGCTCGACGCCCCTGACCGCGTCTTCGATGTCGCACACGCCCCAATTGCCGCGCAGCCGCAGCATGTAGTCGCGGCCGTAGCCCGTGCTGCCGCGATAGTTGACGTACAGCACCGCGTAGCCGCGCGTGGCGAAGAATTGGGCGTCTGCCCGCCAGCCGGCTTTGACCTGTGACGTCGGCCCGCCGTGGATCAGCGCGATCAGCGGCGGCCGGCCGTTGCCGGAGTAGCGATCGCTGGAGGGCGGGTAGAACAACCCGTAGGCTGTTTCGCCCCCGGCCGTCGTCCACGAGAGCGGCTCGCAAGGGGCGAGGGCCTCTCGGCAAACGGTCTCGCCGGTCGAGCGGGCGACGACGCGCGTTTCGCCGGACGAAAAGTCGTGCAGCACGACGCGCGGCGGCAGCGTCGGCCCGCTGGCGATGAACGCGATGCGATCGCCCGAGGGCGAGGCGGCCAGGCAGGAGATTTCGGAATAGTCGGACAGTTCCGAGGCCGGCTGGCTGTCGCCGCTGGCCAGATCGATCCGCCGCAGTTGCTGAAAGCCGCGCTGGTTGCCGGCGGCGACGGCGTATCGGCCGTCGGCCGAGACGGCGTAAGTGCGCACGTCTTGCACCCAGGCCGGCGCGGCGTATTCGACGCCCTCGGGCGTGAGCGGCCGATGCTTGCCGCCGGCCAGATCGTAAATGCTCAGCCGTCCCCAGCCGCTTTCGTCGGAGACGTAGAGCAACTGCTGGCCGTCGGCCGTGAACTCGGGCTGAAACGCGCTGATGTCGGCGCCTCCCGCCACGACGCGCGGCGGGCCGAGCCGCGGCAGGCCGCGAGCATCGTATTCGAGCGGGGCGAGATAGAGCAGCGTGCCGTCCCACGGCATGTTCGGATGGTCCCAGGCGATCCAGGCGAAATGCCGGCCGTCGGGGCTGAAGCGGGGCTGCATATAGAAGTCGTGGCCCGCGGTCAGAATCTGCGGCCAGCTTTCGCCCGCCGCATCGACGACGGCCACGCAGTCGCGGTCTTCGTAGTTGTGAACGTAGGCCACGAAGCGGCCGTCGGGCGAGACGACCGGCGACGAGGCCGAACCGAAGGCCGGCGTGATCGGCCGGGCCGCGCCGCCCGCGAGCGGCTGGCGGAAGATGCGGCCCGTCTTGTGGACGACGAAGTAGGCGTAGCCGCCGTGGACGGTGAAATCTCCGCCGCCGTAGCCGACCTCGGCCCGCACGCTCAGTTCGGCCGTCAGGTCGCGCGGCGAATCGCCGCCGGCCGCGTCGCCGATGTTCTGAGCCACCAGCACGCCCTTGCCCGAGCGCCCTTCGAGCCAGACCAGCGTTCGGCCGTCGCTATCGAAGCAGACTCCGTCGAGTCGCTTGCCTTCGGCCAGGCTGCCCGGCGTGATCGGGCTGGGCCAGAGACCGAAGGGGGCGGTTTGTTTTGCGGCAAGGGTTGGTTGCGTGGTCACCGGGAAGCTCCTCTGCGATGGAAGACGCGGTTTTCGGTTCCAAGTTCCAGGTTCCAGGTACGAAGTTCAAGGTCTAAGATACAGGTCTTGAGTCGCTCTGTCTGCCGCTGGCTTAATCGCTCGCTCCGATGCAATGGTTCTTCTTCATTGTGCTGTCGGCCCTTTGCGTGTTGATCGTCGCCGACAACGACGCAACCGTGGTCAGGGCATGGTTCAGAAAAAAGGGCGGCAGTCTCGTTCCGCTGATCGGCGGTCTCAGCGGAATGTTGGCGCTGTTGATTTCGCCCTTGCCCGGTTGGAGGGACTGGTGGTGGGTTCCCTTGGTCGCCGATGTGGGAACGGCTTGGCTGTTGGCGGCCTGCTTGATTGCGGTTTGCGTGTGGACAGTGCGCCGGTCGAAAGTCAAGTAGCGACGCGGCGGCGCCAGTCGTTGCACTTCCTACTCACGTGCCGCAGAATGGTGCCTAACCGTCAGGCGCAGTAGAAGCAAGCGAGACGCTTGCTCTACGTGCAGGCAAAGAAGGAGAAACCGATGAGCCAAGTATCGCCGCAATTGAATACCGCCGAGTTGCGAGGCCACGCCGCGAGGCTGCCGCGAGTCGCCCTGGGCCACTTGCCGACGCCGCTGGAAGAGCTGCCGCGGTTTTCGGCCGCGCTGGGCGGGCCGCGAGTCTTCATCAAGCGAGACGATTGCACCGGGCTGGCCTTCGGCGGCAACAAAACCCGGCACAACGAATTCATCCTCGGCCACGCGCTGGAGCAAGGCGCCGAGATGCTCGTCTGGGGCGCCGGCGTGCAATCGAACAACTGCCGCCAAACGGCCGCCGCCTGCGCCAAGCTGGGCTTGGAGTGCCGCTTGATCTTGGGCCGCGGCGACCATTCGGCCGAGGTGCAGGGCAATTTGCTGCTCGATTACCTGCTGGGCGCCAAGGTCGAAATCGTCCCTCTGCCGCTGGGCATGGAGCTGTACGCCGAGATCGCCGCCGTCGCGGCGAAGCTGCGGGCCGAAGGGCGGCGAGTCTATTGTTGGGACAACGAAGTGGTCAAGCCGCGCGCGGCGGTGAGCTACGCGCTGTGCGTGGCGGAAATTGTCGAGCAATGCCTGGAAACCGGCGAGCGGCCGAGCGCCGTCTACGTCGCCTCGGCCGGTTCGACCGGCGCCGGCATGCAACTGGGCAAAGCGGCGCTGGGGGCCGAATTCTCGCTCAAGATCATCGCGCCGATCAAGTGGCCCTGGGAACACGCCGACGACCTCGCCGCCACCGCCAACCGGGCCGCCGAATTGATCGGCTTGCCGGCGATGGTCGAAGGTGCCGACGTCGAATCGAACGAAAACTACATCGGGCCGGGCTACGGCGTGCCGTCGCCTGCCGGCCGCGAGGCCCTCGACCTGTTGGCGCGCACCGAGGGCATTCTGCTCGACCCGGTGTACACAGCCAAGGCGATGGGGGCCTTAATCGACGACGTCCGCGGCGGCCGGTTGCCCGCCGATCAGCCGGTGGTTTTCGTTCACACCGGCGGCACGCCCGCGCTGTTCGCGTATCGCGACGAACTCGTTGCAAGGTAGTTCCAGGCGCGCGTCGCGCCGATCGGCGGGCGAGGACGCAACGCGGCCCAAGCATTGCTTGGCGCCTCACGATCCCCCTCACCGCAATCCGCGCAAAAAGGCCAGCAAGTCGCGGAACTCCTGGGGCGTCATTTGCTCGGCCAGCTTGTCGGGCATGATCGAGCTGGTCTGCGGCTCGCGCTGGTCGATGATCTGCTGGGGCACGACGGTCAACCGGGCCTGGGCGTCGGCCAGCGTGACGCGGCCCGAAAAATCCTCGTCGACGATCATCCCGGCGAATTGCCGCCCGTCGGACGTGACGATCGTCCAGGTGGTGAACCGCGGGGCGATTTCCTGGCTCGGCTTGAGGATCGAAGCGATCAGATGCTCCTCCGGACGCGAGCGGCCGATCGTCGAAAGTTCCGGCCCGATCGCGCCGCCGCGGCCTTCGATCTGGTGACAGGCGTAGCAACGCGGGCCTTGCGGATGGAAGAACACGCGGCGTCCGGCGGCCATGTCTCCCTCGCCGGCCAGCCAAGCCCGCCAAGCGGCTTCATCGGCCGGGCGGGCCTCGGCGGCTTCGCGCACGGCGCCAACGATTTCGGAATCGCGCTCCTGCTCGCCGCCCAGAATCATCAGCAACTGCGCCGCCAGTTCGCCGTCGCGTTTATCTTTCGCCGGGAGTCCTCGGCGCCAACGCTTGATCCGTCCGATCGTTTCACCGTCGCTTTTCCCCGCCCGCAGCGTGCGCAAAGCATCGCGGCGCAAGACCGGTTCGTCGAGCGCCGCCAACAAGATCTCGCGATCGGCGGCGGTCAATTCGCCGCCAGCCAGCCCGAGCAGCGCTTCGGCGCGGAGCGCGTCGGATCGATTCGCATCGGCGGCCGTGGCCCGCAGCAACGCGCGGCTGGCCTCGTCGCTGCGCCAGGCGAGCGTGCGGACCGCTTCGAGTTGCAAGCCCAAGTCTTCGCCGCGGAGCAAGTGTTGCAGCAACTGGGTCGTGAGTTGTGGGCGGTCGGCGCGCAGAAGCTGCAATGCCAGTCGCCGAAACATCGCCGGCTGCTTCTGATCGGCGACGGTTGCCAACAGCCGACTCTCATCGTAAGGTTCGGCGCCCGGATCGCCGCCGCCGAGCAAATGCTGCGCGGCCAACAAGGCGCGAAACAGTTCGGGCGAGGTCGGCGATTTCAAGGCGGCGGCCGGCAGCGCGTCGGCGAATTGGTTCAGGCGTTCCTCGGCGATCCATTGAATCGCCGCCCGGCGGACGGCGGGACTTTCGTCGTCGAGAAATTGCGGCAGCAGTTCGCGGGCCTGCCGCTCGCCGCTGCGGCGCAGGGCCAATAGCACCCCCAACCGCAATTGCGGATCGGCGGCCGACGACTGCGGCGACAGCAATTTGGCGGCGCCCGGCCGGCCTAAACAATCGATCGCCGCCGAACGCACTAAGGGATCGGCGTCGGCCAGGTATCCGGCGATCACCGCGTGTTCGGCCCCCAGCGGCGATTTCTTGAGCGCGTGAATTGCCGCCAAGGCCGGCGAGGCGATTGCGTCGGGCGGACTCTCGATTGTTGTTTTGCCGGACGAGCCCGGATGTTTCGCCCGCAGTCGCCAAATCCGCCCTTTGCCGTGGACGGGATACGAGCGATCGACCCAATCGGTGATGTACAGCGCGCCGCCGGGTCCGGCCGCGATGCCGACCGGCCGGAAATCCTCGCCGCCGCGGACGACCGTTTGGGCCGTGGCCTGAAACGACGCCCCGCGCGGCACGAGCTCGAAGCGCTCGATGACGTGGTCGCCCCAGGAGGTCGTCAGCAAGCTGCCGCGATATTTTTCAGTCAAGCCGGCGCCTTGATAGGCGATGATGCCGCTGGGCGCCTCGCCGGTCCCCGCCACCATCGGCAGCGTGCCGGGCAAGTCGCCGTTCCACGAATCGAACGGGTGCAGCCCCTTGCGCCCGTAGCGAAAGCGGTAGCCGTAGTCGCCCCCCTCGACGACGTGCAGCACCCGGCAGGGGCCGCGCGCGTCGGGATCGTTGTCGACGGCGAACAACCGGCCGGCGCCATCGAACGCCAGATGGAACGGGTTCCAAAACCCGGTGGCGATGCGCCGCAGACCCCCGCCGTCGGCGCGGCAGGCGAACACGTTGCCCCCCTCGCCCTTGCCCGAGAGCGTCGTTCCATCGGAACCGATCAGCTTGTAGTCGACGCCCAAGTTCTCGCCCATGCCGACGTACATCTCGCCCGTCGGACCGAAGGCCAATCCGCCGAGGCCGTTGTGCGGATAGTCGCCCTTGGTGTCGAGCTTCAGCACCGGCGGGCCATCGACCCGCTTGCCGTGCGGATCGGCGATGATGCGGATCTCCGATCGCATGGCCAGGTACAACGAGCCGTCGGGGCCGAAGGCCAGGTTCATCGAATTGCGAAAACCCTCGGCGAAGGTCGTCACTTTGCGAGCGCGGCCGCGCTCGTCGAGATCCTCGAACACACGGATGCGGTCGCTTTTGGGGCCTTGGTATTCGGGGGTGGTCTGGTGCGTATGGTTTTCGATCGCCCAGATGCGGTTCTTGCCGTCGACAACCAGCCCCACCGGCGTGACGATCTCCGGCTCGCGCGCGACCAACTCAATGACCAGATGCGGATCCAACGATTTAGGCGGCTCGGCCTCGGCAGAGGAAGTTCCCAAAAGCCAAGCGGCAAGGACGAGCAAAACGAGTATCAGTCGCATCAGAGTCGCAATCTTGGAAGGAACTGTTCCGGTAAAGGCGGGGCGGGCTAACCACAGAGACACGGAGATCGGAAGGAAGGCAAGGGAAGGAAACGGGCTTTCCACTTTATGCAATAATCTATAAAAGGAATCGATTTCCTGCTCCTAGTTACTCCTGCTTCTTTTGTGCGATAAAAGCATCCAGAGACAATTGTTTCTGGGGGTTGAGACATGCTTGTCGCCAAGCAAGTTTACTCGCCGCGAATTTTCGCCTGCATTTCAGGCGGCAGCATTTCGAGTAGCGTGTCGAGCGCGTCTTTGTCGGCAACTTGCCCGTTTTGGATTGCAACCTTGCGGCCGATGGCTCGCTGCAATTGCTCGCGTTTTTCGTGCTTAGCCCGCTCCTCGTCAGACATTTTGGCGATTTTCAACGGATGCGGAATTTCGCGAGCCAATGTCTCCGCCAGCCTCTTCTTCCAGTGCTCCGCGAAGTCAGCAGTCGCCTTGTCGCCCTTGGGGTGACAGTGATTGTGCATCAACGCCCCATTGTCCATTGTGGTCGGCCCGCCCTTGGAGTGCAGTCGGACGTGATGGATCTCGTGGTCGGCCCACATCACATCGCCGCCACAGCCGGGAAGCTGGCACTTCTTATTGTCACGGTAGTAGATCAGTTCGCGTTCCAGTGCCCCATAGATGCGGGTTGCGTCTTTCATCTGTGGCTTGAGAAACTCGTACATCTTCTCTGCGAAGAACTGATGCCGTCGCAGGATCGTGTCGGCCCGGTCCGTATTAGCGCGCGTAAGTTGGCCGTAGCGGACCCAATACTCTGTCGGCTTCGCGTCGTGCCTGCTCTTCTTGCCTAGTGCCAGGCCCTCCCGAAACTTGTCGAATGCGGCTCCGAAGTTGTCCGCCCACGAGCGGGTGTAGTCGTCCATGAGGCTGTCCATCAGAAGAACCATATGGATCGCCTCGTGCCCGATGATCTTTTTTCGCTTGCCGTCGGACAATGCTTGGGTCAGGAGGTTCAGGATTTCGCGGAAGCGCTTGGCCTCGTCGGACTGGAGGTCGAGGTCCAGATGCTTGTAGTAAAAGGTGTCGATGGCGTCGCGGTTAATGTCGCACAGTTTCTCACCGCCGCTCTCCCGGTGGGTCATGTACAGCATGACCATCTGGGCAGCAAGTTGGCGGGACTCGCCGCGCTTCTGCGCCTTAGCCTTCATCACGACGGGGAAGAAGTCATGGCCGGGATACTTTGGCACTTGTGGCTTGCCGCCGATCTTGAGGACGAACTCGGTAAAGTTCCCCGGCCACGCATCGCGCTTCTCCTGCGAATTAAGTGGCATCCCAGCCTGCAACCGGATGAACAAGTCGCGGGCCTCGTTCGCCACGGCGGTTTCGACCATTACTACCGACAGCTGCGTTTCCAAGAACTGTTTTTGCAACGCAGGTTTCAGTTCGTCAAACGTTTTACCGCCCCACGGACACGGTTGCTCTTGGATGAAACTGGGGAATCGGGCTTCCTCGGCGTCCCTGACGGGGTCGAAGAGCTTGAATGCGCCGTCCTTGAAGTCGGACAGCGTGGCGATGCGCTGCTGGCCGTCGATGATCTCGAAGTCCTCGCGCGTAGCCCCGGCCACCTTGGTAGCGATATGGTGCAGATAAATCAACGGAATCGGGTAGCCGCGAAGCACGGAGTCGATTAGACGTTTCTGCTGCGCTCGAGTCCAGACCTCACCACGCTGGTACTCGGAGTTTGCGACAAGCATCTTCGCTTTTCGCAGGTCCAACAGGTCGCTGACGGATTTGGTGTCAGGCGCGGCTTGCATTAAATCTTCCCCCTCTGATCTCTGTGCCTCTGTGTCTCTATGGTTTTCCCCGGCGTCGATTGGGAGAACTTCGATTCAGCGTTTGACCTTTTCCGGCGCGTAGTTCACCCACACCGGACTGGCCCAGGCGACCTGGCCGTCGTCCTGCTGAATGCGGAAGTAATAGTAGTTCAGCCCAGCCTTCGGTTCCATGTCGAGGTACTTCACCTCGGCCTTCGGTTTCAGCGGCGATGTGGCGTAGACATAGGCGTTGTTGCGGATCAGGTCGATCCGCGAAATGTCGCCGGTCGCCGCGACTTTCAGCTCCAGCGATGGTCGCTCGCCGGTGGTGAATTCGTCGCCCATGAAATGTCCGTTCGCCCGGCATTCGACGATCAGGTTGTCGGTCGCGCCGTAGGTGTGGCGGCTGCGGATCGCATCCAAGATGCTCTGGCGATCGTTCTCGGGCGTGTAGACCATGCTGTAGGAAATGTGCGTCGAACCGTGGTCGCTCGACGAGGTCATGCCCAGCCGATAGCCCTTGGCCAGCGCGTTCCAGACCATGCCGGCCTCTTGATAACCGCCGGGCGCCTGCGCGGCCGGCATTTTGCTGATGTCATGCACGCGCGGACCGCCGACGACCTCCGAACTGTTGCGGCAGCCTTGATAGATTTCGACGACCGGTTCAATCTCCGGATCGTTGTCGCGCCAATCGGTGCCCATCGTGTCGGTGGCGGAGGTATGCGGAATGGAAATGCCCTTGCTGCCGTGCAGATATTGGTACAACAGCTTGGTATCGTTCGTGGCCAAGGCCCCGCTGCCGACGCCGGGAAACACGCCGGTCTGGTCCAGCCGAAGCTGAAACGGAAACACCGGCACGCCGCGATAAGCGTGAATGACGTTGCGATGGCCGTCGGGAAATTTCGCGCTCCGCTCGTAGCTGTACAGCGGTACGAACCGCGGCGGCAGATAATACAAATCGGCCGCCTTCTCGATCAGCCACCAATGGTAGGCGTACTGCCCGCCGCCCTGATGGTCGGTCAGGCCGCCGAAGTCCATCGAGGCCGCGTCGATCATGTAGCGGTAGAAGTCGAGATAGGCCCCGTCGTTGCCCGGCCCCACATCCCAGCTTAGCTCGCTGTGGCGGTGCAAATCGCCGCGCACGATGCGCATCGGCTGGCCGTCGATCTCGACGCGCGCGGCGCGGATCGCGGCGACCTGCTCGGCTTCTCGCGCAAGGTCCGTTTCGCCCGCCCCGTCGGGCGGCGGGGGCGGCTCGTAGGCGGCCAGATCGGGAGAGCCCGCCGGTTCGTCGGGCCGCGGCAACGGCTCGACGAGCGCGCGGTCGTGGATCGGCTGATGAAAGTTGGCGGGGCCGCGCTGGTCGCCGGAATAAGCGGCCAACAGGCCTCCTTCGGCCAGCGGAACCAAGCGGCTGAAGACGCTGATTCGCCCTTCGCTGGCGGCCAACGTCGCGGCCTGCTTCCAACCGTCGCGCGTGAGATAGGCGGCGTTTTCGGTCCAGTAGCGGGTGACGCGGTTCGCCCGCCCGGCCACGCCGCGCTGCTGCCGGCGATAACGCAGCCAGAGCCGGCCGTCGACGTCCGTCGCCAGGCCGGCCATCGCGGTCAGCATCGGCCCGCCCTCGGGCAAGATCGCGGCCAGCGACGGCGCGGCCGAAAGCCGCCCGTCTTGCCAGGCCGCCACGTGGACGCCGCGCGTGCTGCCCAGCGGGCTGCCGACGTTCTTGTTTTCCAGCTTGAGCCAATGGCCCTGGTCCTTACCCCAGTAGTAGCCGCCTTGTTCCCAGGCGACCCACACGCGGCCGTCGGGCGTGCAGGCTACGCTGGCATGGGCCTCGTAGAATTTGCTCGTGGCGACCGGGATCGGCTCGCCGATGTCGTCTCCCTTGACGCTCACCAGATATACGTCGTAGTCGCCGTTGCGGTAGCTGTCGAAGGCGATCCAGACTGTGCCTTGGGCGTCGATCGCCGCCTGCGGATACCAATCGCTTGCCGGCCCGCTCGTGACCGCCAAAGGTTTCGACCACTCTTGGCCGTCGAAGCGGCAGAGTTGAATGTCGCCATTGTTCTCAGGATGGGCCTGCCAGACGATGTAGATGTTGTGGTCGGCGTCGACCGAAACGTGAGGGTTGATATCGGGCTTGGCGTCGTCGGTGAGCCGCACGATTTCGCCCCACGTCTCGTCCTTGACCGAGCGGGCGTACAAGTCCCAGTTGCCGGCGGCGCCCTCCGCCCCCGGCGTTTGCTCGCTCCAGATGACCCACAGCCGATTCGTCGCATCGACCGCCAGTTGCGGCATCCAAATATCGGCCCGGCCATTGACCAGCGGCACGTGCGTGCGCGTCGACCATTCGCCGTCGGGCAGCCGCTTGTGCAACCGGATCTGGTCGTGACCGTCGAAGTAGGCGGCATAGGCGGCGTAGAGGCTGCCATCGGGCGCTTCGGCGGCGGAAGCGAAATCGTCGTAGGAGTCGCCCGAGGAAAGAACCGTCGCCCCGGCCTCGTCGGCCTTGGGGGGCGGCTCGGATGGCGACGGCCGGTTTTGTTGCTGCCCTTGTTGTTGCTGACGCTGCTGCTGGCGTTGTTGCTGCCGAGCGCGGCGTTGGGCCGCGCTTGGCCGCTGGGCTTCCTGGGCCGAGGCGGTTTGCGGCGCCGGCGGCGCTGAGCCAGGCCCCCAGGCCAGGGCAAGAAATATCGACGCGAACACGCACGCGACGGGCAAGGCGATCCAGCGATGCGACATGGTTCGGTGCTCCCAGTTGCCAAAGCTTTGCAAAAGCGATCCGCGCCGGACAAGCCGGCCGGCCAAGAGACGCCCGGCATTCTAGCGGTTGGCCATCGCGATTTCACGCCAAAAACCAGGAGAGCTGGATTTGTAGCGCTGCCCTCCGCGCCATGTAACTTCGGAACCCTCGCCCGAAGCTGCACCCCTAAGAGCGCCTAACTCATCGGAGTAGCGATGCTAGCAAACTTTGGGGGCCGAAACCGTTGGAAACTCGTTCGCATTTGAATTGACCCCAACGGGGCCGACGAATTGCTGGGCCAAATTGGAGTGCGTTTTGTTAGGCGCTCAAAAACTAATTGCCCGCCGGTTCCGCCGCTTCTGGCGCCCCTGGGACTTCGGCGTCGGGCGACAAGTCGAAGACCGGCGTGCCGTAGGGAATGGCTTGCTGAAAGCGCTCGACCGCGC
>Ga0134126_10005426_pt1 | contig 15937 bp, 16 predicted proteins | sample KB31752_FD_96881 | JGI IMG/M metagenome (GOLD analysis project Ga0134126, IMG submission 96881) | Terrestrial soil microbial communities with excess Nitrogen fertilizer from Kellogg Biological Station, Michigan, USA - KB3-175-2 | ecosystem: Environmental > Terrestrial > Soil > Unclassified ...
GAGGTGTTCTACTTCGATCGGATCGGCGTACCACCTGAAGAGCAGATGATTGCGGAGTGCGGGTCCGGCGAGGAATGGCAGCGCGTCAAGACTATCGAGTGGATGATGAGGCTCGCACCTCTCAGCAGGTCTGGACGCCGGATGTTGTTCGAAGGTCAGACTCGTCTTTCCTTCCTCGCAGAGGGAGCCGAGGCTGCCGGTGGTCCATGCTATCAGCCCATCCTCGTGGACTGCGATGATGAAACCAGATCGAGGCGTCTTCTGCTCGAAAGGAAACAGCCGGAACTCGCGAATGAGAAAATGATGAACTGGGCGCGCTATCTGCGGCTCGAGGCCAAGAGATACCGCTGCGAGACACTCGACAGCTCGACGCTCTCGCTGGAGCAGTGCATCAGCCGTGTGATGGCTCGGCTGAATGGCGGATGATCTACAAGCGGCGTCTCTCAGTGCCGCATCAGCTGCTCGAGCGCCGCGGCGCTCAGATTCCCGTGCGCGAGCGGCTGGCCCAGGTCGAACCGGCGCGTATCCGCTAGCGAGCCGACGACGACCGGATCGAATCCGGTCTCTCGGACGAGCTGCTCGGCAACGGTTATGGCCTGCGCATCGTCTCCCCCGATGGGGATCGCGATGCGGTCGGGCTTCTGATTACTCTCGGTTGCGAGCGTCCGCGCCGGAATGCAGTTGAATGCACGCACGATGCGCCTGTTGTGCAGATAGTCCGCTGTCGCAATGCCCGCGCCCTTTTTCTGGGCGTCCTGTGCCATCGGGCCGTCGCGCCTCTCGGAGGGGTTGCTCGTGTCGAGAATCACCTTGCCTGCGAGCTCCTTCGACACCGTCGCACCGAGCTCCGGCATCGCCTTGTAGGGTACGGACACCAGGATGACCGTACCGAAGGCAGCGGCCTCGAGCGGCGTACCGACGTGCGCGTGGGGACCGAGTTGCGCCGCGAGCGGCCTGAGACTGTCAGGATGATCGGACGAGATCATGACCTCGTGGCCTGCCTTCACCCAGTAACCCGCGAGCGCACCACCGATCCGACCTGTGCCGATGATGCCGATCTTGAACGGCTCCGTGCCCGATTGGGCCTGAGCCAGCGGGAATCCGCCCGTTGCCAAGAGAAGAGACGCGAGCACCAGAACAAGGCGCCGGCCCGTTGCGGTCGCGGAGGATGCCAACATCACTTGCCTCGCAGGTTCGCTGTTATGCACTTTAGCGCAGTCTACCACCACAATCCGGCCATCCGAATGGGCCCTTTGCAGCTGGCCGTGGCCTTTGTCTTCCACGAAAGGTTTGCCAGGTGCGTGGGACTATAGAGCAAATGCATCCAGCCGCAGATCAGCTCGGGGCTTCGGCGTCGTTCGAGCCGGGCTCCCTGAACGGGACGCCGATCGAGTCCGACTACGAGCTGCGCTATTTGTTTTACGGCACTAATGCCGAGTCACGCGCGAGTTCGTGGATGGCTACAAGGAGGCGATGCACGCCATCAGTGCAGGTGACTGGGCGGCCGCCGATCTCGCAATGAAGCAGCTCAAAATTTCGGACCTTCCGGAAGATGCCTATTTCGGGCTCGTAACGTACAGCTATGCGACCAAGTGGGGCGATGAGGGGTGCGGTGGTCGCCCAAGGATCCATCTCAGATGTGAAGCTGAGGTGCAAAAAGCACTATCTCGATTTCCGATTCGACCCGACGCTGAATTACGAAATCACTGGTAAGGACGGAGACTGTTCGCTTGAGCTGGATGGCGTGCTGGGGACCCGATTCACGCTAGTCCAGTTCTGACCGCGGAGGGTTTCTGTGTAATGATAATCGTCGCAGAGGCCTACCCGAAGGCCATTAGGGGCGCTCTCGAGCGAGGAGGTAATTTGCGTGCCTAAAAATCATTCGCAGCGAAGCGAAGGAGAAATGAATCCGCTCGTAAGCAAGGTTCATGGCAAGGAGAAGCGCTGGAGCGCCGAATATGCCGTGCTTCGGCAGCTCTGTCTTGCGTCAGGACTCAATGAAGACCTCAAATGGGGCCAAGCCTGTTACGACTTGAATGGCAGCAACATAGTTCTGATTCATGGCTTTAAGGACTACTGCGCTTTGCTGTTCTTCAAAGGGGCCTTGCTGAAAGATCCGAGGGGTATCCTCACTCAACAAACCGAAAACGTGCAGGCCACGAGGCAAATCAGGTTTACCTCTCTTGCGGAGATCAGGAATCGGAGAACTGCGGTTATGGACTATCTCAGGGAGGCCATTGCCGTCGAGAAATCCGGTGCGAAGGTGAAGATGAAAAGCGCGGCGCAATTCGCCGTGCCCGCGGAGTTTCAAAGTCGTTTGGAGAGTGACCCCGCGGTAGCCAAGGCCTTTCATGCCCTCACCCCCGGAAGGCAAAGGGGCTATTTGCTGTATTTCGCTGGGGCGAAACAGTCCGCGACTCGCGCGGCGCGCGTGGAGAAACACGCGCCGAGGATCTTGAAAGGACTTGGCCTCAATGATTAAGGCGCAGAAGACCCAAGAGCCCGGCTTGGGGTAAACCAGCCTGCTAAGCTTGGGAACCTCCGTGTACTTGCTGCGGCATCCGCTGCAGCGATCGCGATTCTGTCGCATTGGAGGCGACTCGAAACCGTCGTGGGGTTACGCCGAATTGCTTGCGGAACGCTGCAATGAACGCGCTCGAGCTCTCGTACCCCGAGGTGAGGGCAGCGTCGAGGACGGTTGCACCCTCGGCGAGCGCGGCGGCCGAGTGAACGAGTCGCGCCTTCTGGCGCCAGTTCTCGATTGTCATGCCGGTTTCCTCGGCGAAGCAGCGCTGCAGAGTCCGCAAGCTCGCACCCGCGTCCGCCACGAGAGCCTCCAGTCTCGTTCTGTCGTCCGGCGCGGAACGCAGGCAGCGAGCGAGCTTCAGCGCTCTCGGGTCTCGCGGCAGCGGGAGCATGAGGTCCATTTCGCGGGCCTCTCCGATGAGATCCATCAGGACTGAGGTTAACCTGTCATGCGAGGGGCACTGCGGGTTCAGCATGCCCAGAGAGACGATATGCACGATCAGCTCGCGCAGCAGCGCTACTACCTCCAGCGCCTTAACGGAAGGCCCGATGCTTCGAGCTCTCTCGATACTCACATAGAGTGTCCGCAGTGCCGCCTCCCCCTTGAAGTCGATCTGATGGTCCGTGCCAGGAGGGATCCAGATCGCACGAGTCGGTGGCGTCACCCACAGCCGATCCGCGGCGCTGACGTATAAAACTCCGCTACGTGCATAAATGAGCTGTCCCCAGCGATGAACATGGGCAGGCAAATGATGACCGTCGCGATAAGTGACGGCTAACGAACGGACGTCGAAGCCGTCACCGATACTCATTTCCACAAACCAGGCAGGTATTGCGCGACGCCACAGATGTTGCCTTCCGTGTCCTCGAAATAGCCGACTTCGCCGACCCCCTCGATGCGGTAGGGTTGCATGAGTACCTTACCGCCGTTTGCCTGTGCAGCCGCCAAGGTTGCACGAATATCATCGACCGCGAACGAGTTCTCAAAGGCATTGGTCCGTCGGCCCTCCTGAAGCTCGCGCCGCTCCTGGAGCGCACCCATCAACCCGGAGCCGGCATTTCTGACCTGGTAAAAGTCCGGGGGACCCCAAGGACTGAATATCCAGCCAAATACCTTCTCGTAGAATGACTTGGCGCGTTGCACGTCATCGGCATTGATAGCGAAGTGTCGTAGGCTGGCAGGCATGATCGTGCACTCCGGTGATCTTCAGACTCGATATGTTGCCAGCCCTGCGACCCGATAATCGAGCCGACGCGGCGATTTCTGTTCGTTATGCGACAACTTGGAGCGAGTCCCGAGCTGTCGTAGGCCGTAGCGGCAGCCACTGTGACATGGAAGTGCCTCGACATGCACATACCCAAGCGCGTGTGCGATCCGCAGTTCGTGCACACGGCGACCAGGGACGAAGCGCTGATGGCCGTGAGCCCTACGAACTGCTCGGGCTCGTGCACCCCTGCTACTGTGTATGTGGCGCGGCTGGCGGAGATGAGCATCTACGGCAAGATGCGAGCTCCGCCCGGCTGATCGGCAGGACTCAATAGCGCTTCCTCTGCGGTGAGCTCGTCGAGGAGACGTGCGGCGATGAGCAGAACGTCGCGCTCGGCCCCCGTCAGTTTTCGCAACATTGCCTCGGCGAGCCAGCGGTTCTGGCGACGCGCATCCTCGGCGAGCAGGTCATTGCCCTTCGCGGTGATCTCGATCAGCAGCTGGCGGCGGTCGATCTCGTCCTGCCGACGGCGAATCAGTCCGGCGAGGTCCAGCTGGGCGACGATACGTGTGAGCGACTGCGGCTGCAGCCGCTCTAGCTCGGCCAATCGTGAAGCGGTGAGGGGCCCCTGCGCCCGTGCCAGCCAGCCGAGAATACTCAGCTTCGATCCGCTCACGCCATGTGGGGCGCGCTTTGCACGGAGGCGACGCGAGAGTGCAGCGGTGCTTCGGCGGATGCGGTTGGCCTCGGTCAATAGATCCTCGTCGAGGTCAGCGGCCATAGCGTTTGAATCGCGCCCAGGTATCGCTGAGGTTGGCACGCAGACCGTGACAGAGAAGGATCGGGCGCCCGTTCTCGTAGGGCATGGCATACGGAGCGCCGAAGGTTCCGATCACCTCGAGATGCTCGCAAAAGCGCTCCCAGCTCCGCACGTTGCCGTTGATGTGCAGAATCACCGAGCCGTCGTACCCGTGCGATCCCCAGAGAAAATACTGGTCCTCGCCACTCAGCGCCGGAGGCAAGCCGTCCGCCTTGCCGAAGACATCGATTGCCGCTGCCTCCCCGTAGTCGACCGCGACGATTGCCACCCGGCTGCGTTCTGCATCAGGCAAGGATCGGTAGGCGGCTGCGACTTTTTTCTCGAGCGCTCGCCAGCCCATCTCATCCGAAAAAACCTGCGTGAGCGGCGCCCCCACCGCGGCACGCTCATCGGGCGGCGGTCGCAAATGAGTGGCGTGCAAGTACCGCGCAAGCGCTGGGGGATCAAGAAGCGGCAGAGCGATCGGCACCATCAATGCGAAGACGGCCGCAGCGGCGGCGAGCCAGATCGCGGCAACGTTTCGATTGAGGCGAGCGCACGCCACCCCTCCCACCGCGAACAGCGTCGGATAGGCGGCAAAGAGATAGTAATCCTTCCCCCCCGCCACGAAGTTGAGCGCTGCGGCGCCGGCGAACGCGAACGAGAGAAACCGAAGGGGTCGGAGCGCCGGCCGCAGAAAGGGTCCGATCAGCCCGGCGAGCCAGAGCGGCGCAAGAGCCACATTGACCGCCGCGACCTGCTGCAGGGTGAAGGCAATCGGGCCTCCCGTGAAAATGGTTCTCTTGTGCTGCGAGACTACCTCGAGGAACGGCCAACCATGGATCGCCTGCCATATGAGACTGGGCGCGGCAATGAGCGCGGCGAGCGCGGTTCCCACCCAGAACTCTCGCCACGCAAGAATCCTCCGTGCGCTCGTCAGAAATAGCCCAACAATCATCGGAACCGCCCACATCGCGATCCCGTACTTCGCCTCCATCGAAACGCCAGCGACGAGCCCTGCCCAAAGCAGTGCCTGCCGCTGCTCGAGCAGTACAGCACGGCTGATCAGGAAGGCGTAGGCAGTCCACGCGAGTGGTTCGAATGTGGTGGTCGTCAGCGTCGCGGTGACTCCCGCCAGAGCCGGCGAGAGTGCTGCGGCGGCCGCGGCCAGCACGATCGAGAGTGTCCGGCCGCCTGCAAGACGCGCGAACGCGGCCGACACAGGAACGAGAGCCACTGCGGCAGCTGCTGCGGGCAACCGCAGCAGCCAAACGTTGTCGCCGAAGATTTGAGTTGCGGCGGCGAGAAGAGGAACGAGCGGCGGCTGGTCGACATAGCCGAAATCGGGATGACGACCGCAGACGATGAAGTACAGCTCGTTTCGGAAGATATCGTAGCGGCCGGCCACGACGAGATGCAGGAGCGCAGTGGCGACCGTGATCGCCCCGACAACGAGAACGACGCGCGATGCCCCGGCCTGTTCCGCGGGTTCGGCAAGGGCTAGCTGATTGGCGGCTGGCATTTTTCTTTTTCCCTAATAATACGGATAAGCGTAAGATATTCTCTGATCGAAACGCAATGGAGCGCTGGAATAGTCCGAATATGCCTGGAGAGTTAGTACGTATAATAGTATTATTTGCGAAGCTAGTCTGGCGATGGCATAGAGGGGTCAATTCACCAGGCCGGGCGCGCCGGTTGCGTTCGTGTGCCCTGGCAATACGAACGGAGGCGGACCATGGCTAAGAACGTGATTTGTCTTTGGTATGACGGCACAGCAGAGGATGCCGCCACGTTCTACGCTCGAGTTTTTCCAGACAGCGCCGTGACGGCGGTACACCAGGCCCCTGGCGACTACCCGAGTGGTAAACAGGGACAAGTGCTCACGGTCGAGTTCACGGTACTTGGGGTGCCCTGCCTGGGCCTCAATGGCGGCCCAGCGTTCAAGCACACCGAAGCGTTCTCGTTTCAGATCGTCACCGACAACCAGGCCGAGACGGACCGCTACTGGAACGCGATCGTCAGCAACGGTGGCACTGAGAGTGCGTGCGGATGGTGCAAGGACAAGTGGGGTCTGTCCTGGCAGATCACACCGCGGATTCTGCTCGAGGCAACGACCGATCCAGACCGTGCGGCTGCCAAGCGCGCATTCGATGCGATGATGCAAATGAAAAAGATCGACATCGCCGCCATCGAGGCAGCGTGGCGCGGGTCGGCTCGCGCGAAGAACATGCGTTAAAGCACGGCGTTCTGACCGCCGCCCGCATAAGCGAGGGCGGTGAGGGCGTCACCGAATCGGCAGCACGTGCAATCGAGCGACCGAACGCAGCGCGAAGCTCGAATGAACGCGCGCGACGTTCGGTAGGCGCGTCAGTTGCCGGCTGTGCACGCGCTCGAAGTCGGCCGTATCGGCGACGACGACACGAAGCAGATAGTCGAAATCGCCCGTCATCAGATAACACTCCATCACTTCGGGGATGCGACGCACCGCTTCTTCGAACGTCTGCAAATCCGTCTGGTCCTGCCGGTCGAGCGTGATGCTGACGAAGACGTTCACCGGCAGCCCCGCCTTGACCTGATCGATTCGCGCGCCATAACCGCTGATGAGTCCTGATGCCTCGAGGGCGCGCACCCGGCGCAGGCAGGCAGATTCAGACAGGCTCACCTTCTCCGCGAGCGCCGCGTTCGTGATGCGGGCATCGCGCTGTAGCGCCTCGAGGATGAGGCGGTCAACGCGGTCGAGGGTCATAACCTGGATGTCGTCATAGGCGTGTTCCTAGCAGGCATAATCTGCCATAAGGTAGCTGTATGGCGCAAGATAATGCGACTATCTATGCCTGATGAGCCTGAATTGGCAGTCTCTGTCCTCGCTCGCGCGCTAAGCTTGTTCGAACGAACTGATTCCTCCCGGAGCCCGCCATGCGAATCGGAGTCCCGCGCGAAATCAAGGTCCACGAGTATCGGGTCGGGCTGGTCCCGGCCGGCGTGCGCGAGCTCGTTGCTGCAGGACACGAGGTCGTCGTCGAGACGCACGCAGGGGAGGGTGTGGGCCTCCTCGACCTCCAATACGAGGCGGCCGGCGCGAAAATCGTCCGCTCGTCTGCCGAGGTGTTCCGGTCCGCCGATCTCGTCGTCAAGGTTAAAGAGCCGCAGATCGCCGAATGCCGGATGCTGTGGCCCGGACAGATGCTGTTCACGTATCTGCACCTCGCCGCGGATCCGGCCCAGGCGCAGGCGCTCATGGAGTCGGGCGCAACGGCAATCGCTTACGAGACCGTGACCGCAGCCGACGGGTCGCTTCCGCTTCTCACGCCCATGAGCGAGGTCGCAGGACGGATGTCCATCCAGGTGGCTGCGAGCTGCTTGCAGAAGGCCAACGGCGGAAGCGGCATGCTGCTCGGCGGCGTGCCCGGTGTGCCGCCCTGCAGAGTGGTCGTGCTCGGCGGCGGCGTCGCAGGTACGCAGGCGATCGAGATGGCGGTCGGACTGCAGGCTGACGTGACGGTGATCGACCGTTCGGTCAAGCGACTGCGCGAGCTCGCCGCGCAATTCGGCAGCCGGTTGAAGACCCAGTATTCGACGGTCGATGCCGTGGAACAGTCCGTGTGCGAGGCCGATGTGGTGATCGGCGCCGTTCTCATTCCCGGCGCGCACGCGCCGCGGCTCGTCACTCGCGCGATGGTCTCACAGATGAAGCCGCTCTCCGTGATCGTCGATATCTCGATCGACCAGGGCGGCTGCATCGAGACGAGCCGGCCGACGACGCATGCCGCACCGACGTACGTGGTGGATGGCGTCATCCACTATTGCGTGACGAACATGCCCGGCGCCGTGCCGCGCACCTCGACCTGCGCGCTCACCAACGCGACGCTCCCGTTCGTCCGCGAGCTCGCCGACCATGGCTGGCAGGTAGCATTCAAACGCGATCCGCACCTCGCGCGCGGGCTCAACGTGCACGACGGGGAGATCCGGCACGAGGCGGTTGCGCGGGCTCTCGAAGGCGCACTCGCGCATTGAGCGGCACGCTCGAGCTGAACTGCGGCGCGGCGTCGCGCCGTCCGCGTAGGCGGGATATTCCGACCGCGGTGCGGGCGAGGCGTGTCCGCGTGACGCCCTCCAGTTAAGATTTGCGCACCGGTCGGTGTCCTGACGGAGCATCCATGAAACTGAGTGCGCGTGCGCCTGGGTTTTCGTGTCTCATCGTCTCAGCTGCGATGGCTGCTGCGATCGGCAACGTTGTGGCGAGCGCCGCGCCGGCATCGGCATTGGGCGAGCGCGGTGCAGCGGCGGGCAGCTCCGTGACGCCACCCGCGCAGTCCGCATCGATGCTCGGCTACACCGCCCAGGATGCCGCCGAGGAGCGCAGTCTCGAACAGCGGTTCGACGCCGATCTGCGCGCGAGCGATCTCCGCGACTGGATGAAGCGCTTGTCCTCCGAGCCGAACCAGGTCGGCTCGCCCCATGATGCCGAGAATGCGCAAACGATCGAGCGGATGTTCTCTTCCTGGGGCTGGGATACCCACATCGAAACGTTCTACGTGCTCTATCCCACGCCGAAGGAGGAATCCCTCGAGCTCGTCGCTCCGAAGCAATTCAAAGCGGCGCTTCATGAGCCGCCGGTTGAGGGCGATAGCACTTCTGCGCTTCCGGGCGCCCTGCCGCCTTACAACGTCTACGGCGCAGACGGCGACGTGACCGCGGAGCTCGTCTATGTCAATTACGGCATGGATGACGACTACAAGGCGCTCGCGCGCCACGGCGTCGACGTGCGGGGCAAGATCGTCATCGTTCGCTATGGCAACGGGTGGCGCGGCTTGAAGCCGAAGCTCGCCTACGAGCACGGCGCCGTCGGCTGCATCATCTACTCCGATCCGCACGATGACGGCTACTCATCGGGCGATACGTACCCGAAGGGAGGGTGGCGCCCGAGCGAAGGCGTCCAGCGAGGCTCGGTCGAGGACATGACGCTCTACGCGGGGGACCCGCTCACCCCGGGCATCGGTGCGACGAGGAACGCCAAGCGGCTTCCGATCGCAGATGCGAAGACGGTCCTCAAGATCCCGGTGCTGCCGATCTCCTATGCGGACGCACAACCTTTCCTCGCAGCTCTCGGAGGACCAGAGGCGCCGCTCGCGTGGCGCGGCTCGCTGCCGCTCACGTATCACATCGGACCCGGCCCGGCGCGCGCACATCTGCACATCCGCTCGGACTGGAGTCTGAAGCCGGTCTACGACGTGATCGCGAGATTGCGCGGTGCCGAGCGCCCGGATGAATGGGTCATCCGCGGCAATCATCACGACGGGTGGGTGTTCGGAGCCTGGGATCCGCTCTCGGGGGCCGTCGCCGAGTTTGCGGAAGCAAAGGCGATCGGGGAGCTCGCCAAGACAGGCTGGCAGCCGAAGCGGACGCTCATCTACGCGAGCTGGGACGGCGAGGAGCCCGGCCTTCTCGGCTCGACCGAATGGGCCGAAGAGCACGCCGATGAGCTTAAACACAACACGGTGCTCTACGTGAACACGGACGACAGCGGACGCGGGTTTCTCTCGATGGGCGGCAGCCACTCGCTGCAGCGCCTCGTCAATCAGGTGGCTGCCGGCGTCGAGGATCCCGAGACGCACACGAGCATCGCGGCGCGCCTGCGGGCGCGTTTGCAGGTGAACGCGTTCGAGGGAGGAGGCAATCCCGAGTCGAAAAAACTCGCCACGATTGCCGCCTCGGGCGGCGATCTGCCGCTGGCAGCGCTCGGCTCGGGCTCCGACTACACGCCCTTCCTGCAGCATCTCGGCATCCCCTCGCTCAATTTCCTGTTTACCGGGGAGGAAGAGCAGACGGGCGTCTATCACTCGCGCTATGACTCGTTCGACCATTACGTGCGCTTCGGCGACCCCGGGTTCGTGTATGGCGTCGCGATGGCGAAGGTCGGCGGCCATCTGATGCTGCGGATGGCAGACTCGGACGTTCTGCCGCTCGAGTTTGGCGGCTTGGCTGACACCGTGGATGACTATCGCCAGGAGCTGCACCGGCTCGCAGACTCGCGGCGCGAGCATGCCGAGACTTTGGCACGGCTGCTCGATGCGCACGCGTTCGCGCTCGCCTCCGATCCCCGGCATCCGCTTGCCCCACCGCCGCGTGAGGCGCCCGGGCCCTTCCTCGAGTTCGCGCCGCTCGACAACGCGGTTGCTCGCCTCAAGCAATCCGCACACCGCTACGATGCAGCCCTCGCGGCCGCGATGGCTTCCGTTGCGCCGCCCGAGCGCGAGCGGCTGAGGATGGTGAACGCTCTGCTCGCCGGGATGGAGCGAACGTTGACCGATCCGCGCGGGCTTCCCGGGCGCAGCTGGTACGTGCACCTCATCTACGCGCCGGGCGCGCTCACCGGCTACGGCGCGAAGACCCTGCCTGCGATCCGCGAAGCGATCGAGGGGGATCGATGGGGCACAGCGAACGAGTACATCGTGCGCACCGCGCACGCGCTTGACGCGTGCAGCGATCGGCTCGATCGCGCCACCGCACTGTTGTCGAAATGAACGGGATGCGCGGCCTGCGCCGCGACCCATAAGCGTTCCGCGACCCCGAGGCTTTATAATCCGCACCATGAACACGACTGCTCCGCGTCAGGCGCCTTTCGGCAGTGTCCTCACGGATTCGATGGCGATCGCGTGGTATCGCGACGGGAAGTGGCGCGAAGATCGGCTCGAGCAGACGGGTGCCTTGCCCATTCACCCCGCCGCGCACGCGCTGCACTACGGGAGCTCGTGCTTCGAGGGCTTCAAGGCGTACCGGCGCGCCGACGGCGGCGTCCACGTCTTCCGCCTCGACAAGCACGTCGAGCGCTTGAGGCAGAGCGCGCGCTTGCTTGCGCTACCGGAGCCGGACGCCGCGCAAGTTGCGCGCATGGTGCTGTCGCTCGTCGAGCGCTGCCGGGGCGATGTGCCCGAAGCGCCGGGTGCGCTCTACGTGCGCCCCGTACTCTTCGGCACCGTGCCCAACATCGGCGCGGCGGGCACGGCAGCGAGCGAGGCGTGTCTGGTCGTGCTCGCCAGCCCGGTATGGGACTACTTCGCGGGAGGGCTTAAGCCGCTGCGCATTTTTGTGCAGCTCGCCGCCCGCACCGCGCCGAATCTCGGCATGGTCAAGACTGGCGGCAACTATGCGGCCGCGCTCGGTCCAACGCTCGCGGCGCGGCGCGAGTTCAAGGCCGATCAGGTCCTGTTCTGTCCGGGGAACGAGGTGCAGGAGACGGGCGCGGCGAACTTCGTGTTGATCCGCGGCAAGCAGATTCTCACCCGCGCCCTCGATGCAACGTTTCTTCACGGCGTCACGCGCGACTCGCTCCTCACGCTCGCGCGGGCACGGGGGTATGACGTGAGCGAGCGCATCGTGACGCTCGATGAGACGCTTGCCTGGATCGCGCAGCCCGATGGCGAGGCCGCACTCTCCGGAACCGCGGCCGTGCTGACGGGTGTCGGCACGCTGATCCACGCCGGCCGCGAGCATCGCGTCGGCAACGGCGAGGTGGGAAGGGAGACGCAGGCGCTGCGCGCCGCGTTGATCGCGGTTCAGCGCGGCGAGTCGCGCGACGAGTTCGGCTGGCTGACACCGGTACGCTGATGGCCGCCGGCAGCGGCACCGATCGTGAGTCCGGCGCTTCGGCCGCGACGCGCCCGGCCGGCGACAGCGGTTCCGGAGGCGGCGGCCGCACCGGACAACGCTCCGGTGTCTCCCGGCTGCATGTCCCTCATCCACCTGCCCGCCCCGGAGACCGCCCCGATTTCAGCTATGTGAAGGTCTCGCCGGCGGGCTCCGTCGGGCGTCCCGACACGACGGCGGCGCTCACGGCGCTCGAGCCGCTCGCATCGCAGATGGTGCGCGTGCTCGATGAGGAACACCATGCGGTCGGTCCTTGGAATCCGCGGCTCGATCCGGAGGACCTGCAGGTCGGGCTGCGCCACATGATGCTTACCCGCAGGTTCGACGAGCGGATGATGCGCATCCAGCGCCAGGGCCGCATTTCGTTCTACATGAAATCGACCGGCGAGGAGGCCGTCTCCGTCGCAGCTGCGATGGCGCTGCGTCCCGGCGACATGCTGTTCCCCTCCTACCGCAATCAGGGACTGCACATCGTGCGCGGATCGAGCCTCATCGATCTGATGTGCCAGTGCCTGTCGAACACGCGCGACATGTGCAAGGGCCGGCAGATGCCGGTGATGTATCACTCGGCCAGCGGCAATATCTTTTCGATCTCCGGCAATCTCGCGACTCAATTTCCGCAGGCGGTCGGGTGGGCGATGGCCGCGGCGATCAGAGGCGAGGACCGGCTCGCCGCAAGCTGGATCGGCGAGGGCTCGAGCGCCGAGGCGGACTTCCACCACGCACTCACGTTCGCGGCGGTCTACCAGGCGCCCGTGATCCTCAACATCGTCAACAATCAATGGGCGATATCGACATTTCAGGGGTTTGCGGGCGGGGAGCTGCGCACCTTCGCCGCGCGCGGGCCGGGATACGGCATCCCGGGCATCCGTGTGGACGGCAACGATTTTCTCGCCGTTTATGCGGTGACCCAGTGGGCGGCAGAGCGCGCGCGCCGTGGCGGCGGGCCGACGCTGATCGAGCACGTGACTTATCGCGCGGCGGCCCACTCGACGAGCGATGATCCTTCGCGCTACCGCCCGCAGGAGGAATGGAAGGCGTGGCCGCTCGGAGATCCGATCGAGCGGCTCGCGCAGCATCTGATCGCGCTCGGGGAATGGTCCACGGAGCGCGAGGGCGAGCTCGAGAAGGAGCTCGACGCGCACATCGCCGAGTGCTGGAAGGAGGCGGTGCGCTACGGGACCCTCACCGAGGGCCCCACGCTCGATCCACTCACGATGTTCGAGGACGTTTTCAAGGAGATCCCACCGCACCTTGCGCGCCAGCGGCGCGAGCTCGAGATGCTGCTCGCGACTCGATCGCAGGATGCGTCAGCGGCAGAGTCCTCGGGCGGCGAGGATTGAGTCGTGCCGCAGATGAACATGGTGCAGGCCGTCAACTCCGCGCTCGACGTCATGCTCGGCCGCGACTCCTCCGTCGTCGTGATTGGCGAGGACGTGGGCTATTTCGGCGGGGTGTTCCGGTGCACCGACGGCCTGCAGAGGAAGTATGGTGAGCATCGCGTGCTCGACACGCCGATCGCCGAGGGGGGCATCGTCGCGGCGGCGATCGGCATGGGCGTGAACGGGCTGCGGCCGGTCGCCGAAGTGCAGTTCGCGGACTACGTCTACCCGGCGTTCGATCAGATCGTGAGCGAGCTCGCGCGGCTTCGGTACCGGACCGCGGGAGAGTTCTCCTCCGCCGTGACCGTGCGCATGCCGTGCGGCGGCGGCATTCGGGGCGGACAGACGCATTCTCAGAGCCCCGAGGGCATCTTCACGCACGTATGCGGCATCAAGGTCGTGATGCCGTCGAACCCGTACGACGCGAAGGGCCTGCTCATTGCCTCGATCGAGGACGATGACCCGGTGATCTTCTTCGAGCCGAAGCGTCTCTACAACGGGCCGTTCGACGGGGATTGGCACAAGCCCGCAGTGCCCTGGAGCACGCACCCGAGAGGGGAGGTGCCCCCCGGGCACTTCACGCTGCCGCTCGCGCGCGCCGAGATCGTACGGCCGGGGAGGGAGCTCACGATCCTCGCGTACGGCACGATGGTGCACGTTGCCGCTGCCGCCGTGCGGCTCGCAGGTGCGGACGCGGAGATCATCGATTTGAGGACGCTCGTGCCGCTCGACACCGACACGGTCTGCGAATCCGTGCGCCGCACCGGACGCTGCGTGATCGTGCACGAGGCGACGCGCTTCAGCGGCTTCGGCGCGGAGCTGTCGGCGACCGTGCAGGAAGAGTGCTTCTGGTTTCTCGAGGCGCCCATCGAGCGCGTGACGGGCTGGGATACGCCTTATCCGCATGCTTTCGAGTGGGAATATTTTCCCGGACCCGCGCGCATCGCCGCCGCCATCCGGCGCGTGATGGGCGCTCGCGCGAGCACAGCATGAGCCGCTACGTCTTCAAATTGCCGGATCTGGGCGAGGGCACCGTGGATGCGGAGATCGTCTCCTGGCGCGTGAAGCCGGGCGACACCGTCGCCGAGGACGATCCGCTCGTCGAAGTGATGACCGAGAAGGCGACCGTGGAGGTGCCTGCGCCGGTGTCGGGCCGGATCGTTTCGGTGCGCGGTGAGCCGGGAGAGAAGGTGCCCGTGGGATCGGAGCTCGCCGTGTTCGAGACGGAGGCAAAGGATCGCGCGGGTGCGACCGCCGCCGCCCCGTCCGCCGCGACTTCGGCCTCGGCTGCCGCGGCGCCGGGCGGCAGTTCGCCTGAGACGACGAGCAGCAATCGCGTGCTCACATCGCCCGCAATCCGGCGACTGGCGCGCGAGGCGGGCGTCGATCTCGGGAGCATCGAGGGCTCGGGGCCCAACGGGCGGATCCTCCGAAGCGATCTCGAGTCGCACCTGACGGAGGAAGACCACGCAGCGGGCGCGGAGCGCGCGAGACCCGTGCGTCCCGCACCATCCTTGGCCGGCGCGGAGGACGCGACGGAGGAGATCCGAATCATCGGCCTGCGCCGGGTGATCGCCGAGCGCATGAGCGAAAGCGCGCGCACCATCCCGCACTTCTCGTACGTCGAGGAAGTGGATGTGACCGAGCTCGAGCGCTTGCGCAATCATCTCAACGCGAAGCGCGCGCCGGGCACGGCCTCGCTCACCTATCTCCCTTTCCTCATCATCGCGCTCACGCGCACGCTCGCCGAGTATCCGCAGTGCAATGCGCTCTACGATGCCGGGCGCGGCGTCGTCGTGCGCCATCGCGCGGTGCACGTCGGGATCGCGACTCAAACGGCGGACGGGCTCAAGGTACCCGTCGTTCGTCACGCCGAGCAGCGCTCGCTCGACGATCTCGCGCGCGAGATCCGCCGCGTATCCGAGGCCGCCCGGAGCAATCAGGCGACCCGAGCGGAGCTCTCCGGCTCGACGATCACCGTCACGAGCCTCGGCAAGCTCGGCGGCATCGCCTCGACACCGATCATCAATGCGCCCGAGCTCGCGATCATCGGCGTCAATCGCGCGGTCGAGCGGCCGGTCGTCCTGGACGGAGTCGTTGCTATCCGGCGGATGATGAATCTCTCCTCTTCATTCGATCATCGCTTCGTCGACGGGCACGACGCGGCGGCGATGATCCAGGCGCTCAGAGAGCGGCTGGAGCATCCGGCAATGATCTTCATGGATTGACGGCGCGCATCGGATGCGATCGACGAGAATCGGCCGCGTCTTCCTCTGCCTGCTCGGCGTGCTCATCTGTAAGTCGGCGCTGCCGCAGCGCCGTCATGCGCAAGCCGAGTGCGCCGACAGGAACTCCTGCACCGTCGATGTCTGATC
>Ga0134126_10005427_pt1 | contig 15936 bp, 13 predicted proteins | sample KB31752_FD_96881 | JGI IMG/M metagenome (GOLD analysis project Ga0134126, IMG submission 96881) | Terrestrial soil microbial communities with excess Nitrogen fertilizer from Kellogg Biological Station, Michigan, USA - KB3-175-2 | ecosystem: Environmental > Terrestrial > Soil > Unclassified ...
ATACCGCTGCTCAGCGTGAATCTCGGCACGCTCGGATTCCTTACCGAAGTGCGCCTGTCGGAGCTCTACCTCACGCTCGAAAGCTGGTGTAGCAATTGTCACCTGATCGAGAAGCGCGCGATGCTCCGCGCCAGGCTCAAGCGCGACGGCGCGATCCATTCCGAGTACGACGCGCTGAACGACGTGGTCGTGACCAAGGGCGAGATCGCGCGCATGGGTGACTTCACCGTGGAACTTGACGGCAAGACGGTGGCGCAGTTCCGCGCCGACGGCCTGATTATCTCGACCCCCACGGGCTCGACTGCCTATAACCTGGCGGCCAACGGGCCGATTCTCACGCCCAACGTGGATGCCATGGTCGCCACACCGATCTGCCCCCATCTGCTCACACTGCGGCCCATCGTTGTGCGCGGCGACGCGTCGCTTACGGTGCGTGTAGAGGGCATTCCGAACCTGGCACTGCTCACGGTGGACGGTCAGCGGGCGGTGGAGTTGTGCCTGGGCGACGAAATCTGCTGCCAGCGATCTCCCTTCACCGTGAACCTTGTACGGCTCAAGGAAGGCGGCTTTTTCGAGGCGCTGCGGACAAAGCTGAGCTGGGGCGAACGATAGGCCGTCGAAAGCGACAGGGCGGGGCAGGGAACTCTCGGCGCGCCGTTCCATGCTTCCCAACTACTTGGTTAATTCGCCGAGGAGCACCTTGGCCTTTTGAGCCAGGGTTTTAGCGCCCTCTACGTCGCCGGTATTCAGGGCTGCCCGGGCTTCCTTGATGAACTCGCGAATCTGGGCGCTGGTCTTTTGTTCCTGATCGTTGAGCTTGCGCCCAATCGTGTTCAGTTTGCGCTCGGTGTCCGCCAGCGAGTTGCTCGTCTGCTGGTGCTGATCGCTGGGGTCGCCAGTGGAGAGCTGCCCCGCGGCACTCACCTCGGGCGGGGGAGTATTTTCCGCTACCTGTGTGCCCTCGGACTGTTTTTTGCGGTGCCGCGGCGCCGGCTTCGGCGGAGGCGGCGGAGGCGGAGCCTCAGTCACCGTGGGCTTCTTTTCCTCCGGCACCGTTACTACTGGCGGAGGAAGGTTGACCGGCGCATTGTCCGGCTTGGAAGGCGGAGTGTCTTCGATCGGGGGCGCCAGTGGGGGCTGGTTTTGCGCCTTCTGCTTGTGGACACACCCGCACGGCAGGATTGCCAGCAGGAGTGCGGCTTGTGCGATTCTTAACTTCATTCCCCCAGCCCCTGTTCGTGCTCCAATGCCGGCTGCAGATTGCGACGGTTCAGTTCGGCCGCTGAGAGCGGGATTCGGAACCGGAACTCTGTGCCGTGATCTATCTTTGATTCTACTTCCACGCTTCCGTGATGCAATTGGAGGATGCGGTAGGCCATGGCCAGGCCAATCCCGCTCCCCTCGCTCTTTGTGGTGAAGTACAGGTCGAAGATCTTCTCCCGAATATCCTCCGGGATCCCTACACCTTCATCCAGTATGCGCAGAATGGCGGCGTTTTGCTCTGTGTCCAGCAGCACATCCAGCCTTCCCCCATTCGGCATGGCCTGCGCGCCGTTCTGCACCACGTTGATAATAGCTTGTTTGAGCAAATCCGCATCAACGTTTACGAGCACAGCCTGAGACGGCAGGTTACTTCGCAGCGTCACATTGCGGAGCGACAGTTCGTCCGTGGCGAGCGCCATCACATCTCCGATGATGGCGCGGAGATCCTGCTCGCGCAGTTGCAGTTCCACAGGACGCGAAAAATCCACCAAGGTCTGCACCACGCGGTCGAGACGGCGAATCTCTGCCTCAATGACATCGAGATGCCGGTGTGCCCCCGGATTTGCTCCATCCAGCTTGGTCTTCAATAGCTCCAGGTGCACTACGATGGCGTTGATCGGGTTCTTTACTTCGTGCGCCACTCCGGATGTGAGCCGCCCGATGGCCGACATCCTCCGCGACAACTCGAGCTCCGATTCGATTTCCTGCATGGACTCGAGATCGCGAAGCGTTATCAACGCACCGAGACCCTGCCGCGTCAGGTCGTCGTGAATGAAATCGAGCGATACCTGGATGCGCCGCCCGGTTTCGGTGCGGACCTCTTCCTTGATCAGCGCCATCCGGGCATCGAAGGAATCCCGCAGGATTCGGCCGAGAACCGTGTTGCGGTTGAAGATATCTGTCGCGTGCGTTCCCAGGATGCGATCCCGGTCGAGTTGCAGGAACCGCCGCGCCGCTTCGGACACAAGCACCACACGTCCATCGCGGGTAAACAGCAGAAGTCCGTCCTGCAGGTTGGCAAGAATGGAGTCGATGTTTTCTCGCAGGGCTGAAAACACTTCTTCCACGTTGCGAATACGCTGTCCGATGCGCTCGATCTGGTGCGACACTCGGATGGCCGTATCCTGGCGCGGTTCCGGGCGCTCCGGTTCCGGCTCCTCGCCCGCCGAACTCCAGTAATCAAGTTGCAGGCTGATTTCTTCCAGCGGCTGCAAAGCGAGGTTCGAGAGCAGCAGGGCCACCAGCAATGCCATGCCAAGGGCGAAGCCCATGAGCGTGGATGCCTCTTCCAGCCACGGCCGGTAGACCTCCCGCAGAAAGGTCGTCCGCACCCCAACATGCACCGTCATGAAGGGTTGGCCATTTCTTTCCAGCGGCACAGTGATGTCGAATACCCGCGGTTCTCCGTATACTTCGCGCATCAGACGCACCGGGTTGGCATGCAGCAACTGCTGGTAGTCTGGCCGCACCGGAAGCTGTTTGTCCTGGTTGTCGGGATTTGTGCTCAGGATCGTCCGCAACTCATTGTTTCCAATGTTGATGTCGAACACCGTCGCAGCATAGCGGTTGGCCGACTCGAGCACGGTTTTGGCCACAGGGCTGTCCCGAATGGCGTCCGTAGCGAGGCCCTGAAGTTCTTCGGGATGGTTTGGGTCCACCTTCACATCGCGCAATCCCGACTCCAGCGCGCTCTGCACAGCGAACCGCACCTCGTCCGCCACCATCCGATTGCTATCAAAGGATTGCTGCACGGCGGTGTGCAGAAGCTGGCTCACGTAGACCATCGAGAGCAGTCCCGAAATCAGCAACACGAGCGCCGTTATGGCGAAAACGAGTTTTGTTTTCAATCTCATAAGAGAGAAAAGTTATAGCTTACTTCATATTTCAACTCTTGGGACGTGAAGCCGCCCCTGACGCCGAATTGCCCTCCGTCATTCATGTTAGTGACGGATGCTTCTCAGGCATAGTCCTAAACTGGGTGCGCTGCATGATAAGCGCTTTTCGTGCTCTCATTTCGTCCCGGACGGCCTGACCGCGATTCCTGTGAGGAGTAGAACGGCGAAAGGGTGAGCGGAGATGCAGGTCAGCCCTTCAGAACCGCAAGACCATTCCTGTCTGGAAGCCCCAGTTCTCATTGGTCGCGAAAACCTGATGAGAAAGCCAATTGAGGTAGGGTGGCTTGCCGATGCCAGGGGCTCTCTCCTTGGCTTCGCGATAGCGCACGGGCATGTTCAGGGCGACAAACCGAACGGCAGCGTGACGGCCGAGGTTCAGATCGGTGCTGACCGCAAGCGCTGTCGTGAAGTGGGTGATCCTGCCCACGTCAGGAGCCGGCTTTCCCTTGACGGGGCTGGACTCGAACGCCTTGTCGTACGACAGGAACCCGGGCCGTACCGATGCGCGCAGCGCAAACCGCTCGGTGCGGAGGCCCGAACGGAACCCAAATGTGCCGATGGTGACGCTTCCGCCGGCACGATCTGAGGGCAGCGGGCTCGCATCGGAATGCATGCTCACGTCCGAATCAAAATCTACAAAGTGCGTGAGCCGCGATGAGAACCCGATTCCCGGACCGTACAGCATGTGCCGGCATGCCTGGCAGGTTGCCGTGTTGACGGGAAGGGAAATGGCGTCGAGATGGGGAAACAGCTCGAACCTCGCGCCGTTCCCGGTGGTACTCTCGCCGGAAAACTGCGCTGCGGAACCAGCCGACGGAAGCGGCGCCGCGGACCCAACCATGTCGGGGCGGTGACGATAATCCCGGTACCACGGATTCTTGCCGCGGATGAAGTTTGCCATCGTGCGTGTCGGGTTCAGCGAGCCACGTATGATCTTGGCGGGAAGGACACCTGGAAGGTGATCTTCCAGTCGGTCGCTGACTTCCTTGTCCAGGAAGTCTTCAAACACCGTCCACAGGGTTCCGATCGTCGGCGTGGTAATGAAGTCAGTCCATCCGGTGTTGTTGGTGTACTTCGTGACTCCGGGCACGTAACGCTTGCACGGAGCGGGACAGTGCAGCGGATAGGTCCATCCTCCGGCACTGCCCAACGCGGCCTCTCCCAAGGGCCCGATTTTCTGCTGAGTGCTGAAGACAGTGGCCCATAACATGGCATGGAACCTGCTGCGCCAGTACTCCGAGGAGTTGCTGAGGCGAAGATATTTGTCACGCGGACTGTTCTGGATTTCAATGAATCCCGATACCGCACCTTGCATTGGATGGCCGATATAGTCAACGAGGAAATCGTCGCCGTCGTTCCATCGCCTCATGTTCCACTGTTTCATCGATTCGATGTAGTTATGCCAGTACGGGCCGTCGGCTATGAGATGCCGCATATAGGGATCGGTCGACAAGCGGTAGAGATCTTCTGCACCGGTAAACTCCAGCGACTGCCACATCAGCTTTCCGTAAGGGTACCGTTCAGCTCGCATCTGGGCCGGATGGACGACGCCTTTGGTCGAGTCGGGTTCGTCGAGCCATTCGGTGGCGCTGGAGCTGAATCCTTCCGGGGCAGCATATAGGGCTGACGGCACACTTGAATCCGTGATTCCGGCAGCCGTTTCCGGCGAAATCTCCCGACCACCAGCTTCGTACGTCGATGTGGAACTCGAACGGGAAAGTACCGTATCAGGTGAGTCCGGCAGCACCGTTTTTGTTTGCGCCGGCAAACACAGGCCCGGAAGACTCAGCAGGCAGAGGCAGGAAAATCTCGTTATGGTCATAATTCTTTCCCGGAGAAGCGTTCGGCGAACAATTGGCGCTATCCGCATTTAGGCCGGGTCGTGCGCAGCCGAAACGGCAACGAACAATCCGGGTTCATATAACCAAGGAGACGGCCCTGAAACTGGGCCAGGCCACGGACCGCTTGGGGTACCGGCAATCCTGGAAAGCGAGCGTAGAACGGTGTAGCAGGTGCTTCATCTGGCGCAGATCCGAGCGCCCGTTGGGAACTCTTTCAGCTAATCGCAGGTGAGCGTAGACAGAGGCTAGCAAAGTCACAGGCGGGATGACAACAGCTTTCACCGGGTGCTTCCGAGGCCGATGCAGTCCGCGGCGCAGAAGCTCCCGGAATCTTGCGTCCTGTTCATGCAATAGCGCGGAGACCGGTACTAAAGTGCTGTGTACGGGTTGTCACTTTGGATTCCCTTGTGTATACGCGTGTTCACAGATCGCCTGAGTGGGAAGTCGGATTGATCCGCTAAGTCATTGCAGCGACACATTGGAATGCATTGGCACGCCGATTGCAACTTTGGGCTATGCCCGGTGTACCGCCGGAGATCAAACCACCCACGAGGGAAGAAAATGAAGAACCTGACGCTGAACCTGTACATCCGCATGCAGAATCTGAAGAGCCGCCTGACCGAGGACGAAGGCCAGGACCTGGTTGAGTATGCGCTCGTCGTAGCCCTGATCGCCCTGGCGGCGACAGCCGGAATGAACACCCTTGCCAGCGACATCAGCGCTGCCTTCACCGGCATCGGCGGCACCCTGAACAGCGCCCTCTAAGAGCGACGCGGACACAGGGCACTCAGCAGGGGAGCGGCTTTCGCAGTGCCGTTCCAGCGTAAGCACCGCTCCCCGCAGACTCGCGCGAGGCTTGTTCACGGGATTGTGTAGTTCCGCCGTATTGTGCAAGTGTGCGCTGATGCGGCGCGGGCGTGTGAACGCGTGCCAATGTGCGTTCGCATCCTTTATCGAATCATTCCACCCATCCTGACTCCATCGCGAAGAGAACCTGGACGTGAATCCGAGCAGGACCATGCCGCGCCGCACCGCCCTCATCTGGCTATTCATTGCCATGGCAATTTCGGCGGCGTGGGGTTACGGCATCGAAGCTAAAGACGCGGAAGGCCTGGTAGACTTCAGGGCGATTTACTTTGGCGCGCGTGTCGTATTCGATCATCACAATCCCTATAAGCCGAGCGAGTTCCTGCAGGTTTACCGCGCTGAGGGTGGCAAGGTTCCTCCAGAGCCCGGCCGGAACCGCCTTTTCCTTCGCAGCGTCCCAAGCTGCGTGAACTTGCCAACGACCCTTTTTCTTGTAGCTCCGCTTGCTATGTTGCCCTGGGGAGCGGCTTCTGCGGTCTGGCTCATTCTCATTGGCGCAAGCTTCGGGCTCGCAGCGTTTTTGGCGTGGGATCTTGCGAGAGAACACGCACCTCGTGTCTCCCTGTTTCTGATTTGTATCCTGCTGGCCAACTCCGAAGTCCTGTTCACTCTCGGCAATACCGCGGGAATCGCAGTCAGCCTCGCCGTCGTGGCAGTGTGGTGCTTCTTCAGGGAGCGCATGATCTGGGCCGGGACTCTTTGTCTGGCGGTCAGCCTTGCACTCAAACCTCACGATTCCGGCCTGGTGTGGCTCTATCTGCTTGTGATGGGCGGAGCGCTCCGTAAACGGGCCCTGTATACGGCGATGGTCACAGCACTGCTAGCAGTATCGGCGGTCCTCTGGATCTCGCATGTCGCACCGAGCTGGGACCGGGATCTGCGCACGAACCTGGCCGCGACTTCAGCGCGCGGGGACATCAGCGATCCTGGGCCCGATTCCATCAGCCGCGCAGGGAGCGCGGACATCATCATCGACTTGCAGACTGTGGTCAGCATCTTTCGAGATGAACCGGAAGTTTACAATCCGGCGGTCTGGGGGATGTGCGGCGGCTTGCTGATATTACTGGTAGTGAAAACCATGCGATCGCGGCCAACGCGCGAGAATGCCTGGTATGCACTCGCCGTGGTTGCCCCGCTTACGATGCTTATTACGTATCATCGGCCCTACGATGCCAAACTGCTGCTGATCGCAATTCCAGCCTGCGCTCTGCTCTGGGCAGAAGGCAGGCTCATAGGCCGAATCGCTTTGCTCTTGACTAGCCTGGCCATCCTGCTGACGTCCGATATTCCACTCGGGCTCCTGAGCTTTATCACTGGAACATTAAAACTGTCGGAAATGAGCTTGGGCGCCCGGTTGCTGTCGATGATCGTTGTGCGGCCGGCTCCGCTGATTCTTCTGGCCATGTCGATTTTCTATTTGTGGGTATGCTTCGCAAGATCCGGCCTGGACGTCGCTGCGCGGAAAGTTGCTCCCTGTGAAGAAGGAGAAATTGCGCATGCCTGAGTCACGTGGCCTGAAGAGCTCGAGTCACGAGGTGCATGCAACCGCGGCCAGAGAACGCCGCGATGGCATGATTCTGATTCTGATGGGCGCTCTCGCGTTTGTCATCCTTGGCATTGGATGGAAGAGTATCTCAGCGATCGAAATGGGGGATTTCAAAGTCGTCTACTATGGCGCCCGGTGCCTGATTCAGCACGGCGATCCTTATAGCGAACGCGACGTGTTGCGGGTCTACCACGCCGAAGAACATGAACTCCCCTTTGACTCGCAAGTGGACACGCAGGCAATTACCCGATTTTTCTACCCGCCAACGGCATTCGTCTTCACCGTTCCGTTTGCTGCCATGGGGTTAGGGGTAGGGAAGACACTCTGGCTGATTCTCTCGGCGGGAAGCCTCATCCTGGCGGCCATACTCACGTGGGATCTGGCCGCCGATTTTGCACCGGTGCTTTCCGGCGCGATATTGGGTTACCTGCTGGCGAACAGCATCTGGCTGTTCCTGATTTGCAACTCCGCCGCCATTGCCGTGAGCTTTTGCGTCATTGCTACGTGGTGTTTCGTTCGCGAACGATACATCGCAGCAGGCATCCTATGCCTCGCAATCAGCCTGACACTGAAGCCAAACGATGCCGGCCTGGTATGGCTCTTCTTCCTGCTTGCGGGCGGCACGCTGCGAAAGCGCGCTCTTCAGACTGCGGCAGTCGTCGTAGTGCTGAGCTTGCCGGTTGTTGTGTGGGTCACGCATGCCGCCCCACACTGGCCGCAGGAACTGAAAGCGAATATGGCTTCCTTTACCGGGGTGGGAGGTATGGCCGATCCCGCCGCGACAGGCATGGCGGGTCGCAACATGGATTGCCTCGTCGAACTGCAGTCGGATGTTGCCATTTTCTTCAGCAGCCCGGGCGCTTTCAACCTGATCACTTATGCAGTTTGCGCGCCTCTTCTTCTCGTCTGGATGTTCTTTAGTCTGCGTGTGAAACCTGGGACGAGCAGGTTCTGGCTGACACTTGCCACGATTGCGCCGCTCACGATGCTGCCGAGTTATCACCTGCAGCACGATGCAAGACTCATGATGCTCAGTATCCCGGGCTGCGCGATGCTCTGGGCCAGGCGCGGCTGGCTCGGGTGGTCTTCAATGCTCATAACCTGCGCTGGAGTTGTGATCAACGGCGACATGTTTTCCGGCGCTCGAGTCCTGCTTACCCGCCCGTTCGTTGTTCCGCAGCCGAACTTCATGGGCCGCCTGACGACGGTTCTGCTTACCCGTCAGGCGCCGCTCATTTTGCTTGGGATGGCCGTCTTCTTCCTGGGTGTGATGGCCATGCACTTCCTGAAAAGGTCGCGGATCAGCCGCAGCCGACCGATTCCTGAGAGTGCCTCGCGGCTCCCCGTCACGTAAGATCCGCCTGAGAACGGGAGACGGACTGGAATTGAATTACATGGAGCGGACGCGGGCCAGTTCCACGATCTTACCGATCATTTCGGTATAGGAGTAGCCGGCCTTTCTGGCTGCCATGGTGAATTCCGCTGCGCTTGCGAGCCATGGGTTAGGATTTGCTTCGATGACGTATACCTCGCCTTTTTTGTTTAAGCGCATATCGATACGGCCATAGTCGCGCAATTTTAGCGCGCGATAGGCTGCCAGCGCGGTCTCCTGGAGCTTCTTTGTAGTTTCTTCGTCGAGGTCTTCCACCGGTGCCGATTTGGTCACCTTGTAGGCTTCCGTCTCCTGATCGAACTTCACATCCTGCGTGGCGATACGTGGGGTTCCCTTGGGCAGTTTGGAAAGGTCCAGTTCAACCAACGGAAGCGCCTCAAGATTCTCATTGCCCAGAATGGCGGCGTAAATCTCACGACCCTCGATGTACTCTTCAATGAGCGCAGGGCTGTCGAACTCCTCGTGGATGTAATGAATGCGCTCCATCAGCTCTTTCACACTCTCTACGACCGATCCGGTGTCGATGCCAATCGATCCGTCTTCGCATACGGGCTTCACAATCAGGGGAAACTTTATATCGTGCGAGTGATCGGTGCGACCCTTGTACGATGTGGCGAAGTCCGGGTTCCTGATCTCGTGAAAATCGAAGATCTTTTTCGCGATCGCCTTATCCTGGGCGAGGTAATGCGCCTCTGGTCCGCTGCCCGTATACGGAAGGTGCAGTAGCTCGAGATAGCCCGCGATGTTCTTATCCATCGTGTCTTCGCCGGCGTAGGACTCGGTTAGGTTGAAGACGAGGTCGGCACCGCATTTCGCCAGCGCGAGCAGCGACTGGTTTTTGCCGTCGAGCAGATGATAGGAAGGTTCATGACCGAGTTTGGTCAGCGCCTGGAAAATCTCTTCGCGATCGTAGAGCGGGTGCTTCTTCCTCCGGCGCTTGCCGGTCTTTGTGCGTCGCGTCTTCACCGGCTCGGGCTCCGGTTCCGGTGGCCCTTCTTCCCAAGCTTCGTGCAGTATCGTGATTTTGAGGTTCGCCATGAGAGTTAGTGTGCCGCTGCCAATGCTATCAGGGAAGAATGAACTTGCCCCGCGTAATGTAATTCATTGCAAGTGCCGTAGCATAAACGGTAATTTCGGTCAGGTATTCCCGTTCTGACTTCAGGTCGGCCTTCAGGCCGAGTTGTGCCACTTTTGATTCGATCGCCTCCACGAGCTTCTTGACCAGCGGGCGCTGAACGCCCGTCCAATAATTCACCTTGTCGATCAGAACCTTTCTGTTTTCGCGGAGAAGGTCGACTGCCGGGCGAACGTTGTTCCTCCGGCGCTTCGATACATTGAAGATGTCGTGGAGGTCGGTGTCGAGGGGAAGTTCGCCGGGTGTGAGCTGCTGATCGAGTGCCCGCTGATAGAATTCGCCGACTGTCACCTCCATTTCGTCGACGGTAATGTCGGTGTCTCCGTGGGCGACAACGGGATCGGTTTGGCCGAGGTTGCGGCCGATGCGATCCATATAGAGCAGCTTCTTCATCGCGCCCCAGCCCTGGTAGCGTTTGCGCCAGTTGGAGCGAGGTGTCAGCCATACCGCGAACGTCTCAGCAAAATCTTCGTCGGGATGTTTTTGGGCGTACCAACCTTCCATGTGCCGAACGAATTGACGGGAGAAGGGAACTGGCTTGTAGTTTTCCCGATAGGGCCGCCGAAAAGGTCCGAAGAGGGCGCGCCACTCTTCCGTTTTGTAGAGGGTGTAGGCGTAATTGAAGGCGTGGCCCGCCTCGTGGCGCATGTACATCATGATCTGCCGGGCGTCTTCAATGTCGTTCATCTCCGATTCAAGACGCTGCAGCTTCGGATTGGCCAGGTAAAAGGGGATCCCGATGACGGGCTCGGTGTTTGGGCAGCCCCACTCGTCGGTGAGGTAGCACATGGGGCGGAACTTGTGTAGCCCCTTGGCACCCAACTCCTTGTAGAGCTGGTGTACGAAGCGTTCGAGAGGAGAGCCTTCCAACTTCAGGCCCAGCTGTTGAATCGGCTGGGACAGCATCTCTTGAATCTCGACCGGTGCTTTTTCGAAATTGGCCACAAAAGCGAAACTACCATAGCAAGGCGGGGTTCGACTGAGCGCACAGCGCCATGAGAGGCGCAAAGCTAGCGGCATTCAGCGGATGGTGGGTCGAGCCAGGGGCGAATCGGGCGGAGTTCCAACGTCCGATAACAGATATTCTGGACACTTGAATAATGTAAGCCAACGTGCTGATTTGGCGGGGCTACGCACCCATCAATGCACTTGCATGCGCTTCCCTTTTTACATCTTGTAGCGGCCGAGGTCCTCATCATTGAGGCCTTCGAGCCAGCCGCGGACCTGTTCGTTCGTGGCTCCTTCGGCGGTAGCGCTCGAGGTGAGCTTGGCGGACTGGAGCACGTGGTCGGCTACGTAGATGGGACAGTCGAACCGGAGCGCCAAAGCAATGGCGTCGGACGGACGAGCGTCGACCATTACGGGGTCGTCTCCCTGGCGGAGCCACAGGACGGCGAAGAAGGTGTCTTCTCTAATATCAGTAATAACAACGCGTTCCAATTCACCATTCAGATGATGGATCAAGTTTCGTGTGAGGTCGTGCGTCATAGGCCGGGCGGCGGACAGTTTTTCGAGCTCGATAGCGATGGCGTTGGCTTCAAAGATGCCGACCCAGATGGGCATGACGGAATCGGAGGCGGGATCGCGGAGGACGACGATCGGCATATTCGTGGCGGGGTCCATCATGAGCCCGCGAATTCTGACCTCGATATCCATGGAGACTCCCTTCGGCTTGGCTGGAGCCAAGCCTTTAAACTGCTTCACCCACCAGGCTGTTTGGGTGCGTGGCAGTGATGCGCACCTGCGCATAACTGCCTGGGGCGGGTGCGATGGGACTTGGCCAGGTGAAGTTGACCGGCTTGTTCTGGCTGCTTCGTCCGTTGACCTGGGCCCGAGCCGGATTGTTCCCTTCTACCATTACCTCCATTGTTTCGCCTAAATGCCTGGAATAATTGGCTCTTTGTATTTCTCTCTGGCGATCAAGGAGCACTTGAAGGCGGTGGGCCTTTTCGGTTTCCGGGATGGAGTCGATCATGACCAGGGCCGGCGTGTTGGGCCGGGGCGAATATTTAAAGCCGAAGACGCAATCGTACTGCACTTCTGCAAGGAGGTCCATGGTCTGGATGAAGTCTTCTGGGGTTTCACCCGGGAAGCCGACGATGATGTCGGTGGAAAGCGAAATGGGGCGCCGGGAGGATTTGATCCAGGAGATGCGCTCAAGGTACCAGTCACGGGTGTACTCGCGGGCCATGGCTTTAAGGACGCGGGAGGAGCCGGACTGGACGGGCAGGTGGACGTGGTCGCATAGGGTGGGGGTGGCATCGATTACGTCGACGATGTCGCGGGTGAAGTCGCGCGGATGGCTGGTGGTAAAGCGGACGCGACGGATGCCGGAGACCTGTGCGACGGCAGCAAGAAGCTCGGCGAAGGACAACTTCCCTTCCGGGTCCTTATAGCTGTTGACATTCTGGCCGAGGAGCTGAATTTCGGTGTAGCCGAGATCGGCGATGCGGCGGGCTTCTTCGAGGACGGACGTGTAGGTGCGGCTGCGCTCCTTGCCGCGGGTGTACGGGACGACGCAATACGCGCAGAACTTGTCGCAGCCTTCGATGATGGTGATGTAGCCGCGGTAGGGGTTCTGGCGGGCGGTGAATTCTGTCTCGAAGGTTTCGTCGGTCTGGCGGTCGTCGAGGCCGGTGATGCGGGACTCGCCGGCTTCAAGGCGGGCGATCATTTCAGGGAGCTTGCGGTAGGAGGCGGAGCCGGAGACGAGCGAGACGTAGGGGGCGCGCTCGAAGATCTTCTCGCCTTCCTGTTGGGCCACGCAGCCCAGGACGCCGAAGCGCTTGCCGTCTTTGTAGAGCTTCTTGTAGTCGTTGAGGCGGTTGAAGACCTTCTGCTCGGCTTTGTCGCGGATGGAGCAGGTGTTGTAGAGGATGAGGCCTGCTTCTTGCTCCGAGTCGACCTGGCGATAGCCCTCGCGCTGGAGGGTGCCGATGACCTTTTCGGAGTCGTGGGCGTTCATCTGGCAGCCGAAGGTTTCGAGGTAGAAGGTTTTTTCGGGTGCCATAACACTCTTGAGTATAGCTTGGGCGCTGGTGACAGGAATCACGGCCGGGTCGAGGCGGACGGGTAAGCTCCAGAGGACGGCAGGAGCGGCGTCGGACGCCTCGTTCGCCCGAAGTGATTTGGGCGATGATCTGTATATCATTGATATTGCGTATCTTATATTGGCAAGAGTGACTGGGTTCCAGGGTTTGTTTTGCCTGCCGCAGCCCTTTTGGGGGGAGGGTGTGGGTTGTTTTTCAGTGGCCCCCTGCTTCGGGCTCGTGCGCGGGAGCGGGAAGGGCTGGTTCCCTGCCCTCAACAGCCTGCGTATGGGGATGTGCCGGCGAGGAGATGCGGTAGCGATTTGGCTCATGGGGCGAGCTGGGGCCGACTCATTGAACTGCCGTAAGCGATTGGATCAGGGCGGCGAGTTCTTTGGGATCGACGTCGCTGACACCGAGAAACTCGAGCCCCGCCGATTTCGCCTCGACGAAGTGAAAGCCCGACTGCGTCTGTCGGTGCAGGCCTACGAGCGAACTGGCCTGGCTGACGAACACAGAGGCTCTGTGTTTGTGCATGGTGAAGAGAAGAAGCGCAGTTGGCCTTTCGTCGATGTAAACGAGGTCCGCCCCGGTGAGGATGGTACCGCCGGGCAGAGCATCAGGCTCGGGAAGGTTGAAGCTGAACGGCAGCTTGCCCTCAAACCAGGGTTTCACCGTGTGCCGGTCGGATGAGAGGACCTGAGGCTCAGAAGTTTGAGACAGCGTTGCGAGGTGCTGATCGAGCACCTCAGCCGCGAGAGAATCAGATTGTCGCTTCCATTTCCATCCGCCCAGGATCGCCGCTGCCAAGATCAACACAGCGGCAATCTGCCGCGCGATGGCACGCATTTGAGCAAACCTGGACCGGCGTGCCTGGACAGGGCGCGTGGCGGCATGGAAGCGGGCCAACATTTCGGGCGATGGGGCATTGCACTGGGCCGCGAGCTTTACAGTCGCTCGCAACTGGTGAAGTCCGATCACGTTTTTCGCGCAGTCGTGACACTCGTTGAGGTGCGCCTGCGCGGCGGCTCGCTCGGGCGGGGAAAGCTCGCCATCTACCAACGCGCCCAGCGTCTCAGGGCTTAGATGATCGAGGCTCATGCTTCCCCTCCGAGAGTTGGCTCAAGAATCTGGCGCAAGGCCTGACGGGCGCGCGCCAATCTGGACATGACGGTGCCGATCGGCACATTCAGGATGGTGGAGATTTCACGGTATTTGAGCTCCTCCAGATCGCAGAGCAGGACCACTTCGCGCAGATGCGGAGGGAGCGACTCCAGCGCTTGTCGCAAGGCGGCGAGGCCGGCGGACTGGATTACGATCGCTTCCGGTGTCGATGCGGTATCGGCGACTTCGAAGGAGTCGGGATGATCGTCGAGAAAGACGGTGCGGCTTATCTCCAGTCCGGTACGCGAGGTTAGAAATGTGTTTCTCAGAATACGAAAGATCCACGCTTTGAAATTTGTGCCGGGCTCAAAGGCGTCGAATGCCCGAAAGGCCTTGGTGAGGCTCTCCTGCACCAGGTCTTCCGCGTCGGCGGCATCGCGCACCAGCCAGCATGCGTGATTGTAGAGAGAAGCGAACAGTGGCGCCGCGAGATCCTGAAACCGGTCCGCCGTGCTTCGACCTGAGGGCATAAGCGCAATGTTAGACGAACCGCGTTGAAAAGAGGCAGGGACGGTCGAGCGTACCTCACGATTTGTCCTCTGTTCCATCCCTTTCTAGAAACTCCGCAGCCTGCGTTTTTATTCCATTTGCCTGCGCATCATTTTTCGCCTGGAGATTTTGGAATAAAAACGGCATGTCCGTGGTTCTTGAGTGTGCACCTACCAAAGCAGCAAGGAGCATGGAATGACGAAGGAAGTGGTGAGCGATGAAGCGGCGCACGAACAAGGAGACGGCATCGACCGCAGGAATTTTCTCTCGTGCATGGCCTGGGCCGGTACCGGGCTTTTGTGGTCGATTGTTGGCGGAGTGCCCACTGCGCGGTTGCTGGCCGAGCCGCCGCATGCCGACAACAGCACGCATGGCCAGCGCGAAGATTTTTCGTTTGTACAGGTGAGCGATAGTCACATCGGTTTCAACAAAAGCGCCAATCATGACGTCACCGGCACGTTCCGCAAGGCCATTGAGCGAGCAAGCATCGATGCCAACGCGAAGAAGACGCCGGATTTCATGCTGCACACCGGCGACATTACGCAAAACTCCAAAGCCGCCGAGTTCGATGCGGCGCTGGAAATCAATAAAGGATTTCGCGGCGATGTCTTTTACGTTCCTGGCGAACATGACTTTATCGACGACGGAGAGCAGTACAAGCAGCGCTTTGGCAAAGGGACCATCGGCAATGGCTGGTATAGCTTCAACCACAAAGGCGTGCATTTTGTGGGTCTGAACAATTGTGTTCAGGTCGACTCGATGGGAAGCATCGGAGGCGAGCAGCTCGCGTGGCTGAAATCTGACCTGGAGGGGCTCAGTGCGTCCGCTCCTGTTGTGGTTTTCGCTCACATTCCCCTCTGGATGGTGTACGAGAAATGGGGCTGGGGCACGCGTGACGGAGCCGAAGCTCTCTCTTATCTCAAGCGCTTTGGCTCGGTCACTGTTCTCAACGGCCACATCCACCAGGTGATGCAGAAGGTCGAAGGCAACCTGTCGTTTCACACGGCCATGTCGACGGCATTTCCGCAGCCTGCTCCGGGGACAGCGCCCAACCCCGGGCCGATGACTGTTGCCGCGGGAAAACTTGCAAGCGTAATTGGAGTCACCGACGTCAAGGTGGTTCGCGGCAAAGCTCATCTTGCGGTGATCGATCACGCGCTCAATCAAGGCGCATGACCACCGTGAAGCGGACTCTGAAAATGCTGGGAGCAGTTTTCGGCAGTGCTGTAGTTGCGATTGCCCTGGGCCGTCTTCATCCTTTTGGCGACCCGCATCGCAACCTGCGGCAGCCCCGCGAAACGCTGCTTCAAGGTG
>Ga0134126_10005428_pt1 | contig 15936 bp, 14 predicted proteins | sample KB31752_FD_96881 | JGI IMG/M metagenome (GOLD analysis project Ga0134126, IMG submission 96881) | Terrestrial soil microbial communities with excess Nitrogen fertilizer from Kellogg Biological Station, Michigan, USA - KB3-175-2 | ecosystem: Environmental > Terrestrial > Soil > Unclassified ...
ATCGTGTTCGGCGAGGTCGACCGATGAGCGTGCGCCGCCTCGCCCCGCCGGAAGTGCAGCCGAAGGAATTTTCCTTCAGCAAAGAGAATCTCGACTGGGCCAGGGCGCAGGTCGCAAAATATCCGGAAGGCCGCCAGCAATCGGCAATCATCCCGCTGCTGTGGCGGGCGCAGGAGCAGCATCACGGCTGGCTGCCGGAGACGGCAATTCGCTACGTCGCCGATTTCCTCGGCATGGCGCATATCCGTGCGCTCGAGGTCGCGACCTTCTACACGATGTTCAACCTGTCGCCGGTCGGCAAATTCCACGTGCAGCTCTGCGGCACGACGCCGTGCCGGCTGCGCGGCGCCGACGCGCTGGAAAAAATCTGTAAGAAACGGTTCGGCGAACAGATGGAAGTGACGGAGGACGGCAAGTTCTCATGGGTCGAGGTCGAGTGCCTGGGCGCTTGCGTCAATGCGCCGATGGTGCAGATCAACGCCGACTATTACGAGGACCTCGACAAGGCCAGCTTCACCAAAATTCTCGACAATCTTGCCGCCGGCAGGAAAGTGAAGCCGGGACCGCAGATCGACCGCCAGCTGTCGGCGCCAGTCGGTGGACCGCTTACGCTACTCAACGGCAAAGGCGAGAGCCCACGTCATGCCGCCGGCGACGAACCCAAAGATGACAGAGCCAAGAAGCCTGGCGCGGCGGCGAATATCCGTGAGGCGCCGGTTCAGCAGGATCGGCAGAAGAAATAGCCATGCTCGCCGACAAGGACCGCATCTTCACCAACCTCTATGGGCTCCACGACTGGGGCCTCAAGGGCGCGCGCAACCGCGGCGCCTGGGACGGCACCAAAAAGATCCTCGAACTGGGCCGCGAGGCGATTGTCAACGAGGTGAAAAATTCCGGCCTGCGCGGCCGTGGCGGCGCCGGCTTCCCGACCGGCTTGAAGTGGTCGTTCATGCCCAAGCAGGTCGGCGAGCGGCCGCATTATCTCGTGGTCAACGCCGACGAATCCGAGCCCGGCACCTGCAAGGACCGCGAGATCATGCGGCACGATCCGCATCTGCTGGTCGAGGGCTGCTTGATCGCCGGACGCGCCATGGATTGCCGCGCCGGCTATATCTACATCCGCGGCGAATTCATCCGCGAGCGCGAGCGATTGCAGGCGGCCATCGACGAAGCATACGAAGCTAAGCTGATCGGCAAGGACAACGTCCACGGCTATCCTTTCGACCTCTACCTGCACCATGGCGCCGGCGCTTATATCTGCGGTGAGGAAACCGCGCTGCTCGAAAGCCTGGAGGGCAAGAAGGGCCAGCCGCGCCTGAAACCGCCGTTTCCGGCCAATGTCGGGCTCTACGGCTCGCCGACCACGGTCAACAATGTCGAATCGATCGCGGTGGCGCCGACCATCCTGCGCCGCGGCGCGGCGTGGTTCACCAGCTTCGGCGCCCCCAACAACGCCGGGACCAAGCTGTTCTGCATCTCCGGTCACGTCAACAAGCCGTGCAACGTCGAGGAGGCAATGTCGATCCCGTTCCGCGAACTGATCGAGCGCCATTGCGGCGGCGTGCGCGGCGGCTTCGACAATCTGCTGGCCGTCATCCCCGGCGGCGCGTCGGTGCGGCTGGTGCCGGCGGATCTGATTATCGACACGCCGATGGACTTCGATTCGCTGTCGAAATTGCGCTCCGGCCTCGGCACGGCGGCGGTCATCGTGATGGACAAGTCGACAGATATAGTCCGAGCCATCGCGCGGTTGTCATATTTTTACAAGCACGAGAGCTGCGGCCAGTGTACGCCGTGCCGCGAGGGCACTGGCTGGATGTGGCGGGTGATGACCCGCATGGCGGAGGGCCGGGCGCAGAAGCGCGAGATCGACATGCTGCTCGACGTCACCAAGCTGGTCGAGGGCCATACGATCTGCGCGCTCGGCGACGCGGCGGCCTGGCCGATCCAGGGGCTGATCGCGCATTTCCGGCCCGAGATCGAGCGCCGCATCGACCAGTATTCGGCCAATCCGCACAGCGAGCCTGTGCGCATGGCGGCGGAGTAGGGGCGGTGGCCAAGGAGCCAGACAATGTCGTTTTGAGTTTGCTTCGCGAAATGCGGGCGGAGATGGCTCATATAGACGAGACGCTGCACGCGGTTCGCCTGAACGTAGCTGGCCACGATCTGCGCTTCGATGCACTCGACGAAAAGATCGAAATGATCCGCGAAGGCACGGTTTCCGCTATCGGGTTCGCCGCCAACGCGAGCAGGGCTCACGTCGATCTTCACAAACAGATCGCTGATCTCGTTCGTCGCGTTGAGAAGTTGGAAAAGGCCAGATGAGCAAGATCGTCATCGACGGCAAAGAGATCGACGTCCCGGCCGAATACACGCTTTTGCAGGCGTGCGAGGCGGCCGGCGTCGAGGTGCCGCGCTTCTGCTTCCACGAGCGGCTGTCGATCGCCGGCAATTGTCGCATGTGTCTGGTCGAGGTGAAGGGCGGGCCGCCGAAGCCGACCGCCTCCTGCGCGATGGCGGTCAAGGATCTGCGCCCCGGCCCGAAAGGCGAGCCGCCGGTCGTCGAGACCAACTCGCCGATGGCGCGCAGGGCCCGCGCCGGCGTGATGGAGTTCCTGCTTATCAACCATCCGCTCGATTGCCCGATCTGCGATCAGGGCGGCGAATGCGATCTCCAGGACCAGTCGATGGCCTACGGCGTCGATAGCTCGCGCTTTTACGAGAACAAGCGGGCGGTGACCAACAAATACCTCGGCGCGCTGGTCAGGACGGATATGAACCGCTGCATTCAATGCACGCGCTGTATTCGCTTCGTCACCGAGGTCGCCGGCGTCCCCGAACTTGGCGCCACCGGGCGCGGCGAGGACATGGAGATCACCTCCTATCTCGAACAGGCGCTGACCTCGGAGTTGCAGGGCAATATCGTCGATCTGTGCCCGGTCGGCGCGCTGACCAACAAGCCGCGACAGTTTCTCGGGCGGTCGTGGGAATTCTCCCACACCGAATCGATCGATGTGATGGACGCGCTGGGCTGCGCGATCCGCGTCGATGCGCGCGGCCGTGAGGTTGTCCGCATCCTGCCGCGCGTCAACGAAGCGATTAACGAGGAGTGGATTTCCGATAAGACGCGCTACGTCGTCGACGGCCTCAAGGTGCAACGCATCGACCGGCCTTACGTGCGCGTCGACGGCAAGCTGAAGGCGGCGACCTGGGCCGAGGCTTTCGCGACCATCGCCGACAAGGTGAAGGCGACGCGCCCCGAGAGGCTCGGCGCCATCGTCGGCGACCTCGCGACGGTCGAAGAGATGTTCGCGTTGAAGGGACTTCTCGCCAAGCTCGGCTCGAACAACATCGATTGCCGGCAGGACGGCTCGAAGCTGCATCCTAAATTCGGCCGCTCGTCCTATCTCTTCAACTCGACCATCGCCGGCATCGACGAAGCCGACGCGATCATGGCGATCGGCTCCAACCCGCGCATCGAGGCGCCGGTGCTGAACGCTCGCATCCGCAAGCGTTGGCTCACCGGCAATTGCCTGACGGGCGTGCTCGGGCCGCAGGTCGACCTGACCTGGAAATACAACTACCTCGGCGCCGGGCCGGAGAGCCTGGCGCGTTTCGCCGAGCACCCGCCGGCCAATAAGCAAAAGCCGATGTTCATCCTCGGCGCCGGGGCGTTCGCGCGGGCGGACGGCGAGGCGGTGCTGGGGCTGGCGGCGAAGGCGGCGGCGGCGCTCGGCGTCATCAAAGAGGGCTGGAACGGTTTTAACGTCCTGCACACGGCGGCGAGCCGCGTCGGCGGCCTCGATCTCGGCCTCGTGCCGGGGCAGGGCGGGCGCGATGCGCTGGAGATGGTCAAGGCCGGCGGCCTTGATGTGCTCATCAATCTCGGTGCGGATGAAATCGACATCGCGCCCGGCGCCTTCGTCGTCTACATCGGCACGCATGGCGACCGTGGCGCGCACCGCGCCGACGTGATTCTGCCCGGCGCGGTTTACACGGAAAAGACCGGCATTTACGTCAACACCGAGGGGCGGCCGCAATTCGCCGACCGCGCGGTGTTCCCGCCGGGCGACGCGCGCGAGGATTGGGCGATCCTGCGCGCACTGTCCGAGCGTCTCGGCGCGAAGTTGCCCTTCGACAACCTTAGCGCGCTGCGCGCGGCGTTGGGCGCGGCGTTTCCGCATCTGGTGAAGTATGACGTCATCACGCCGGCGGACGCATCGGGGCTCCAGGGCCTCACCGCGGCCGCCGCCGTCTCGGGCGAGGCGTTCGCCTCGCCGGTGCATGACTTCTTCCTTACCAATCCGATTGCGCGCGCCTCGCGCGTCATGGCCGAATGCTCGGCGCTCGCGAGCCAGCGGCTCGCGGCGGCGGCGGAATAGGGTTCCCCATGAGCAGCGTCACGCCCTCAAGGCATAACGAAGACAAATCGGCCCTCATCGTCGGCGCGATCGCCGGCGCCGCGGTTTTGGTCATCCTGCTCGGCGTCGTCTACGGCTTCGCCGAGGCGCATTGGGGGGCCGGGATCGGGCATTGGTTCTACGCCACGATGTTCGGCTCGATCGTACGCTACATCGTCGAGAGCCTGATTCTGCTCGTCGGCGTGCTGATCTCGACGGCGATCCTGATCTACACCGAGCGCAAGATCTGGGGCTCCGTGCATCTGCGTCGCGGGCCGAATGTCGTCGGCCCCTGGGGTACGATGCAGCCCTTCGCCGATTTCCTGAAATTCATCCTCAAAGAGCCGATCATTCCCGCCGGCGCCAACAAGGGCGTGTTCTTGCTCGCGCCGCTGGTCGGCGTCGTGCTGGCGATTTCGGCCTGGGCGGTGATCCCGGTAGGCGACGGCTGGGTGATTTCCGACATCAACGTCGGCATTCTGTACCTGTTCGCGGTGTCGTCGCTCGGCGTCTACAGCATCATCATGGCGGGCTGGGCGTCGAACTCGAAATATGCGTTCCTGGCGGCGCTGCGCTCGGCGGCGCAGATGGTGTCGTACGAGGTTTCGATCGGCTTTGTCATCGTCACGGTGCTGCTCTGCGCCGGCTCTCTCAACCTCTCGGAAATCGTGCGCGCGCAGGACACCTGGGGCGGCTTCCTGGGCTGGTATTGGCTGCGGCTGTTCCCGGTGTTCATCATCTTCTTCGTTTCGGCGCTGGCGGAGACCAACCGCACGCCGTTTGACCTCGTCGAGGCGGAATCGGAACTGGTGGCGGGTTTCTCGGTCGAATATTCCGCCTCGCTGTTCCTTTTGCAATTCCTGACCGAACTCGTCGCTGTGCTGACGATGTCGTCGCTGACGACGATCATGTTCCTTGGCGGCTGGCTGTCGCCGCTGCCGTTTGCGCCGTTCACCTGGGTGCCGGGGATCATCTGGTTCCTCATCAAGGGTTGGGCGGTGGTGTTCTGCTTCTCGATGACCAAGGCGATGGTGCCGCGCTACCGCTACGACCAACTCATGCGTCTGGGCTGGAAAGTGTTCCTGCCGATCTCGCTGGCGATGGTGGTGGCGGTGGCGGCCTGTGTCGAGATATTCGGGTCGGTGGGGCGATGAAGGCGAGGGTGGCGTTATGGCGCTGAAACTGGATCAGGCCGCGCGTTCGCTGTTCCTCAGCGAGTTTGTCGCCGCTTTCGCTGTTGGCATACGTTATATGTTCATGCCGAAGCTGACGCTGAATTATCCGCACGAGAAGACGCCGCTGTCGCCACGCTTCCGAGGCGAACATGCGCTGCGGCGTTATCCCAACGGCGAGGAGCGCTGCATCGCCTGCAAGTTGTGCGAGGCGATCTGCCCGGCGCAAGCCATCACCATCGAAGCGGGCCCGCGGCGCAACGACGGCACCCGGCGCACAACCCGCTACGACATCGATATGACGAAGTGCATCTATTGCGGCTTTTGCCAGGAAGCCTGCCCAGTGGACGCCATTGTCGAGGGGCCGAATTTCGAGTTCGCGACCGAGACCCGCGAGGAATTGTTCTACGACAAAGACCGGTTGCTGGAGAACGGCGCGCGCTGGGAGCGCGAGTTGGCGCGCAACATCGCGATGGATGCGCCTTATAAGTGAACGACGCGCGCGCCCTGTGGGCGCGCGACAGACAGGTTTTTGGGGATAGGCGACGATGGTGGCGCAGGCCTTCTTCTTCTGGATTTTCGCTACCGTCTTGGTGGCCTCGGGGCTCGCGGTCATTTTGGCGCGCAACCCCGTGCATTCGGTGCTGTTTCTCATTCTGGCGTTCGTCAACGCCTCGGGCCTGTTCGTGCTCATGGGCGCCGAGTTCCTGGCGATGATCCTCATCATCGTCTATGTCGGCGCCGTGGCGGTGCTGTTCCTGTTCGTCGTCATGCTGCTCGACGTCGATTTCGCACAGCTTAAGCAGGGTTTCGTGCAATATCTGCCGATTGGCGGCCTGATTTCGATCTGCGTCGGCCTTGAGCTTTGGTATGTGACCGCGGGCTGGACGCGTTCGCCGCACGCCGCGCCCGCCGCCGCGCCGACCGCGCTGGTCGGCAACACCAAGGCGCTCGGCCTCGTGATCTACACCCATTACGCCTATTTCTTCGAGGCGGCCGGGCTCATCCTGCTGACGGCGATGATCGGCGCCATCGTGCTGACGTTGCGTCACAAAGTCGGCGTCAAGCGCCAGGACATCTCCGCGCAAGTCGCGCGCACGCCGGCGACGGCGGTGGAATTGCGCAAAGTCGCCTCGCGCGCTGGCCTCTGAGGGGAACCGTCATGATTATCGGACTGACCGACTACCTCTCGCTGGCGGCGATCTTGTTCACTATCGGCATGGCGGGCATCATCCTCAACCACAAGAACATCATCATCATTTTGATGTCGGTCGAACTGATCCTGCTCTCGGTCAACATCAATCTGGTGGCGTTTTCGACCTTCTCGGGCGACCTCACGGGGCAAGTTTTCGCGCTGTTTATCTTGACGGTCGCGGCGGCGGAGGCGGCGATCGGGCTGGCGATTCTGGTCGCCTATTACCGCAATCGCGGCTCGATCGCGGTTGCCGACATCAATGCGCTGAAGGGCTGAGCGGGATATGACGTACGCAATCATCGTCTTCCTGCCGCTGATCGGCTTTCTCTACGCCGGCCTGCTCGGCGACAACAAGCAGCCGCGTCGCGCCGAACTCGTCACCACGGCGCTGCTGGGGATCAGTTGCTTCTTGTCCTGGCTGGCGTTCTTCGCCGTCGCCCTCAGTTCCGATCCACAAGCCTATATCGTGCCGCTCGGCAACTGGATGTCGGCCGGCAAACTCTCCGTCGAATGGTCGCTGCGCATCGATATGCTGACCGGCGTCATGCTGGTGGTGGTGACGACGGTGTCGTTCCTCGTCCACATGTATTCGATCGGCTATATGGCGGAGGACGAGTACCCGCCGCGTTTCTTCGCTTATCTTTCGTTGTTCACCTTCGCCATGCTGGCGCTGGTGACGGCGGACAATCTCGTGCAACTGTTCTTCGGATGGGAGGGCGTCGGCCTCGCCTCCTATCTGCTGATCGGCTTCTGGTACAAAAGACCGGCGGCCAATGCGGCGGCGATCAAGGCCTTCGTCGTCAATCGCATCGGCGATTTCGGCTTCGCCCTTGGCATTTTCCTGATCTTTCGGCTGACGGGCTCGGTGAGCCTGGAGGCGGCGCGCGCCGCCGCGCCGAGCCTCGTCGGCGTCAACATCCATGTCTTCGGCATGGACGCCGATGCGCTGACGGTCGCCTGTCTGCTGCTGTTCATGGGCGCGATGGGCAAGTCGGCGCAGTTCCTGCTGCACACCTGGCTGCCCGACGCGATGGAGGGGCCGACGCCAGTCTCCGCGCTCATCCATGCCGCGACCATGGTGACGGCCGGCGTGTTCATGGTGGCGCGGCTGTCGTTCCTGTTCGACCTGTCGCCGGTGGCGCTCGATTTCGTGTTGTTCATCGGCGCGACGACGGCCTTCTTCGCCGCCACCGTCGGCCTGGTGCAGAACGACATCAAGCGCGTAATCGCCTATTCGACCTGCTCGCAACTCGGCTACATGTTCGTCGCCGAGGGTGTCGGGGCCTATGGGGCGGGCATTTTCCACCTGTTCACGCACGCCTTCTTCAAGGCGCTGCTGTTCCTGGGCTCGGGCTCGGTCATTCTCGCCATGCACCACGAGCAGGACATGCGCCGCATGGGCGGCCTGAAAGACGAGATCCCGTTCACCTTCTGGGCGATGATGATCGGCACGCTGGCGCTGACCGGCGTCGGCTTGCCGTTCACCACGCTTGGCTTCGGCGGCTACGTCTCCAAGGACGCGATCATCGAGGCCTCCTACGCCGCGCACGGCTATATCGGCGCCTATGCCTTCTTCTGCGTGGTGATCGCGGCGGCGCTGACCGCGTTCTATTCCTGGCGGTTGATGTTCATGACCTTTTACGGCCGTCGCGGCGATTGGGCGCACGCGCTGCCGCACGACGCCCATGGCGAGGCTCATCACGACGATCACGGCCACGGACCCGCGCATGAATCGCCGCGCGTCATGCTGATCCCGCTCGCCGGGCTGGCCTTCGGCGCCACCTTTGCCGGCGTGTTTTTCCGCCATTGGTTCATCGGCGGCGGCTTCGAGGGCTTCTGGAAGCAATCGATATTTCTGGCCAGCGACAACAAGATCCTGGAACGCATGGAGCAGGTTCCCTGGCTGGTCTCGTTATCGCCGTTCTTAATGATGGTGGTCGGTTTCCTGATCGCCTACTATATGTATGTCGTCAACAAGGCCGCGCCAGCGGCGCTGGCGCGCGCCAACCCGCTGCTTTACCGCTTCCTGCTCAACAAGTGGTATTTCGACGAACTCTACGATTTCCTGTTCGTGCGGCCGGCGTTCTGGATCGGTCGCGCATTTTGGAAGGGCGGCGACGGCGCCGTCATCGACGGGTTCGGGCCGGACGGCATTTCCGCCCGCGTGCTTGATGCGACGCGCTACGCCGTGCGCCTGCAAACCGGCTACGTCTATCACTACGCCTTCGCCATGCTGCTGGGGGTGGCGGCGCTGGCGACTTGGTATCTGTTCGGGGGCTTGCGCTGATGTCCGGCAACTGGGTGCTATCGGCGCTGCTGATCCTGCCGCTCGTCGGCTCGATCCTCATCGCGCTGTTGCGCGGCGACTCCAAGGAGACCATCAACAACGCGCGCTGGATCGCGCTGTGGACGTCGCTCATCACCTTCGCCGTCAGCCTCTACGGCTGGGCGTTGTTCGATCCCTCCAAACCCGGCTTCCAACTCGTTGAGCAGTCGAACTGGTTCTCCAGCGTCATTCTCTACAAGCTCGGCGTCGACGGCATCTCCATGCCGTTCGTGCTGCTGACGACCTTCCTGACGCCGATCTGCATCGTCGCCTCGTGGCGCTCGATCCAGGTCAGCGTGAAAGCCTATCTGATCTGCTTCCTCGTGCTCGAAACGCTGATGATCGGCGTGTTCGAGGCGCTCGACCTGCTGCTGTTCTACGTGTTCTTCGAGGGCGTGCTGATCCCGATGTTTCTCATCATCGGCGTCTGGGGCGGCAAGCGGCGTGTCTATGCGGCGTTCAAGTTCTTCCTCTACACGCTCACCGGCTCGCTGTTGATGCTGCTTGGCGTGATGGCGATGTATTGGACCGCCCATACCAGCGACATCGAGGTGCTGCTGCACACGCATTTCTCGTCCAACATGCAATTCTGGCTATTCCTCGCCTTCTTCTCATCGTTCGCGGTGAAGTTGCCGATGTGGCCGGTGCATACCTGGCTGCCCGACGCGCACGTCGAGGCGCCAACCGCGGGCTCTGTCATCCTGGCCGGCATCCTGCTGAAGATGGGCGGTTACGGCTTTCTGCGTTTCTCGCTGCCGATGTTCCCCGACGCCAGCGTCTATTTCACGCCGATGATGTATTCGCTGTCGATCATCGCCATCATCTACACTTCGCTGGTGGCGCTGGCGCAGGAGGACATGAAGAAGCTCATTGCTTATTCTTCCGTCGCCCATATGGGCTTCGTCACGATGGGCATATTCTCCAGCAACACCCAGGGCGTGCAAGGCGCGGTGTTCCAGATGGTGAGCCACGGCCTCGTCTCCAGCGCGCTGTTCCTGTGCGTCGGCGTGATCTACGATCGGCAGCATACGCGCGAGATCGCGGCCTATGGCGGCCTCGTCAACCGCATGCCGCGCTATGCGGTGGCGCTGATGGTGTTCACGCTCGCCAATGTCGGTTTGCCCGGCACGTCGGGGTTCGTCGGCGAGTTTCTCACCTTGATCGGCGCCTTCCAGGCCAACACCTGGGTCGCACTGTTCGCAACGACCGGCATCATCCTCTCGGCGTGCTATGCGCTTTATCTCTATCGCGCCATTGTCTTCGGCGCGCTCGACAAGCCGACGCTGCTGACCATCCAGGACGTGAGCTTCCGCGAACAACTGTTCCTCGTGCCGCTGCTGCTGCTGATCGTCTATTTCGGCGTGCATCCGCAGCCGATCCTTGACGCCAGCGCGGCCTCCGTGGAGCAACTGCTGCAAGGCGTCCAGCATGCGGCCGCCGCAGTGCGGACGGCCGGGCTTTGACGGGCGCCGGCCAACAGACTTAGGGCGAAACGAGATGCAAACGAGATGAACGTGACCGCGCTCTCGCTTCCGGTGGTGCTGCCGGAACTCATTCTTTCGTTCGGCGCACTGGCGCTGATTCTCATCGGCGCATTGCGTGGTGAGCGCTCGGTCTGGCTCGTCACCGAGTTGGCGGTGGCGCTGCTCGGGGTGGCGCTGGTCGTCGTCGTGTTCGATCAGCGGACGGAGGGCGTCACCTTCTACGGCGCCTTCACCAATGACGACTTCGCCCGCTTCATGAAGGCGCTGTCGCTGATCGGCTCGCTGGTGTCGCTGCTGCTGTCGCTGGATTTCCTGCGCCATCACCGTTACGGCGGCTTCGAGTTCCCGATCCTCATATTGCTGTCGACGATCGGCATGATGATGCTTATCTCGGCGAGCGACTTCATCGCGTTTTATCTCGGCCTCGAACTTATGAGTCTCTCGCTCTATGTCCTGGCCGCCTATCACCGCGACGATACACGCTCGACCGAGGCGGGGCTCAAATATTTCGTGTTGGGGGCGCTGTCGTCGGGCATGCTGCTCTATGGCATGTCGTTGATGTATGGCTTCGCCGGCACGGTGTCGTTCAAAGGCGTGGCGACGGCGGTGAGCGGCCCGGCCTCGGTCGGCGTCGTATTCGCGCTGGTGTTCATCATCGCCGGCCTTGCCTTCAAGATTTCGGTGGTGCCGTTCCACATGTGGACGCCTGACGTCTATGAGGGCGCGCCGACGCCGGTGACGACCTTTTTCTCGTCGGCGCCGAAAATGGCGGCGATGGCGATCGCGGTCCGCATCCTGTTGACCGCCTTCCCGCATATCTCGACCGAATGGCGCCAGATCGTCACCTTCGTATCGATCGCCTCGATGGCGGTAGGCGCCTTCGCCGGCATCGGGCAGACCAACATCAAGCGGCTGATGGCCTATTCGGCGATCGGCCACATGGGTTTCGCGCTAGTCGGCGTCGCCGCCGGCACGGTCGAGGGCGCGCAGGGCGTCGCGCTTTATATGGCGATCTATCTGGTGATGGCGCTGGGAACCTTCGCCGGCATTCTGCTGATGCGCCGCAACGGCGAATATGTCGAGACGATCGGGGATCTCGCCGGGCTTGCGCGCACCAGCCCGGCGACGGCGTTTTTCCTGGCGGCGATGATGTTCTCGCTCGCCGGCGTGCCGCCGCTCGGCGGTTTCTTCGCCAAGTTCTATGTGTTTGCCGCCGCGATCAACGCCGGGCTCTACGGTCTCGCGGTCATTGGCGTGTTGCTGAGCGCTGTCGGCGCCTTCTACTACATACGCATCGTCAAGATCATGTATTTCGACGAGGCGGCCCAGCCGTTTGACACGCCGAAGGCGGCGCCGCGCTATGTGCTGGCGCTGTCGTCGGCGGTGTTGATCCTTGGCGTGCTGGTTCCGGCGCCGCTTACTTCGGCGGCGCTGGCGGCGGCCAAGTCTCTATTCTGAGGCTGCCTTTGGCTGAAGGCGAGAGCGCCGCGCCGCGCCGCTACACGATCCAGGGTTGGCGGGTCGAGCGCTTCGCCGTGCTGGATTCGACCAGCGAGGAGGCCAAGCGCCGGGCGCTTGCCGGCGACCGAGGGCGGCTGTGGATCGTCGCCGACCGGCAGACCGCCGGGCGCGGCCGTCACGGGCGCGATTGGCGCTCGCCGGTAGGTAATTTCCATGGCAGCGCGCTGCTCGTCTCGCCCTGTGCGGTGGCGGATGCGCCGCAACTCGGCTTCGTCGCCGGGCTGGCGGCGCGCGCGGCGATCGCCGATCTCGGCGCGCCCGGCGTCGCGCTCAAATGGCCGAACGATCTCGTGGTCGAGGGCGTCAAGCTCGCCGGCATCCTGCTGGAGGGGTGGACTTTCGCCGAAGCGCCTTTCGCGGTGTCGATCGGCATCGGCGTCAATCTCGCCTTCCACCCCGACGATCTCGCCTATCCTACCGCGGACGTCAGCGCATTGGCCGGGCGGCAGGTGGGCGTGCGCGAATTCCTGGAGCGGTTGGCGGTGCGCTTCGACGAGCGGCTGGCGGTTTTCGCCCGCGGCGCCGGCTTCGACCGCATCCGCCAGCAATGGCTGGAGGCGGCGGCGGGGCTCGGCCGGCCGATGCGCGCGACCACCGCGACCGGCGCGCGCGAGGGGGTGTTTGCGGGGCTCGATCCGCGCGGACGTTTGCTTTTGCGCCGGCAAGACGCGATAGAGACCATCGAATCCGCTGACATTGCCCTTTTGGGGGCGACGGCCGCCGCGCCGCCGCGCAAGAAAGTTTGACCGAAAATGCAGGACGACGCGCAACTCGTGTTCGTGGCCCTTGGCGGCTTGCGCGAAATCGGCCTGAACTGCGCGCTTTACGGCTTCGGACCGGCGCGCCGGCGTAAATGGATGATGGTCGATCTCGGCCTCGCCTTCGCCGGCGAGGAGGCGCCGGGGGTCGATCTCGTCATGCCTGATCTCTCCTTCGTACAGGCGATCAAGCGCGATCTCGCCGGCATCGTCATCACCCACGCGCACGAGGACCATATCGGCGCGCTGGCGGCGCTGTGGCCGTCGCTCGGCGTGCCGGTCTATATGACCCGTTTCGCCGCAGGGCTTGCCGAAGCGCGCCGCCTCGGCGAGCCCGGTGCGCCAAAGATCCCGATCCGCATCGTGCCGCTCGGCGGCCGCGTCGAGGTTGGCCCGTTCGAGGTTGAGTTCATCCCCGTGGCGCATTCGATCCCCGAGAGCGCCGCGCTCGCCATCCGCAGCCCCGCCGGGCTCGTCGTCCACACCGGCGATTGGAAGATCGACCCGACGCCCGGCGTCGGCGCCCCCACCGACGAAGCGCGGCTGAAAGCGCTCGGCGACGAGGGCGTGCTGGCGCTGGTCTGCGATTCCACCAATGTCGTGCGCGATGGCGAAAGCCCGTCCGAGGCCGATGTCGCGCGCACGCTACGAGAACTGGTCGCGGAGGCCAGGGGCCGCGTCATCGTGACGACCTTCGCCTCCAATGTCGCGCGCCTGCGCGCCGCGGCGGAGGCGGGGCTTGCGGCCGGCCGGCAGGTGCTGGTCATGGGTCGGGCGATGGAGCGCGTCATCGCGGTGGCGCGCGAGTGCGGCTATCTCGACGGCCTGCCGCCATTCCTCAGCGCCGATCCGTTCGAGCGACTGCCGCGCGACAAAGTGCTGGCGCTGGCCACCGGCAGCCAAGGCGAACCGCGCGCGGCGTTAGCGCGCATGTCGACGGACGAACATCCGCGCGCCTCGCTGGCCGCCGGCGATCGCGTCATCTTCTCGTCGCGCACCATTCCCGGCAACGAGAGAGCCGTCGGGCGCATCATCAATGCGTTTTGCGAGCGCAACGTCGAGGTCGTCACCGACCGCACGCGTCTCGTGCATGTCTCCGGCCATCCGCGCCGCGCCGAGCTTCGGCGCATGTACGAATGGGTCCGGCCGCAGATCGCCGTGCCCGCGCATGGCGAACCGCTGCATCTGACCGAGCACACCGCTTTCGCCAAGGCGCAGGGCGTCAAGGAGGTGGTGCGCCCGTTCAACGGCGACGTGATCGCGCTGGAGGCGGGCAGGGCGAGGCCAATCGATCGCGTTACTGTCGGACGGCGCTACCGCGACGGCGAAATCCTGCTCCCCACCGGCGACGAATGCGTCGCCGAGCGGCGGCGGCTTTCCTTCGCCGGCGTCGTGTCGGTGGCGCTGGCGCTGTCGGACAAGGGCGATCTCGTCGGCGATCCCGACGTGATGATCGCCGGACTGCCAAAAAGCACGCGCGACGGCGCCGGCTTCGACGCCCTTGTCGACGCCGCCATTTTCGAGACCATCGAGAGCCTGCCGCGCGCCAAGCGCCGCGACGCCGATTTCGTCTCCACCGCGATCGAGCGGGCGGTGCGCAATTCCGTCCACTCCGTCTGGGGCAAGCGCCCGACCGTCCACGTTCTCGTCGTCGAAGTCTGAAGAGCGCGCATGATCGGCCGTTTGAACCATGTCGCCATCGCCACCGCCGATCTCGCCAAGGCGAGCCGCGTCTATCGTGAGAGCCTCGGCGCGCGCGTCTCCGAGCCGACGGCGCTGCCCGAGCACGGCGTCACGGTGGTCTTCGTCGAGACCAGCAACGCCAAGATCGAGTTGTTGCAGCCGTTGGGCGCGAATTCGCCGATCGCCAAGTTCTTGCAGAAGAACCCCGACGGCGGCATTCATCATCTATGCTTCGAGGTCGACGACATCCTGAGCGCCCGCGAGGCGCTGAAGGCGACCGGCGCGCGGGTGCTTGGCGATGGCGAGCCGAAGATCGGCGCCCACGGCAAGCCCGTGCTGTTCCTGCATCCCAAGGATTTCGGCGGCACACTGATCGAACTGGAGCAGGTTTAAGCCGCCCGCGCGCCCTCGCGCGCCAGCGCCGCGAGCAAGTCATCCTCCCACATCGGCCGGCCGAACAGAAAGCCCTGCGCCAGCCGGCAGCCGGAGCGGGCGAGGAATCCGGCCTGCGCCTCCGTCTCCACCCCTTCCGCGAGCACCTCGACGTCGAGCGAATGGCCGAGCCGGATGACGGCGGCGGCGATCTCCATGCTGGTGACGTCGCCGGGAATGTCCTGAATGAAGGCGCGGTCGAGCTTCAGCTTGTCGATCGGGAAGTGCTTGAGATAGGCGAGCGAGGAATGGCCGGTGCCGAAGTCGTCGATGGATATGCGCAGGCCCAGCGCGCGCAACTGCCGGAGCTTGGCGGCGGCGTCCTTCTGGTCCATCAGCACGCTCTCGGTGATCTCGATCTCCACCCGGTCGAATGGCAGCCCCGTTTCCATGAGAATGGTGGCGATGCGCTCGCACAAGTCGCCGCGCTCGAACTGGCGCGGGGAAATGTTGATCGACAGCGTCTTCAGATTGACGCCGGCGTCCAGCCACGCCTTCATCCGCTCGGCCGCGCGACGCAGCACCCATTCGCCGATCTGCAAGATGAGGCCGGTCTGCTCGGCGAGCGGGATGAAACGGCCCGGCGGCGCCAGGCCCTCCGGCGTCCGCCAGCGCACCAGCGCCTCGACGCCGAACGCGCGGCGGTCGGCGAGATCCACCAGCGGCTGGAATTGCAGCACGAATTCGTCGCGCTCCAGCCCCCGGCGCAAGCCGGTCTCCATCTCCAGCCGCTGGCGCGCCTCCAGCATGTGGCGGGGCTCGTAGAGACGCACGCCGCCGCCGCCGCCCTTGGCGACATAGAGCGCCGATTCGGCCTGCCGCATCAGCATGTCGGCGCCGCCCTCGCTGCTGGCGATGAACACCACGCCGACATTGACGCCGCTATAGGCTTTGGCGCCGCTGGCGAAAACGAATGGCTGCTCCATGGCGGCGACCAGTTCGTCAGCGAGGCGGCGCGCCTCCTG
>Ga0134126_10005430_pt1 | contig 15934 bp, 13 predicted proteins | sample KB31752_FD_96881 | JGI IMG/M metagenome (GOLD analysis project Ga0134126, IMG submission 96881) | Terrestrial soil microbial communities with excess Nitrogen fertilizer from Kellogg Biological Station, Michigan, USA - KB3-175-2 | ecosystem: Environmental > Terrestrial > Soil > Unclassified ...
ACGCAGGTCGAGGCGCTGGCAGCGGGAGCGGATGGTGGGAAGCAACCGGCCGGGCACGTTGCTCAGAAGAAGCAGCATGGCGCGCGCAGGCGGCTCTTCAAGCATCTTGAGCAGCGCGTTGGCAGCTGCGTCGTTCATGTCGTCGGCGGTGTCGACGATCGCGATGCGCCAGCCGCCGGCCCCCGAAGTCATGCCGAAAAAGCCCGACAGCTTGCGCACGACGTGCACCGATGTCTCGCTCATCAGCTTGCCCGAGTCGTTGAGCCCGCGTTTGAGCACCAACAGTCCCGGGTGCGAGCCGGCTGCGATCTGCGCCGCATTTGCCTCGCGCTCGGAAACTGAAAGGTCTTCGGCGCCCTCCGATGTCGCGCCGTGGGCGACCACATAGCGCGCGATCCGATAGGCGAGCGTCGCCTTCCCCACACCGGGCGGTCCGGTGATCAGCCAGGCTTGCGGCGGGTGGCCGCCGCGGATGGCGCGCGCGGCGCGAACGAGCGCCTGTTCCTGTCCGGCGAGGCGAAAGGTTTCGCGCGGATGCGGAAATCCTTCGATGCGGTCCGTTTCGGGGACGTCGGCGACGGTCTTCGAGCTGCGGGCGCGCGGCGGCATCAGGCGAGCTTGAACCGTTTGGCGACCGCGTTCCAGATCGCTGCAGCCACGGCGTTGGCGTCCAGTGACGCGTCGATCACCACGCAGCGTGCGGGCTCGCGGCGCGCGATGGCGAGAAAGGCCTGGCGCAGCCGTTCTTGGAAGGCGGCGCCTTTTTTCTCGAAGCGGGTTTCCTCGTGCGCGCGCTGGTCGGTGCGCGCCAGACCGATCTCGATCGGCACATCCAGGATCAGTGTGAGATCCGGCCGGAATTCGCCGAGCACCAGTGTCTCCATGCGCCGGATCGTCTCGCGCGCGAGCCCGCCGCCAGCACCCTGATAGGCATAGGTGGAATCGGTAAAGCGGTCACACACCACCCACTTTCCGGCGTCGAGCGCCGGCTTGATGGATTTCGCCACATTGTCGGAGCGTGCGGCGAACATGAGCAAGGTCTCGGTCAGAGCATCCCAACGGCCGGGCGCCCCTGTCAGCACCAGATTGCGAATCTCCTCGCCACCGGTCGAGCCGCCGGGCTCGCGCGTCGCAAGCACCTTGAGCCCGTGCTTCCGAAGCGTCGTAGCCAGCCGCTTGATCTGGGTGGACTTTCCCGAGCCGTCGCCGCCTTCCAGCGAAATGAACCGACCCCTCATCTCGATCCGATAAGTGCGCGCAGACCCAGCATCATGCGCCCGAAGATGCCCATCCGATCGACCGGACGGGCGGCGTAGAGGGGCACGGAGAGACCGGGAAAATCCGGGGCACTGACCACCAGCGTTGCCACACGCTGGTTTTGCGCCAATGGGGCCTTGAGCGGCCCGTTGTATCGGACAGCGACTTTCATGCCAGGCCGCGAGTCCACCTGCAGCACGATCGCGACCGGTGCCTTGACCGTTAGCGGTACGGACTTGTCGGCGCCACCGAAGACGTCGGCGGTAGCCACCGTGTCGCCAGGCTTGAAGAGCGGATAGCGGCGGAACTCACGAAAGCCGATCTCTATCAGGCGCGCGCCTTCGTCGGCCCGATCCTTGATCGAGCCGAGGCCGTTGACGACGAGGATGATCCGCTGCCCATCGCGTTGCGCCGATCCGACGAGGCCGTAGCCGGCGGCTTCGAGATGGCCCGTCTTCAGTCCGTCTGCTCCGGGAACCGCACCGAGCAGCGGATTGCGGTTCTCCTGATGGATGTTGCTCCAGGAAAGGTCCTTCTCGCTGAAGAAGTGATAGTATTGGGGGTAATCGTGGATGATGTGGCGCGCGAGCCTTGCCAGGTCGTAGGCCGACATCGCCTGCCCCGGCGGCTGGTCGAGGCCATCCGGATTGACGAAATGCGACTGCGTCAGGCCGAGTTCCCTGGCGCGCTTGTTCATCATCTGCACAAAGCCTTCGACTGTGCCGCCGATGCCTTCGGCAACGACGATGCAGCCGTCATTGGCCGAGGCGGTGATGATGCCGCGGATGAGATTTTCCACGGTGATGTGATCGCCGATATTGACCCACATTTCCGAACCGGAGCGTTCGCGCCAGGCGCGCTCGGAGACCGGAAACGTGTCGCTGAGCTTGACGCGCCCGTCCTTCAGCCGCTGGAACAGCAGCTCCAGCGTCATCAGCTTGCTCATCGACGCGGGCGGCATGGGCGTGAAAGCATCCTTGGCCCACAGCACCTGGCCGCTTTCATAATCCATGAGGAGCGCGTGGTTCCCGGTCGTGGTGATATCCGCCGCAGCGGGACTCGCCCCCAGCGCGGCAAGGAGCAGGAACAAGGCGCCGAGTTGGCGAAGATTCATGAAGGCGGACTCCGGCTAGCGGTCGACGACGATTCGCGCGTCGTTACTACCAAGGCTTTCGACCCGGGCCAACGCGGAATCGGCGTCGCCGAGTTCATCGTACGGTCCCAGCCTTACGCGATAGAGCGTGCGTCCGTTTTGCACGGTGGCGGAGATCTCCAATCCGCCGCCGAGCCGGGCCTGAAGACGTGCGGCATTCTGGTACGAACTGAAGGCGCCGGCCTGGACATAAAGGTGGGTCTCGGCGGGAACCGGAACCTTGGTCACCACGCCGGTGGGCTCGGTGGCGACGGCCGCGTCGGCGGTACGGATGGGCGGCGGCGGCAGATCGGTATTGGTGATGGGCGGCGCGACGGCGATTCCCGGCACCGTATCGAGCGCAGATGAGTCGACGCGCGCCGTCGGCGCGGCCGAAACGGCGTTGGCGATTGCCGGCGGCGTCTCGTCCGGCGGCGGCCGCCCACCCTCGAGATCGGCCCTGCTGACGAACGTCACGCGAACCCGTGCGGTGCCCTTCTCCTTGTAGCCCAGCAATTCCGCCGCGCGTTCTGAGAGATCAATGATCCGGCCCTTGGCGAATGGCCCACGGTCGTTGACGCGCACGACGATCGACTTTCCGTTGTCGAGATTGGTGACGCGGACATTGACCGGTAATGGCAGGGTGCGGTGGGCCGCCGTCAGATCCGCTGCGGTGTAAATCTCGCCGTTGGCCGTACGGTGGCCGTAGAAGGTTGGGCCGTACCACGAGGCAATGCCGGTCTCGTCATAGTCCGGCTGTTCCTTCGGATAGTACCAGGTACCGGCGATCTGATAGGGCTGGCCGATCTTGTAGACGCCGGCATTCGGCGGGACGCTCACGCCCGGTTCGGGGGTGCTGGCGCAAGCGGCCGCAAGCGCGGCGAGCGATGCCACAGCCAAAAGCCGACGCGCGGTGCGGATCATCGTGTCGAATCAAGCCCTAAGACGGTGAACAGGTTATGCGAGGGACGGCCTGGGCTCAACGCCGGGCCTGCGGATCGGCGCCCGTTTCATACGCGCTTATGCTCGATGAGCCGATCGGCTAGATGGCGGATGGGGTGAGATTCGAACTCACGGTGACGTCGCCGCCACGCCGGTTTTCAAGACCGGTGCCTTAAACCGCTCGGCCACCCATCCACGAACCGGAACGTACAAGCGCTGAGGCATTTTTCAAACGGCACGCGACACTTGGCTCTGCGCCATATTCGAGGTCATTTTCTGAGGGCGCTTTCTCACCAATCGCACGACGCTTGCCAAAGCGTTCCTTGTCTCCCTGCACTGTGCAATCTTGGCTGCCAAAGCAGGATGCCCCCTGCGCGGACCAGGAGCAGTTGTCGCGATGACGGAGCCCGTCGTCCATTCCGGAAAGGATCTGGGCATATTCCGCGACTTTCCGGTCGAACTTCTCGCCCGGATCGAACCGGGATTGTTCCTCGATGTCGGAGCGGCTTATGGGCAGAAGACCAGCGCCATGCTTCGGGCCAGCCCCGCATCACGGTTGATCGCCTTCGAGCCCTTTCCGGGAAACTTGCCTTCCCTTCGAGCGCTGGCGGCGAGCGATCCGCGCGTCACCGTACGCCCTGTTGCCGTGGGAGCGCAGACCGGCTCAGCCAAACTGTTTGTTCCCTCCAAAATCTCGTCGGCATTCGAAAAGGTCGGACTGCCGACGGGCGGCTCGGTCGTCGGAACGCTGAAACGGCGGCCACTGCGACGGGCGGAGGAAGTGCACGAGGTACCGCTCGTCCGTCTCGATGACGAGATCGATGAGCCGGTACGCTTTCTCAAAATGGATATCCAGGGCAGTGAGTATGCAGCCTTGATGGGCGCTCGGCGCCTGTTCGCCGAGCGAGGCGTCGACTACGCCTATATTGAATTCAACGGCGACCGGCGCGTGCTCAATTTCTTGGCTCGCCACGGTTACACGATTTTCGATTGCTCCTACATGGCCTGGCCGAGCCGCTTCGTGCTGCGACATTGGTTTAGGCGCAGTGGCCGGTGGCGGCCGCAGGGAGAGGTGTTGGCGAAACTTCACCTGACCAATGGCATGACGGCCTATCGGTATTGGCCTAAGGTTCCGTTCAGATCCTTCGCCCGCTATTGCGTGTGGTTCGCCTATATGCGGCTGTTCGTCTCTGGCTTGCAGACCGATCTCTTCTGCGTTCACCGCAGCAAGCGGAATGCCTTCGCTCAAGCCTGTATGGACGCGCGCGGGAGCATGCGCAAGCCGGACCCGGCAAAGGGTTGAACCGCGATTCCGATGGGCGCAGGCTCGTTCCGCGAGGTGCCGGAGGCCGAATATGTTCAGCCGCAGATCCGTGTTGGCGATGGGGGCCGCCACCGCAGCGTCGCCGGCGCTGGGCAAGGCGCGGCGGAGCCGCATTGATCCCGTCCGGGCGCTGCATGACAGGCTGATCTGCCTGGATACCCATCTCGATACTCCGATTAACTTCGCGCGACCGGGCTGGGACATCATGCAGCGGCACAGCGCCGCCGAATTCAGCCAGGTCGACTACCCCCGCATGGTCGAAGGCGGGCTTGATGGCGGGTTCTTCGCGATCTACACGGCACAAGGACCGCTGACGCCGGACGGCATGCTGGCGGCGCGCGATGCGGCCTTGCTCCGCGCCGCGGCCATTCGCGAGATGGTGGCTGGGAATGCCGCGCATTTCGAGCTTGCCTTCAGGCCTGAAGACGCCGGGCGCATCGCTGCGAAGCGGAAACGCATCGTCTATCAGTCGATCGAGAATTCCTATCCGCTGGCGAATGACGTGACTTTGCTGAGGAGCTTCTATGCGCTCGGCGTGCGGATGGCGGGGCCGGTACATTTCAAGGACAACCAGCTCGGCGATTCCGCCACAGACAAGAGCAAGACTTGGAAGGGCCTGTCGCCGATGGGGCACGACTGGCTCGCGCTCTGCAACGAACTCGGGATCATCCCCGACGCTTCGCACTCCTCCGACGACGTCTTCGACCAGATGGTCGCAGGGTCGAAAGCCCCGATCATTCTCTCACATTCGGGATGTCGCGCGGTGCACGATCATCCTCGCAACATCGACGACACAAGATTGAAGCGGCTGGCTGACGCCGGCGGCATCATCCAGATAAACTCGCTGAGTGACTATCTCATCACGACGCCGGACAATCCCGAGCGCGAAAGGGCCCTCGGCGCAATCTACGCCAGGCTGCATGGCTTGCCAGCGATGTCTCCCGCCGAGGCGACGAAGGCGATCGCCGACGCAGGGGTGGCAATGAAGTCGCTCAACGCCAAGTATCCCGAGCCTCGTGCGACATTTGAAGACTACATGGCGCATATGCTGCACGCCCTCAAGCTGGTGGGACCGGCGCATGTCGGGGTCGGTGCGGACTGGGACGGCGGTGGCGGCGTCACCGGCATGGAGGACTGCGCCAGCAACTGGAAAATAACTGCACGCCTCCTCAAGGAAGGCTATCGCGAGGACGATCTCGAAATGATATGGGGTGGCAATGTTCTGCGCCTGCTCAAAACGGTTGGTGACGCCCGTGCCGAGCCGCCGGCACAGCCGGCCGTCAACGGAGGGGGTGAGTGACCGTCGCGCGTACGGCGCTGGCCGGTCTGATGGCCCTCGCGGGCCGTGCGCTGCCGGACTTTGCGACCATCGAGATGGGCGCCCCTGCCCTCAAGACACGCTTCTATGCCGACGAAGCGGCGTCAACAGCGATCGGGGCCGGCGCAGTAGTGGCCGCCGATATCTGGACGCTGCGATCGGGCGAGAAACAGCAGCTGACGGTCGGTACGCGCGAAGCGGCAGCCGCACTGGTCGGTTTTCTGCATCAGCAATTCGACGACCCGTCGATGGCGCCCGACAGGCGTGGCCAACTCGACGCGTCTCGCACGGCGGCCAAGGGCTTCCACAAGACTCGTGACGGCCGCTGGGTCTTCCTGCATCCGAGCTTCCCCGACAGTACCGAGCGGCTCTTGAAGGTGCTCGCCTGCCCGGATGAGCCGGAAGCGGTGAAGGCCACCATGGCGCGCTGGGACGCGCTCGACTTCGAGAATGCGGTTGCAGCCGCCGGGGCCTGCGCCGGACTGGCACGCACCCCGGAGGAATGGGACGACTCGGAACAGGGCCGCATTCTCACAGCCCGGCCGGTCGTGGAAATCACAAGGATCGGCGACAGCGAGCCGGAGCCGTTCGCGTCCGGAGGCGATGCGCCGCTTTCCGGCATTCGCGTACTCGATCTCACCCGCGTGCTTGCCGGGCCGACCTGTGGCCGGACGCTTGCGCAGTTCGGCGCCGACGTCATGCTGGTCTCCTCGCCGAACCTTCCTTCGGTGCCAATGTTTGTGACCGACACCGGACACGGCAAGCGCTCAGCCTTTGTCGATCTCGCAGCCGAAAGCGGTCGCGCCCAGCTGCGCAATCTGGTGCGCGAGAGCGATGTCTTCAGCCAGGGATACCGCCAGGGCACGCTTGAGCGGCGCGGTTTCGGCCCACTCGCGCTAGCCGCGTTGCGGCCGGGCATCGTTTGCACAGCCATCAATTGCTACGGCCACGAAGGGCCATGGCGCGAGCGGCCTGGCTGGGAACAGCTCGGCCAGACCGTAACCGGCATGGCGGTCATGCATGGTGGCGCCGAGGGCCCCAGGCTCCAGCCGGGTGCGGTGACCGACTATACGACCGGCTTCCTGGCGGCTTTCGGCACGATGGTGGCGTTGCAGCGGCGCGCCCTCTACGGCGGCTCCTATCTTGTGCGCGTTTCCCTGGCGCAGACCGCCGTCTGGATTCGCCGGATGGGTTTCGCACCCGAGACGCGCCTGGAGCAGGTGCGTCCGCTCGACGCCGGCGAAATCGCGGCATGGTCTCTCAAGCGCGACACGGGCTTCGGCCCGATGACCTATCTGCGCCCACCGGTGACCATGAGCGCAACGCCAGCGGTCTGGCGGCGACCGGTCGTTCCGCTGGGCACCGATTTGCCGGAATGGTCCGCTACTTGATCTTTGCTGGCGGCGTGACTTCCGCAAAGCGGTTGGCGTTGGTGCGACGGGCATCCGCAACAGTCGCACTGGATGGCGGCGTTTCGTATTGGCGGTATTCGGGCACTTCGTCGATGCGGGCGAAGCGATAGCCCTCTTCGATCAGCGCCGGCACCACCGCCTCGACCAGCGCACCCGACTGCCGGTGCACGCAGTGCATCAGCACCACGCCGCCGTCATGGCGGCGTATCTCCCGCAGATATCCCTTGGCGCAGGTCTCCGCCGCCCAGTGATGATGCCAGCACGCCCAGTCCGCCGCGCTCATCACATAGCCGTCGCGCGTCATCGAGATTTCACCGCCATTGTCCCAGTAGATCGGGCCGACGTAATTCCGCAAGATCGGGTCGGCGTTGAGGATATCCGCGTGCGCGGAACGCCAGGATCCGTAGGTGCCCGGAAGTAGAACTTGTCGGACGGTTTCATCAATGGGGCGATGAGATCGTGCACGACACGAATCTGATCGATCAGCTTTTCGGGATTGTTGTCGTAGCGGCGGCTGAGCAGGGGATGCGTCGCACTGTGGTTGGCGAGCAGATGGCCCTCGGCGGCGATGCGCGCCAGGATAACGGGATAACGGCGTGCCATCTCGCCGACAATGAAGAACGTCGCCTTGACGTTCATTGCCTTCAGCGCGTCGAGCACCGCGGGTGTATAGGCGTTGGGGCCGTCATCGAAGGTGAGCGCCACGACGTGGGCGTGGCGCAGGCCGGAATGGAAGATATTCTTGGGCTGGAACAGCGCGATGCGGTCGTCATTCGCCTGCTGCGCCGAAGCGGCGCAAACCGTCGCCGCGGCGAAGCATGCGCCGGCTACAAGCTTCCAAATGCGCATGGCGCCCCGCCCCGTCACGACCCAGTCCAGCACAAGTTTAATGGTTACGGCATTCCCCAACAAGGCGTCTGCGAAATATGCCTAACGCGCGGCGACAGTCAGGTTGTGGTTGCGAATCGGCAGCTCCCGGATGCGTACCCCCGTCGCCGCAAAGACGGCGTTGGCCACGGCCGGCGCAACGGGCGGCACGCCCGGCTCCCCGGCGCCGCCGAGCGGCGCATCGCTCTCGACCAGATGCACCTCGATTTGCGGACACTCGGCAAGACGTACCATCTCGTAGTCGGGGAAGTTCGCCTGCACCACTGCGCCCTTGTCGATGGTGATTTCCCCGTTCAGGGCGGCGGTGAGGCCGTAGATGATGCCGCCTTCGATCTGCGCTGTCAGCCCATCGGGATTGACCGCGCTGCCAGCATCGACCGCGGATACGATCCGGTCGACCTTGAGCGCGCCGCCAGGTGCGACCGTGATTTCGGCGACATGGGCGACGATGGTCTGGAAGCTCTCGAAGATGGCAATGCCGCGCGCCCTCCCCGGCGGCATTGGCGTGCCCCAGCCGGCCTTTTCGGCCGCGACATTGAGCACGTTGAGGTGGCGCGGCGCATTGGCAAGCATGGCGCGACGGAATTCGAGCGGATCCTTGCCTGCGGCATGCGCCAGTTCGTCGGCGAAGCTCTCGATGAAGAAGCCGTGCCATGACGCTTCCACGCTGCGCCACGGACCGACCGGAACATGGGTGGCAACCTTCGCGGTCCGGATCGCCTGGTCGCCGATGCCGTATTTGATGTGCGCTTCGCTGTTCGCGCCGTCATCGGTCGTGTAGTCGTTGATCCATGCCGTCGTGTTGCCGTGGGCATCGAGGCCGCCCCGGAAATGGCTTGTCACGTTGGGTCGATAATAGTCGTGCTGCATGTCCTGATCGCGGGTGTAGATCAGCTTCACCGGCGTGCCGGGTATCGCCATCGCGGTTTTGACCGCGTGTTCGAGGAAGTTGAAGAAACCCGGCAGCCTGCGCCCAAATGCACCGCCCATCGGCATCAGGTGGTAGGTGACCTTGTCCATTCCTACACCGGCGACCTTGGCGCACAGGGCGCGGGCACCGAGACCGTCCTGCGTGCCGGACCAAACCTCCAGCGCGCCGTCCTTCCACACCGCTGTGGCGTTCATCGGCTCCATCGGCGCGTGGCTGAGATAGGGGACGGTGTAGGTCGCTTCGACGATCTTGCGGCCCGCAAGGCCGTCGGCCCCGTTGCCAAGCGTCAGGTCCTTCTTGAGGTCGCTGCCGGCGAGCGCCGCGGCATGGCGCTGCGCGATTGTGGCCGAAGTCACGTGACCATTGCCGCCATCGTCCCACAGCGGCGCGAGTCCGGCGACCGCGTCACGCGCACGCCAGAAGCGGTCGGCGACCACCACCACCGCGTCGTCGAGACGGACGACCTGTTTCACGCCGCGCGCGTGCTCGATAGTGCTTGAATCGACCGATTTCAGCTTGCCGCCGAAGACCGGTGAAATCCGGATCGCGGCGTAGAGCATGCCGGGCTGCTTGACGTCGAGGCCGTAATTCGTGGTGCCGTCCACCTTTTTCGGGATGTCGACGCGCGGAATATTCTTGCCGACCAGCGTGTATCTGCTCTTCGGCTTGAGCGGCGGATTGGAAGACGGCGTGTAAGTTGCGGCGTCCGCGACCAGCGCTCCGTAACCGAGGCTGCGGCCGGTGGCTGTATGCGTAACCGTGTTCGCCCTCGTTTCGCACGAAGCGGGATCGACATTCCACCGCGCGGCGGCGGCCTTGACCAGCATCTCGCGCGCCGCGGCGCCGGCAACGCGCATGCCATAGACGCCGGTGGCCCGCACCGCGGAGGATCCGCCCGTTACCTGCAGATCCATGAACCCGGCCAGCGTGCGGAAGGTGTTGGCGACCGTACCGCGCAGGAAGGCAGGAATCTGGTCCGCCGTCATGTTCTGGGTGCTGAGGATGAAACCCTCGGCCAGCGGACCGTTGGCGAAAATCGAATCCGCAGGCGCCGCCTCGACCCTGACCTTGCTCCAGTCGGCATCGAGTTCTTCCGCCGCCATCTGCGGCAAGGCGGTGTAGATGCCGGTGCCCATATCGCAATGGGGCACCACGACGGTGACAGTGTCGTCGGAAGCGATCTTGATCCAGTTGTTGATGAAGCGCTCGTTCGGCCTGGCGGCGAGCGCATCGGCGCGCTCCAGCCGATGGCTCGGCCACAGCGCATAGCCGACGACGAGGGCGCCGGTCGCACCGAGGCCGCCGAGCAGGATCATTCTACGGGTCGTGGCCATGGCGTCAGACCTTTTCTGCGAGATCGCGCACCGCGTTGCGGATGCGCGGATAGGTGCAGCAGCGGCAGATATTGGTGATCGCCTGGGCGAGCTCGTCATCGCTCGGGCGCGGATTGGACTTCAGCAGCGCGCTGACGGCCATGATCATGCCTGACTGGCAGTAGCCGCATTGCGGCACCTGGTGATCGATCCAGGCCTGCTGCACTGGCGTCAGACCGCCTGCGCTCAGGCCCTCGATGGTCACGATGTCCTTGCCGACCACCGAGCTGACGGGCGTGACGCAGCTGCGTTGCGCATTGCCGTCTACATGCACGGTACAGGCGCCGCATTGTGCGATGCCGCAGCCGAATTTGGTGCCAGTCAGACCGACTTCGTCGCGGATGACCCACAGCAGGGGCGCATCGTCCTCGACGTCCAGCTCGTGTTCCGTACCGTTGATCCTGAGCTTGACCGTCATTCGCGCCTCCCGAAACCGGCGCGATTCATACCACAGTTGACGTCGGCGTCACGAACCGCCGCCGGCGCGTCCGGACGAGGCGAGATTACGGTGACCCTGGAGCAGCGCAGCGGTAGCGGGGAAGTCGCTCCTGGTCAGATACAGCATATAGCGCGACGCCTCGTCGAGCGGGTCCAGGTGCGGCACGCCGAGGCCTGCCTGCCGCGTCGAATGGATCGTGAAGCCGGCAATCTGTCCGTCCGGCGCAACCCAGGCTTCCAGAACCGGACCAAGACCGGACACGGCATAGGTCTGAACGCCGGAATAGGTCCAGAAATTGCCGAGACTGTAGGCGATGAGATGGCCGCGATAGATCTCCAGCGCCCGCGGCACATGCGGCCCCTGCCCGATCACGATGTCGGCGCCGGCATCGATCGCGGTATGGGCAAAGGCGGTGACGTTGCCGCGGTTCTCGCCGACGAACGTCTCGGTACCCTTGTTGACGTGCACATAGGTCCACCCCTCGCCGCCGCCATGGAACGAGACCATCACGAGGTCGTGGGTCTTCTTCAGATCGCGCACGAGCGCGGCGACGCGCGGAAGGTCATTGATGTTGAGCGTGCCGTTGTTTGGTGCAAATGCGATGAAGCCGACCCTTCGCCCGTTCGGCAGCGTCATGTCGCCGGTGCGGGCGCCGTCGCGGTCGAGGCCGCCATAGGCAATGCCGTTGGCCCTGAGTGCCGCCATTGTGGAATCCCGGCCCGCTTCGCCGTAGTCGCCGGAGTGATTGTTGGCGAGGCTGACGACGTCGACGCCTAAGCTACGGAGCACACCGGCATAGTAGGTCGGGCCGTGGAACGCGAAACACTGCGCGCAAGATTTTCCGGTGCTCAGCGGCCCTTCATAGAGCGGGCCCTCGAGATTTACGAAAGCGACGTCGGCGTGCCGAAAAATACCGGCGAGATCGGCGCCGACGAGCGATGCGACGTCGACGCCTGGTCTGATCGCCGGATTGAGTCCCGTCGCGATGCTGCCCATCATGACATCGCCGGCGCCCACAATGTCGGTGAGCCGCGGATCGCCGGGACGATAGGTCGAGGAGAGCCAGATCTGGTTCTCCGGATAGTGCACCTGCTCAGTGCCAACGCCCGGCTGAAGCTTCAGCGGTGCCTGCGCATTGGCCAGAACCTGCGGTGCGGGTTTTTCAGGGGCCGGCAAATATACAATCTTGGGTGGCGCCGCGACATACACGATCTGCGGCTTGGGAGCCGGCGGCGCGGCCGCCTGCACGACGACGGTCTTCCCGGGGAGATAGACGATCTTCGGCGGCGCCTGCACCACCACGGTCTTCGGCGGCGCCGGCACATAGACGATCCGTGGTGCCGGAGCCGGTTGCGCAGGCGGCGCCACGAATGCGGGCGGCGCGATGCTGCTTCCTTCGAAGGGACCGACGCCGAGGTGGGTGAGTTCGGCGAGCTCTGCCGGACGACCGTCGAGCGTCGCCAGATCGGTTCTCGCTGCGATGACGGTCGTGCAATGCGGCGCATAGTCCGCAAGGACGTGGCAGAATCCGAGCGCGTCGGCCGGTCGGTTGAACGGGAAGAAGAAACTCTGAACGGTGAGTGGCGCGCTGCCGCGATTGTGAAAGACGAAGGCGCGCTTCCAGGGGATTCCGTGATAGCGGCCGTCGAGTTCGGTCTTGAGCGCGGCGAGACTCGCATCGTCGGGAACATCGCCGATCGCGGCCCCGAGGACGACGACGCCATCGCCGCCAGCGATGGGTGCCGGTCGGTCAATGCGCCGGCGGCAAGCTTCGTGTCGTAGCGATAGACCAGAAGATGGACCGTGATCAGCCACACGATCGCGAGCGATAGCGGTACCAGTGCGGCGGTCATGAACCAGCCGAACTCGTCCCTGTGATCCCAGCCGTAGCGACGCATCATCGAAAGGACCTTGCCCCATTCAACATTGGCCCAGGCGCCTGTGCCAAGTCGAGACGGATCGGCGTGGCAGAGTTAACCGGGAACCGGCCCTCGGTTGTGCCGATCGCAGTAACCGGGGTCAGCGTCCGAACCGCTCGAGGATCCAGGGCACCACGGTGTCCATCACGCGTTCCACGTCCGGCGCATCCTTCTGGCCGAAAGGAGGGTTGAAATAGTGCTGGGCGTCCGCGAATTCGACGAACGTCTTGTCGGGCGCCGCGACGGCGGCAAACATCGGCTTGGCGTCCGTTTCGGGGAAGATTTCCTGGTCCTTCCCGGCATGGATGAACAGCGTCGGCGCCAGGATCTTCGGCAGGTCGGTCATCTGGTTGGCGTGGCTCGACAGTCCCGACCAGGTCGACAGCCATGCATGCGGCGTGGCGTAGCGGCCGAAGCCCATGAGTTTCCAGTTCATCAGGTCCGGCCGCGGCGACAAGATCGAACCGTAGTCGCGCGGGCTTGGATCGAGATGCCGGTCGACGTAGTGCAGGTTCGCCATCGTGCGATAGACCGTCATGATCGGCTCGAACGCCTCCCGCCGCAGGACGTCGCGTTGCCAACCGGGCGGCAGTTTCCGGAAATCGGGATCGGCGTGGAACTGCTCGGCGCGCTCGTTCTCTGCGATGAGGCTGCGCGCAATGGAGTCGAGCCGCGCCACGCGCGCACGCTGCGCGGCGCGAAAACGGGTGACGAAACTCTCGTCATAGTGCGACCATTGCGCGTCCGAGCCGTCGAGTGCGTCCGGCGTGACGAAGCCATTGGCCTCGTCATACATATCGAGCGTGTAGTCCGTGCGATGCGGATCGCGCTCGTCGACGACGGAAGGGTCGATCACCTCGTTCATGATCATGCCCTCGCCCTTGTGGGCGGCGATGTAGATCATCGCATCGGCGGGGATCATTTCGACCTGGTTGAGCCGTGTCGGACGGCCGCCGGGTGTCGTGGCGATGCGCGCGCCCTGCGACGTCACCGCTTGCGCCTGGTAAAACCCGTTGAGCGCGCCGCCGCCGGAATTCCCGATCAGGATGACATTGGCGATGCCGCGGCGCTTCAACTCGGCAATGCAGGAGGCGACATCGAGAATGATCTCCTCATGCACCGTCGTCGTGTCGTTGTTCGGATTGCGCGTGGTGGCGCCGAGTACGGCGATCCCCGCCTCGACCAGCCGCGGCACGACATAGTGGTGCTGGAAATCGGCCCGCGGGTGCATGACCACCGCGCCGGTCCTCGGCTTGGGGTTCGTTTGCGATGTCCACAGCAGACCGCGATGCTCGCGCCCGTCGGGTGCTTTGAGCAGCAGGCTTTCGACGGCATAATCGGCCGGCAGGCGACGCATGTTGAACGGCGTGCCGAGCCAATAGGTCTTTGAGACGAGATTCACCGGACGCTCCCGAAGCGGGCGTCACTGTGGGGAGAAGCCCGACGATGATCAAGCTCACCTTTTGCCTGACGCGGCTGCCGCAACTGACGCGCGAGCAGTTTCAAACCTATTGGTACGAACAACATGCGCCGTTGGTGAAGGGTTTCCGCGACATCCTCCGCATTCGTCGCTATGTGCAGATGCACTCCGGCAGCGATGCGATGAACGCGGCGATTGCCGCCAGCCGCGGCGCGCCGCAGATGTTCGACGGCGTCGCCGAGTTGTGGTGGGACTCCTTCGACGACATCACATCGAACGACTCGGCCGAGGCGCGGGCCGCGGGACTGGCGCTGCTCGAAGACGAACGCAAGTTCATCGACCTGTCGCGCTCGCCACTGTTTTTCGGCGACGAGAAGACGATCTTCTCCTAGATGTCCGCATAGCAGCGCACTTCCTCCGCCGCGCCCGGCGTAGTGAGCGCGCCGTGGCGGGCGGGACCGACATTTTTGGCGTAGCGGGCGAGCGCGCCGGTCCTGAAGGCCGGCGGCTTGGGTGTCCAGGCCTTGCGCCGCGCCGCGAGTTCCGCGTCGCTGAGTTCAACCTCCAGCGTGCCCTTGTCGGCGTCGATGACGATCATGTCGCCGTCCTTGAGCAGCCCGATCGGCCCGCCATCCGCGGCCTCGGGACCGATATGGCCGACGCACAGCCCGCGGGTCGCGCCGGAGAAACGGCCATCGGTGATCAGCGCAATATTCTCGACGCCCTGCCCGTACAGCGCGGCGGTGGTCGACAGCATTTCGCGCATGCCGGGGCCGCCCCTGGGGCCCTCGTAGCGGATCACGATCACGTCACCCTCGCGATAGTCGCGGCGCTCGACGGCGGCGAAAGCATCCTCCTCGCAGTCGAACACCCGCGCGGGGCCGCGATGATGCGTGTGCTTGAGGCCCGCGACCTTCACGATGCCGCCATCGGGCGCGAGATTGCCCTTGAGGCCAACGACGCCACCGGTCGGCGCCAGCGGGTTCCTCGTGTCACGCATCACCTTCTGGTCGGGATTGAATTTCACGTCCTTGAGGTTCTCGGCGACCGTCTTGCCGGTCACCGTCATGCAGTCGCCGTGCAGGAAGCCGCCATCGAGCAGCGCGCGCATCAGCATCGGCACGCCGCCCGCCTCCCACATGTCCTTGGCGACGAACTGGCCGCCGGGCTTGAGCGAGGCGAGATAGGGCGTGGAGCGGAACACTTCGGCCACGTCGAACAAGTCGAACTTGATGCCGGCTTCGCTCGCCATCGCCGGCAGATGCAACGCGGCATTGGTCGAACCGCCCGTGGCGGCGACGACTCGGGCGGCGTTCTCGAACGCCTCGCGGGTCGCAATCATCCGTGGACGGATGTTTCGGGCGACGAGGTCCATCACCGCCTGACCTGCCTTCAGCGCGAAGTCGTCGCGCGAGAGGATCTCCGCCGGCGGGCCGGACGAGTACGGCAGCGCCAGCCCGATCGCCTCGGCGACGCAGGCCATGGTGTTGGCGGTGAACTGTCCGCCGCACGCCCCCGCCCCCGGACAGGCGACGCATTCGAGCTCGTGCAGATCGGCATCGCTCATCTTGCCGGCCGA
>Ga0134126_10005431_pt1 | contig 15934 bp, 14 predicted proteins | sample KB31752_FD_96881 | JGI IMG/M metagenome (GOLD analysis project Ga0134126, IMG submission 96881) | Terrestrial soil microbial communities with excess Nitrogen fertilizer from Kellogg Biological Station, Michigan, USA - KB3-175-2 | ecosystem: Environmental > Terrestrial > Soil > Unclassified ...
CGGCCTGTTCGCCATTGTAGCCGTCGTTGATGATATTGCTGGTATTGTCCGGGCCTACGCCGATGTGATTGCCCTGGATGTAGAAATAGCTGGCGATCTCGGACAGATCATAGCCACAGGCGCTGATGTTATTGGTGATGTTGACGGCGAGGGTGGTAGTGCCGGAGAAGTTAGAGCCGTCGCCGTTGTTATAGCCGTTGATCTGGACGGCTTCATAGTTGGGGGAAAGTCGGGTATTGCCGGTGATGTCCGTGCCGACCTCGTTGCCCTGGAAGTTGAGATAGCCGAAGTCGATGTTGCGCGTATCGGTGTAATCCATCGGGATGGATATCACATTCATCAGATTGCCCTCCCCGGGGTTGAGGCCGCCGATCTGCAGGTTGGAGACGTTCCGAAAATATAGGCCGTTTTGATTGAGGGCGGCGGATGTTCCCGTTTCGTCCGTGCCCATGATATTGCCCTGGATGGTGACATTGCTGCTGCCGGGTTCGGTGGAAGAGATAAAATCGCAATAGATGGCATAGCCAAATCCTTGGAGAATATTGCCTTTAAAGGCCGCGCCAAAGGTGAGGTTGCTGCACTCGCGGAAATAGAAGCCATATTCGCCGGAGACGCTCTGGAGAAAGAGGCCATAGATCTGGACATTGCTGACACCGATCAGCACGAAGTAGTTGAGATAGGGAACGGAGAGGGGGTTGGTGATGATGATGCGGGCGTAGCTGATGCCAAAAGGTGCGCCGGGTTGCGTGGTCCCGTCGATGGTGAGGTTGGAGGGTAATTGCTGCAAGGCGGAGACGAGGGTGATGGTACGGCCCGCGCGGGACTGGTCGGCGATATTGAAGGTGATGGTATTAGTGCCGCCGTTTGCGATGGCCTGGGTGATGGCATCGCGCAGCGAACCCGGCCCGCTATCGGCGTTGCTCGTTACGATTAGCGTCGCGGCCAGGCCATGGAGGGTGGTAAGGGCTAAAAAGGTGGCTAATAATAGGCGCATAGGATGGTACAAAATAGGAAAAAAGGCCGGGGAAAATGTGATAAATTTACCAATATTCCATGTCGCGGTTTAAACCAAATTATCAGATCACCATTATCTCCGGCTGCGGATTGGCGGGGATTATTGTCGCGTTAATCTTACTGGCTTTGCCCAAAAAGCCCGCAACCGGCAGTGTGTTTCATGAGGTGGGTTATGTCCCCAGGGAGATCGTGAACCATGCCATCCGGCATCTTACGGATTCGTTGGGTAAGGATAGCGCCGATTCGGCCGCTGTTGCGGTGCTTAACGGCTACCGGATCTATTCCGACGACTCGACCCTGACGGATACCAATGCGCTGAGGCTGGTTAGTACGTTCGTTCATTTCGGGATACAGCCCAGCCAGGTGGCGCAATGGGATAGCGCGTACCGGGCACAGGGCGACGGTTGGAGGGACAGCCTGCCCTACTTTGCCCGCTTCCCCGTGGGCAACCGGCATTTTTTCTACAAGGGCGAGGCGCAGTTTAAGATCATCACCTACAAGAGCAATATCGAGTTTATGGCCAAATACCCGCAAGCCGCGGCCTGGGTATTCATGGTGGTGATCCTTTGCGGGTTTTGTTTTATTGCGATACCGGCTTGCATCTATATCATGGAACAGGTGCAGACCATCTTCCGGCAGGAGGAACGGCCCGCACAAAAGGGTTATTGGATTGCTACGCCTATTGTGGCGGGGTCGCTCCTGCTTTTTCTGATCGTACTGTTCTTTACGTTCGCCGACGAGCCGCCGGTAAAAGATCTTTTTTTTATGCGGACGTTGAGCAATTTTTTGTTGTTTGCGGATGTGCTCGGGTGTGTTTCGGGCGCCTTTTGCCTGGCGGGATTTATCCATAGCGCCTCGATGCTGGGTTATTTTGCCGATAAGGTAAACACCCAAACGACGAAGGTGCGGATACAACGCGAAGTCATGAAGAAAGCGCTGGTGGCGCCTGGCGCCGCGACGACGCCGGTGGAGGCTAAGGCCATCGAATGTTCCGATGAAGAGGAGGAGAAGCATAAGCTTTATGCCGACCAGTTCCGGAAGCTGCTGGGTTTTTTCCACCGCTATTTTATTCTTTCGGCTGTCCTGCTGTCGCTGGTAGTGTTATGCACGGGGGAGCTGTACAATACCACCAATTCGCTGAGTTTCGTCAGTCTGCTCCGGATCAATTGGGGATATAGCCCTACCAGCGGGGATACCGTGTATCTTTTTGGCGGGCTGTTTACGGCTATCCTGCTGCTGGTGTATCTGCCCACCAAGATGCAGTTCGGGGATGTGCAGCTGCGGTTACCCGATGACGGCCGGGTTCCCGACGATGACGACGACAAATGGTATGGTTTTCTCGAACAGCCGTTTGGTTGGCTTAGAGGCGGATTGATCGCTGCGAGCCCCTTTTTAATCGGGTTGATCCAGAATTTATTGGGATTGTTAACCAAACATTGACTCATATCTTATGGCAAAAGCAAAAGCAATCAAACGGAGCCTGAGCAATGCACTCGGCGTTCCCGGGGCCAGCCTGCAGACGTTCAATCTGCTGGAGTTGGCGCAGTTTACCAAGGAGAAGGCTTTTTCGGGCACGGCGAGCCTGGATTTCCATCTCTTTTATGTGGGGCGGGATGATGTGCATGATATCTTAAAATATGTGCTCTCGCGGGTGACGGTGTCGCTGTACATGAACATGTACGGATACGACGATGCGGAACTCAACGACATCGTGTTTGCCAAGGCGATGGACCCCAGCATCACGGTGCTGATCACCCTGGACAAGAGCCAGACCGGAAGCAAGACCGAAAAATCGCTGCTCAATTCGGATATCGCGAAGAACCCCACGGCGTATAACACGCATTTTGTCGTGGGCGATTCGGCTACGAAACAGATCAGCCATACCAAGGGGTTTGTCGCGGATGGGAAGGTGGCGGGTGAGGGTTCCACGAACTGGTCGACCTCGGGGGAGGGTATCTTCATTATTTCCGGACAGCCGGGCGGTGCGGGGTATAGGGCCCAAAACAATACGCAAAGCATCATCACCGATCCGGATACGATCAGCAGGTTTACAGCGGAGCTGATAGCCGAGCATATGGCGGCAAGCGAGCAGCCGGGGGCGACGAAGAGTAAACAGGTGGTGGCGACGCCCGCCTCCCGTAAATCCGGTACCGCTGCGCGTTAGAGCAACAGATCGGTCATTCGTTTATTTTCGTTGTCGTTATGGAACATTTTGTGAAAAGGGTTGACGTTGTTGGTTTTGAATTTGAATGAATGTTTTGCCGAGAGGTGCATGAGGCTTTTGGGCAGGTTATTGCGTTCGGAATCGTCGTAGAAAACGAGGATCTTCTTTTTCGTGCCGATGGCAAATCCCACTTCGATCAATGACGAGCTGATCGCGGTTTGCCGGCGGTTCATCCTTTTGGGATAAACGAGGATGAGCACTTTAGCCAATTCCAGGATCTGTAATAATATTTCGGCGGCTTCGCTATTTGAATTGTCTGTATAGGTTTGATAATCGATGGTCCTGGCGCCTTCCAGACAGGAACAGTAAATATTGTCGGGGTTGATCTGAAATGTCGCCGCCAATTCCGATCGAAGCTGGAGGGCCAGTTTTGCATTCCGGCGGTATTCGGTTTCGTTTTTTGGGCTGCTGAGCGGGATCGAGATGAAAAAGTCAAATTGTCTTTTTAGCGTGGCTTTTATGCCGAGTTTTTGGCCGAGCGGGAGCGCTTTGCGGAGAAAATCGACCCCTAAGTGATTCGTATAACGATCGGTATCCTTGTGAAAGAACTGAAATAGGGATTTGTGGGCATTGTATAGTTCTGTGAGCCGGGCCAGGCTATGGTGATCCTGCTCATCGATGGCGAAATTTTCGATGGTGACCGTTCCTGGGTTGTGTACTTTTTCGAAAATGACCGTGGCGGCTACCGGTTCCCTTGTCAACAGGCTCTCGCCGGCAAAGGCACCTTTAAGGAAATCTGTAGGTTGGTTAGGGCCTTTGATCCTGAATTCGAGGACGTGATTTAGTGCATTGTGTCTTTTCTTGAAGTCGTATTTAAAACTGATCATCAAGCTGCCCTGGAGATCCTGCCTGGTCTCAATGAGCTTTATGAATCCGGTGTTATCGACGCTGTAAGGTTGCTGCTGCGCCCCGGCGTTTGCGGTGTTCAGCTCGACGCGCCCGGATTTATGGATGATCAACTCCGAGAGTACGAGCAGATGGCCATCCCGGCTGGGCAGGATGCTCAGGCCTTGATACTGGCCGGTGACCAAGGGCAGCGCGCTTGCCTGGGTGCGGTAAAAAGGGACCTGTCCCAAATGGGTAAACGGCTGGTATCGATTAATCGAGGGGTCCGTTTGAAGGTCGATCACGGATTCGAGGCTTACCGTCTGATGGCGCAGGAAATAAGTTATTCGCGGAAGGATCTCGCGGGAGTTGACCATTTTTTCGATGTTGAAGCCAGATGGCTTTCCGGGGGCGAATTGGTCATCATAGTGGTTCTTTTCGATCAGGATGACTGCGGAGGATACGGGATAGTTCTTGTCCCGGTTCCAGGTGGTCAAAATGCCTACCATTAGTTTCTCGTGGTAATCTTTGGAGCGTTTCAGGACGTAGAAACTCTCTACGGGGCCGTCTTGTTTTCCATATTCATTATCCTCGGTGTCCCGGACATGCCGTAAGACCATGATGGCGGCCTTTTGATAGTGGGTTATTTCGCCTGCGGTGGTGAGAAATTCATAGGGTTTCTTTCCGTCTTTGCTTTTATAATAATAGTCGATGGAGGCGGTGCGGCCATTGATCAATACTTTACCAATGCCGATGCCCATTTTCTTTTCGGCGGATCTATTGTAGAAGAGATAATAAGTGGTATTGTGACCGTCTTTTCCGGCATCGGTTTTTGTTACGGTAATCTCCTTTGTAGCCGGTTGCACGCTTAGGGTATAACCAAATGCTTTGCAGAATAGGGTGGAGACAGAAAGGAATTTCCGGAAATAGCTTTGTTCGTCCGCAACCGGGGAGCTTTCGAGCTCGGCCAATACCCGCTTGTTAGTGATGCGGAAGTAATTGATATATTTAATCTCTTCTTCGTCGAAGATGGCGGCTTTGCCCGAATGGTAGCGGCTGGGTGACAGGATGTAGAGATCTTTTACCTGTCTCCAGAGCGCGGTGTAGGCTTGGGTCCAGCGGGCGGTTTTTTTTGCCGCGGCCAGTGATTGGAATGCCGGCAGGTTTTTTTGCCACAGTTCGAGATAAACGCTACCTGTTTTGGCGGCGCCTTCGTATTCTTTTAACGCCGCCTCGAAATTTTCCAGAACCCTTCCATATTCGCCCGGTTCCACGGCTTTGAAAAAATTGTGTTCCATTTTGGATCGACGGGCAGGATTAGCATTGGACCGCCCAAAATCAGATACGGTCCGCCCGGAGATTTAACCATCCGCCCAAACCGGAAGGCTAAAAAAAATTATTGTACCATCTTTGGATTCGTGATCACGAGGGTATTTCGAATCTACTAATTTCTAACATTATTTTTATGGGAAACGTGAGTAAAATGATTAAAAGGCTGGGAGTCTGCCTATATTGTCTCCTTCCTTTATCTTGTCTGAATGCGCAGAGGACGATCCGCATAAATCCGCACAAGGTCTGCACCTTCGCCGGCCGCAGTCAGGGGATAACGAATTTAACCGTTTGGGAGCCCGATGAGGAAGCCAAAGAGATCGTCAACCAGATATGCACGCTGGTAGGCATCCATCCTAACTTTGACCTGAAGAGATCGGACGAGGTCGGCAACGCCACGGCGGTGGTGAAAGACGGGGACAGGATGATCGTATACAATGAGGATTTTATACGGCACATTATCGACAGTTCCGGGACCTATTGGGCGTCGGTGAGTATTCTGGCGCACGAAATAGGTCATCATCTTAATGGTCATTCGCTGGCTCCCTCGCCGACTTCTTTGCGGGAGGAGCTCGAGGCCGATGAATTTTCGGGATGGATCCTTGCCAAGATGCACGCTACGCTGGAGCAGGCGCAAATGGCGGTCCGGAGCATAAATTACGATGATGAATTCAAGGATTTGCATCCGGGCAGGGTTGACAGGTTAGCGCATGTGGAGATAGGTTGGAGGAAGGGAATGGAGGGGGACAGCAAGTCATCCGCCAATTTCCTGTTCGATATGCTTTCCCGCTATACGATGTTAACAGATGAGAACTTTGGTGAGATCGCCAAGGGTATCCTACAAAGCGCTAAAAATGATTTTAAGGAGATCATGGGGCGAAAGATCGAAAGCGGAACCTGGTCTAATGCTTACAGTACGTGTTTTACGATGAAAAATTGTCCGGTGATCGTACGTAAATCGATGATGTCGACGGTGTGTATACTTACCCTTTACAGCGGACTGGACAAAGACGCGGCTTACGAGCGTGTAATGCACGTGCGGGAAATGATCAGCAAAGACGCAGACCGGCAGACCGTTGTCAATTGTACGAATATCTATGGCGGGACGAGTGTAACTTATTTCACGCTACCGCTGATGAGCCTTTACTCGAAGCCGAAGGAATTAGGCAGCAGTGATTGGATCATCCAATTGCAGATCTCCGCTAATTAACATGGCTATGCTATATTTTACCGTTTATAAATTAAGTTGTGTTCTCGCGGGGCTTGTTTTGATCCTGCTGGGCATCCGGCTTGCTGGAAAAGGGCTTGCCGGCCGTACGGGTGAATTAAAGTTGTCATGGAAAGACTTTTCTGTGGTGCTTACCAGGGCAACGCCGGGCCTGGTTCTTTTCGCTTTCGGGACTCTGATCATCGCCGTAACGCTTTTTAAGGGATTTGAAGTTCATGAGGAGATGGGCAGCCCTGGAAGAACGCCTGTAGAGGCGGACCGGCCCAATATGGATTCGATCAAAATCTCCAAAGATTCATTTCCTATACAATGAGACTTATTTTTAAAATAATGCTTCTACTGCTTTTTGAGGCGGTAGGGGCCCGGGGGCAGGGACCGGACTACACAGGTATCCAGATGGCGCGGGAATATCAGGCGAATCATAATTATCTGCTGGCGTACAAGTACCTGGTGATCTACCGGTGGGTAAACGACCGGCTGTTCGAGAAGCCTGTAAACCGGGATAGCATGGAGAAGCTCGAGGCGACTATCGGGGTCTTTGAGGATTGTTTAAATCAGCGGATCGTTTTATCGCCGAAGGAGATCATCAAGATGAAGGGTTTTTCCAACCAGCAGCTGGATTCCGTGTGCCGGGACGTCCTGAAATCGATCCGGATTGAGAATGCGCCGTTGCGATGAGGGGTTATGCCGGTACCAGGATCTGCACCTCCATCGGTGCCAGGACAAGATAGAGAGCGACGGCTTCGCCGGTGCCGGTGAACCGGGTGCCGGAATAGAAATTTACGGATGGGAAGAATTGCATCTTGCCGCTGCCGGTGGTGCCGAGATTGCTGTAGGCGACGGTGAGGGTGGGCAGGGCGCGGTTCGTGTCGGGGTCGGCGAGGACGAATCCCTGAAATGTTGTTGTGGTGCTTGAATTGGCGACGATGAGCACTTCGCGGGCAGCGAGGATGCGGGAAAAGGCGAGGACGCCGCCGGTGCCGGTCGACCGACCGAAGTCGAGAGCGCTGCCCGAGATCTCGCGGAAATAGATGCTCCCTTATTTCAACGTAGCCTCGGTGTTTCTCAGGTTACCGATCGTTTGCAGGTGCGTGTAGAAGTCGCTGGTGGAGTCGAAAGCAATGGGCGTCTTGCCCCAGATGGCTTCGCGGACGGATTCGGGGGCGGCGAGGTCGGGGTTGCCGTTCGTATCGACGGTGCCCTGCAGCCCTTGTTCCGTACCGTAGTAAATACAGGGAATGCCCTGGAGGCTGAATAAGACAGCAAGGCCGAGGAGGATCTGTGGTGGCGGTGTGCCGGGGGTGTTGAATCGCTGCCACTGATCGTGATTATCGAGGAAGCTCACGAAATATTTTCCGGCCTCGCCGTGGGAGCTGAGCCTGCCGGCTTCCGCGGCCTTCCTGTTGAGGAAAATGTTCCGGACGGCTTCGACCGGTGCGGCGCCCCTGGCGAATGCAGGGAGAACGTAAAATAAAGGGTAGTCGAGGGCGGCGTCGATACCGAAGCCATCGGTGCTATTCCGGCCGATAAAGTCCCCGATGGTTTGTTCGTCATCATAGATCTCGCCGAACGTGAAGAAATTCCTTTTTCCAATACTGAGGGCAAATTCGCGGATCGCGTTACCGAAGGTTTCCACCACATCGGGGTCCACATATTTAACGGTGTCGATCCGAAAGGCATCGATGTCGAAACGGGCGATGAGATACCAATAGGCCATGATGAGGATGGTCAGGACGGGGTATTTGCCGTATTGGGTTCTCAGGCTTTGCTGGTTCACGGCGGTGGCGGTGTATTCCATCACCATTTGGCGCAGGGTGTCGAAATCCCCTTTGATAAATTGTCCGGGGGCGGGGCTCGCGTCGGAGAGGCGGTTGCCGCGGCGGCGGAAGAAGTCGGCGCGTTGCAGATCGAAGGGCCATATGGCGTCATCGGGCTGTAGGTTTGGAGGCAGGGTGTCGGTCCATTGCGGTTGCGGGGTACCGGTGTGATCGATCCATTCGATGGGCGGCTCGCTGCCGGGGGGCGCGTTCATGACGGCGGGGTTGGTGAAATCGGGGATGATGTCGCCATTGAGGTTATAGTCGAAGACCTGTGCGGAATGGTTGATCACGATATCGAAGATGACATAGATGCCGCGGGCATGGGCGGCGGCGACGAGTTCGGCGAGTTCCTGTTCCGCGGTGGCTTCCGTGCCGTCGCTTGCAAAACGGCCATCGATGGTGAGGAAGTCCTGGATACCGTAGCCATGATAGTTATATTCCCAGCCGGGCGCCATAGAGTTTTTCAGGACGGGGGTGATCCATAGCGCGCCGGCGCCGAGGGCCGCCAGGTAATCGAGCTGGGCTTCGATGCCTTTGAAGGTGCCACCCTGGCGATAGCCATAGCGTTGGTTCCAGGCGGATGGCGGGTCTGCCGTGGTAGATGCCGGTGGCGCGCCGGGGTTGTTGAAGCGGTCGGTCATCACCAGATAGATCCAGACATCGCGCCAGTCCGTAGGCGAAGGGAAGGCGCCGTCCTCGCGGATGGCGGCGAAGGCGGCCTGGAGCGCGGGATCGGAAATGGTCGCTGGCATGGGCACTACTTTGCATTGAAATTACGGGAGTTATTTTATTGCTGCACCGGGAAAACCACGGTTTTGAGGGGCAACGGTATTTGACTATGTTTTCATAGTCAAAGATTTTGACTTTAAAAATATTGTCAGTAATTTTGACTTTAAATTTATTGTCATGAGGAATATCGTGGGTAATCCGGCAAGGGGGGACAATTTTTTCAACAGGGACCGGGAGGTGGGTAAGATCCTTGTAAGCATTGAAAATGAGAATAATATACAGATTGCGGCCCCGCGAAGAGTTGGGAAGACCTCGATACTGTTCCATATGCTGGATGCCGCGGTGGAAGGGCATAAGTATGTTTACGTTGATACCGAAAGCATTGATTCTGAGGAGGAATTCTACAAAAGGCTGTTAAAGGAGATCATAAAGGTTCCCGGCATCCAGGGCGTTGCCGCGAAATTTCTGAATGCCGCAAGCGTGCTGGCGCGCAAGATCAAGAGTCTCAAGGTAATGGAGGTTGAAGTCGACATGCAGGAGGAAAACGAAGCGGTGTCATATTTTGATGACCTGGTCCATTTTCTTTGCGGCATCCAGCTGGACAATGGCGAAAAACTGATCCTGCTGATCGATGAATTCCCCCAAACCATCCTAAATATTCTCAATCGGCAGGGAACCGAAGCGGCCACCCGGTTTTACAATCGAACCGGACTTTGCAGTTAAACCCTGATGTCCTCAACAAAGTTCGCTTTATCTACACCGGGTCCATCGGATTGAACCATACGGTCGCCGCCATCGACTCCACCGCTTTCATCAATGATCTTAATACGCTGGAGATCGAGCCTTTGACGGCTATTGAGGCGGGCGAGCTGCTGGATAGTCTCTTAGCCGTCAGGGGTGTTGTCATGCGGCCCTCGGCACGAAATTATCTTTTGGATAAGCTGGAATGGCTGATCCCTTTCCATATCCAGCTGCTGGTGCAGGAACTGAAATATGCCTTGGAGATGCTGCGCCTTGTGGCGAAAGACGGGGTGATCTCCCGGGCACAGCTGCTAGATCAGGCCTATGTATTCGATGTGGTCGATCAATACAAAAAGATTATAGAGATCCTGGTGTATGATGGATATATCAATAATGTCGGCCAGAGAGATATTTGCCGGTTCAATTCGCCTGTGGTTCGTTTGTGGTGGAATAAATACGCTTATTAGAAAGCATGAATAGTCTATATAACCCAAATCAAAAGAGCAAAGACGCGCTGATCTCGGAATTCGTGGTGCGGCAGGAGATCTATGAGGACATTATGCGGGACCTGGAAGGCTCCAAGATGCAGCATCCCGAGCAGCATTACCTGCTGGTGGGTCAGCAGGGTATGGGTAAGACGACGCTGCTTTTACGGTTAAAATATGGTATCGACTCTTCCGCCGTCTTGGCCCAATGGCTCTTGCCCGTAGCTTTTACCGAGGAGCAGTACCAGATCAGCGAACTGGTTAATCTATGGGAATATGTAGCCGAATACCTGGAGGACCTTTATGGATTTGACGGGATCTACGAGGCGATGGGCAAACATGTCCAGGACAAATGTTTTGAGGAAAAAGCGTATGAAATCCTGGATGCAGCATTAAAGAAGAAAAAAAAGAATATCGTACTGTTGATCGACAATATCGGTGATCTTTTTCATAAGTTGGAAATGCTCGAGATCCGGCGGCTTCGGGAGATCCTCCAGACCAATAGCCGGATCAGGGTGATCGGTGGATCGGCGCATTACCTCGCTGAAGTGTTGGATTATCAACAGCCTTTTTATGAGTTCTTCAAGATCATGCGGCTGGAGGGGCTCGACAAGAATGCCACGATCAGACTAATCCTGCGGCTGGGTGAAATGCATGGTGAAAAAGCAAAGATCGAGCGAATTGTAAAGGAAGCGCCGGGCAGGATCGAGACGCTAAGGATCCTCACGGGAGGCGTGCCGCGAACCATCGCGATCATGTTCGGTATCTTTCTGGATTATGAACATGAAAGCGCCCTGAGGGATCTGCATAAGATCCTGGATTTGGTGACTCCTTTGTACAAGCACAGGATGGATGATCTGCCCGTGCAGCAGCAGAAAATAGTGGATGCGGTCGCCCGGAACTGGGAGCCGATAACGGTAAAAGACCTTGCCGCCCGGACCCGGGTGGCAAGCAAGACACTTTCGGCGCAGCTCAATCAATTGGAGAAGGAGCAGGTCGTGGTCAAACAGGATACCGCTACGAAGAATAAGACTTACATGATCAGGGAGCGGTTTTGGAATATCTGGTACCTGATGCGGTATGGGCGGCGGGATGATAAGGAGAAGATCATTTGGCTCGTTAAATTTTTGGAGAGCTGGCTGAGTGGCGATGAATTGAAGAGGCGGATCGACTCCTTTGTTGAAAAGATTAGGAAAACGGCTGTTGTCGATGACCAATTGCAGTTTTTTTCGAAGGTATACGCGTCATTGAAAAATTTGTCGCCGGGTGATAAGTTGAAATTGAAATCCGTCGAAAAAGAGACGAAGGAAGAGATCAGCCTCACCGATGAAGAGTGGTTTATTTGCGCGAAGGAGGAATATGGCCGGAAGAACTTTTTTGAAAGTTTCAAGTGCCTTAGTAAGATAAAAAATTTGTCCGGTGAGCAGCTTGCTTTTTTATTGGATTTTTTGTCGGAGGAAAGCTGGCCAGCTCTTCGTGAGGGCTTCAGAAAATCATTGCAGGAGATCGAGGAAATGAGAATCTATTGGCTCATGTCGTTTTTGTTTGTACTGAATAGTCTGGCATATATTGAGCCAGGTGTCCATTGGCAAAATACAGAAGTGTTAGGCCTTTTTAGAAAATTTGGGGAAATGTATTTGCTCGTTGATGCGCGAAGGGAATGTGGCATCAATGAGGTTTTTGCCGCATTGCATACGGTTTCCACTCTTGCCAAAACATTAATTGCAGCAGGTCTTTATAATGCTGTTTGCCGGGTTTTCGAGGAGACTCAGACGGTAATTGATGGGAGGACCATCTATCTTCGGGACCAATGGAAACCGCTTTACCTGGCTCTAAAGTACCTGTATCAATCGGAAGAGCTTCAGAAGCAGCCGGCCGAGCTCAGTGCGGCGGCATTCGAGATCGCGGATTATATTTCGGGTGGCAAGATGTTACATTCCGCGGATTTTAAACGGCTGTTTCCGCATATGGGGTGATAAAAAAGGGTGTTTTCCCCGGGGGGTGGGCGCGGGCTTCTGGCTAGATTTGTTTCAAAACCATTCAACATGTCTACTACAACTACCAAACCCCATTTTACGGCATGCCTGCCACCCTCTGCCGTCCTTACGGGGAATACCTGGCGCAACAGGGTGAGCCAGTTTATGACAACGAACAAATACACCGTGCTGAACCAACGGGTACAGGATGCCGTTAACAACCCCCTCGTCACGATCTTTAAGCTGGATCTCCAAGGCTTTATCAACTTAATGGGGAAATTCGCCGCTCCGAAATACAATGGTATCCGGATGCATTTTGCCGCGTTTCCCGACGACCCTTATGCCTTGGATTTTATCCCGGAAGACATGGAGGGTCAGCTGACCGTATTTTTTTGTCCCACCACGCCGCCAGCGCCCGGCAAGCCCACCGGCATCGATGACCCGAAACAATTTTGGTACCTGAAACCCGACGGGAACGCCATCCAACTTCCCATGGGACTCGTCAACACCTGGATAGATAATTACAAGAATTACCGGAAGGACGTGCTGGATTCGGATGGTACAGACCATATGAAGCCAAAAAAGTTTTTGGAAACGGAACGTTTGTGGTACAGCAAGGTGACCATCTTTGGGGAAAAGGACGGAGAGGTTGGACTGCTGCCCTATCTTGCCTGTCAAACCAGCCCGGAGGCGGACAACCCGATCATCGAGCTCTATATCCAACTCGCGGCGTTTACCCCTGACGATGTAAAAATCGGTTTCCCGGAGTATCAACTATCGAGTGTATTTTATTTTCGCCAAGCAAGCGATCCCGTGCCGGATCCCAACGGACTCACAGGAACGAAGCATGCGATTGTCTTTGGGTCGGTAAGTCTTCCGGACGTAATGGTCCCCGCGGATACTGGTATCCCGTGTCCGCCAGCAGACAACTGCCCGCCCCCGCCTCCTGCTGTCCACAAATCCTAACGGCGATGACCTATCGGGAATCACCTATCCGCCCATGGTAAATTGCAACGTCTATCTTTGTTATCGATGCCAGTACTGACCTATATTTATCTGCTGAGTATCCTCGCGGCGTTCCTGAGCAGTGTCGTCGCCTCCGGGCGGGGGCTTTCGCGGGAACTGCGGGTATTTTCCTGGCTACTGGGTCTCACCCTGGCGGTAGAAATCACCGCTGCGGTGCTGGCGCATGTGGTTCGCCGGTCTAATAATTGGGTTTACAACTCTTTTACCCTTGTGGAGTTTTGGGTTTACGGCTATTTCTTTTGGATGATCCTGGCCGGAAGATGGGTGAAACGGATAGTGTTGGGATTTTTGATAGTTTTCCCTATCTTTTGGGGTGTCACGGTGTTGTATCTTTTTGGTTTTAAACACTGGAACAGCTATGTGATCATTGCCGGAAGTTTTTTCACCGTACTGTTTTGTCTTTTGTATTATTATCAGCTGGCTACGGCCAGGCTGATACCGGATCTGCGAAGGCTTTCCGAATTCTGGATCGCCACCGGCATGCTGATCTTTTACATGGCCGCGCTGCCCTATTTTGGATTGCTGAACTTCCTGATCCAGTACCATCTCGAAGCCGCACGGAACCTTTTGGTCGTACTCCAATGCCTGGATACCCTAATGTATCTGTTAATCACTTATGGTTATCTATGCCGGACACGCAATATAAAGAAGTCCTGATATCGGTGATAGCCAGCATGGTTTTGTTCCTGGTGCTGGCTACCATAATCCTATTGTTTGTTTTTAACTACCTGCGGCGGCGGCGGCGGCAGGAACAGCAGATGCTCGAGCTTCGCCAGCAGCTCCAGGAGCAGTCGCTTAAATCGCAGCTTGAGATCCAGGAGCAGACCTTCGATGCCATTAGCGGGGAAATCCATGATAACGTAGGGCAGGTCCTTAGCCTGGCGAAGGTACAAGTCAATATAATCCTGGAGACAAACGAGCATCAGCCGGATTTGCTCGAGGCCATCAAAGAAAATATCGGGAAGGCGATGTGCGATCTGCGGGACCTCAGCAGCAGTCTCAACAGCGAACGGCTGCGGAGCTGCAGTCTTCATGAGGCCATCCTGCAGGAGAGGGACCGCATTAACCGGACCGGATTGATTTGCGTAGCCGTAGACGTGGATGGTGTTTACCACGATATTCAACCGCAACGAAAGCTTATCGTGTTCCGGATCGTGCAGGAAAGTCTTCAGAATTGTTTAAAACATGCGCAAGCAAAAAATATCGGTATCCGGTGTGACTATGGGCTGGGGAACCTGGTGATCCAGATCCAGGATGACGGCGTAGGTTTCGATCCCGACGCCGTTGTCGCTTCCGGCGCCGGTCAGGGGTTGATCAATATCCGCACCCGCGTGCGGCTTACCGGTGGAAATCATTTTATTCAAAGTGCGCCCCGGGAGGGAACGAAAATTATTTTAACCATTCCGTATGAATGAGATGCGCCAGATAGGCATCGTAGATGACAATGCGATGTTCCGCAAAGGGCTTGCGGCATTGATCAACTTATTCGCCGGCTACCGGGTGGCCTTTGATTCCGGTGGGGGCGACGAATGCATGGCCACGCTTAGAGCGGGAAATATCCCGGACATCTTGTTGATGGATATTGCCATGCCGCAGCCGGACGGCTATGTCGTAACCGCCTGGGTGAAGGATTATTATCCCGATGTGCGGGTCCTCGCACTCAGCACCATGGACAGTGAGAAGGCCATCATCCGCATGGTGAAAAATGGAGCACGGGGCTATATTCTCAAGGATGCCGATCCGGCGGAGCTTCGCAAATCCTTTGACGAAGTGATGGCCCTGGGCTATTACTATAACGATCTCGTCACCCGGAAAGTGCTGCATTCTGCACAGGCGATCGACGGAGAGGCGGCCACTCCTGCCGGACTGTTGAGGTTAACGGACCGTGAAGTGCAGTTCCTGCGACTGGCCTGCAGCGAGAAAACCTATGTTGAAATTGCCGCCGACATGTTCGTGAGCGAGCGTACCGTGGACGGGTACAGGGATACCCTGTTTAAAAAGCTCGGTATTTGCTCGCGTGTCGGGTTGGTCCTTTATGCGTTACGGAACGGTATCGCGCGGCTTTAGGATCCGGCGCTAGCCGGGACCCGCTGCTAATCCCGTAGGCCTTTCCTTGCTGTACCAGCAGATGCCCCTGAGCGCCTCCGCCCACTTCAACGCCGACACCAGGAAGCGGCTCGCCCCCAATTCCGACGAATCCGGGACCTTCCCGCTCTCGGTGGCGGGGCAAGACTATATCGCCTTTTTCTCGCGTTTCGAGTTCAACGGACAAGCTTGGATCTTACCCCTCGTGCAGCCTAGCTGTTTCCCTTCAGCCGCTTTTCTCCGACCAATGCGCAGACCTGCATATCCTCCGCACTTCTTTTAATGGTTCGGGCAAGGCATTGCCCGAGGGCCCGTATTGTAGCACCCGGACGCCGAAAAGGGTAACAAGAGTAGGCAAATTAAATCCTTTTATTATGGCATCAACACCGACGACCATTGGCGACATGCGTCGTATTCTCGCTGCCGGTAAAGCTAACTGGACGATCGACGCC
>Ga0134126_10005432_pt1 | contig 15934 bp, 11 predicted proteins | sample KB31752_FD_96881 | JGI IMG/M metagenome (GOLD analysis project Ga0134126, IMG submission 96881) | Terrestrial soil microbial communities with excess Nitrogen fertilizer from Kellogg Biological Station, Michigan, USA - KB3-175-2 | ecosystem: Environmental > Terrestrial > Soil > Unclassified ...
GTGGCCAGCCTGATGAAATCCCGCCGCGACCCGTCCGCCAAGGCACACGCGGGAACCGTCATCGGCACGGCCAAAGCGGACCGCCCCGAGATCCGCTCATCCGGTCACGACAAGCCCCGACCGTAAGTTCGGGCGTCTACGCGGCTGTCGTACAGCTCGCGGAGCCCGGTCACGCCGGCGGCGGCTAGGCGGGGCACGAGGGCCTCGGGCGGACAGCCATCGCGGCACATATCACGGGTTTGACGTCGTTCCGGTGGGCCTTTTGCGGCTTTTGTAAACAACGCTAACCCGAGATATGTCTCTTCGTCCCGGCCGGGATCGTCATCAGTTCAGGGTCAGGTGGTGCGGGTGGCGGTGACCTCGGAGGCGGGGACCCACTCCTGGCGGTGGTTGTAGTTGATGGCGTACCAGATGGTGCCGGACACGGTGACGGTCCATGGGGACAGGTAGGCGGAGCCTGATGGCGTGGACCCGATGACGTTGCCGGAGGTGCCGCCTGGCTGGCCGTACACGCTTGCGCTCTTGCCTCTCTTCCCTGACACCGTGACGACGGTGCCGAAGCCTTGCTCGGCCGATCCCGGCGGAGCGGCGACCCACGCCTCGGTGCCGGTGGCTGACCAGCTCGGCGGTGACAGCGTAGCGCCGTACCAGACCTCGTACATGGTGTCGCCGGTGCCGGCCGCGTCCGGTAGCTGGGCGAGAACGTCGTAGCTGATCATCGTCTCGACGTTGTTGCTTTCGTCGGTGATGTCACCGGGATTCTCTGATGGCAGCGTCGGCGATGTCGTGGACGGCTGGGTGTACAGGGTGAAGAAGTTGAAGTTGGAGGTGGTCTCAGCGCCGTTCGTGCCGTCTGGCTGCTGGCCGGAGGATGGGTTGAACCGGATCACCCCTGAGGGCGTGTGCCCGGTGGCGAACGGCACGCCCTGCTGATTGATCAGGCCGAGGTAATAGTCCCACAGCCAGTACGGGCCTGGATCCACATGGTTGGGTGAGGTACCCAGGGTGGGGGACGGCGTGGTGCCGTGCGACATGACGTGTTCGTGGTCGAGCGGGATGTTGTACTTGGTCAGCAGGTAGGCGACCAGCTTCGCCGAGCCGAGGTACTGGGTCGCGTTGTACCACTGGTAGCCGGTGGCGTCGACGCCGACGTGCTCGATTCCGATGGTGCGCTGGTTATACCAGAAGTTCCCGTTCTGGAAGGCGACGTCTTTCTCGTGCAGGCACTGGTACACGGTGCCGTCGGTGTCAACGACGTAATGGATGCTGACACCATTGCTCTCGTTCCAGAACGTGGCGATGGTGTCGTTCAGGTCCTCTTCGGTGTCGTGGATGGTGATGCCGAGAAGCGGCAGGTCGCTGGGCCGGTTGGCGGTGTCGTAGGTCACTCCGGCGTAGCCGGTCGGCACGATGCAGTTGAAGGCGGACGTGTAGTCAACGCCAGGATTGCTGGTGCAGTTCGTAGGTAATGTTGTCGCGGGCGCGATCGCGATGTCGCGGGCGGCCGCGGTGTTGGGCCTGACCCGGGTCGGCGCGATCCGCACGACCTCGCCGGTCGGCGCGGTCGCGGTCAGCCCGGTGCGGATGATCCGGTAAACCTCGCTGGCGTACATGGCCGCGATGGCGCGTGGGGCGCCGCTGTATTTCGCGATGGCGCCGTACCAGCCGCCGAGGGTCGCCGGCACCCGCCCCGATAGCGAGATCGCGTCGGCCCGCAGGACCGCGGCTGCGCCGGCGATGTTGAGCCGCTGGCTGCGGCGCACCCACGAGGCCGGCACGTGCAGCAGTTTCGCGGCCTGATCGAGGGTGTCGAGATGACGGTTGCGGGCCAGATCCATGCACCCATAGCCATTTTCCGAACTGGGGGCGCCACCGTGATCGGACAAGTGGCCCTCGAAATAACAGATGGCCAGAAGCGCCGAGGCCGGTACGCCGAACCGGTGCTGAGCCGCTTGCGCCGCTCCGGCGATCGTGCCGGAGCCGGTCGTGGCGCGGGGGGCGGCGCTGGCGTAAACGGGCATGCTCAGAGCGCCGAGGACGGCAGCGACGCCAACGATTGAGAGTGTTCTTGCTGCTCGCATTCTGGCCATTGGACCCTCCCGAGGCCAAGAAAAACCGAAATCGCATTCTAGTGATAATGGCGAGGAGACTTAACCCCGTTGACGGTATCATTTCCGGTGGTTGGGCACAATGGCGCCTTACCAAAGTTAAGCGCGCGAGCGCCGGTGCCTGGCACCGCTTGACAGGTGCCAAGATTTGTAGCATTCGTAAAACCGCTGCCATGAACAGCTATTGTTTCGACGGCTTAATCGTGTTTGATTAGCATTAGGAGGAATCATGTAGATCACGCTGTTCTCGACCACAAGCTGGCCCACCGGTCCGCCACCACAGAGATCACCGCATGCCTGACACTGCTACGCGGGCAGGGCTCTCGTGTTGTCGGTTGGTTAGCCGCCTGGCCAGGCAAGATCGGGTGCGGCCGGCGGTATCGGCCAAGGGCAGCCGGCCCGGCTGCGGACGGTCGGTCCGGGTGCGAACGGCCGGGTCCGGGTGCGGGCAGCCGGGTCCGGGTGCGGGCAGCCGGGTCCGGGTGCGGATGGCCGGTCCGGGTGCGAACGGCCGGGTCCGGGTGCGATGGATCCGGGAATTCATCTGGCCGCCGCGGCCCAGCAGCGCGATGGATACCCGAATCCACACCCGCTTTCCGCGATGGATCCGGGTATCCATCGCGGGGGTCAGGCCCGCCGGGCGCGATGGATTCGGGTATCCATCGCAGGGGTCAGGCTCGCCGGGCGCGATGGATCCGGGTATCCATCGCGGGCACGCCGCATCGCGGGGCCAAGTCGGCCCCGGCGCCCCGGCGGCCAGGCGCGGCCAGGCGCGGGCGGAGCGGGCAGCCGCAGCCGCCGCCCGCGAACCATGATCACCGCCGGGCTGTGCCTGCGTACGTAACGCCACCATCCGGCGTCGTACCAAACCCGCAGATCAGTGCCGCATCAATCGACTAGGCAAAGGCGCTGGCTACGCGCGGGCGGCTAGGTGACCGAGCAGCAGCGTTTCGCTGACGCAGCAGCGGCTTAGTTCTTCGAGGTGGACGCTCTCATTTTCGGCATGGGCGTTGCTGTCCGGGTCTTCTACCCCGGTCAGCAGCTGGGCCATGGCGGGATACATCTCGGCCAGCGCTCGCACGATGGGCAATGATCCGCCCGTGCCAGGTTCCACGGGCTGGCGGCCCCAGGTTTCCGCACAGGCCCGACGGTAGGCGTCGAAAGCCCGCCCTGAGGTAACTATCCGATGTGGCTCGCCTTCTGTGCAGAGGCGGACGGTGAGTTCGGCACCCCAGGGCACGCGCTTGTGAAGGTGCTCGGAGACGACGCGGAACGCGCTCTGGGTATCGTCCGCGGGCGCTAGGCGGACGCTAATTTTCGCCTGGGCGACCGGAGCCAGCTTGTGGGCGGTGTCCGTTGTCGCCGGAGCGTCGATCCCGAGAACGGCGATTGCCGGCCTGGTCCACAGCCGATGAGCCAGCGGGCCGGTACCGAGCATGCGGACACCCGGTCGCAGCCCGGCCTTCCTGCGCAGTTCCGGCTCTTTCACCGCGAGTCCTGGTGCCTGGCCGGTACGCAGCCCTTTGACCGCGACGCTGCCCCGACGGTTGTGCAGCGTGGCGATGAGCTTGCACAGCGTCGTGAGCGCGTCAGGCACCGGTCCGCCGTACATGCCGCTGTGCACAGCGTGATCGAGCGTTCGCACCTCGACCAGGCAGTCGATGATTCCGCGCAGCGAGGTTGTGAGGGCTGGCTGACCAATCGTCCAGTTCGCGCAGTCGGCCAGCACGATCGCATCTGCCTTGAGCAGATCGCCGTACTCGCCGAGGAATTCGGCGAGGTGCGTCGAGCCGATCTCTTCCTCGCCTTCGATGAAGACCGCCACGGTCACCGGCGGTCGGCCTTCCCACGCCCGCAGAGTTGCCGCATGCACCGCGATGCCAGCCTTGTCGTCCGACGTGCCACGGCCGAAGAGCCGGCCATTCCGCTGGGTCGGCTCGAACGCGGGGGAGGTCCACAGTTCTTCGGCGCCCGGCGGCTGGACGTCGTGATGGGCGTACAAGAGCACGGTCGGCGCGTCGGGCGGGCCGTGCGTCACGCCGTAAACCGCTGGGTGCGCCTCGTCGACCTCGAGCAGGCGGACGTTATCGAGCCCGGAGCGCTGCAACCAGACCGCTGTCCGCTCAGCCGATTTCCGCACCTGCGCGGGATCGAAGCCATCGGCGCTGACCGACGGAATGCGGACGAGATTCTCGAGATCAGCGCAGACTCGGCCGAACGATGACGCTACCGCGGCACTGGCGTCCTCCGGGATCAGCCTTCGAGGCAAGGGGCAACGTTTCGCGTGCGTCTGCCGCTACCCGATAGCACGGGGCAGCCTGGCGAGGCGGGCGTAAGAAATTTAAGACACGATTTCCCCTTCACGTATTGCACGATACGGAGATATCGGGCCTTAATCAACCCAGCCGGGATTGAATGGTTGGTTCGACAGCTATCTCAGTTTCGCCAGGTAGGTGTCCTCAAAGTCGACGGTGCAGATGAGAGCGTCGCGCACGGTGGCGTCGCTCTCGTAGGCCACGTAGGCATGCAGCCCGGCAGCCCCTAACAAGACGCCATACCAGTCCCACCAGCCGAGATACGGCGTGTCCTTAATTAACAGTAGCAGCGTCTATTTTCGAATCATAATTTATGATAAGAATTGCCATTTTCCGCTTCCGTATTTGCCCTGTTCATGCGCTTTCGCATAGCTAGAGTCTTGCTAGATGAGCTACTATAATGCGATAATTTATATCTGGACTGGATGACCTGGGGGGCCGGATGCTTGCTGGTCAGATCGTCAGCCTCGCCACGACATTGCTTGCTTTGGCAACCGTCTGCGTCGCGGCATGGCAGGTGCGGGTTACTACCAAGAGCGCAGAAAGAGCTAATGCGTTGCCGATCGTCTCTCAGATATTTCAGCAGTGGCGGTCCGCCGAATTCAATAACTCCTTGAAAAGGCTCATCAACATCAAGCAGTCTTATCTATCACGCGAAAATTTTAACGCACTCCCGGCCCGGCTGCGGCGCGACGCTTACGAGATATGTTATTTCTTTGACTATCTAGGTACATTAGTTTTACATGATATTATAAATCAAGATATTATAATAGGAGTTATGGCAACACGGATCGTTCAGGTTTGGGAGAAGATGGTGCCGCTGATAAATAGCGAACGAAAATATCGACAAGCTAACTATCCTCAGGGTGCCCCACGGGGATTCCTAGTCTATTACGGCCATCTTGTCAAGCTGATAGAAATGAATGGCGGGCAAGATGCAGCTAAGATCGCTCAGCAACGCGCAGGCGTGCTAGGGCACGACAAATAAGTGGTGGAAAAGAAATGCGCGAGCAGCGACGGACTATTTGAACATTGTCCAGGTCAGGCCCGTTGTCAATCCCGCGCTCGCGCCGCGGACTGAGCGGTGGCTCAAGCGCCTTATCGATAGGCGGGCTTCTCCAGACGACCGGATGGCGGTCGAGCGTCTGTGCACCTCCGCGGTGATCGCGTGCGTGCTCGGCTTGCTCGTGAGCGGCCTGTCACCCGCCTGGGCGTGCCTAGCGGCAGCATCTGTCGTCGCCAGGCTCGCGCTGCGCCACGAGATCGGTTCGGGCGGCTTGCGGCGCAACCGCGAACAATATGTCATTGCCTCCGATCTGAACAATGCCTGCTTGCTGCAGCTGCAGACGACACAGCGCGCCATTGACGCTGTGCTGGAATCTGAGGTTTACCGCACAGGAAGGCTCGAGCACGCGGTGGGAGCGTCCGATCTGAGGCGGCATGAGTGGGAGATCGCTTCCCGGCTCCGCGACATCACCGTTTTTCGCGCCGAGCACGCCGACAGCATTTCCGCGGGGGTTCCTGGCCCGCACACGGCGGCGGTGCTCGACGGCCACTTGCGCGCCATCACGATCGCGCAGAACGCCACCACGCGGCGGGTCAGTGAACTTGAGCGGTACGCGCATGAAGTGATGGCCGCCGACGCCGCGCTTCATGATTGGCACGGCGCCGAATACCATGCACGCAAGAACGACAGGCATCTTGACCTCGTCGCGCGCAGCGTAGGCGACGAGCACGCCATCGCCGAGATCACCCACCTGACCGGGCACGCCAAGCTCACCCGTGACGCGTTCGAGATCACGCTGCGGCAGGCCGCGCTCGCCGCTGCGCCGCTAGTATTCGCCGAGCCAATCATGAGCGATACGGCGGCAGCTCCTGCCATGGTCATGGAGGGATCTGGCTGAAAGCGCCGCGCGACCTTGGATGCCGAGGATAAGTGGCATAGAATAGTAGATCGTGTCTATCGGCCGGGTCATGAAAGGGCGACCGACGCGCGGGCTCGGCATTTTCATGATCACGCTAACTGCCGTTGTCGCCGCGTCGGCCGGGCTCAGCGCGATTCTCGCTCCTGGCGACGCGTCAGGCAGTCGCGGCGGTGGGCGGGCGGACGAATTCACCGCCAGGCCGGCGCGGCTGGTCCGGCTGCCTGCCCCGGTCCGGTGCGAGTCGTGCTGGCGGCCGCCGGTCAAGGAAAGCTGGCAGATCCAGCTCAACTCGACGCCTGCCCGGCCGTTCCCGAACGTCGGGATGATCGAGGTGGACGGGTTCGACACCCCGATGTCCGTCGTCGCCGCGCTCCACCGGACTAAGGCATCGCGCGGGGTGGTGTGTTACATCGACGCCGGTACCTGGGAGAACTGGCGTTCCGACGCCCGCGAATTCCCACGGTCGCTGCTCGGCAAGCCGGACGGTGGCTGGGCCGGTGAGCGATGGCTGGATATCGCCAAGTTCCATGGCGCGCTCGGGCGCATCATGACGGCCAGGACTCAGATGTGCAAGCGCAAAGGGTTCAACGGAGTCGACTTTGACAATGTCGACGGGTATTCGAACGACACGGGATTCCACCTGACCGCCGGTGAGCAGCTTCGTTACGATGTCTTCCTGGCCAATACAGCTCACCGGCTCGGTTTGTCAGTAGCTCTCAAGAACGACCTCCCGCAGATCCCCGCGCTGATCAAGTACTTCGATTTCGCCGTTGACGAGCAGTGCTTCCAGTATGACGAATGCCTTACGTCGCAGAACGGTGGTTACGGCCTCAACGAGTTCGTCCGCGTGCACAAGGCCGTCTTCGAGATCGAGTACAAGCTGAAACTGTCGCGATTCTGCCCCCAGGCGATCAAGGACCACTTCAACGCCCTGCGCAAGCACCTCGACCTCGGCTCCTGGCGAAGGGCGTGCGTCTAGCCGAGCACACGGGTGAAGGCGAATCCGGTCACCACTAGCAGCGATCCGACGATGCCGGCGATCAAGCCAGCACCCGTGGCCACGTAGGCGACGCCCACGAAGGACATGAGCAGCCACACCGAGGCAAGGACCCGGGAGCGGGCGCTGGTGCCCAGCCGAGGTTGCTCAAGCGTCCGCAGGCGCGCGGCCAAGGCGAGCACGTACTGCAGTTCGCTGGCTGGTTCCTGCGGAACGATGACCGGCTCGGCCTGACTGGTCCCTTGCTGAGGGTGGACCGACAGCATCGAGACATCAGCCGGGATCCGGTCGATGGCCGTCTCGGCGGGCTTCGTGGGGCGCTCGGGGAGTTCGGCGGCCTTCGCTGGCGTTCGCGCGATCGCCTTGCCTGGCGGCAGCTCTGGTACCTGGACGGTCTCGACGCTCCCTCCGGCCACGAGCACGCCTCGCAGTCGCTGACCGGGGGCAAGGCTGGTGGCGGGGAGCCTGGCCACTAGCGGCATGCCGTCGGTGTGCGCGGCGGGTTCGAGTATCAGGCCGCAGCGGGCTTTGCCAAGCTCGCCGATCAGGCCGCTCCGGTAGGCCTGCGCCTGGGCCTCTTGCATGGTCGTCGCGGCAATCACGATGTGATCGCTGTCGTATAGCTGTCGGCAGCGGGCAGCCAGCGCGTCACCTAGTGGGGTGTCGACCAGCAGTTCGGCGTCGTCGACCATGATCAGGGCCTGATGGTCGAGTGCGGCGACGAGTTGGTCGACGGCGTTCTGGTCGCTGCTGAGCAGGTGCAGCCGGGCGGCGTGGTCCAGTGCACCTGGGAGCGTGGACATCCGTGGCGTTACCAGGATCACCGGTCGGCCGGCCTCGGCGGCGGCCCGCGCCTGGACGGCGAGGGCGGTGCTCCGGCCTGAGCCCCGCTGGCCTACGACAAGCAGAGTGCGCGTGTCCGCGTGGACACCGGCCAGGTCGTCGCGGCCGACACCGATGAAGAGGCCATCACCCGATGCTGGCAACTTCCTGGCCTGGTCGTAGCTGATCACCGATGGCAGGCGGCCGATCGGGAACGGCGGGTCAGCCGGAGCGGTGGTCCTGGCGGCCAGTTCTCGCAGCGCCTGATTCTCCGATGGGGTCTTCCCGTCTTGTGACAGCGTCGCGACCTGGAGCAGATCGCCGTCCGGCCCGCGCAGGGCCCGGCCTGGTGGCATGTTCGCTGGCCGCGCGCCCGGTCTGGTGCCCACGAGCGCGTAGTCGGACGCCTCGGCCATCGCCAGCGCCATTTTGTCCTTCACCATCCCGCCGAGCCGCCCGCTCAGCAAGGATCGGTCACCCGTGGCGACGACCCTGATCCCGGCCGCAAGACCATCTCTGACAAGCAGTTGAAGGCTGCTCACCAGCCGGCCGCCGTCGAGATCTTCGTAGGCCGTCACGAACGCGTCATACCGGTCGACCAGCACCATCAGGTACGGCAAGGTGTTCTCTGGCCGCGCCTGGTTGTATTCGGCGAGATGTGCGTGTCCTGCCTGCGCCAGCAGGCGCGCGCGACGTTCCCGGTCGGCGTTGAGCCTGGCCAGCAGCCGGCTCAGCCGCTCGGGTTCGCCGAGCGTGACGACTGCTCCGCACTGGGGCAGCTCGGCCAGCGGCGCCAGGCCGCCACCGCCGCCGTCGATCACGTACAGGTGCGCCTGACCTGGAAGCTGCGCGCACACGGAGCCGGCCAGGGTTCGCAGCAAGGTCGTACGCCCTGAGCCGGGCACGCCACCCACCAGCAGGTGCCCGCCCTTGGCGAGATCGAGTCGCGCCTGGATCTGTTCTTGGGCAGCAGGACGGTCGGTGACGCCGAAGGCAAGCTGACCGCCGGGTTGCTCGGAGTCGGCCAGGCGGCTCGCCTGGTCGAGCGTGATCAGCTCGGCCAGCGGTGGACGCCACGGCAGGCGCGGGCACGGGCAGCCGTCAAGCTCCGCTGCCGCGGTGATCGCTTCGACCAGCAGCGACAGGTCCGTCGGCTCGCTTGGACGCGGGCCTGGCTCTGGCTCACTAGGCTGGCAGTACCCGAGTGTCGCCCAGTCGAGTGGCAGGACCGAGAGCTGCGGCTGACTCGGTGCCGGTGTGGGCCGCGATCCGCGTACGCACGCGGTCTGGAAGGCGATGGGCGGGCCGCCACCCAGACGCGCGAACGCCCGGCCGAGACAATTGGTGGGAATCGCCTCCGCGTCCGCGGTCGTGATCACGTCCACGCTGTCCTGCCGCGATGTCACCCGCAGCGCGATCCGCAGGTTCATGTTGGCCTGCAGGTCTGCGGTGACCGCTCCCGTTGGGCGCTGCGTCGCGAGCACCAGGTGAATCCCCAGGGACCGGCCCTGCCTGCCGATGTCCACCAGCGACTTGAGCTGGGCTGGCAACTGCTCGGCTAGCACAGCGAACTCATCGACCACGATCACGAGCCTGGGCAGGGGATCGGCCCCGTGGCCAGGCGAGCCGTGGCCAGGCGAGCCGTGGCCAGGCGAGCCGTGGTCAGGCGAGTCGTGCTGGCTGGAAGGGCCGGGCAGCTTCTCCCAGTACCGCTCGATCTCATCGACGCCTGCCTCGGCCAGCAGCTTCTTCCTCAGCTGCAGCTCGGCTCGCAGCGAGGTGAGCGCCCGGTTGACCATGAACTCGTCCAGGTCAGTCAGCACGCCGACGGTGTGCGGCAGCGACTTGCAGCCGGCGAACGCGGCACCGCCCTTGTAGTCGATCAGGGCGAAGTTCATCGCGTCTGGGCGATTCACTGTCGCCAGCGAAGCGACCAGCGCCAGCAGCAGCTCGCTCTTGCCAGAGCCGGTGGTGCCACCGACCAGCAGATGCGGACCGTCGGCTAGGTCAAGCGCGAACGGACCTGAGTCCCGCCAGCCAAGCAAGGCCCTCGTATCCCGGCCAGCGCCGCCGCCCTGGCCGCCGGAGGCGGCCCAGCGCGCACGGATCCGGTCCGGCGTCGGCGGCTCTAGCTGGCAGAGGTCAAGCAGGCGCACCGAGGAGGGGAGCGCGTCCTGAACGTCGCGGGCCTGGCTATCCCTGATCGGTGCCATGGCTCGGGCCGCCAGTTCGCACACCGGCGCCGACACCAAGCCGACGTCGACTGGCTGATTATGGTCAAAGCCAGGGGCCTCGACGTACCCGATTCCGCGACCTGCTCCGGTCTCCAGCCGGACGATCGCCTGGCATTGCGAAGGCATCCTCGCGCGGTCGCTGTCCAGGCACAGGAAGTACATCCCAGCAGCCGGGCCGCTGACCAGCAGCGTGGCCAAGTCCAGCTGGTCGGAGGTGAGCTGCCTGGCGCCGTCAACGACGACAACGCTGACCGGGCCCTGACGGCGGGCGCCTGCCCCTTGCGGCCTCGACTCGATCGAGGTGCTGAGCTCGGTGAGCCAGTCTCCGATGCTCGCCTGATCGTTGCCGAGCCGCACCAGGCGGTCGGAGGCGTCCGCTGGCCTGGCATGCGGCAGCCAGCGGATCCAGCCCCAGTCCCGCGCTGTGCCCGGTCCGGTCAGCACGGTGACCGACACGTCGGCCGGGCTGTGCATGACGGCAAGGGACAGCAGCAGACCACGCGCCAGCGCCCTGGTGTCAGCGGGCTGACCGGTCAGGCCGATCACGCCGTAGCCAGAGAGCGAAAGGACGACCGGCGCATCGGTGAGTTGGCCCTTGGTGGCGGGGGCGGCGGTCGCGTCCTGGCGTTGCCACGGCGTTGTCCCGGTCCCGACCCTCAGCGCCAGAAAGTCGCCGTCGCTGACCTGGCGCTCCCAGAGCTGGCGGCTGGGCCCGATGGCGGTCAGCAGCGCCATCGCGGGGTCAGGGTGGATCTCGCGGCGACGGGCCGCTTCGGCGCGCCTGGCGGCGGCGAGGCTGGCCTGGTACCGGTCAAGCTGACGCTGGTACTCGGCGACCTGCTCGCGATGGGTCTTGGAGATCCGGCGGCGCTCGGCCAGGTAGTTGCCACCGGACATCACGGGGGATAGCGCTATGAAGGCCAGGTACTCGGCCTGCCTAAGCAGCAGTGCGATGACCACTCCTACCACGGCCGGGGCCGCGAGCAGTATCCAGGGGAAAGAAGGCTTGGCCGGCTCCCGTGGCGGCGAAGGCTCCCCGTCGGGAGGCGGGATCGACGGACGCCACGGTCGCGGCGAACGGCTGTATCGCAGTCGGCTGTCGGGCCTGAGCTCGAGTACCGCGTCCGCGGCGGGGGCAGTCCCGACGGCTAGCGTCGACCGGCCGGCCTTTATGAACTCGCCGGGGCGGACCACGACTGACTCGCCAGGCACGAGCGCCCGGCTGCGCGGCTGCCGTTCGTCAGCCACGAGAGTGCCGCCAGGTACGCCGGGTTGGCTGATGACAGCGCTGACGTCGGGAAGCGCACTGCCTGGCGAGCTAGCCGACGGTGACACGATCATGCGCAGGTTCAGCTGATGGTCGCCGATCTGGTCGTCGGCGAGCGTGATCGGCGCGTCCCGCCCGAGCGCCATGTCGCCCTCTGGCACGGTACGGCTGGAGCCGGCCATCGGCCCGGCTAGGACCATCAGGGCCGGTGTGCCTGGCCGGGCGATCGAGACTGGCTGGGCGACCTGGCACGGTCCGCCGCCGGTCCAGGCATCGATGAACGATCCGTCGCGTACCTGGGCTTGCGCGATCGTCGTGGCCGGGTCGACTTCGCGTCCGTCGACCGCGAGCCGGCCTGCGGGCAGCCGCAGGTAAGCGATCAGGTCTTGCAGCTTGACCAGCGGATGGACGGTCACCAGCAGGTCGCGGCTGGCCTGCGGCGTTCGCACGGTGAGCATGAGGCGCATCATGACGACGGCACCTCCAGCCGAACTGTCCGCGCGATCTGGTCGAAGAGCGGCCTCAGCTTGCTGGTGTATTCGATTGCCTCGGTCGAGAACGTCAGGATGACGGCGCTCTGGCTCGGCTTCGGCACCAGGACGTACTGGACGACCAGGCAGGCCTTTCGCCATCCCTCCGCCAGCGTCGGCCAGTCACGAACCCATTCGGCTCGCACCGCCGGACCAGCGGGGAGTTCGACCTGGACGGCTGTTCGCCGCCTGACCGCGGTGTCCTGGGCGATGAGTTCCGCCGATATCTCGTCCATTGTGTATCCATCCACTAGTCGAGTGCTGACAATCAAGGTCATGGAAAGCGGGCCGCCTGCTCCGGAGAAGATGCCGACGTAGGCTCCGGCGAGTCCGAGTGCCGAATACGCGTGGACCATCTGCCTGACCATGGTTCGCAGCAATCCCGGAGGACAGGCAGTCGCCTGGTAGGCAGTCACGAGTTCGTCGGCCAGCCGGTCGGCCGCCGCGCCATCCTTCGGCACGTCGACAGCGAACCAGTCGCCGGGAATCCGCAGCGACAGGCCACTGACTTCCTGGTCAGCCATCGTCGTCATCGCGATCGCTCGCGGTTCGCAGTGTTCATGACGTGAACCTCACTCGCTGCAGGCTCCAGGACGTCTCGTCCCGGTTGGGAAGGATGGTGCTTTGGCCGGCGGACACGGCGGCGTGGCCGCCGAAGATGTCCGCACCGATCCGCGACAGCCCGCTCGCCGCGATCGGCGCGCCGCCGCCGACGGTGATAAAGCCATTGACCGAGCCGTCGGCCAGCCTTTCCCCGACCCGGTCGGCGCCGAACGACAACGCCGCGTTGGCGGCGTCGCCCCAGGTCGCACCGGGTTCGTGGGTTATCGCCGCGAAGGAGTCTGACGCGGTGGCCGCGCCCTGGACCCCGGCCGCCGTGGCCCGCAGGTACTCGGCGAGTGCCGGGATGGCCGCGACGTCGGCGCCGGGCACGATCGCCGCGACAGCCAGAGCGGCTGTACCGACGATGCTCCCCGCATCGCCGAGCGCCAGGCCCAGGGTGTGGAACGACGGGTGTTCGACCAACTCGGCTACATCGCCTGGCAGCGCGACGATCGGCTTGATGAACGCGTCGTAGATCAGTTCGCCGGCGAACATGTCGAGTCTCAGGTTGAGCATGAACAGCGGCTCGATCAGGTCAAGCAGGACGAAGCGCTCGAGGAACGTGAACAAGCTGTTCTTGATCCCCTCGCCCTGGGCCTGCCTGATGCGCGACACGCAGGCAACAGCCAGCGTGTCCACCTGCCCGAGCAGGGAGTCGAGGTTGCCTGACAGGTCAGCGAGCGTGGCCTCGGTTTCGACCACCCGGCCTTCCCAGTAGGCCGCTTGCGCGTGGTGCCCGCTGACGACAGCGTGGGCATGCTCGGCCCTGGCCACGGCTTCAGTGGTTTGCGCATCGGTGGCATCGGCGGCGAGCGCACGGATCTTGGTCTCGACTGCGCGCAGTTCGCCGCCGTAGGCGAAGAGCGCGTCGGCGACGGTGGCGAAAGAACGCAGCGCCTGGTCAAGCTCGGAAGGCAGCTTGCCGAGCGATTCGGTGAAGACCTGCGCGGCCGCCCCGGTCCAGATCGCCGAGGCGGCACTTGAGGCGATCGCGTGCAGCCGGTCCCTCGACCCGGCGACGTTGTCGCAGACCGCGCGGTGACAGGCGGCCAGGTGCTCGATGCTGACCGGATCTGGCGTCGTGAAGGTGCGATCGAGCACCTCCCACCGAACGATCATGGCCGACCGCCGCCCGGGGTCGCCTCCCGGACAATCAGCGCTTCCACCTGGCGGTAGGCATTGGCCGCCTGCGCCAGCATCGACGTCAGCGCTCTGACATTTCCGCTGATCATCGCCATGCCGTCCGACCAGTCGCTGTGGAAGCTCGTCAGCGCGTCCCATACAGCGCAGTCCGGGCCAAGTTCCAAAGGCTCGTACCCCGCGCCGATGTTTCCCGTGTAGGTCATCCCGGCCACGATGTCGGCCAGGTGCGCTCGCAGCATCTCCAGGCCGTCTGGATTGACGCTGAAGATGACGTCACTGCCCATGTGTGCTACCGCCGAGTTCTTCTGGCACTGTTAAGGAAATTGGTCGCTGAGACAGTTAAGAAGAATGAATCGAGCTGACGATGTGCTGCTCGGTCGCCGCGTATGCCTGCGATGCGCCAGAAAGGAGCCTGGAGATGCCATCGAGCGCGTCTCGCAGGCTCTGCGCGGAGGTGCTCCACTGGTGGTAGAGATTTCCGAAGGACGACGCGGCGGCTCCCTGCCAGCCGCTATCGATCAGCAGCTGGACTTGGCCGCGCATAGTGGTCAGGCGGCTGGCTATCTCATCTGAGCCAGCGCGTAGCTGATGCGCCGTGCTGGACAGGTCGGCTGAGTTAACTCTGAGTTCCATGACTCTCCCTGAGTGTTCACTTTGGCCTGAGCTTGCTCAGGTTCGCGCTCCAGCTAATGCGGCAGGGACCAGGAATACAAGGGCGTCAGAACGTCCCGGTCGTCCGGGCTATGTACAGCGCTGTCCGACATTCATCCGGAGTCATCCCGGATGGCTAGTACGCCGCCGTAATGGCCGATAGCATCTGACGGTCAGTCAAGTGAGATATGACCGGGGGTCGTGAGCACAGTGCCGCCGATTGGCAATGCGGTTCAGAGTTTCATCGAGCACCTGAACCATCTCAGGGAGGCCGCAGGCAGTCCCAGTTACTCGCATCTGGCGGCACTGAGCGATCAGGCCGAACCTACTGTCGGCAAGCTCCCAAGCAGCACACTGCACGACGTTCTGCTGGGCCACAGACGTGGGCTTCCCCGGCCGGATTTTGTTGACGCTTGCGTGAAGGCGTGCCAGCGCGCGGCCGAGGAAGCCGGCAAGGACACCCGCCTGCTCGGAACGCTGGGCGAGTGGCAGGATCTCTACCAGGCCGCCGGTCGCGGCAAGATAACAAAGACCTGCCCGGTCTGCGCGCCTCGGAGGCCCAGGTGGTTGCGCTACCCCGGTGCGCACCCAGTGCGGACAGCCATCACCGTCGGCGCGTTTGTGGTGGTGCTCGCGGTGGCCGCTCTTGTGCTAGTCATCCGCTTGGCGGCACCGCCAGCTAGGTCGGCGATGCCAAAGAACTGCGAGATCCGCCACCGGGTCACCGCCGCCCAGCCGCCGTCATGGAGCTATCCGACCAGGGATTCGGTCGACGGGGATCCCGAGGTAGCAGGCGGTTTGGTGTACATCGCCGACGACAGCGGGCGGCTTTACGCCATCAACGCATACACCGGCCGTACCTGCTGGGCGCGGGCTACAAAAGGCGCGATCGACACCAAGCCAGACGTGACCGGCCACACCGTCTACATCGGTAACGACGCCAGCAAATTCCTGGCCGTCAATGCCTCGACAGGACACGTCAGATGGGCTAGAAAATTCAGCCAGGGCATCGACTCCAGCCCGGTAGTCGCCAACGGCGTAGTGTATTTCGGCGACGGGAACAACGTACTCCACGCGCTGAACGCGGCGAACGGCCAAACCCGGTGGACGTACGCGGTCGGCAAGACGATCGACTCGAGCCCGGCCGTCGCCGACGGCGTGGTGTACTTCGGCAGCGAAGACGGCTTTGTCTATGCCGTCGACGCGCGGTCACGAACGCTCGTCTGGTCGAGGCAGACCCGCGGCAGCATCGACTCAAGCCCGCTGGTCGTTAACGGCGTCGTCTATATCGGCAGCGGCGATCACGACGTATACGCACTATCGACCGCGAAGGGACGGA
>Ga0134126_10005433_pt1 | contig 15934 bp, 12 predicted proteins | sample KB31752_FD_96881 | JGI IMG/M metagenome (GOLD analysis project Ga0134126, IMG submission 96881) | Terrestrial soil microbial communities with excess Nitrogen fertilizer from Kellogg Biological Station, Michigan, USA - KB3-175-2 | ecosystem: Environmental > Terrestrial > Soil > Unclassified ...
CGAGTCCCGAACTTCGACTCGCACAACCTCGCCAAGTTGCCGGCCCGCCAGTTCGATCGTTCCTCCTTCGGGAGTGAACTTGATGGCATTCCCTATTAGGTTCATCAACACTTGCTTGAACCGGACGGCGTCGGCTCGGACGCTGAGTTCCTTCGACGCGTTGACCACCAGGGAGTGGGACTTCTTTTCGGCGAGTGGGCGCATGGCATCAGCAACTTCGGCAAATGATGTCCTCACGGGCACGCTTTCAATCGCCAACTGAAGCCGTCCCGCCTCAATCTTGGAAAGGTCCAGAATGTCGTTGATCAACCGGAGAAGGTGCTTACCCCCGGTGTGAATGTGGGCCACGTAGCGCTGCTGGCGGTCGTTCAGCGAGCCGTAACGTTCCTCGGTGAGCAGGTCCGAAAAACCCAGGACTGCGTTGAGTGGCGTTCGCAGCTCGTGGCTCATGGTCGAGAGGAATTGATCCTTGAACTTGCTTGCGCGCTCAAGCTCCTCCTTCGCCTGGAGGATCGAGACCGAGAAGGCTTCGAGTTCGCCTTTGGCCGATTCCAGTTCGGCGGTGCGTTCCTGAACGCGTTGCTCGAGCTCGTCGTGAGCCTTTCGCAACGCTGCCTCATTCTCCTGGATCTGCGCCAACATCTCATTGAAGGCGTCGATCAAAATGGCCAGTTCGTCCCGCCGAGGGGCCGGAGTCGCGCGGATGGAATAGTTCTTATCGTGAGAAACAATCCTCGCCACCTCTGCCAAGCCCACGATAGGCTCCGCAACCGCTTTTCGGAAAACGGACGAGACCAATAAAGCAGCCATCAGGCAGGCCAATAAGACAACGCCGGCAATGCTCGCATATTGCCTCAAGCGCTGATCCAACTCCTCCAAATCTGACCGGATGTAGATGATGCCGGTAGGCTTGCCCTGGAATACAATGGGCCGGACAAGTACGATGTCCCTGTTCTTAAACGAGTGACTCTCCGTCTGGCCTGCCGCGATTGTAAGGGGCGGCGAGTCTCGGCGGGGGTCGCGCGAGTATGACGAGAAAAGCCGGCCGTCAGGCTCGTAGATCGCCGCGCACAAGATGTCATGGGCGGCTGTCAACGCCGACAGGGTATTCGCAGCGGATTGTGGATCGTTGAACAGCAACGCAGAGGCCGTATTGGAGCCAATGATTTGAGACTGCGTGGAAAGATTCCGCACCATCGCCTCGCGGAAAGTGACCATGTCATATCCAATGAACGCCGCGCACGCCAATAAAAGGGCCGTACCGCTGACCAACATGTTCATCCAGGTTAGTTTGTGCGAGATGGAATGAGTTTTGGCTTTGAACATCGCTATCAGTCTCCAGGCCCAGCGCTCTTTCTGACAGCCGCCGCCACTTTGAGCAGTTCCGAGCTCAGCGTCAGGCGGGCATTTTGGGCGCTCGCCAGGTTGATCTCGAAGCGAATCCTATTCCCATCCATGAAGAACTGAATCATGCCGCCGCGCCGCGAGAAGCCAGGCATGTCGCTCACGGTCAGGACTCCCTCTTCGTCGAGCGCAGATAGAATTTCTTTCAGATGAGTTTCTTCTTCGGAGCTGATGAACAGGATCCGGCAGGTCCCTGCGTCCTGCGGTTTCGAGATTCGCCGAGTCACGACGCGCTTGCCATCCAAATCCTCACCGGCGAGAGTCGAATCGAGGATCGCGCCGAATGGATCCTGGCCGAGGACGCAAACCATGAAGGAACCGTCTTTGCCTGCTGTCGGTGCCGTCGGCCATTTGACAAATCTTCCGAAATTGAACAAGTAGGCGGCCTTGACCTGATACTCGTTAGGCCTTGGCTGCTGCGCGTGCAAGACAGGAAAGCATAGAAAAGCCAATATCACGATAATCGCGGTCAGGCACTGCCACAGACGCGGGTGATGGTTTAAAGCACGGTTGTGCGGCGCACGCCGGTCCGATGCGGAGCTATGGAAGCGCGTCATGGATGCCGGTCCCTCACCTTCCAGGTGATCTTTCCGTAGATGCTCCTGTTGATCCCAACAAGCGGGCCATCGTCGCCGCCGAACTCCGGATGATGAGGCTGGAGCAGGTTCTGTCCGACAACAGAAAATTCAACGCTTTGAAGGGGACGCCACCCGACCCGTACGTCGGCGGTCGAGTAAGCGCCGACGGTCTGACCCGGCGGCGTTGACATCTGTGCGGGCAAAGCCGAGACATATCGATAGGTCGTATCAAGCTCGAGCTTCTCAGGGAGGTTGAAGAGGGATTGCAGCTCGACCTGATGGTGAGGACTCGAACCGTTGTCGCTGCTCGTGATCAGAGGATTCAGAGCGCCCGCGACACCCGGTATGTCATGCACGGACAGGTGCAGGTAGGAATAGGAACCCTTCAGTTCCCACCAATCTACCGGTTTCCAATCCGGCGCTATTTCGACTCCCACGGTGTCACCCGCCGTGGCGTTGGCCAGGGGCAGCTCTGCAACGAAACGCGTTGGCGGGGGTGACGTCTCCACAAGCAGAGCTGTAGGGCCATACCCATAGAGATCGTTATAGTCGTTGTAGAAAAAGGCGAAGTCCATGTACAACCTGCCCGCAACGAGCGTCCGGTAGCCGGCTTCGGTGCCGATCAGTTTCTCCGATTTGAAGCTTTTGCTGCCCAGAACTCGAAGGAAAATGGGAGGAGGTCCGCTTGACAGGAAATCAGTGAGCTGCAGATTCTGATCGAGACGCGAAGGCGTGCGGACCGCTCGCGTGACAGCCATCCAAGCGGATTGATGCTCCGTCGGTGTCCAGATTAAACGCGCGTTTGGCTGTATCTCGAATCCTGAGTAGTTGTTGTGTTCGAACTTCGAACCCAAGGTCAACAGGAGCTGTCCCGGCACGATGGAGATCTGATCCTGAAGAAACCAGCTGTAGATACTGTCTGTTTCTTGTTGCGGCGCAAAATTCAGTGTGTCGAACTTCTGCGTGATGTTGTCAGGACTCCAGCGTGCTCCGGCGCCGAACAAGAGGTCGTGTCGTTCGTTCCAGTTCAGATGATAAAGGAAATCGATATCGAACGTGTTGCGAATCTCGTCGAGCTGCGGGCTAAGCTGCGACGTCCGATCGTAATAACTCTGGAATCGGAAGTCGGAGTTATCGTTGATCTGGCGATGCCAGCGCGCCAGCAGATTTCCACCAGCGACGTTGTGGGGTTCGTCGAACGTTTGCACGGACGGAGGCGCATAAAGTGAGACTTGTACCCGTTCCCCGTCGTAGCCCTTGTACATATCGCCCTGCAAGGTGAGCGTATCGCGGGTCTTCAACTGCCAATCCGTCCGGAAACCGCCTTGGCCGGTTTGCCAATCATCAAATGGCGCGTGATCCGGGTGAAACTCGGCGGCACGGCCGAAAGCCATGCCATAAACACGAAAATCAAAGTCTTTTCCGTTTCCGCCTCCGTAACGAAATTCCCCCATGCCTTGATCGACATTCCCACCGCTAACGGATGCGAGCGTTCCATGGGTGTCCTTGGAGTTCTTCGTGATGATGTTGATGACGCCATTGACGGCGTTTGCCCCCCAGATCGTCCCGCCCGGTCCGCGAATTACTTCGACGCGCTCGACATCCTCAAGCATAACGTTCTGCAAATCCCAATACACGCCAGCGAACAACGGCGTGTAAACGCTGCGGCCATCGATCAGAACAAGCACCGACTTGGAGAACTCACTGCCGAATCCGCGTATGCCTACCGACCAGTGGTCCGAATCAATGCGAGCCACTTCCACGCCCGGCACCAGCCGCAGGAGTTCCGGTATACTCGTGGCTCCGGAGCGCCGAATGTCCTCTTCAGTGATCACGTAGATCGCCGCTGCCGTTTTCCAAACCTCCGAAGGCTCCTTGGACGCCGTGGTGACCTCGACGTTCCCGAGTTGTTCCAGGCTCAATTGCTTCAAGTTGACAGAAGGGTTTTGGTCGCTCTGTGATTCTTGTGCCCAGGACAATTGGGCGGCTCCCCCCCAAAGGATTAGAAATGCGAGCGCGCCCGCGGTCGCCGCCCGGCGAGCCGATCGAGCACGGGGACGATAGGAACCGGATCTATGGCCCGGGTGATTCGTAATGAAGCTACCGTTCATTCTTGATCCCGGCTCCGGCAAAATGCGGGACCGATCCGGTTACGAACGCTTCCAGCTCGTCCACCAGAGAACTGTCCCACCACCCGCGATTCACTTCCTCTCGCATGATTCCGAGAGCGTCCGGGGGCCGAAGAGCCTTGCGGTAAGGCCGGTCCGTGGTCAACGAATCATAGACGTCGACCGTCTGCAGAACTCGCGCGCTCAGCGGAACTTGGTAGCCGGCGAGTCCGTCGGGATACCCCGAGCCGTCGAGCTTTTCGTGATGATGGCGGATGGCCGGCAAGACCAGACGAAAGGATTTCAACGGAGAACAGATTCGCTCGCCAACAACAGGATGCTGCTTCATGATTTTCCACTCTGGTTCGGTGAGCGGGCCCGGCTTGACCAAAATATGCTCCGGCACAGCTATTTTACCGATGTCGTGAACGATCCCAGCCCGACGCAAAGCCACGCGCATTTCGTCGGGCAGCTGGAGACGCTCCGCCATGGTGACGCAATATTTCGACAAACGCTCGCAGTGCCCTTCGGTGTAGGGATCCTTAGCTTCGATGCTCAAGGCCAGACTGAACAAGACCGTTTCCGCATTCTCGAGTTCGTCAGTGAACTCCTTCAGACGGAGAAGAGAATGCACACGAGCCAACAATTCATGTTTGTTTACCGGTTTGTTCAGAAAATCGTCGGCGCCGCACATGATCCCCTGAATGCGATCATCCGAGCTTGTCAAGCCGGTGACCAAGACCACGGGTATGAGGCGCGTTTTCGGCTCCGACCTGATGGCAAGGCATGCGGAAAACCCTGACTTACCAGGCATCATCACGTCGAGCAAGGCCAGGTCTATTGATTCATGCTGGACGACTCGGAGCGCCTCCTCGCCGTTGCTGACGCAGGTGACGTGGTAGCCTTCGGCGCTGAGCAAGCCGGACAAGAGATCGCGATTCGCCTCGTCATCATCGGCGATCAGAACCCGGGGCTTCCTGCTGGATTCGGACATAAGTTTCTCCGGTGCGTCGTCGGAAGTGCGGCAAGAAAGTAGACGCATGCCTTGGTCAGTGACCTTGAGATTTCGCTTCGATCAATTCTAGCAATCAGGCCGCGGGCCTTGAACTTTTGTACGCGGCAAGAACTCAAACAGTTAATGGTTGGAATCCATGGGCTGACGGGCTGAAGGCTCCGTCCCAGTGTGAGTGGCGCCAACCAGTTGCAGACGAGATAGTTGCAGCTTTTCGCTTGAACGAATATACGGGGCGCGGGAAGAGCATGGTTAGTCTCTACCCCGAGACAATGAGACATAAAAACCGCTCAGACCTTAGTGTCACGAGCAACCGCCGTTTGACGTTTCGTATGGATACTGCAGAGCGCGAAATCCGCGATTTGAATTTGGAAGATGATCACCAGGAAGGAGCACAGATCATGGCTATGAAGCACCCGCCTCATCCCGGCGATTTTATCCGGACGGAGATTATCGCTCCCGCTCACCTCTCGGTGACGGCAGCGGCAGCCGCACTTCAGGTTTCCCGCCCGGCGTTGTCCAGCTTGCTTAATGGCAAGGCTGGCCTTTCCGGTGATATGGCGCTCCGCATCGAGAAGGCCTTTGGCGTGAAGGTGGATACGCTCATGCGCATGCAAGCTTCATACGACATCGCTCAAACCCGCAGGCGCGAGAAACAGATTCATGTGCGGCGGATTCATCAGCTCGCGCACGCGTAGAGGTGTTTGTTTGGCGTCCAGGCACTCTAGTTCGGAAATGTCAGATCGCTCGCATCTCTCAATTTTCGGGCGGCACCGTCTGAACCGTTTCGCCTTTCACCAGGGTACGATCGAAAAAGTCGCCCGTTGCCTGAAACACGCGCACCCATGTCCGCCACAGCAGCGAATCGTGAACTTCGTCCGGAAAGACAATCTGCTCGTACGGGATGTGATGCTCGCGCAGCAAATGAACTAAGTTCACCGTCTGGGCAAACTGCACGTTGCGATCATCGTCCGCCTGAATTAAGAGCACAGGCGACGTCCATTTCTCGATCGAAGCTACGGGCGAGGATTGGTACGCTGTGTTGCGCCCTGAGTCCGGCCCGCCGCCTCCCCGCCCGCCGGAAAATGCCGACCAATCGTGGACGCCAGCGTAATCCACCCCTGACTTGAAAATGTCTGAATTGCGTGCCAGGCCCATCGCCGTCAAATAGCCGCCATATGACCCGCCCCACAAGCCGATCTTTTGCGGATCGACATAAGGCAACGATTGCAAATATTTCGCTCCGGCAACGACGTCCTGATATTCGGAAGCTCCCAACGGTCCAGCGTTTGCCGGCTCGCGGAAAGCGCGTCCGTACTGAATGCTCAGCCTGTAATTGACCGAGAGCACTACGTATCCGCGGCTGGCCAGATATTCATTGGCGGCGTACATGAAGTTGTATGCATCCATCGGATGAAAACCGAGCATCATCTGCCGGGGCGGACCTCCATGAGTGAAGATCAGCGCCGGCCCAGGCTGCGTCCGTCCGCGCGGCACGAAAAGTTGTCCATGAATCTCCAGGCCATCGAGGCTTTTGAATATCACCTGCTTTGGCGCGACGAATTGCCCGGAGGGATAATCGGAAGGGAGCATGTCGGCGGCGATCACTTTCCGGACGCCGCCGTCGATGCGATACGGCATCGCCGGTTGCGTCGCCGTCGACCCGAGGCACAAAACGTATCGTCCATCGCCCGTCACCACAGGAGTCCACTCAATCGATTCACCGTGCGTCAAGTCGACCGGCCTTGGATGATCGACGCTCACGCGCCAGATATGACGGCGGTCAATGTCGTTTTCGTTTGACGAAAATATGATTTCCTTGCGATCCGGCGTCAGCGTCGCATCCTTAAAGGAATAATTTCCTGGAGTCAGGAGCAGGGGCGTTCCGCCGTCCGCCGAAATCGAATAGAGGTGCACCCAGCCGTCCTCTTGTGACGCGAAAACAATGCGATTTCCAGCGGCGAACTGAAACGCCGCCTCTTGCCATTCGCCCCCGGGAAACGAACCGTTGACATCATTGGGGCTTTGCCAGACTTCTTTCGCTTTTCCGCTCGCCACATCCCACACGAAAATCGCCCAAGGCTGAGACCGGCCTGAGAAAAAACCTCCCCCCGAGCCGGTCAGGCTGATGAATGCAAGCTCCGAGCCATCGGGCGACCATCTCGGCAGCGTGTCGTAAAAGACGCTCGGATCGGCGTACCGGAGGGTGTCGCTCCCAAACTCATAAATTCCAATCAGCGAATGCGTCCCTCGATTGCTGACAAACGCGATCTTCTTGCCGTCCGGCGACCATCGCGGCTGCGAATTATTACCGCGAATGTAAGCCAGCTTTCGCGCCGGTTCTTTGCCTGAGACGGGCGCGATCCACAGCTCGCGCACTCCGGCCCACACGGCATACTGGCCGTCCGGCGAAATCTCAATGTCTTCGCAGCCCTCGGGGCTGCAATTCATGGTGCCCAGGACGCGCGGCTCGCCGCCGGCGACATCCGCAGCCCACACTTGCTGCTCAGGCTGAATCACGTTGGCGTCGGGGTCGGCCACTTCACCCTGGTCATTGGTTTCGCTTCCGCGCGCATAGACGACGGTGTTGCCATTGGGAGTTAGCCGCAGGCTCGCGATCGGCATGCCGTCATCACCCGTGTAGTGCGTGACCTGCCGCGCCGCGAAATCAGGTCCGTCGGCCGCCCACACGTTTCTCGCTCCGCGTAAATTGAACACCCAGGCGATTCGGTGGCCCTGCTCCGCTGCGGTCAGCCCGTATGGATAGGGATAGTTGAGCGCCTGCTCGATGGTGAATCCCTGTCCGAGCACCGGCAAAGCTGTTAACATCGCCGCGAGAAATAATGCGACCCCAAGTCCCGCGGCGCCGTCTGAACTTAAAGTCTCAACCATTCTTTTCATTGCTCGCCTCCGTGTGGTGGCAAAAAAATACACTCTCGCAGGCCCAAATGCATAGTGAAAAACCAACAGTGGTCTGGGACAAGTCGCGGGGCTGAACGTAAAGAGTGAACGCCGGGGACTTGAGCCGGAACCCACCGATTGAATCTGTCAGTAGGGAAACCCCGGGTAGGAGCACGCAAAAATAGTTTCAAACTGTTTGTCTCGATTTGGGATTGCACTCGCAGACCGACTGCCGAGCTGCCGGAAGGAACATTATTGGGTTTTTACGCGCGCGTCGGCGAATTTTCGAAAGTCCTGATCGAACGTCGCCACCGGCGTGTCTTCAGCCGCAGCGGTCGCGGCCAGCAAGCAGTCCACGAAATGGACCTTTGTCTTTCGATAGCGTTCCAGCGCGTCGAGGTGAATCGTCATCCCGCTGATCTCGACACCAGGGCTGGAAATGAGCCTGCCGAGCGCCGACGAGATGTCTCCACGTGGCTGCTCATAGAAAGAGTCCAGTACAAACACACACTCGGCCAGAACAGCTGGCAAAAGTACAATCACCACGTCGCCGCGGTCGCAGGCGTTGAACAGCTTTCGCTCGCCCTCGATATCCAGTGATTATCGAATCGTCTACTCGGATTCTAAGATAATCAGCTGATCGCACTTCAGTGATTCAGCACTCTGTTGGCGGCGGAAATGTCGGATTGCAGACGTGAGACACCTGCTCCCGCATCATCGATGTACCCATCCGCCACCTGCACCATCGCGGGTGTGGGCGGCACGAATGCCATATTCACCTGGCCCTGAATGGCGCTCAACCAAGCGCGCAGCCGAGGAGGATACACGAGTGCGCCTTCACCGGACTGGATCTTCAGGTCCACCAGATTGTCTATGTCCGCGTTCAGGTGGTCGATCGCCGGTTGTGCCTGATCGCTCGACACGCTCTTGTCTGCAACCGACTTCTCGAGTGCGTCGCGGGCGTCAATGGCCTGGTTGAGACTTGTATCGAGCCGGTTGATCGCGTCGTGAATCCGCATCAGCAGATCGAAACGCTGCTGCAGTTCCGCCTGCGTGGTTGGCAACTGCGGGTCGAGTTTGACCACAAACGGTTGCTTCTGCGTCTGGCCGCCGTATGTCAGCGTCACGTAGTAGGGCCCCGGCACGACTTCTGGGCCTACCGGCGGGGAAGCCGCGAAACCTGAATTGTAGATCCCGTTCACGTCCACCGCATCCGGGTACGTAAGATCCCACTGGAAATGGTTCATGCCCGGCTCGACGGCCGTCGCCGTTTCTTGCGCTCGTTTTCGCGTCACTGCGGGATTGTCGGAAGGCGGCTCGGGGTTGCCTTTCGTTTTCAGGTGCAGATTGAAGCTGCGGATCAAGTTGCCGCTCGCGTCGGTAAAGGTCAGAGTTGCCGGCGTGCTGTCGTTGTAGTCGGACGGCAGGCTGAAAAATACGGTGACTCCCGGCGGCAAATTCTCGCCTCCCGCTCCGCGCGCGCCACCGCCGAAGCCACCCGTACGGCGCGTAACCAGCCAGGCCTGCTGCGGCTTGAATAGGTGGGTCGCGTCGCTCGCCACCTGGGCAGTTCCCAACCGCTCGAGAAACTGCAGGTCGTCCAGGACCCAGAAACCGCGTCCGAATGTCGCGAGCACCACTGCATGCTGCTCGGGCTGGATTTCGACGTCATTCACGCGTACCGCCGGCAGATTGAGGGACAACGGCTGCCACTGCTGGCCCTCGTCCGAACTGAAGTACACCGTTCCGCTTGTGCCTGCGAACAGCAGATTGGAGTCGTGCGGATCCTGCCGCACGCTCTCGACGTACTGGTCCGCCGGCAGCCCAGTGGTGATCTCCGTCCAATGCTTGCCGTAATCGTTGGTCTTGTATACGTACGGGTGAAAGTCATCCCAGTCAAACCGGCTCGCCGAAACGTAGGCGGCGCCTCTGTCGGTGTGCGAAGGCTCGATGCAGGTGATGGTGGACCAGGTCGGCAACGCCGGCGGACGCACCTGACTCCAGTGGCCGCCCGCATTGGTGGTCACATAGACCAAGCCGTCATCGGAACCGGTCCAGATAATGTTGTCCGTGAGCGGCGAAAAGGCAACCGAGGATATGGTGTCGAACATCTCCTCGCCGGTCACGTCAGCGCTGATCGGGCCGCCCGGGCGCTCCTGCTTGCTCTTGTCGTTGCGCGTGAGATCGGAACTGATCACTTTCCAGTTGTTGCCCTCATCGAGCGTTTCAAACAACACGTTGGCTCCCATCACGAGTTCTTTGGGATTGCCGGGGGCAAACACCACGGGATGATGATTCCAGCCAAAGCGGTACTTTTCCGCGGTTCCCTCGAGACCGAACTTGTAGTCTGGCCAGGGAGCCACATTGGTGACCAATCCCGTCCTGTAATCCTGTTTCCACTCCATGCTGTAATACCCGCTGCCGTAGGTGACCCAGGGGCGGCCTGGTGTGGGGACGACCCAGCTCATCTCTCCGCCTTGCACGTTTCTCCAAACCGGCGGAATACTCCCGGCAGGCATGGCGCTCGGCGCTTCGACTGAACTCCGATCCTGCTGCGCTCCGTAAATGTGGAAGGGGAATTGATCGTCGAGGTTGGCGTGGTAGAACTGCCCGGTGGGCTGGTTATCCTCGGAACTCCAGGCCTTGCCACCATTTTGCGTGACGGCTGCGCCGCCATCGTTGCCTTCAATGAAGACTTGGGTGTTGTTTGGATTGATCCAGAGCACATGGTTGTCGCCGTGCGGCGGATGCAGGGCAGTCAGCTTCTTGCCCCCGTTGTGCGATACGTATACTCCGACGTTGGGCAGGTAGATCGTGTTGGGGTCCTTGGGGTCCGCATATACGGTCATGTAATAGAAGGCGCGTTGCGTGATATCCATGCTGTTGTTGATTAGCGTCCAGCTCTGGCCGGCATCGTCGGACCGGAACAAGCCGCCCGCCTGCCCCTTGTAATCCGCTTGAACCAACGCGTACACAACATTGGGACTGCTCGGCGCTACCGCGATGCCCACTTTTCCGAAGATGCCGGTGGGCAGCCCTGGGTGATGTGAGATGTTGGTCCAGTTTGCCCCGCCGTCGGTCGTCTTGTAGATGCCGCTGCCCGGCCCGCCGCTCGAAAATGTCCAGTGTCTGCGAGACATCTGCCACATCGCGGCGTACACCACGCGCGGATTGGACGGATCCATCGCCATGCTGATCGCGCCGGTGTCGTCGTTGACGTACAGAATATTCTTCCAGGTTTGGCCTCCATCGGTGCTCTTGAATACGCCGCGTTCCGGATTAGTCCCGAACAAATGGCCCAGTGCCGCTACGTACACCACATCGGGATTGTTGGGATCCACAAGGATCCAGCTGATAATGTGAGTCTCGCCCAGCCCGATCGATGTCCAGGTCTTTCCGCCATCGGTCGACTTGTACATCCCCTCGCCCGTCAGGACCGTATTGCGAGGAGCGGAGTCGCCCGTACCCACATAGATAATCTGCGGATTGGAGGGCGCGATCGCTATAGCGCCGATATTATTGTTCTTGAAGTCCTTGTCGGAAATGTTCTTCCAGCTATGGCCGTAATCATCAGTCTCCCAGACGCCCCCGCCAGCCGTGCCCATGTAGAAGACATTAGGCTCTGCGGCGATGCCCGCTACTGTAGTGACGCGCCCGCCGGTGTAGGGGCCCAGGCTGCGCCAGCGCAGGGCGCTAATGAGCTGGCCCGGCGGCATAGGCGTCGCAAACCCAGCGGACAAGACCAAGGACAGGCAAAAAAACAGGAAAACGCATCGTGCTTTCAGCATGACGGGCGCCTCTCTCTCAATAAATTTATTCCGGCAACTAGATATTGCCGTCTGCTGCCGCTGATTCCGCCGCTCCGGGGATATCGACGACACCGGCCACGTCTCCTGTGGCAGCGTCTACAGCCACATCCTTCTTGCCGTGGGTTAGGCCAAACACGCGATCCGAGGCGGGATCGTAGACGATGCCGTCGGAGCCGCCTATGGGCAAAATGGGGCTGCCCCCTGTTGCGCGGCAAAACCAAAGAGCGCGGCGACACCGACTGCGAGCACGCTAAGAATCCCCTTGCGCATGCGCATCCTCCTGAACTCGGATGATTTCTTCGACGCTTGCCCTCACCATCCGGTTTCAACACGACTCGTGAACGCGCCGAAAAGGGGAAGAAACACATGCGCATTCGAACACCGACCGATCTTGGGGCATTCTATTACCGGTAACAGATTGCAGTAATAAGTCCATATTAGGAATAAAATTACCTTTAATTGCCAAATGGCTATTTAATAGGTATAATTCTACCGATGGACGACAATTCATTTAAGACTCCACAGGAGCTCCAGACGGACTTGGGGAAACGTCTCCGCGAGTTGCGCCTTCAGCGGAATCTTGATCAGCGTACGACCGCCGAAAAAGCGGGGATTGCTGAGAAATCGCTGCGAAACCTCGAAGGGGGGCGTGGTTCCTCGGTCGAAACCCTCGTGCGGACGCTCAAGGCTCTCGACTTCCTGGAGGGCATTGAGATGCTGGCGCCTCAGCCCACGGTCAATCCGCTCGCGTTGCTGAAAACAGCAAAGCCGCGGGCGCGCGCGGGGCATCCGCGAAGGAAGAAACTACAGTGAGTGTTCCGGTAATCGAGGTTTCCATTTGGGGCGAGCGCGTTGGGGCGCTCGCCCCGGACCTGAGAGCGGGGGCCTATGGTTTCGCTTACCTGCCTTCTTGGCGTCGCAGGGGGATTGAGCTTGCTCCCGTGATGATGCCTCTCTCGGATGGCCGCAACACGTTCCTCTTTCCAAACTTGCCCGAAGCGACGTTTTATCGGTTGCCGGGAATGCTGGCTGATGCTCTGCCCGACGATTTCGGGAATGCGCTGATCGATGCGTGGATGGCACAGCATGGCATTCAAAAAAGCGGAGTCACGACGCTCGACCGGCTGGCCTATATGGGAAAGCGCGGAATGGGGGCACTCGAGTTTAAGCCCTCTCGTGGATCGCAAACAGAGAGCGTCGAGCCTCTCAAGATGAAATCCTTGGTCGAGGAAGCGCGAAAGTTGGTGTCAGGAAATCTCGCGATAGATGCGCACGCCAAGGCGGCGCTCGCCAACATGATCAAGGTCGGAACTTCAGCAGGCGGGGCCCGGGCGAAAGCGGTCATCGCCTGGAATCCGAAAACCAACGAGATTCGCAGCGGTCAGTTCGATGTGGCGCCCGGGTTTGAGCACTGGATTGTGAAATTCGATGGCGTGGGGCAATACCCGGAGTTGGGAACTGGAGAGGATTACGGTCGGATCGAATATGCGTACTATAAAATGGCAACCGCTGCGGGAATCCGGATGTCCGCCTCTCGGCTTCTTGAAGAAAATGGCCGGGCCCATTTCATGACCAAACGCTTTGATCGGGACGTGGGGAAGGGCCGGACAGTCAAACATCACATGCAGAGTTTCTGTGCTTTGAGTCATTTGGACTTTAAGCAGCGTGCGACGCACACATATGCGCAGCTCTTTATGGCGATTGTGAAGTTAGACCTAGGGGACGAGACGACGGCAGAGATCTTCCGGAGGATGGCCTTTAACGTCATGGCTCGCAATTGCGACGATCACACGAAGAATTTCGGCTTTCTTCTGAAGCAAGACCGGAACTGGGAGCTCGCTCCCGCCTACGATGTGACGCATGCGTATAACCCGAGAGGGGAGTGGACCTACCAACATCTGATGAGTGTCAATGGAAGGTTCGACGACATCACGAGAGAGGATCTTCTCGTGGAAGCCGACCGCTTCGGTGTCCGGCGTGCCAAGGATCTGCTAGCTGATGTGCGGGGCACTCTCGAGAATTGGATAACTTTCGCGAACGAAGCAAAGTTGGGAATGGCGACGGCCGACAGAGTGTCTAAGGACTTTCGCTTGCTGTGAATCCGGGCTCGGTCGGCGAGCGGTAACGAGACACCTCAAGATCCGAACAGTCGCGGAGTTATTGCGGGCCCGGATGTTGTCAACACGTTTCTGTGCCTACCCCTAACCGTTCTCAGAGTCTTAGCTGGACATCTGTTTCGCCGCCGGGCAATTTTCTTGCCTTGCTCTGTGTATCGAGGATCGTTATTGATCCTTGCCTCCGCGCAAATGCACTCAGATTTTCGTAAGTCGCGTCCATCGCCACCTCGAAGCCGTAAGCTGGGCTTGTCGATCATCAATGCCGCATTACCCCGCACAAAGAGGTCAAAAGTCTCTCGCGGCGAAGGTCGGAGTCAGCCGGCAATGGATTGTGGAGGTGGAGCAGGGGAGGCCGAGAGCCGAAATCGGGCTCCTGCTGCGCACTGTAAGTGCGCTCGGTATCGTGCTCGATGCGGAAGGCGGTCCGCAAGAGGATAAAAGCGCATCCCACGGCGTGGATGCGCACGTCGATATCGACTCCATCGTTGCGTCCGCTCGCAGAAAAAGAAAATGACCCAGGAACTCATTGCCATTCTTGAGAGCCGGGAGATGGACCGCGTGGTGCGCGATACCAGAGGAAAACTCTCGTTCACCTACAGCGCAGAGTGGCGCGCGGTCGACGACGCTTATCCACTTTCTATTTCCATGCCGCTCGCCCTCGCCGAGCACAGCCACACCAAAATCGATCCGTTCCTCTGGGGGCTGCTGCTTGACAATGAGAAGGTCCTCGACAATTGGGCGCGCAAATTTCAGAGAAAGGTTGTATGCGTTTAAGCGAAAGAAGGCGAATGCTCTCCTCGTTGGGCTTGTTCTGAGAAAACCGGCAATTCAAAGGGCTAGAACGGCACTGAAATCAAGATCTTGGCGAGTAGAAAAGATTCAGATGCCTTTTGGGACTGCCGAGTTTCTTTCGTAATGCGTCTTTGTAAGGACGGCCAGACGACATGTCGCGACAGAATAGCAATGTCGTTTAATGCCGCTTGCCTTAGGCCATGCTAGAGGGTGTATTTGGATATGCGGAGGTACGCCGCACTTCATGCTCTCCGGCGCGGCCCTTAACTTCGAGTTGTTGGAACGTTACAAAAAGTGGCTCTCAGGGATGAAGTACGACCCTAGGACACAGTCGCAGTATGTTAGCAACGCGAAGAACTTCTGTGTTGCCTTGAAAGATCGGGAGTTGACTGAAGTCACTCATTTCGACATTCAAGATTTCCTTATTCTTAAATCCAGTGCGGGAGCCGCCCTTAAAACAGTACACGCCGTTTTTCACTCGTTACGAAGCTTTTTTGATTTTCTTAATTTAGGCGGCTTAATCAAATATGCACCGCCGCGACTTGTGCATTTGAGGCAGCCTCCTGAAAGCATTCCTCGCGTGTTAAGTCGTAGCCAGGTTTCGCGCCTAATACGTGCTGCCACCAATTCAAGAGACCGAGCTCTAATTGAATTGATGTACGCAACAGGATGTAGAGCCTTTGAGTTGGCCGCATTGAGGATTGGGGATATCGATCTTGAGTCTCGCACTGCCCGTGTAACTGGAAAGACGCGTGCGCCACGCATAGTAGTATTCGACTCTAGAACCATGCGAACCCTAAAGATGTATCTAAGCGGCCGCAGCCGAGGGTATGTTTTCCAAACGCGGAGGAGAGTACCGGGAGGATCACTTTACCTCTGGGCGCCGAAGCGAAATCGGTGGAAGGGAAGTTGGTTCGGTAGAGCGAGGGTGTACGACGAGTCCCACCCATATCCGGGACACCAGGTCGTGATCTACCTCGGACGCAGTTCACGAATGAATAGACGTGAGGCCCTAGTCAAATTCCAGCAACGCAAACGGAAATTGAACCTGTATTGCCTAGACAGACCCAGTCCTTTGGACACGAGAACCATTAGAAATGCTGTCCGAACGATGGGATTGAGCGCGGGCCTCGGCAGGATCAACCCCCATGTGCTTCGCCACTCTTTTGCAACTCATATGCTCGATGGCGGCGCTGACATTCGAGTGATTCAG
>Ga0134126_10005434_pt1 | contig 15932 bp, 18 predicted proteins | sample KB31752_FD_96881 | JGI IMG/M metagenome (GOLD analysis project Ga0134126, IMG submission 96881) | Terrestrial soil microbial communities with excess Nitrogen fertilizer from Kellogg Biological Station, Michigan, USA - KB3-175-2 | ecosystem: Environmental > Terrestrial > Soil > Unclassified ...
TGCCTTACCCGCCTCGGCTCCAACATTGGCCCACCACGGGACGACTCCCGTGATCCCCGACTCCCCCCGCAGACCGTTCGTCGCGACCTCGCAGATGCGAGGGGATGGGAGTGAATATACGGCCGCTGGAATGACCGGGCATAAGTTTTTTGAAATCGGGCTGAGAGGCCCGGCTGGACTGGGGGTTGCGAAGATGAACGCGTGTCGGTTGGGGATGGCCTGCGATCGGGTTCCTCCCCCGCTTTGGGAGGGAGGACGTTGATTGCGAGCGCTGCGCCGCTCTCTCGGTTTCGTCACGGTCGGCTCGATAGGCCGCCAGGATGCGCCTGCGGAGCGCGCGGTAGGACGACGAGGTCCCCGGGTCGAGCCCGGGGATGAGGGAGTGAAAAAATCTGCGTTAAAACGTCGTCCTACGCGGCCATGGCCTTCTGCAGGTTCGCGTCGATGGCGTCGAGGAAACCCAGGGTGCTCAGCCACTGCTGGTCCGGACCAACGAGCAGCGAAAGATCCTTGGTCATCTTGCCTTCCTCGATGGTGGCCACCGTGACCTTCTCAAGCGTGTCGGCAAACTTGGCGAGATCGAGGTTCTGGTCGAGCTTGGCGCGATGCGCGAGGCCGCGGGTCCAGGCGAAGATCGAGGCGGTGGAGTTGGTGGAGGTCTCCTTGCCTTGTTGGTGCTGGCGGTAGTGGCGGGTGACTGTGCCGTGTGCGGCTTCCGCCTCGACGATCTTGCCGTCGGGCGTCATCAGCACCGAGGTCATCAGGCCGAGCGAGCCAAACCCCTGCGCCACGGTGTCGGACTGCACGTCGCCGTCATAGTTCTTGCAGGCCCAGACATAGCCGCCGCTCCATTTGAGCGCCGAGGCCACCATGTCGTCGATCAGGCGGTGCTCGTACCAGATCTTGAGCTCGTCGAATTTCGGCTTGTAATCGGCTTCGAACACCTCCTGGAAGATGTCCTTGAAGCGGCCGTCATAGGCTTTGAGAATGGTGTTCTTGGTGCTGAGGTAGCACGGCATCTTGCGGTTGAGGGCGTAGTTGAACGAGGCGTGCGCGAAGTCGCGGATCGAGTCGTCGAGGTTGTACATCGCCATGGCCACGCCGGCGCCCGGCGCCTTGAACACTTCGTGCTCGATGACCTTGCCGTCGTCGCCCGTGAACTTGATGGTGAGGGTGCCCTTGCCCGGATAGGTGAAGTCGGTCGCCTTGTACTGGTCACCGAAGGCGTGACGGCCGACGATGATCGGCTGCGTCCAGCCCGGCACGAGGCGCGGCACGTTCTTGCAGATGATCGGCTCGCGGAAGATGACGCCGCCCAAAATGTTACGGATCGTGCCGTTGGGCGACTTCCACATCTTCTTGAGCTTGAACTCTTCGACGCGCGCCTCATCCGGCGTGATGGTCGCGCACTTGATGCCGACACCGTATTTCTTGATGGCGTTTGCCGCGTCGACCGTGACTTTGTCTTCGGTCTTGTCGCGGTTCTCGACACCAAGATCGTAATATTCGATCGGCAGGTCGAGATAGGGGAGGATCAGCTTGTCCTTGATCGCGTGCCAGATGATGCGGGTCATCTCGTCGCCGTCGAGATCGACAACCGGGTTGGCAACTTTGATCTTGGCCATTGAATTCTCCTCGGAAATAGGCTCGGCGGGGCTATAGCACGAAACACGGCGCCGAGAAGGCGCGAGCGCGAGGTGCCGCCGGACGGGGCGGACTTGCCATCGGAGCCGTCAGCCCATAACCCTCGGGCCCGTGAGCGGCGCGCTGGATACCATTTTTGGGAGCAATCTCGACTGGCTGTTCTGGCCGCCGGCGCGCCCACATCCCGAGTCGGCGTGGCTCGGCCATATTCCGTTCGCACACTGGCTCGTCGGGGCCGCACGGCCCCGGGTCATCGTCGAGCTCGGGACGCATATCGGGGCCTCCTATGCGGCGTTTTGCGACGCCGTGGTCCGGCATGGCGTCGCGGCCAGATGCTACGCAGTCGACACCTGGGCGGGCGACCGGCATTCCGGCGCCTATGCCGAGGCCGTCTTCGCCGAGCTGAATGCGTTCAATACGGCGCGGTTTTCGGCCTTTTCGACGCTCCTGCGCGTGTCGTTCGACGCGGCGCTCGAGCAGTTTTCCGATGGTACGATCGACTTGCTGCACATCGACGGATTTCACACCTACGACGCCGTACGCCACGATTTCGAGACGTGGCGGCCCAAGCTCTCCGACCGCGCCATCGTGCTGCTGCACGACACCGCCGAGCGGCAGGACGATTTCGGCGTCTGGAAATACTGGGAGGAGCTGCGCCAGACCTATCGCGGCTTCGCGTTCGAGCACTCGCACGGGCTGGGCGTGCTGCGGGTCGGTGAGCACGCCGAAGGGCCTGCCACGGTGCTGTTCGGCGACATGGCGGCCGACGAGGCCAACCGAATCCGCGAGCGTTTCGCGGCGCTCGGCGAAACGCCGCGCTGGATGGCCCGTGCCTTCCAGTTCCGCGCCGAGAACGAGCGGCTGCGGGCGCGGCTGGGGCAGTCCCGCTAAGCCCTGGCTTGACACCGTGTAGTTACACACTATCTCTCGCGCCGTGGACGACGATTTCAGCCAGTGCATGGTCTCCAACACCCGGATGGCGGCGCGCGCCGTGACCCGGCGATACGACGCCTATCTGCGGCCGTTCGGCGTGACGGCAACGCAGTTCTCGCTGCTGGGCGGGATCATGCAGATGGCCGGGGCGACAGTGAGCGAGATCGCCGAGGCGCGCGGCTTCGACCGCACGACGCTGACGCGTAATCTTGACCGGCTCGAGGTGATGGGGTTGGTGGCTTCGCATCACCCCAAACACGGCAACGGACGCCTCGCGGAAGTAACACCCAAGGGTGCCACGCTGGTCGCCGACATGCTGCCGGTCTGGCGTCGCGCGCAGGCCGAAATGCAGGGCGCGCTCTCATCCAGAACATTCAACGACAGCATCAACATGCTGAAACGACTCGCCAAGGTCTGAAAGGAACTTCGACATGGCCGACACCGACCCGATCGTCATCACCGGCATGGGCGCCGTTTCGCCGCTGGGCGTTGGCGTCGACGTCACCTGGCAGGCGTTGATGGAGGGCAGGAGCGGCATCGTGCCGAACACGCGCTTCGATGTCACCGATTTCGCCTGCAAGATTGCCGGGCTGGTGCCCGGCAAGGACGCGCCCAACGGGTTCGACGCGACGCGCTATGTCGACCCCAAGGACGTCAAGAAGATGGACTGCTTCATTCAGTACGGGCTGGGCGCCGCCGACGAGGCGCTGCGCCAGTCGGGCTGGCTCGCCGACACGCCCGAAAAGCAGGCGGTGACGGGGACGATCATCGGTTCGGGCGTCGGCGGTTCGCCGGTGATGGCCGAGGCGGTCCACACGATCATGACCAAAGGCCCGCGGCGGCTGTCGCCATTCACGGTGCCGAGCTTCCTCGCCAACCTCGCGGCGGGCTGGATCTCGATCAAATACGGCTTCAAGGGACCGATCGGTGCGCCGGTGACGGCGTGCGCGGCGTCGGCCCAGGCGATCGGCGACGCCATGCGCCTGATCCGGACCGGCGAGGCCGACGTGATGGTCTGCGGCGGGGCCGAAGGCTCGGTCGATCCGATCTCGATCGGCGGCTTCGCTGCGAGCCGCGCGCTCGATACTTCGCACAACGACACGCCGACCGAGGCCTCCCGGCCGTTCGACAAGGGCCATTCAGGCTTCGTGCTGAGCGAGGGCGCCGCGGTGGTGGTGATCGAACGGCTGAGCCATGCGCTCGCCCGTGGCGCGAGGCCTCTGGCGATCGCGGCAGGCTACGGCACCTCGGCGGACGCGTACCATCTGACGGCGGGCTCGCCCGACGGCGCCGGTGCGCAGGTGGCAATGACCCAGGCGATCCGCAACGCCGGCCTGAAGCCCGACGACATCGGCTATGTCAACGCGCATGCGACCTCGACCGAAGTGGGCGACAATGCCGAGATCAACGGCATCCGCGCGGTTTTCGGAGATCGCGGCCAGAGTCTGGCGGTGAGCTCGACCAAGTCCGCGACCGGCCACATGCTGGGCGCCGCCGGCGCCATCGAGGCGGTGATCTCGATCCTTGCGCTCCGCCATCAGATGCTGCCGCCGACCCTCAACCTGCACGACCCCGAGGAGGTGGCAAAGCAGTTCGACCTCGTGCCGCTCAAGGCCAAGGCGAAAGCCCTCAAGCACGTGCTGAGCAATTCGTTCGGCTTCGGCGGCGTCAACGCCTCGCTGGTGTTCTCGGCGATCTAGGCTGAAGCCCGCGCCCGTTTCGGGTTCGGCGCTCGCGCCGGAGCCTTCTTCGCCGCGGCCTTCTTCTTGGGATCGTCGGCGGGCATCTGGCTGACCCAGCGGTAGGCGGCAGCAACCCAGGCGTTGAGATCGTCGTCGTCTTCGATGGCGTCGGGTTCGACCCAGACGAAACCGGTCATCTGCCGGCCGCCGTGCACCATCGGCGCGGCACCGGGACGTTCGAGCGCCTCGGCATAATGCTCCTTGCCGACGCTGAGCAGGACGCGACCGTCCTTCTTGCAGCCGACGAGGATATGGCCGTCGAGCAGGAAGGTGAGGCCGCCGAACATCGTCTTTTCGCTGACCCGCGGATCGTCGCCGAGCACCGTGCGCACCCGTTCGATGAGATAGTCCATGGTTTCGTTCGACTTCATGCCGGGCATGGCGTCAGCCTTTCACTTGGCGGGCAGCGTCTCGACGTAGCGGCGCGCATAATCGATCCAGCCCGCGATCGTGCGGTCGTCGGGCAGGGCGTCGGCGCGAACGGCCAAAAAGCCCCTCATCGCCTTGCTCCCCATATGCATCGCGTAGGCGCCAGGTTTTGTCAGTGCCGCATCCATCGTCATGGGATCGACACGGACCAGCAGGTCGCCCTTGGCGGTGGTGCCGATCAGCATGTTGCCGCTCAGCATGAAGCCGATGCCGCCGAACATCTTCTTTTCGACGAGGGAGAGCTTCGTCTTTGCCAGCACCGGCCGGAGGCGGTTGGCCAACAGGTCCGAAGCCTCGCTCATGCAACACCCATAATGGCCTCTGCCAGAAAGTGGAGATCGCCGCGGAACTGGTGACCGCCCCCGTGGCGAATTACGGTCTCAGCCTCAGGGATCTTCGCGGCATAGCGTTTGGCGTTCGACGCCGAAATGATCTCGTCGTCGTCCGAGTGATAGAGGGTGATGGGGAGCCCCCTGGGCAGGTGCGCTGCGAGGTCGGCAGCAAACGCGAAGTCGGTGTCACCCCATTCGCTGTCCGTGCCGTTGTAGGGCGGCGCGAGCAGAAACAGATGCGCCAACCGCGGCCGCGCTCCCTCCGCCAGAAGCTTCACGACCGCCGACGCGCCGACCGAATGTGCGATGACCACCGAGCCTTGGGGCAGGTCGCGTAGGGTGTTGCCGAGGTCATGGGCAACTGCATCCCAATCGAGCCCTTCAAGTCCGACGATACGAGGAAAGTCGATTCTCATCCCGGCGCCGAGCAGTGGTTGCAGGCGATCGACGATGTCCTTGTCGTACCGGTAGGCATCGTCACCGCCACCGTGAACGAAGAGTAGGGCGGTCACATCATCGCTCCCTCGTCCCGATAGGTGGCGTGCTGCGGCAGGGACGGATCGATCAGGTCCCAGTCGCGGTGGCTGCGGGCGAAGATCAACTGGTTCGGAAGATACCATTCGGCGGCAGCCTCGCCGAAGAGGCCGACCGGCAGCATCAGCAGGTCCGGCGCCCGGCTCGAACGGGCCACGAGCGGTGTGCCGCACTCAGGGCAGAATGAGCGCGTGAGCGTCGCGCCCGAATTTGCCGGGCGGGCGAAGGATTTGGCCGTGCCGGTGAAGGTCACGTCCGCCGGCCGGGCCAGGACGACGGCCGAATGGCCGGTGCCGGTGGCGCGCTGGCAGTCCTCGCAGGAGCACAGGAACATTGCCAGCACTTTGCCCGAAAATTTGATGGAAACAGCGCCGCAGGCGCAGTTTGCCGTGAGGTCGACGATGGGGCGGGGCTTGCGATCCATGCGCCAGAGGCTGCCTCGCCGTTTGGCCGCCTGCAAGCCGGTTGATTTAGAGGACGGCCCGGCTTACGCCCCGCGCCATGAGTAACGTGCCTCTGCCCGCCACCGTCCTCTACGTGCCGCGCTACCCGATGGAGACGGAGCGCCTGAAGCTCAGGCCGTTCAACCGCGGCGACGTGGATGCAGTGTTCGCTTACCGCAGCCTGCCGGCGGTCGCGCGCTATCTGTTCGACGACCCCATGAGCCACGAGGAATGCGCCGAGGCCGTGCGGCTGCGCGCCGGGCAGATCGCGTTCGCAGGCGAGGGCGACAAGATCCTGCTGGCCATCGAACGCAAGGCGGATAGCCGTCTCATCGGCGAGGTGTCGCTGATCTGGCGCAGCATCGCCGACGAGCAGGCCGAGATCGGCTACATCCTCCATCCCGAGGCGCAGGGACAGGGACACGCGACGGAAGCGGCGCAGGCGCTGCTCGGTTTTGCCTTCGGGCAGGTGCGGCTGCATCGGGTCTATGCGCGATGCGATGCGCGCAACGCGGCCTCGGCAAAAGTGATGGCACGCCTCGGCATGCGCGAGGAGGCGCACCTGCATGAGCACGCCTTCGTCAAGGGACGCTGGGACGAAGAGCTGATCTTCTCGATTCTCGACCGGGATTGGTCCGGCGCGGCAGCCTGAATCGCGACAGATTTGCGTCGGTCGGTGAAAATTTAGTTCCGAGGGCCGCCGGAACTCGGCGCAACGCCTCACGTTCCATGGTCAGGGCTCGATTGCGCAACGGAGGGCGCGTCGAAAATGACCACGACCGAACTCACCGTCAAAACCGACCGGCTCATCCTGCGGACGTTCGAAAAGAGCGACCTGCAGGAGGTTCTCGGCTATTACTCGCTGCCCGACGTCCAGCGCTACCTGGACTGGAAGGCGCGCGACAAGACCGAGGCCAAGACCGCCTTCGAGTCGCTGCGCAAGCAGACGCGCCTGTCGCGTCCCGGCGAAGTGCTGACGCTGGCCGTCGTCCGCAAGTCGGACGACAAGCTGATCGGCCACGTCTCGTTGCGCTACACCGACGCGACCGCAGCACAGGCCGAGGTGCGCTTTGCCGTCGCCCCGGTCTACCGCAACACCGGCTATGGCACTGAGGCGGTAAAGGCAGTTCTGACGCTCGGCTTCGAGAAGTTCAAGTTCCACCGCATCTTTGCCCGAACGGCCGGCAAGAACGAGGCGTCGGCCAGGCTGCTGAAGGACCTCGGTATGCGGCTCGAGGCGCACTATCGCGAACACGCGCTGTTCCAGGGCGAATGGGACGAGGAGCTGCATTTTGCCATCCTCGATCGCGAATGGCAGCGCGGCAGCAAGGTTCGCGAGATCACCCGCCACAAGGTGGCGTAGCGGCCCGCGCTTGATCTCGGCTGGACGGTGCCGTAACTGCCCGCCATGGCCGGTACCGACAAGACGCAGAAGTTCGAATATCACGCGAGCCCCGCGGTGATCCTGTGTGAGCCGCAGCTCGGCGAAAACATCGGCACCACGGCGCGCGCCATGGCCAATTTCGGCCTCTGGGATTTGCGGCTGGTCAACCCGCGCGACGGCTGGCCCAACGAGAAGGCGATCGCGGCCGCCTCGCGCGCCGACCACGTGATCGAAAAGGTGACGGTGTTTCCGACCACCGAGGCGGCGATCGCGGATCTGTCACTGGTCTACGCCACGACCGCCCGCCGGCGCGACCTGCAGAAGCCTGTCTACGGACCTGAAGAGGCGGCGCAGCGCGTCATCTCGCATATCGGCACGGGCGCCAAGGCCGGCATCCTGTTCGGCCGCGAGCGCTGGGGCCTCTACAACGAAGAGGTGGCGCTGTCCGACGCGATCGTGACGCTGCCGGTCGAGGCGGCATTCGCGTCGCTCAACATCGCGCAGGCGGTGCTCATCATCGCCTATGAGTGGCGCCGGCAGAGCGACCTCGGCAACAAGCTGCTGTTCTCCGAAACGGTTGCCGAGCCGGCGACCAAGGGCGAACTGCTGAAGCTCTTCGAACATCTCGAGCAGTCGTTGGACGATGCCGGCTTCTTCACGGCGCCCGACAAGCGGCCCACCGTTGTGAACAATCTGCGCGCGATGCTGAGCCGCGGCACACTTTCGGGGCAGGAGGTACGAACGTTGCACGGCGTCATCTCGTCGATCGAGCGCAAGCATGAGCGTCCCAAGGCCAACCGGCCGACCAAGGACCAGCCAAGTGACCCGGTGAAATAACCGGAAACCGGTTGCATCCGGCGGCGTCAGAGATTAGGGGCAGAACGCCCCGATCGGACGTGAGGGCCTCTTGGGCCGCGCGAAGGTTGCGCCGGGCATAGGGATTTTCACATATGCTGCGCGAAGAATCCGCGAGCGCGTCCACCGAAGGTGGACCGTCGCCCCGAGCCTTTGCCTATCGCGACTACCGCTTCTTCTGGGCCGCGACCAACCTGACCAGCTTCGCCGCCCAGATCATGGGCATTACCGTGGCGCTGCAGGTCTATCTCATCACCCGCGACCAGTTCATGCTGGGCCTGGTGGGGTTGTCGACTTTCACGCCCGCGTTCCTGCTGGTGCTGGTGACCGGCCTCGTTGCGGACCGCTTCAACCGTCGGTTGATCATCGCCATCGCCGGGTCGGTCGAATTCATCTGCGCGATGGGACTGCTGGTCTACAGCCTCGTCGGCACCGCCGGGGTGTGGCCGGTCTTCATGTTTCTCGCCGTCATCGGATCGGCACGCGCCTTCACCGGACCTGCGGCGTCCTCGCTCGCCCCCAACATCGTGCCGACCCCGGCGCTGGCGAGCGCCATCTCGCTGACGGCGTCGGCCTGGCAGATCGCCAATATCATTGGACCGGTCGTGGGCGGCGTGCTGGCGAGCATCTCGCTGCAGCTTGCCTTTGGGACCGCAGGGCTGTTTTCGCTGCTGGCGGTGGGCAGCGTTCTGATGATCGCGGCGCCCAAGCACCGGGTGTCCAACGCGGCGACCAGCGTGAATACGCTGCTCGCGGGCTTCCACTACATCTGGCACGAAAAGGTCGTGCTGGGCGCCATCTCGCTCGACCTGTTCGCGGTGCTGCTGGGCGGGGCGACGGCGCTCATGCCGGTCTTCGCGCTCGACGTGCTGCATGTCGGCGCCACCGGGCTCGGCTTCATGCGTGCGGCGCCGGGCCTTGGCGCGATCCCGGTGGCGCTCTTTCTGGCGCGGTCGCCGGTGCGGGACCGGGCGGGACGGATCCTGTTCATCTTCGTGGCCCTGTTCGGCCTGTTTACGCTGCTGTTCGGCATCAGCCCCAGCATCTGGCTGAGCTTCCCGCTGCTGATGCTGATGGGCGCCTGCGACATGGTCTCGGTCTCGATCCGCGAAACCCTGATGCAGCTCTGGACGCCGGACGACGTCCGCGGGCGCGTCAATGCCGTCAACTCGGTATTCATCGGCGCGAGCAACGAGCTCGGCGAGTTCCGCGCCGGCACCATGGGTAAGATCATCGGGTCGCTGCTGGGCTCGGCACCGCTCGGCGCCATCATCGCGGTGGCGGCAGGCGGTGGCGCGACGATGGCCGTCGCACTGATCTGGAGCATCGCCTTTCCCAAGCTGCGCGAGGCGCGGCGGCTGGACCGGCGCGAGGCGTAGCAACGGCCAGCTCGCCGATCGCTTGACTTTTTAGGGGCTTGCCTCTAGGTGAGCCCCACTTTCCGGGCAGTTGGCCCGTAGAGCGCACCCGGGATTCCCTGAAACCATGGAATCTGTCGGCTCCTTCGCAAGGTGGGGCAGAGGAGGGCGCAATCACTTTCGACGTTCTGAAAGGATTACGATGTCGAAGCGCATTCAAGCCAAGCACAAGATCGACCGCCGTCTTGGCGAAAACATCTGGGGCCGTCCGTCCTCGCCGCTCAACGCCCGCGCCTATGGCCCGGGCCAGCACGGCCAGCGCCGCAAGGGCAAGACCTCGGACTACGGCCTGCAGCTCCGCGCCAAGCAGAAGCTCAAGGGGTACTACGGCTCGATCACCGAGAAGGCCTTCAAGAAGCTCTACACCGAAGCCGCCCGCATCAAGGGCGACACCGGCGAGCGGCTGATCGGCCTGCTGGAGAGCCGTCTCGACGCGATCGTCTATCGCGCCAAGTTCGTCGCGACCGTGTTCGCCGCGCGCCAGTTCGTGAGCCACGGCCACATCCTGGTCAATGGCAAGCGCGTCAACATCCCGTCGTACCAGGTGAAGCCCGGCGATAAGGTCGAGATCAAGGACAAGAGCAAGCAGCTCGCGGTCGTCCTCGAGGCCAACCAGCTCGCCGAGCGTGATGTGCCGGAATACGTCGAAGCCGATCACTCCAAGCAGGTTGCGACCTATGTGCGCGTCCCGGCCCTCGCCGACGTGCCGTACCCGGTGCAGATGGAACCGAACCTGGTGGTGGAGTTCTACTCGCGCTGATCCGGACCGGATCGAAGTTCAAGGGCCGCCCTCGGGGCGGCCTTTTCGTTTGCGCCGACTGCTGACAAAACCTGGCAGGGCACGGGCATAGGACATCCTGGTCAAACCAAGGATCTTCCCATGCAATTCGCTTCGGTCCGCCTCGTCACTGCCGACCTCGATCGGCTGGTATCGTTCTACGAATCTTTGACCGGTGTCGAGCCGACGCGGCCCGCCCCGGTTTTTGCCGAGTTCCGCCTCGGCGGCGCCAGCCTTGCCATCTCCGATGAAAGCCTGATCCGGCAGTTCAATGCCGGGGCGGCGGTCGCCGCCAGCAACCGCTCGGCGATGATCGAGTTCCAGGTCGACGATGTCGATGCCCTCCACGAGCAGGCCAAGTCGCTGGACGCCGACATTGTCATGCCGCCGAGCGACATGCCCTGGGGGAACCGCTCGATGCTCCTGCGCGACCCCGACGGCAACGTCGTCAACATCTTCGTGCGTGGCCGCCGCGACAGTCGGCAGCGGCCGGGGGAGTGAGCCGCTTCTACTCCTGCGGCACCGCAACGGCTGCGTCGGTCGGAACCGTCTCGGTCGCGAGGAAGCGTGGGTCATCGTAGTCGTTGGCGAAGATCTTCGTCGCGACCGGGATCTGCCTTTCGAAGCCGCGCAGGCGCTGGAAGATGGAGATCAGGTTGATGATCGTCGTCCACGAATTCATCAGGAAGCTGAACGAATCCGCCACCTGGCCGAAGGCGTTGAGGATTTGGTTGAAGATGCCGAAGGTGATCGCGCCGGCGACGATCGTCGGGCCCATCGCGAGGTAGGGGAAGAACTGCGCCGCGTTGATGAAGGCGTACCGCGCGACGTTGAAATAGGTGTAGTGGAAGTAGATGCGGAAGTAGTTGCGCTGCACGTTTCGGAAGAGGTCGCGGATGGTGACCGGCTGCGCGCGTCCGGCATTGTCCTCGCCATAGACGAGCTCCTTGCGGAATGCCGCCTCGACCCTCTGGTTGGCAAAGTTCAGGCCGGGGAGGCGGACACCGACGACTGCGAAAAGGACGGTGCCGGCGACGGCCTGGAACAGCGCGAGCCAGACGAGCGCGCCGTCGACATGGCCGATCCACGGCAGGTCCAGCAGGTGGGTCGACAGCCCCCACAGGATCGGCAGGAAGACGATGAGCGTCATGAACGACGACACGATGTTCAGCCCGATGCCTTCGATGATCGAGGAGAAGTTCTGCGTGTCTTCCTGAATGCGTTGCGCCGCGCCCTCGATAGTGCGCACCTGCGGCCAGTTGGCCATGTAGTAGAAGGTCATCGCCCGGCGCCACCGGAAGAGGTAGTGCGCATTGAGGAAGGCGTTGAGTACGAGCACGAAGACGTTGACCGCGATGACGATGGCGACGGTCGAGATCTGCCCCAGATATTCGTCGATCGTGACCGAGCCCTTCTTGCTCGGGTCGAGTGCATTCTGGATCAGGTCGTAGAACGAGCCGTACCAGTCGTTGAGCCAGGCGCTGACCTGGACGTTGAAATAGACCACCTCGATGATGGTCACGGTGCACACGACGCTCCACCAGTACCAGCGGCGGTTGTCGCTCCAGATCGCCCACGGCACGCAGAACAGATAGCCGGCGACGATCACGTATTCGTAGAGCCATACCTTGTGGGTATCGAAGAAGGGCGGATTGGCTGGGTCCGTGGTCGGCATCGCAAGCCACGGCCCCAGGCTCAGATAGTGCTCGAGCCACGCGCCGCCGGTGAACCACAGCGTCATCGCGACGGCGGTCCAGGCGATCGCCGAGACGAAGAAGGTTTGCGGATTGGGGAAGAAAGAACGGAACACCGGCAGTTCTCCTCGGCCTCGGTTGCCGTCATGTAACTGACAGTAACGGCAGGGAGCAAGGAAAGTGCGCCCGACTTACCTCATTGTAATCTCGGGCAGATGGGGGTTTCCGGGGTGCTGCCAAAAGGTTATCACCCAAGCGAAATGAACGAGATCGTCGGCAAAGCGCAGATCGAAGAGAGCGTGGAAGAGGAGGCCGGCGCGCATCCGATGTTCCGCGATGCGCCACGGACGGTCGAGTTCAACAAGCTGCGCAAGCGGCTGGTGCGACTGACCCGCGAGGCGATCGACAAATTCGGCATGGTCCGGCCGGGCGAGCGCTGGCTGGTGGCGCTGTCAGGCGGCAAGGACAGCTACGGCATGCTGGCGATCCTGCTCGACCTCAAATGGCGCGGCCTGCTGCCGGTCGAGCTTCTGGCCTGCAACCTCGACCAGGGGCAGCCTAACTTTCCCAAGCACATCCTGCCCGAGTTCCTGGAACGCAATGGTCTAGCGCATCGGATCGAATACCAGGACACCTACTCGATCGTCACCGACAAGCTGCCCGAGGGCGCGACCTACTGCTCGCTCTGCTCGCGTCTCAGGCGCGGCCACCTCTACCGCATCGCGCGGGAGGAGGGCTGTTCGGCGCTGGTGCTCGGTCATCACCGCGAGGACAGCCTCGAGACGTTCTTCATGAACCTCTTTCACGGCGGCAAGCTCGCGGCGATGCCGCCAAAACTGCTCAACGACGACGGCGACGTCGAGGTGCTGCGGCCGTTGATCTACTGCGCCGAGGACGATCTGCAGAGGTTCGCCGACGCGATGGCGTTTCCGATCATCCCCTGCGACCTTTGCGGCAGCCAGGAGGGGCTCGAGCGCAACGCCATGAAGGCGATGCTCGACGACATCGAGCGCAGGATGCCCGGCCGCAAGGACGTGATGATCCGCGCCCTCGGCAACATCCGGCCGAGCCACATGCTCGACCCCAAGCTGTTCGACTTCGCAAGCCTGATGCCGGGCAGTCCGGCACGATGACCAAGGTCGACGTGCTAGAGTTGGCGGAGATTCTGCGCGAGGCCGCCAAGGCCGAAATCCTGCCACGCTTCCGGCGCCTCGATCCGAAAACGATCCACACCAAGAGCAGCGCCACCGATCTCGTGACCGAGGCGGACACGGAGGCCGAGCGCCGCATCAAGCTGGAGATCGCCAAGCGCTGGCCGGAGGCGGTCGTGGTTGGCGAGGAATCGGTCGCGGCCGATCCGGCACTGCTGCACCGCGTGGGCGGCGCGGACCTCGCGATCACCGTCGACCCGGTCGACGGCACGGCCAATTTTGCCGCTGGATTGCCGCTCTACGCCGTAATGGCCTCGGTGGTGGTGAAGGGCGAGGCGGTCGCCGGCATCATCTACGATCCGATGGGCGACGACTGGGTGCTGGCCGAACAGGGCGGCGGCACCTGGCTGCACCGGCCGAACGGCGCCAGCGAACGGCTGAAGGTCGCCCGGGCGGTGCCGCTGGCGCAAACGGTCGCGCACGTCTCGATCAGCTTCCTCGATCCCGCCTACAAGGCGCAGGTGCTGGGCAACCTCGCCAAGCTTGCGATCTCGGCGAATTACCGCGTCGCCGGTCACGACTATCGCACCATGGCGTCGGGGCACTGCCACGCCGTGCTGTTCAACAAGCTGATGCCGTGGGACCATCTGCCGGGCACGCTGATCTGCGCCGAAGCGGGCGCTTATGTGCGCAAGTTCGACGGGTCGGAGTACCGGCCGACCGATTTGAGCGGCGGCCTCCTGCTGGCATGCGACAAGGAGCAGTGGAGCCTTCTGCGCCGCGAGGTCTTCACCGTATAGTGCAGCGTTCCGGTTGAGGAGGACACCCGTGGACCAGGCCGACTACTGGGCAATCGCCGAAGCCGATATCGAAATCCAGAACCCGGTCACGGACCGCAAGCTCAGGCTGCTCGACGACTATTGCGACATCCGCGACGGCGCCCGCGTGCTCGACGTCGGTTGCGGCAAGGCCTGGGTGATGCGGCAATGGGCGGAGCGCTACAGCATTGCCGGCACCGGCCTCGAGACCAATCCGGCGTTCCTGAGCTTCGCGCGCGGCAAGCGGCCGGCGAAGGGCAAGATCGAGTATGTCGAAGGACCCGCCGAGACCTTCGCGCCGGAGCCGGGCAGCTATGACATCGTGCTGTGCCTCGGCGCGAGCGTTGCGCTCGGCGGGTTCGTGTCGGCGGTCGAGTGGATGGCCAATGCCGCGCGGTCCGGCGGCGCCGTGGTGATCGGCGACATCACGCTGAAGCATCGGCCGGCGGTTTACACGCACCAGCATTTGCCGCTCGACCCGGTCGACGCCGCCAGCATCGTGCAGCGCCACGGCGTCGAAGTGTCGGCGATGATCTCGGCCTCCGATGCCGATTTCGAGCGCTATGCCAGCCACCACCGCCACACGGCGTTGCGCTGGGCCCGTGAGAACCTGAGCCACCCCGATCGTGACGCCGTGCTCGACAAGAGCAACGATGACTGGGGGCACTATCTCAGGGTCACCCGGCCGATGCTGGGCTGGACGATCTTCGCCGGCATCAAGAACTGACGCCGGCTATTCCGCGAACGCCGCGGAGCCCTGCTGGTACTCCTTGCTGACGCCGAAGAGCTTGCCGCTCTCGGCGATGAGGATGCAGGCGAGGACCAGCAGGCCCATGACCACGAAACCCGCGGAATTGGGCGTGAGCGTGCCGTTGAACTGCTGGCCGATGAGCGTGCCGAGGACCGCGCCGCCCACCGTCTGCAGGAAGCCGAACACCGCCGCCGCGGTGCCGGCGACCTGGCCGAGCGGCTCCATCGCCAGCGAGTTGACGTTGGACGAGGCGCAGGCAAAGGCGAACTGCATGATCGCCAGGATCGAAAAGAACGCCCAGAAATCGACCTGGCCCCGCAGGCTGAGGGCGAGCAGCACCGCGCCGCAGGCGATATAGACCAGCGTTGCACTGTGGCTCACGCGGCGCTGGCCGTACTGCTTGACGATGCGCGAATTGACGAAGTTCGCAACCGCCATCAGCGAGGCCACGGCAGCGAAGGCGACAGGGAACCAGTCGCCGAACTTGTAGATGTCGACGAAAATCTGCTGGCTCGAAATGATGAAGCCCATGTTCGAGCCGAAGAAGAACATGCCTGCAATGCCGTAAAAGATCGCCAGGCGGTTACCGAACACCAGCCGGAAGCCGTCGGTGATCACCGACAGCTTGAGCTCGCGCCGGTATTCGGGATGGAGCGTCTCCGGCATCCGGAAGAAAGCCCAGACCATGATGACGATGGCGAGGCCCGTCATGAACAGGAAGATGTAGTGCCAGGTGCCGACGAACAGGATCACCTGGCCGATGCCTGGCGCGAGGATCGGCAGCGCCATGAAAACCATGAAGGTCAGCGACATGATCGAGGCCATCTCGCGGCCCGAATAGCGGTCGCGGATCACCGACATGGCGATGACGCGGGTGGCGGCGGCGCCCACGCCCTGCGCAAAGCGCACGGCAAGCAGCAGTCCGAAGGTCGGCGCGAAGGTCGCGGCGAAGGCGCAGATGATGTAAATCACCATGCCCACGAACAGCGGAGAGCGCCGGCCGAAGCGGTCGGTGATCGGGCCGAA
>Ga0134126_10005435_pt1 | contig 15932 bp, 21 predicted proteins | sample KB31752_FD_96881 | JGI IMG/M metagenome (GOLD analysis project Ga0134126, IMG submission 96881) | Terrestrial soil microbial communities with excess Nitrogen fertilizer from Kellogg Biological Station, Michigan, USA - KB3-175-2 | ecosystem: Environmental > Terrestrial > Soil > Unclassified ...
CGTCGAACACCGTGACATTCAGCGTCGCTTGGCGGTTAGCCGGATTAACGGTAAGTGCGAGGTTAACCGATCCGTGGGTGTAGTTCTTTTCAAGGCAACCCTGGAGGTCGCCCGCGAAGTAGGCGGCTCGGCCGAGCGCGATCAACACCCGGCAGCGGTCGATGGCGGACGGCGGTGTCGCCGGCAAGGCCAACGCGGCGCGGTAAAGGCGCGCGCCCTCTTCGAAGGCGAGCCGCCGAACAGCCGCGACGGCGCGGTGCAGCGCGGTCCGATCTGCGGTCGTCAGCGACGCCTCGACCGCCTCACGGGTGAGCGCGTGGACGAAGCGATAGTCACCGATGTGGCTGACACAGTCGACCAGTCCGTAAGCGATCGCCTCGTCAATGACTGGAAGGCACTGCGCGACCGGTTGTTCATCGAGGGCCCGAGCCACGAGTGGCAGCGGGAAGTCCCGGGGAGACGCAGTCGAGCCGTGCCCCACCACGTCGAGGACGCTGCGAGGCGGCCGGTCCGGACGCCAGGTGCCGTCCGCCATCGCCCGAGCAACCTCCCGGACGAACAACGGGTTACCACCGGTGAGATCGAGGGTGACCCGGGCGTCATGCTCGGAATCACTGACAGCCATTCTCGACAGCTGCTCGCGCACTTCGGCGAGGTCGAAGCCCCGCAGCTCTAGCCGCTCCACCGCCGGTGACCTGACAAGGTCGGGCGCAGAGAATGAGCCGACCCGCTCCGCCTCGAGCGGCGTCGAGCCAGGCCCGCAACGCGTCTAGCTCGCGCCGTCGTCCGACGATGGCATCGGGCGCCACGCCCACCGAGCCGTGACATTCAGGCAGTCAGGGCACAGGGCACCGCCAGCTTGGGCGGCACCCTGCGTGAGCGCGGATCAGCCTCCCTGATCCCCCGCCGGCATTTGATCACCAGAAATGCCGGCATCCCGCTGATCCGAACGATGTGCTGCGCTTCCCTCCGGATCGCGTGCCTGGTCTCCAGCCTTGATATCCGCTGGAGGATTGTCAGCTGTCGCTGGATCAGGTGCCGTGTTCTCGCTGCCCGTTGTGTCCGACATCGCGCTCCTTCCTAGTCCAGCGCCACGTTGCGCCAGACAAGAAAAAGATATACCTATCACGATCGAGCGTAAACTAGCCGGTCCGGTGAATATAGTGGATCTTCATTGCCTCGAAAGCGCGGTCGCCCCCGGGCGCGGATGCTCAAGATCTGGACAGCACCACAAGGTGGCAAAACGCTGCAAATTGCATTGGAGCATGGGCCAGTGCAGCGCAATTCCATGGCAGCAGTCGCGATGCGGGAAGCTGTTGATCGATCTGACCCGACAAAATCACAACCCGTCATGACGCTTCCAACTGCCATCCACTACTGGGCTGGCACGACTAGCACGTCGTCACGAGAACCTACGTGTCGCGCTGTGCGACATGGTGCCGACTTCTGGTGCCTAACTAATCTTCCGAGTGGCGCATGGCCGTGCATTATGGCGGCAGGCCCGACCGCCGTCACGTTCGCGGCAAGACCCGGGCCGAGATCACGAAAAAGTTCGGCAACTCGAAAAGAGCGCGGCAGCGGCAAAGTTCCCAGTGCCGGCCGGGTCTGGACTGTCGAGCAGTGGTTGACCACTGGCCCGACAACATCGCCGCGCACTCCGTGCGATACAAGACGCTGGTTGGTTACCGCACCGACGTCATCCGGCACTTAATACCCGAGATCGGCGCCCACCGGATCACCAAGCTGGAAACCCGAACACATCGAAAAGCAGTACAGCAAGATGCGGCGAAATCTATTCGCCTTTAACCCGATCAACTTTGAACTCATCGGCCTATCGCGTATCCCTGCATGCCTCGCGCATTGGCGGCCGCCCGCACCAGGCCGGTGAGGGCATCGTGTGCCACTGCCGAGACCCGGCCGAGCGACCATGGCCCGGCATCGACTACCACGTGGCCCCGGGCGGTGAGCTCGTTGATGGTGTGCTCGCCTAGGCGCGATTCGACCACCAGCTCACCTGGCTGCCAGCAACGAGGGTAGAACGAGCCAGGAAACGCAGTGGTATGCCAGACCGGTGCGTCGATGGCTGCCTGCAAGTTTGTCTGGCCCACCGTGTGGGCCAACCAGAAGCACAGCTGCCAGGCGTCCTGCTGGTCGCCGCCCGGTGTGCCGAACGCCAGGCTTGGCGCGCCATCGCGCAGTGCCAGTGATGGTGACAGGGTGGTGCGGGGACGTCGCCCGGGCACCAGTGAACTTGGTAGTCCGGGTTCCAGCCAGAACATCTGCGCTCGGGTGCCCAGACAAAAGCCCAGCCCGGGGATTGCCGGCGATGACTGCAGCCAGCCGCCAGAAGGTGTTGCCGAGATCATGTTGCCCCAGCGGTCAACGACATCGACGTGCACGGTGTCACCACGGGTGGCGCCAGTGCGGGACACCGGGATGTCACCGAGTGCACGCATGCTGTCCGGCACGCTGCCACGCACGCCTCGACCCTGCGCGGCGAACGAGGGAAGCTTGGGACGACGGCCACCCGGTGAACCCGGCCGCAATTCCATCGACGCGCACTTACCAACCAGGGTGCGGCGTTCGTCGGCATAGGCAGGTGAGAGCAGCGCGTTCAACGGCACCTCCGCGCTGTCGCCATACCATGCTTCGCGGTCGGCGAAGGCCAGTTTCGCGCATTCCGTGGCGAGATGCACGGTGTCAGCCGTGGGCACGCCGTCCACATAGCGCAGCTGGTCAACAAACCCGCGCAGCAACAGCAGCTGTTGGGCAAGCACCGGGCCTTGCGACCATGGTCCGCACTTAGCCACTGTCCACTGGTCAAGCTCGACGGTCACCGCCGGCTCGTAGCTTGCCGACCACCTCGCCATATCCTCTCCGGTCAAGACACCGGCGTGGTCGCGTCCCGAGTCGTCACGTACCGGTGTGCGGCAAAACTCATCGACCGCCCCGGCCACAAATCCCTGCGACCACGCGCGGCGGGCGGCATCGATTTGCTTCTCGCGATCCGTGACCGACTCCGCCTCAGCCAGCAGCCGCTCCCAGGTGTCGGCCAGCATTGGATTGGTGTACCTGGCCGCCGACGGCCGGCCTACGGGCAACCACAGTGCCGCCGAGGTTGGCCAGTGCTCGATGAACAAGTCGCCGACCGCGGCCACTGTCCTGGTGAGCCGCTCCACCACCGGGAAACCTCCGCGCGCATAGGAAATCCCGTAGGAGAGCACGTCTCGCAGCCGCTTCGTGCCGTGATCACGCAACAGTGTCAGCCACGCATCCCATGCCCCTGGCACGGTGGCCGCAAGCAGCCCCGTACCCGGCACAAAATCCAGTCCCTGGGTAGCGAAATACTCCAGTGTCGCCGCCGCTGGCGCCACACCCTGACCGCACAAAACCCGCGGTGTCGCATTCCGTGCGGTGGCAAACACCGCGGGCACCTCACCTCCTGGGCCGTTGAGGTGCGGCTCGACGACCTGCAATACAAAACCGGCAGCGACCACCGCGTCAAAGGCGTTACCGCCATCCTCCAACACGGCCATCCCCACCGCAGAAGCCAGCCAGTGCGTCGAAGCCACCATCCCGTAAGTCCCGACAAGCTCAGGACGCGTGGTGAACATGCCCCAAACCGTAACCGCTAACGAACGTCTCCGCGGCTGCTCAGGACTAGCTCACCGAGGTCGATCAGTCCGTCTGATAGGGATGACGCACCCGCTCGCCCGTAAGGCCGGCCAATGGCACTGTCCTCAGCGCTACCGCCCCTGGATAACCAATGCCCGTCACGGCAACGGCGAAACTGATCAACTTTCCCCTGACTATCGTCGCAGCATACGTGAAGCCAGCGGCCTTAAAGAATTCCTTGACCAGCTTCCAGCCCTCATCCTTCGTGAGCGTCACACCGTAGCTGGCGCCGATGCCAACGACGCCACCGGCCAGCACGCCCATGAAAGGAACCTGCAACATGCGCCGTCGTCACCGGCGACGGGCAAATTGAGCAGGCATACAAAGGACCTCGTAGCTCAGCTAGATGCCGGAGCGCCACAGCGCCCCTTCGCCGCCGATCGATGGCCCATCCCTACGGACAATTGATCAACTTGGGGTGGGAGTTCTGAACGAGGGCAGGTTCGTTAGCCGTTCCATCTGGGGGACGGCTTACGGGTTGCCGCGCTCTCCGTTCGGCATGTGGGCGGTGGTCGACGGTGACCGGAGATGAGCGCGTGAAAGCGTCTTCGCGCCGATTGGCGACCTGCGGCAAGATTGAGCCGTGCCAGCTGAGTCAGACAAGATTGAGGTGGGCAAACACGAACTTCGTGAGATCGCGGGCTCTGCGGCTGATTGTGCGCGCAGGGCATTGCCGATCTTCGAGCAGAGTCTTCCTGCTGATACGCGCCCTCGCGGCGCCATCGACGCAGCCCACGCTTTCGCTGGGGGCGGCCAGCGCGCGGGCGCTCTGCGGCAGAGCGCATGGGCGGCGTACAGAGCGGCACGACAAGCCACTTCACCCGCTGCGGTCGACGCGGCCCGAGCGGCAAGCCATGCCGCCGCCGCGTACCTTCATCCCAAGGCAAGCGCTCATCAGGTGAGACACATCCTCGGTGCGGCGGCGCATGCGGCACGAGCAGAAGAGTCGGGCGCGTCAGCACGCACCATCAGCGGTCATCGCGGTGCTCGGCCGCCTGCCCGCCGCACCTCCCGGAGGCAGCTGCGTCGGAGAGTTCATTCGCGATCTCGACGGCGCTCTCCGCGCCTGAGGATGATCAGATACCAGAGGGCCGCAGAGGAATGGGGCGATGGCCACGGACGCGCCAGTAGAGGAGCACCGGCCGGCCGGCGGCTACGCCGTGACGCTTGTGATCCGCTCATCGAACGAGCATCACTTCCAACCACCGCTCGAACTTCGGCGTCCGGCACCTACATTCGGTTTGAACTCGAGGAGACGAGGTGCTTCGAAGGTGCGAGAGACCTCTAAGTTGGACGCACGAGCACGCACGACGATGGCGCTCCTGTACAGGCGCTTGCTAGCGCTAGGTCTATGGCGGCACATTAGATCCGTGGAAGGGGCACTGACTACAGGAGCTGGCGGCGCCCACTTCACAACCCGAGACAACCGAGCTTTCCTGCATGACTTGCTGGCCACAGGCTGCTTTTGTCGGGATACGCCGGGAGGCGCGATAATGCATCGTGGGCAGATCTCGGTGCGGGAAGTCACAAACGGTCCCGGTCTTCACCTGGCGCTTGGAGACAACAACCGCATCTATGTCCACATCGACAAAGTGTCTCCCGTGGCTGCGACTACCGCCGACGGCGCATGCCGCTACGATCGCGCACGATCTTTATCGCATATGCGCCGTGAAGTATTTCCTTTCGTCATGCATTTTCACCAGTCCAGCTCTCCCGAGAATACCACCCGCCGCAGGGCTCGTTTTGATCTTTATGATGCGCAGCGGGCATGGTGCATCGCGGTACAAGCCGGACGCAAAGAAGAGTCTTTGGAAGCAGGAATAAGACTGGCTGGTCTTCTCGCGACACAACGAGAGAGCTCATGGAAACGGGCCCAGAGGCTTTATCAACAAGCGATTGACTCGGGACACGAACATTTCGCACCAGCCGCTGCTTTTGGTCTGGGAATCCTGCTTGAAGAGTTAGAAAAAACGTCTCGAGCACAAGAAGCCTATGCCCAAGCGATCACTTCGGGGCACCCCGAATTTGCCCCACTCGCCGCTTACAACCTTGGGGTCCTCTTGGAGAGACTTGAAGAGCTGGACCGCGCGCAGGAGGTCTATGAGCAAGCCATCGCTTTTGGACATCCCGAGGTCACCTGCTGGGCGGCGTTAAAACTCGGTGACATCTTGGCCCGTCAAGGAGATCACAAGAAAGCTCAGGACATCTACGAACTGTTAATCGCACTGCGCCATCCAGAGTTCGCCTCCTTAGGCGCGCTCAACCTTGCCCGTCTTCATCGAGATCAGGGAGAAAAGGACAGCGCCAGGACAGCCTACGAGCGGACTATCGCCATGGGACCTCCCGAAACAGCTGGGACGGCCACCGAAGAGCTGGCCGATCTGCTCGAGGACGGTGCAGACCGCAAGCAACCGCGAAGGCTCGATCGAAAGTCCTTAGGTGACAGCACGCCGTCGAAGGTGCAGGGAGCGGATAAATGAAGACCGTCCAGCAGTTGACCAAGCGAATCGAAAACATGGAGCCTCTGGACCGATTCGCGGACCTCGTGCAAAGGATCGTCTCACGGATCGTTCCGCAGGAATCGGTTCGGAAGGATCTGCTGAGCGGCACCTGGCTAGGTCGTCCGCTGCATCCAGTTCTCACCGATGTTGTGATTGGAAGCTGGACCAGCGCCTCAGCGCTTGACGTGTTGGGTGACAAGAGGGCGGAACAAGCAGCCGACCAACTTGTCTTCATCGGCACCCTGGCCGCGCTTCCCACTATCGCTGCTGGGCTGTCTGACTGGGCGGAGCTGTGGGGCGCACAGCAACGCGTGGGGTCCGTCCATGCTTTGGGCAACGCTACCGCTCTCTGCTTTCAAATCTTTTCCATCAAGGCCCGCCGCGGCGGAAAACGGAAGAAAGCGTGCCTTTTGTCACTCACCTCCATGGTGATCGCCGGAGCATCCGCCAACCTCGGTGGCTATCTCTCTTTCGTCAAGGGAGTCGGCGTAAATCAGACAGCGTTCGAAGACTGGCCGCAGGACTGGATACCAGTGATCGCAGAGGATGGCCTCGCCGAGGACACCCTTACCCCCGCACGAGCCGATGGCGTGCGCATCATGCTTTACAAAAAAGGCGAAAAGCTCTATGCCCTATCAGACCGATGCTCTCACCGCGGATGCCCGCTTCACCTGGGGCAGGTCAATGACTTGATGCTGGAATGCTCTTGCCATGGAAGCATCTTTCGGCTTTCAGACGGTGAAGTGCTAAGAGGACCCGCCACCGTGCCCGCCCCCACCTACGAGGTGCGTTGCCAAAATGGAAAGGTCGAGGTCCGCCTTACAGTCCGCTGAAGATTCGACGCCGGCCGCGCACCCCGCATGCGGAGCAACGCAGCTTACGCCGGGTCCTCACGATCTACCTGAACCATTTCAATGCCGCGCGGCCACACCGGACACTGGCGCAACTTGCCCCGGCTCCCTGACTTGGCTAACGATCGTCGTGTACTCCTACCATCGCGGGTCGCGGCAGATCGAGCACATCGGGTCGGCGCATGAGCAAACCGAGCTGGAGCTCCTCAAGGCCGTCGCGCCGCAGCGGCTGGCGGCCGGGCAGGGCGCGCTGGATCTCGGCCCGGGCTTCGGCGGCGGGGGCGTCGTATGCCACGCTCAAGCGGCGCCTGCCGGCCTCTGCGAAAAGAGTCGTGGCGGCACAAGCTCGCGGCCGCGTGCGCGGCGCACCCCGGCCTGGGCCCGGCCAGCCTGGTGCTCTATGACGTGTCCACGCTCTACTTCGAGGCCGGCCAGGGTGACGGGTTCCGCGGCTGGAGCCGCAGATCACGATCGGGCTGCTCACCGACGCCTCTGGGTCTGACCGATGCCCACATCGCCGACATCTTCGTTCGAGTGGACCGCTACGGCCGCCCGCCAGGTGTCTAGCCGTCGGGCGTCCAGGCCCGGGACGTCGGTGCGGCAAGCTCGGCCAGGTGGTGCAGCGAGTTGGTGAGATGCTCAGGGCCGAACGGCGGGAACTGGAGGTACTCCCGGATGAACTGCGGCACCGCCGACCAGTCGTAGGTGAGTGTGACCTCAGTCTCGGACGGACCGAGCGGCACCAGGTCGTAACGCCAGATCCAGCCACCGAACTCCAGATGACCGTCGCCCTTCTCCTGCCCCGTCAGCCAGCCAATGGCGCGCGGCGGGTCGAGCACCTGGACCTTGTTGGCCACCTGGTAGTCACCGTTTGGATGGTTGGCGTGATACATGTCCATCCGGAAAATCTGCCCCACCTCGGTCAGCGGCGCCCGGTCGACAGCTTCCTGAACCCAGCCGGTGCCATCGACCGCAGAATGGATCGTCGGGTCCGCCAGCACCGCGAACACCCTCGCGGCGGGCACGGCGACAGTCAGGGTGGCGCTCACGTTCTCCTCGGCCACGGTGTGCACGCTCCTTTCATCTCATCTCGGGCCTCCCGCAGGCGGGGAAGGGGGACATTCCCAACATGCAGACCGCGCGGCGAGGCGGAACTCATCGGTCGTGTGGGCGGAACCCGCACCCGTGCCACCGCTACCCCGACGCAATCCCGCTGCGCACTAATTGAGCCAGCCTCGGGTCACAGTGCGCTGGTATCTCCATTACGGACTTTCGTACACGGCACGTGCCCGATATGGCCATCGCTGCACGGAGCCCGTGACACCGTGGCGTTGTTGTGGTCATTGGCGGCCTGCTCGACCGCCGAGGCACACCCGCACGTTGTTCTCCCCCACGACCCACAAGTGGCACGGGATGCGCCGCGTACTGGACACCGATGCCCCAACATGTTCCGGGGAGCCGACGGGGGTGCAGGTGGGTTCACGCTGGATGGGCTCGGCGCCCGGTTCATCACCGGCATTGAGGCAGGTCCGTCGAACGTGATGGGTATCAGCCTGCCGCTGGTTCGCCGGCTGCTCACCGAGGTGGGCGTCATGGTCACTGATCTGTGGAAAACGGGACTAGGCTCGGTGCCATGCCGGTACCAAACGACACAGACCCGAAATTGTCCGCCTACGCCCACCCGGAGCGCCTGGTCACCACCCAGTGGCTGGCCGAGCACCTGGGTGAACCCGGGCTCGTGGTGGTCGAGTCCGACGAGGACGTGCTGCTCTACGACACCGGCCACATCCCCGGCTCGGTCAAGGTCGACTGGCACACCGAGCTGAACGACCCGGTGACCCGCGACTACGTGGACGGGCAGCGGTTCGCCGAGATCTGCGGCGAGCGGGGTATCTCTCGGGACAGCACAGTCGTCTTCTACGGCGACCGGAACAACTGGTGGGCCACCTATGCGCTGTGGGTGTTCAGCCTGTTCGGGCACCCGGACGTGCGCATCCTGGACGGCGGCCGGGCCAAGTGGGTCGCCGAGGGCAGGGAGATGACCACCGAACAGTCCAAACCCGAGCGGGTGGAGTACCCGGTCATTGAGCGCGACGACAGCACCATCCGGGCCTTCAAGGACCAGGTGCGGGCGCACCTGGGCAAGCCGCTGGTGGACGTGCGCTCACCCGGCGAGTACAGCGGCGAGCTGCTGCACATGCCGGATTACCCACAGGAGGGCGCGGTGCGCGGCGGGCACATCCCGGGCGCGGCCAGCGTGCCGTGGGCCCGGGCGGCTGCCGGGGACGGCACCTTCAAGTCCCGGGAAGATCTGGAGGACATCTACCAGCGCGAGCAGGGGCTCTCCCCGGACGATGACGTGATCGCCTACTGCCGGATCGGCGAGCGGTCCAGCCACACCTGGTTCGTCTTGACCCATCTGCTCGGGTTCCCCCAGGTACGCAACTACGACGGCAGCTGGACCGAGTGGGGCAACTCGGTACGAGTACCCATCGCGGTGGGTACCGAGCGCGGCTCGGTCAGCTGACGATGTTGCTAAGAGTGAGGCCATCGTGACCGCCTCGGTCGAACTGCCCCCGAAGCTGTCGGAGCTCGTCGACGACTTCTCCGAGGTCGACGTCAAGGACCGGCTGCAGCTGCTGCTCGAGCTGTCCCAGGAGCTGCCCGCACTGCCGGAGCGCTACGCCGGCCACCGCAACGCGATGGAGCAGGTGCACGAGTGCCAGACACCGCTGTTCCTGGCGGTCGAGGTGGACCCTGAGCGGACGGTGCACCTGTTCTTCGACGCTCCCCCAGAGGCGCCGACCACCCGCGGGTTCGCCTCGATCATGTACACCGGGCTGGATGGGGAGAGCGCAGACACCGTGCTGGGCGTGCCGAACGACTTCTACCTGGCCCTGGGGTTAGGTGAGGCGGTCAGCCCGCTGCGGTTGCGCGGCATGGTAGCCATGCTGGCCCGGATCAAGAACCAGGTCCGCTCCGCCCGCTGACCTCGTCCGGTTCGCCCGGTTTCCCGCCGGTTGCCCCTACCCGTTCCGCTACGGGTCTGATGCGTTGATCGATGGCAAGCTCGGGCAGGGTTAGGCCGATGCGCCGCTGTGGAAGACCGGCCTGGTATCCGGTGAGGCTCGGGGCCAAGGTGGAGCGCGGCGCCGCATGGTGGGGGAAGCGCTCGTCGTGCCTGTGGGCCAGGACCAGGTCGTGCGTCGAGATGGCGGGGTACCGGGCATGCAATAGGTCACTGAGGCCGGGCCGCCCGCAGTGTCTGGGAGACTCTGTGCGCCTTGCTGCGGCGCATCGCGAGGGTCGTCACGCCAGCGAGCACCGCGCCGGCGGCCAGTACTGCCTTACGTTGGTGCGTCATGGGGGTCAGGGTCGGCTTTGTCGACGGCACGTGAAAACTGGACCCCCGCGCGGCAACTGAATTTTGACCCCCTGGGCCGTGATCCTGGCTCGCACCGAGCTGGGGAGGACGAAGGGGTGTTGTGCGTGGAAGATTGGGCTGAGATTCGGCGGTTGCATCGTGCGGAGAAGATGCCGATCAAGGTGATCGCTCGGGTGGTGGGGTGTTCGAAGAACACAGTCAAGGCGGCGTTGGCCGCGGAGGGGCCGCCGAAGTATTCGCGGGGGGCGTCCGTTTCGATTGTGGACGAGGTCGAGCCACGGATCCGTGAGTTGCTTACGGCGTATCCGACGATGCCGGCGACGGTGATCGCGGAGCGGATCGGCTGGGAGCGGTCGATCCGGACGTTGTCGGGCCGGGTCGCGCAATTGCGTCCGGTGTATCTGCCGCCGGACCCGGCGAGTCGGACCAGTTATGTTGCCGGGGAGATCGCCCAAAACGACTTCTGGTTTCCCGATATTGAGCTTCCGGTGGGCTATGGGCAAGTCCGGACCGCGACACAGTTGCCAGTATCGACCATGATCACGGGGTATTCGCGGTGGCGGGGTGTTGCGTTGACTGAGGGTGGTCAGATTTGGCCGCGATTGGCGCCCTGGATCAAATGGCGAGAGCGAGTTCGGCGAACGCTGCCGGGAGCTGACGGCTCGGCTGGATATGGGTAGCGATGTCGTAGTGACCACGGCGCAGGTTTTGCACGAACGCGTGTCCAGCACTGATCACCCACGCCGAGCGGAGTCGTTTGAGACCACGCATCGGCCGCAGCCGGGATTTCAGACGCCTGTGATCGGCTTCGATGGCATTGTTCGCATACTGATCCATGACATGACAGGCGGCGGGTAACAGCTCATCGAGCACCCGCGGGTAGGCGGGTGCGCGGTCGGTGGTCACCTCGGTCGGTGATGGACCGTGCTTCAGCGCACGGGTGAAGAACCGGCGAGTGGCCGCGAGATCCCGTTTCTGTGCGACGAGGACGTCGATGACCTGGCCGTACTGGTCGATCGCCCCGAACAGATAGACCCACCGCCCGGCGACTTTGACGTACGTTTCGTCCACGAACCACCGATCACCGGGGGCGTGCCGGCAGGGGCGTGCTGCGTCGATCAGTAGCGGGGTGAACCGCTGCACCCAGCGATAGATGATGCCGTGATCCACCTCGATGCCACGCTCGGCCAAGAGCTCTTCCACGTCACGGTAGGAAAGACCAAACCGCAGATACCATCGCACCGCCAAAGCGATCACCTCCGGCGGACACCGGAACCCGGCGAACGCTGTCGACGCGACGGCCGGGCGACACAACGAGCGGCTCGCATGCACCAAACATGGCTACCGCTGCTGCCATCCCCGGACGCAACAGCCCCATCCTGGGCGAGCGGGAGGCGCACCTCTCCGCGATTCAGCGCCTCGCCCTGGTTGATGCCGCCGCATGGTGGCTCTCGGAATCTAACGGCGGTGAGGAATTTGCCTATGCACCGCTTGGTGCAAGCTGCGCGGCGGAGATCACCACGGAACACGTGTACCTCGCGCTAATCACCCCGTCCGACGAACTAAATGACGACGATGAGGCTCCTTCCTCGTAGTTGCCGATCTGCAGGCCCACTGTGCACGTGGCCGGGGCGGGGTCGAACCGTCGACCTTCCGATCGGAACGGTCGTCCACCCATTTGGGTTTCTTCTCTCACGGCCAGCCCACGTCTAGTCACCCGCCTGGACTTGACGACAGCCACGCTGTGCGTCGGAGGTGAAGAGACCAGGCCCCGCAGTGGGTCAGAGGAGGTTCTATCGCCTGGGGATGATGCCACTCCGACACAGCGCCGTCAGGCGGGGCTGGCGTGGACGGCACAACGCTACGGCCGTGATCATCGTTGTAGACCAAGAGCGGTGTTTACCACTGCACGCAGAGAATGATGTATTAGCAAACGCGGTCCTCACCGTGCTCGGACTAGTTAGGTGACATTTGTCAAGCGACACACAGAGATGATCTATCCAAGGTGGCCACAGGAGGCTATGCTGCAGGAAGGGATGCCAGATAGGAAACGAACGACAGAAAGGAGGAGAGCGTAACGATGATCAAAGTGGACGATGTTGCTGCAGCATTACTTGTCCGAACTGGGCCGATGACGACCATGAAGCTGCAGAAACTTGTATTTTATTGCAGGCATAGCATTTGGCGTTCACCGGCTTACCTCTCTTCCCGGAGGAGATCCAGGCTTGGGTCAGAGGCCCCGTTGTTCCGGAGTTGCACCGGAAGCATCGACGGAAGTATCAGGTTGTAGACTGGCCGACGGGAAGCCCGAAACGCCTTAGCAGCATTGAAAATTCCACGATCGAATGGGTAGCAGATAAATACGGCAGTTTTTCCGCTGAGGCCCTTTCCAGAATGACCCATCAAGAGGTTCCTTGGATAGTCGCCAGAGGCGCCGCCGCCGATAGTGAAAAGAGTTCAGAACCTATCTCGCACGACCAGATGCGTTCCTTCTACTCTCGCCAATGTTCAGATCCCGAAGTAGCAGTCGCTCAAGCTGCCGCAAGCGCCGCCCTAGAGGGGCGTGTTATTGATGACGAGTGGCAGGAAACCTTGAGTGCCATCGCCAACGGGGCAAGGTCTGCCGATGACGTGATTGCAGTTGAGATCGAGCGGGCTAAGCGGGCGTGACGGACCCATACCTTTGGCCCGGCACCGACTGCCTCAGAAACAAGCTCGGTATCAAGGATCCGGATATACTTGCAGATTACGAGGACCGCATCGTAAGTGCTAGAGATGTCGAGCTAGTACGTCAAACACTTCCTGGTGAATATAATTTACAGCACTTTCAAAAATTCCACTTGTGGTTATTTCGAGATCTCTACGACTGGGCCGGACAGGCCAGGACGGTCAACATCACCAAAGGCGGGTTAATGTTCGGTTCATGGCAATATCTCAACGAAGAAGTCTCGGCGCTTTTAGAACGACTGGCCACCGACCACTGACTGATCGGACTAAATCGAGTCTCATTTGTTGATAAACTCGCGTTCTACTATGGAGAACTCAATGCGCGACACCCATTTAGAGAGGGGCAACGGGTCGAACTCAACGAGCGTTCCTGCGACAATTATCAGCAGCCGCCGGTGGCGATTGGATTGGTCAGTCCTCAACAAAGACGATAATATTGTCGCATGTCGCGATAATCTTATCACCCGCAGTCATGTTCAGTTGACCCAAGTGCTTGATCCAGTAGTCATACGAATCTAACCCGCGGTCCTTCTTGGACGTATGACGTGGATCACTTTGGTAATGTAGGTCATTACATTCTCTAATAGATAGAAGCTGGGTTAATACAGTCGAAAGTCGCAAAGCGTCAACCATGGTGGCCTGCGATTGATCTTGTGTCATCCTCATCGCAAGTCTGTGACCTGCGGTGTAGCGCCCCCGGCAGGATTCGAACCTGCGGCCTAGCGATTATCAGGACCCACTACCGGACAGTGCCGGTCATGACCGAACACTTCGTTTGGTCAGTACAGATGCTTCTCAATGGGACGTACGAGGATGTCCCGAGTGCCGTAGAACTTCGGCAGCAGCCCAGTGATCAATTAGGCGGCCTGGGCCTGCTCATCATGGCCGGTGGCACCGGCGCACTCTCTGAAATGATCAATGATCGAGCGATCGCGCCGCCTGTAGTAGCGGGTTAGACCCGTCGCTATGGCCCTTATTCTAATCCCAGGTGTGCTATTTGACAGTAATGGTGCCGCACTATCCACCCGGCCACCGCAGCTCAATTCTCGCGCTTTCGTATGCCGGCTACAGTGCACTAGTGGACTGGAGGACACGGGTCGACTGGACTGACTGCTACCGGTTTAAGGTGGACAAGAGGAGGAGGCAGGTTAGGAGGAGGACTTACCACTCGACACACAGTTCGATCCACCACCTCGCCGACCGGAATATAGCTAATGGTCCTTTTGCTTTCGTCTAGCACGGTATACCATTCTCTATCAATCGACAAAACATAGCCAATGTGCATTCCACCTGATTTTAGATCGATTTTTTCTGCTGGCAACCATGGGCGACGAAGAGTCTCCGAGATTGTATCTAGGTTTAAGGTTGTACTTACATGATAAACCTGCTGAATAAATAGCAGCGCTAGAGTACAGATTGCCCCGACGAAAATTGCTCCGATCGGCGGGCTCAGCACATAAGCCGCAGCGATTAGTGCGCTTGGCGCATTGCTTGACGCGGTGTTGCTTGGACCCATACTAAGATAATAATCCCACAGCGCGATTCCGGCGCCCAATGCAGCACACCAGACGAGGAGATGCGAGTCTTGCCATAGATCATGCCACTGCCCATGCCACGCATGGTCGACCGCGGACCGGAATTGTGGATATGCGCGATGCCATCCTTGTCCTATGCTGATATATGCGGGCGAGAGAAGGGCGGCGGCAGCCGCCGCAAAAATAAGGAGACCCCACTGGCGAAAAATGACAAGGAAAACAAGAGATGCAGGAAGGAATGTAGGAAGAAGTGGAACGACGGTGCCCAATATCGTCTGCCCAAGACTGCCCGATGATGCCATAGTGGTGGCTGTGGTCGTGTCATAGTTGCCAATGATGATCAGTCGAGTGCCGGATGCGAGCAGAACTACGATTGGTGATAACGCGAGCGCCATCAAACCCCGCGACGTCAATTTCACCACCTTCTCGCAGTTTTGGCTTCACATAAAGCCCGTAGCTCCTGAACGTGATCCAATGGGCCCCAATTTAGTGGGCCTTTCACCCGTGTTATCGCCTTAGCCGGACTGGGCATTACATGCTTCTGTGTGTTCCTTTGGCTGGAGCCGACCGGCCAACGGACAGTCGAAGCCAAGGTGCAATCGCTCAACCCGGTGGTCGGGAGTTGGATTCAAGAGCGGCCAGTCGCTTACGACGGTGTGCAGCACCGTGAGCGCGTCTCCGGTCACGCGTTGAGTCACCGGCAAGCCACCAGGCAACACCCGGGACGAGCGGCATCGCCGAAGGCGGTGCACGACTCCGGCGCCCAGAACCCGCTCAGATAGATCTCGTCGCGGGTACTCGACGCCCTGAAGGTCGACAAGCCGACCAGACGGTCAGTCGACGGTGAACGGTGACCCGACGACCGCAGCGACCACCGCCCGGCGCCGACAACACAGCCCCCACCACGGTCACAGTGATCATCATCATCAGCGAATCGTCAACAAAAGGTTTTAAACCGTGACACCGCAACCTGACAGCAACGCGAACCGATTGGGCATCCGCAGAGATATAGGTCCGGACGCTTCGCGGCAAGTCACGACTGATGTCGAACCGTCAAGGATCCACTGGAGCCATCCCTGAAGCGGCGTAAACTGCAACGCACCGTTGCGATTCACGGGTAACGTCGGGTCTGCCGCGTTCGCGGCGCGGCCAGCCGTGCTATTTGGCGTCCAGATTTGCCTATACTCACAACGACATTCTCATGATCTCCTCGTAGGATATCCATCGCCTGGCTCTGAGATACATCATGGGCGTTGTC
>Ga0134126_10005437_pt1 | contig 15929 bp, 9 predicted proteins | sample KB31752_FD_96881 | JGI IMG/M metagenome (GOLD analysis project Ga0134126, IMG submission 96881) | Terrestrial soil microbial communities with excess Nitrogen fertilizer from Kellogg Biological Station, Michigan, USA - KB3-175-2 | ecosystem: Environmental > Terrestrial > Soil > Unclassified ...
CCCTGGCCTTGTGCGTGCTCGTCCTACGCTTTGTCCGGTCGTCTGTAACGGAAGGGACGGCGTAAGATGCGAGTTCGCGGCACATGCCCAGCGGGCGGCGCATTGCTTTTCCTGTGCGATCGGTGCTCTACCCGGTCGCTTGCCACTGAGGGGAGGGTGTAAGATGGGTGTGGACGTAGGGCGTCGAGCCCGGGGGGCATTCCCGGCCGCGGCAAGTCCGGCAGCCCGGCGCGCACGCCGCGGCAAGCGGCTACGGCAGGGGGCCATTCACCTTGTCCTCCTGATCTTTCTGACGCTGACGCTCTACCCCGCCGTGGCCCTGATCATCTTTAGCTTCAAGACCTCGCTCCAGTGGGAGAACAGCCGCTGGACGCCGACCTTCCCCCTGCGCTGGCAGAACTACCAGATCGCCTGGGACATCATCTCCCACTACCTGATCAACACCACCATCATCGCGACAGCCGGCACCATCGGCGCCACCGCGCTGTGCTCGGTGACGGCCTTTGCCTTCGCCCGCCTGCGCTTCCCCGGCCGCGAGATCTTCTATTATGCCATCGTGTTCATGCTGATCGTGCCGAGCATTCTCAGCCTGATTCCGCAGTTCGTGCTCTACCACAACCTGGGGCTGGTCAATACCCGCTGGGCGTTGATCGTCTCGTATATCGTGGCGTCCCCTCCGTATGGGGTCTTCCTCTTTCGCCTCTTCTTCCAAGGGATTCCGGAAGAGCTGTTCGAGTCGGCGCGCCTCGATGGGTGCAATGTCCTCGACCTCTACTGGCGTATCTGTCTACCGCTGTCGCTGCCCATCGTGTGCACGTACGCGATCATATCGGTGCAGTACATCTGGAACGACTATGTCTGGCCCACGATCGCCGTCACCGACGATAGCCTGCAGGTGATGACCGTCGGCTTGGTGAAGCTGGCCCACAATTTGACGAACACGGTTGGCGGAGACCCATCGGCGGCCTATGGCCCGCAGTTTTCCGCGTACGCCATCGGCGCCTTACCAATTGTCGTGCTGTTCATCTTCGCCAGCCGCTATTTCATCGAGGGGCTGGTGTCCTCCGGCCTGAAGCTATGAGGAATATCCACGATTTGGAGAAGCGATTCAGCATTCATGATGAGGAGGATCGGAGAAGATGAAGGTAACGTCGATGGAGATCATTGCCTTGCGTTCGTTCGGCACGCCGCCGCCCAAGGGCGTGGGCAGTGTGCTGGTCACCCCGCTCTCAATCCTGGAGCGCTGGCCGTCCGCCGTACCCTCCGGCACCAGCGCCGCTGGGGTCTCGCTCTACGCGCTGATCGTGGCCCTCACCGCCGAGGATGGCTCGGTCGGCTACGGCACCGTGGCCCTGGCGACCGGCGGCGCGGTCCACACCCTGGAGCACTATCTCAGGCCGATCGTAGTGGGTGCGGACGTCTTCGACACCAACTTGATCTGGGAGGCCATGTACCGATCCACCCTCAACCACGGTCGTAAGGGGATGGTGCTCGCCGCGATCAGCGCGGTGGACATCGCGCTCTGGGATCTCAAGGGGCGCGTGCTTGGTCAGCCCGTCTACAATCTGCTGGGCGGCCGCGTGCGCGAGACGATCCCGGTCTACGCGAGCCGCCTCTATGCCACCGAGGATCTCGAGGCGCTGGCGGCGGAGGCGGAGGGCTACCGGCGCCAGGGCTTCCGGGCCATGAAACTGCGATTCGGTTACAGCGCGCGCGACGGCGCGGCGGGCATGCGGCGCAACGTGGAGTTGGTGCGCACGGTCCGGGAGGTGATCGGTGACGACATCGACCTCATGGCCGATGTGTACATGGGTTGGGATGTCGGCTACTGCACGCGCATCCTCCCCCTGCTGGAGCCCTATCGCCTGCGCTGGATCGAGGAGCCGGTGAGCCCCGACGACGTGGAGGGCTACGCGCGGGTGAAAGAGCTGGCGAACAGCCGGGGCATCCTGATCTCCGGCGGCGAGCACGAGTACACCCGCTACGGCATGCGCCGGCTGATCGAGGAGCGCGCGGTCGACGTGCTGCAGCCGGACGTGAACCGCATGGGCGGGATCAGCGAGGCGCGGATGGTCTGGGCGATGGCCGCGGCGCACGACCTCCCGGTGATCCCGCATGCCGGCCAGGCGCACAACTACCAGCTAGTGATCGCGCATCTCAACTCGCCGATCGCCGAATACTTCCCGCCGCCGGACGAGGGCGTGCTGCCGGACATCAATGAGTCGTTCTGGTGGATCTTCCGGAGTGAACCACTCGTTGAGGATGGGCATGTGCGGCTGAACGGCTTGCCCGGCCTGGGGCTGGAACTGAACCAGGAAGTGATCGAACGATACCGGATCGAGCTGCCCACATGGTGACCCACCACAAACCCCTCACCGGCGTGATCGCCATCCTGGTCACCCCCTTCACCGAGGACGACCGGCTGGATCTGCTGGGTCTGGCGCGGGTCGCCGAATATACCATCGGGCTGGGCGTGCACGGCATCGGGATCGGCCTCGCCAGCGAGTATCTGGCGCTCTCCGACGCGGAGTGCGTAGCGGTGGCTCGCACGCTCGTGGAGACCGCGCGCGACCGCCTGCCGGTGATGATGAGCTGCGGACGGCCCTCTAGCGCCGCCACGATTGGCCTCGCCCGCGACATCGCGGCGACCGGCGTGGATGCGCTAATGGTGCTGCCGCCCTACGTCCTGCAGCCGGGCGGCGCCGGTCTCGTGGCGCACTACCAGGCGGTCGCCGGCGCTGTTGCCACGCCTATCGTGGTACAGGATGCTCCCCAAATGAGTGGCGCGAGTCTCTCCGCCGAGCTGCTGGCGGGGTTGGTGCGCGAGGTACCCAGCATTCGGTACCTGAAGATCGAGGCGCTGCCCTCGGTGCCGAAGATCGCCGAGCTGGCGCGACTGCTGGCCGGCGACCCCAAGGGCGCGGAGGCGCTGATCGGTGGCGCGGGCGGCATGCATCTGGTGGACGAGCTACGGCACGGGGCGCGGGCCACCATGCCCGGCTGTTCCTATGCCGATATCTTCGTGCGGGTGTGGGATGCATTCCAAGCGGGGGATCTGGCAACTGCCCGGCGTGTGTTGTATCGCGCGCTCCCGCATTTGCTCTACGCCAGCCAGTCGTTCAGCGCCTTGGTGGGTACCCAGAAGGAGTGGCTACGCCGCGTGGGGGTGATCGAATCGGCCCGTTTGCGCGCTCCCGCCGAGCAGCTCTCGGATGAGATCTACACAGAGTTCGCCGAGCTGCTGGGGGAGGCGCGATGAATCGAACCACACGACCAGGTAAAGGAAGCAGCATGTCGTATGAGGTAGCGGTCTACTATTTCCCCCAATACCATCGCGACCCGCTGAACGACCGCTGGCACGGCGCCGGCTGGACCGAATGGGAGCTGGTGCGCGCTGCCAGGCCACGTTTTCCCGGCCACCAGCAGCCGAAGGTGCCGCTGTGGGGCTACGAGGATGAGGCCGATCCGGCAGTGGCGGCGCGCAAGATTGACGCCGCGGCGGACCACGCGATTGACACCTTCATCTACGACTGGTACTGGTACAACGGTGCGCCGTTCCTGAACGGCGCACTCGATACGGGCTTTCTGGGGGCGCCCAACCACGATCGGCTGAAGTTCGCCCTGATGTGGGCCAACCACGATTGGGTGTCAATCTTTCCCCGTGCCCATGCTGCCATCCCTCAAGTGATGGCGGCGGGCGCGGCATCACGCCACCAGTTCGAGGCAGCCGTCGAGCACATCACTGAGCGCTATTTCGCCCATCCCTCCTACTGGCGGATCGACGGCAGGCCCTATTTCTCCATCTACGAGCTGATGACCCTGATGCGCGGTCTCAACGGCCTTGACGGTACGCGCCGGGCACTGGACTGGTTGCGCGAACGGGTACACAGGGTTCTCGGGTGCGATCTGCACCTGAACGCCATCGTCTGGGGGATCCGGATTTTGCCCACCGAGACGGAACTCACCGATCCGCGGACGCTGGTGCACGCTCTTGGCTTCGATAGCGTGACGTCCTATGTCTGGATGCACCATGTCCCGTTTGACAGCTTTCCAGCGGTCTCCTATCCAGACTATGCCGAGCGCGCGGCGCGGGATTGGGAGCGCCTGGCCACCGCCTATGGCCTGCCGTACTATCCGAACGTGAGCATGGGCTGGGACTCCAGTCCGCGCACGGTGCAGAGCGATCCCTTCGACCTCACCCCTGGCTATCCGTACACCAGTGTACTGATCGACAATACGCCCACCGCCTTCGAGCAGGCACTGATTCGCGCCCGCGACTTCCTGCGGCGGCATTCCACACAACGCATTCTCACCATCAATAACTGGAACGAATGGACCGAGGGCAGCTATCTGGAGCCGGATACCATCCATGGTATGGCCTATCTAGAGGCCCTTGAGCGCGTCTTCGGCGTGTAGCCGGCACTGGGGCCCACCTACGATGCATTGCGAGAGGAGAAGACATGAAGATCACCCGTGTCTGGGCCACGCCGGTGCGGCCACCTGCCCACTATACCGAGCATGCCTCGTGGCTCTCCGAGTCGCTGATCGCCAACCCGATGTCGATCTATCCGCGCTACAAGGATCGCCGCTCCTCCTGGAACGCGCGCTGGGGGCACGAGATACTGGTGCGGGTCGAGACCGATGAGGGGTTGGTCGGGATCGGCGGCACCGCTCCCGCCCCCGCCAGGATGATGGTCGAGGACCATCTCGCCCACTTGCTGGTCGGCGAGAATCCCACTAACACTGAGCGCCTATGGGATCAGATGTACCGCGCCTCGCTCCCCTATGGTCGGAAGGGTCTGCCGATCATGGCGATCAGCGCGGTGGACATCGCTCTGTGGGATCTGCTCGGCAAGGCGCGTGGCGTGCCGGTCTACGAACTGCTCGGCGGCAAGCTGCAGGACCGGCTGCCGGTCTACGCCACGGGCAATGAGGTCGCCTGGTATCAGCAGTTCGGCTTCACCCGCTTCAAGTTGGCCATGCCCTACGGTCCCATCGACGGCAGGGCGGGCATCGCGGGCAATATCGCGCTGGTGGAGCGGGTGCGCGAGACGGTCGGCCTCGACGCGGAGATCATGCTCGACTGCTATATGGCCTGGGATCTGGAGTTCAGCCTGCGCATGGCGGAGGAACTGCGCCCCTACCAACCCCGCTGGATCGAGGAGTGCCTACCACCCGACGACTATGAGGGTTACGCGGAGCTTACGCGCCGCGTGGAAGGAATGGCCGTCGCGACGGGTGAGCACGAGTATACACGCTGGGGATTCCAGGAGTTGCTCTCCCGCCATTGCTGCCACATCGTGCAGCCTGACCTCTCCTGGTGCGGCGGAATCAGCGAAGCGCGCAAGATCGCGGCGATGGCGAGCGCGCGCAATGTCTCGATGATCCCGCACGCGGGCGGCCTCCAGCCGTGGGGTATCCACTGGTTGGCGGCTCAATCGACGGTACCCTGGGCCGAGTACGTGGTCGTCGCCAACAGGGTCGACGGGGAGTTACGCTCGTTGTATCCTTTCCTGCGCGGCGTACCGCTACCCGTGGATGGCTACCTCACGCCCACCGATCAGCCCGGTCTGGGGATTGAAGTCGATACGGAGTGGCTTGCGGAATGAGAACGCGGCGTATCGTGTTCACCGGCCGGGGTCAGGCCGCCCTGGAGGACGCCGACATTCCCGATGCGCCACTCACACCCCACGAGGTGCTGCTGCGCACGGCCCACAGCGTGATCAGCCCAGGCACCGAACTTGCCAACTATACCGGGGATCATACGCTGTTTCCCAACCCCGACCGCTACCCCATCTATCCCGGCTATGCCGCGGTCGGCGAGGTGATCGCCGCGGGTCGGGAGGCGGCCGTTCGGATCGGCGATCGAGTGCTGGCCCATGTGCCGCATTGCGCGTTCGCGCGCTTCGATAGTCGCGCCCATGTCTGCGTGCGCGTACCTGACGGCGTGGCCCCGGTTCAGGCGACGCTGGCCCGCATCGCGCAGGTGAGCGCGGCCAGTATCGGGCTGATGGCTGCTCGTCCGGGTGATAGAGCGGCCGTCATCGGACTGGGGCTTGTGGGCAACCTGGCGGCCCAACTGCTGCGCCGCGCTGGCCTGACCGTGCTCGGCGTGGAACCTCTGGCCGCGCGCCGGGGACTCGCGGAGCGCTGTGGGATCACCCAGACTCTCGATCCAGCCCTCTTGAAGGAGGGCGCCGCGGAACGGGATGCTACCACGAGTAGCTGCCGCGTGGCGCTGGAATGTTCAGGGCAGGATCGCGGCCTGCTCACCGCGCTTTCGCTCGTCGCTCCGCGCGGCGAGGTCTTCCTGGTGGGCGCGGCCTGGAAACGTAGCACGGACGTGATTGCCGCCGATATAACGCGGCCAATCTTCACCAAATATCTGGCAGTGCGCAGCGGTTGGGAGTGGCAGATTCCGCTCTATGGCGAGTGGTCTCTTGGCTCGATAGCCGGCTGCACGGACTGGATACTCGCCTGTCTGCGCGATGGAACGCTGCACGTCGCGGATCTGATCACTGACCGCGTGTCGCCCGCCGAGGTGCCGGCAGCATACGCGGACCTGTTGGAGCACCCAGCCAAACACCTGGGCGTGGTCATCGATTGGGAGCGCACCTGATCGCTACCGGAGGAACGGTTACAGTGCGTGAGGAGCGAGAAATGGGTGAGACAGGCATGATGACCGCGCGACAATCCGCGCGGGGCCGGGTCGGCGTATTCAGCATCGGGCTGGCCGCTTACTGGCCGCAGTTTCCCGCCCTCAAGGAGCGCCTGGAAGGCTACGGCCGGCAGGTCGAGGAACGCATCGGTGCCTGGGCCGATGTCGTCTCGGCGGGCCTGGTCGATGATGCCGATGGCGCGCGTGCCGCGGGCGACCTGTTCGCCCATGAGGGTGTCGATCTGATCTTGCTGCACACTGCTACCTACGCTACGTCCTCGCAGGTGCTGCCCGCCGTGCAGCGGGCCATGGTACCGGTGGTGGTACTCAATCTGCAGCCGGTGGCGGCGCTGGACTACGCCAACACCGACACCGGCGAGTGGCTCGCCAACTGTTCAGCTTGCTGCGCGCCCGAACTGGCCGGCGCGTTCAGCCGCGCGCGGATTTCCTACCAGGTGGTATCCGGGCTGCTGACCGACAGCGACGACTCGCGCCCCTGGGGGGAGATCCGGGAATGGTGTCGCGCCGCCGGAGCCGTGCGCGCGCTGCGCCAGGCCCGCATCGGCTTCCTGGGCCACACCTACCCCGGCATGCTCGATATGTATTCCGATTTCACCCAGCACCATGCGCAACTCGGCTTGCATGTGGAGATACTGGAGATGGACGACCTCCGGGAGTGTGTCGAAGAGGTGACCGATGCCGAGCTGGAGACGACGCTGGCCGAAACGCGCGCGATGTTCGAACTGGACGCGACGGTGCTGCCGGATGGCCTCGCCAGGGCGGCGCGGGTAGCCGCCGGCATGGATCGGCTGGTAGCGACGCGCCGGCTGGATGGCCTGGCCTACTACTATCGCGGCCGGGGCGCCCAGGAGGAACTGAGCGCGACGATGATCCTGGGCGGCACGCGGCTCACCGCGCGAGGCATACCCTGTGCCGGAGAAGGTGACCTGAAGAACACGGTGGCGATGCTGGTGCTGGATCGGCTGGAGGCCGGTGGCTCTTTCACCGAGTTCTACGCCATGGACCTCGCGGAGGGGTTCGTGCTCATGGGGCACGACGGCCCTGGCCATGCGGCGATCAGCGATCACCGGCCCATCCTCCGCGGCCTGGGCCTCTACCACGGGAAAGCAGGGCACGGCATTTCAGTCGAGTTCAGGGTCAAAACGGGACCAGTGACGATCCTGGGGATCACCCAGACGGCGGATGGCCGGCTCAAGCTGCTGGCGGCGGAAGGCGAGTCGCTGGCGGGCCCCATCTTGCGTATCGGCAACACCAACAGCCGCCTGCGTTTCGGGCTGCCGCCCGACGAGTTCATCGACCGTTGGTGCCGCGAGGGTCCGACCCATCATGTGGCACTCGGAGTCGGCAACCACGCGGCGACTATCGAAAAGGTTGGTAGCCTCCTCGGGCTGCGGACAGTGAGGATCTAACCCGCGGCTGAAAATGGTCTCCGGCGCCCGACCGATGGTGGACCGCCTCGCGCGGGTGCCGGTGAGGGTGCCGACTATTTTCGGACCATGCGTGGATCGGGATAACACCGGTTGGCGTGTAAGAACCCCCGTGCTACACTGGGCACGAATCCGGGCCCGACTCTGATCGGGACGAGCATCGTCCGGCCACGGCCGGAGTCTTGTAGCAGACGAAGGCAGCATGAAACGAACCGTCGCCGTGAGCCGGGCCACCAAACGGGCCAAGAAGCCGCCGTCCCGTGCCCCCCTGGTGGTCGTCCTCTCCGCCACCTTTACGATTGGGACCACCTTCTTGATCCTGGTCTCCCTCGTGGTCGCGGGCGGCATCGGCATCTATCGCTATTACCAGTCCGTCGTCCCCACCGGCTTGCAAGCCCTGGCCGCCTTCGAGCAGCAGCCGTATCAGGTAAGTTATGTCGAGGACCGGGCTGGTTTCACCTTGCAGGATCTGGTGAATCCCGATTTGGGGGTGCGGTCGCTGATTCCCCTGAAGGCGATCCCCCTCAATTTGGTGAATGCCACCATCGACACCGAGAACCGAACCTTCTGGACCGATCCCGGCATCGATGTCGCCCGCATCATCAAGGCGGGGCAGCACGACCTGGGCTCGGCCTCCACCGGCTTGCAGGGCGCTTCCACGATCACCCAGCAGTTGGTCAAGATGGCGGTCTTTGGCTCGGCTATCGATACCCGGCGGAAGCTGGACGTAGGCGGAGTCCAGGAGAAGATCAAGGAACTGATGATCGCGATCGGGGCCACCCAGCAGATCAAGAATTGCAGTCTGCACTGCCGCAAGGAGAACATCCTTGAGATGTATCTGAACGCGGCCCCATACGGCGGCACCATCTATGGGGTCGAGGCGGCGGCGCGGTATTACTTCAACGAGCCGGCCTCCAAACTCGATCTGGCCCAGTGCGCCCTTTTGGCCGGGATCCCTCAGGCCCCCAGCGAATACGATCCCGATAGTCACCCGGACGCCGCTCAAACGCGCCAGCATCAAGTGCTGGATTTCATGCTGGCCCAGCATCACATAACCCAGGCGCAACACGACGCGGCGGAAGCCGAGCCCTTGCGTTACACCTTCACCAGTCTGATTCAGCACAACGCCAGCAATAGCATTGAGTCCTATTTCGTGAACTGGCTGGTGAACGATTACTTATCCGATCCCAAGAACCTGGCTCAGTTCGGGATCCCCGATCTGCAGCAGCCGAATGATATTTACCGTGGGTTCATCTTCAAAACCACCCTCGACCCTATAGCCCAGCAGACCGCGCAGAATATCGTGAACGGGCAGGTGTCGACTCTGGGATGGGCCAACGTCACCGATGGGGCCCTGGTCTCCATCGATCCGAAGAGTAACGAGATCCGCGCCTTCGTGGGTGGGATTGGCTACAACGCCAATATCCAGTGCCCGGAATGCGACATGGCCTGGGATTATCGCCAGCCCGGCTCTTCCTTTAAGCCGTTTATGTACTTGACCTCCTTCATGAACGGACACTTCCCCGCCCAGTCGATCAACGATTCCTACGTCAAGTTCCCGGACGCCAGCGAGCCCAGCGGCTTTTATACGCCGAAGAACTATGATTTGCAATACCACGGGATGGTGACGATCCGGGCGGCCCTCGCCAATTCGTATAACATCCCGGCCGTGAAGACGCTCTATTCCCTCGGTCCGGATGGTCCAGCCAAGGTGCTGAAGGTGATCGATGCCATGGGCTATCGCATCGAACAGCAAGATCCGCATAAGCTGGGGTTGTCGATGGCCCTGGGTGGCTATCGAGGCCGGCTGCTGGATGAAGTGAATGGCTACGCCACCTTCGCCAATGGCGGGATCTACCGTCCCTACATGCCCATCCTGGCCATTTACCGGCAAAATACCGATGGATCTCGGACTCTGCTCTGGCAATACAAGACGCCGAAGGGCGTACAGGTGGTGCCCCCGCAGGATGCCTATCTGATTACCAACATCCTCGCCGACACGGCGGCCAAGGTTCCGGCCTTTGGTGACGCCGCGTTCAGCTTGCTCGGCCTCGCGGATCGCCCAGTGGCGAGCAAAACCGGGACCACCAACGATTTCAAGGACAACCTGACCCTGGGCTATACTCCCAATCTGGCTACCGGGGTGTGGGTGGGCAACCCCAACGATACCCCGATGTACGGTACGACCGGCATCACCGGCGCCGCCCCGATCTGGCATGCTTATATGGCTACCATGCTGCAAAACATGCCGGTCGAGCAATTCATCCAGCCGCCGGGCATCGTCACCGCGACTGTTTCGATCTATGCGCCGCCCGGTGGCCTCCCCGGCCTGGCGAGCTCGGGTTATGGGAAGACCGACATTTTCGCGGCCGGGAGCGTTCCCCGCGCCTTCGACGTGCCCTCCCAGGACGATTATTCGGGCCGGGGGGCATCTGGTTCGTCCAGCACGACCACGCCGTCTGGCACGGCCACCCCGGGCACCGGTACGACGAAGAATACCAGCGGCTGTCCCGGCGCCTATACCTATACGACCAGCGTGGTGAACGGGAAGACGGTCTATCACTACACATGCTCCGGCTAGATCGGGCGTATTGCTGACTACCCCTTCAGCGGGTACTCTGAGGGGAGCGCGCCGCGCGGGCGCCATAAGCCGGATCGAGCGGGCCGTGATCGAGTGTGAGCAACTGGGCAAACAGTTCGGGCCCAAGTGGGCGATCCGGGAACTGAATCTGTGCATTCCTCCCGGAGCAATCTTTGGTTTCCTCGGTCCCAATGGAGCCGGGAAGACGACCACGCTCCAGATGATGGTGGGGCTCCTCCGGCCCACCACCGGCGTGGTCCAGATCGATGGACACGACATCGAAGTGGATCCGGTCGGCGCGAAACGTTGCCTGGGCTACGTGCCGGACGAGCCCTATCTCTATGAGAAACTGAGCGGGCGCGAATATCTCGAGTTCATCTGCGGCTTGTTCGACCTGCGGGGCGAGGAACGGAACCGTCGCGTCAAGCACTACCTCGAACTCTTCCACGTCAGCGGCGATCAGCACCAACTGATCGGCAGCTATTCCCATGGTATGCGGCAGAAAATCGCCCTGATCGCCGCCCTGGTCCACGAACCCCCGAACCTTTTCCTTGACGAGCCCACCGTGGGCCTGGACCCTGGCACGGCGCGGCTCCTCAAGGATATCCTGGCTGAACGGGCGCGCGACGGCGCTACTGTCTTGTTCTCCACCCATATTCTCGCGATCGCGGAAACGATCTGTGACGCGGTGGCGATCATTCACCAGGGACGGATGATCGCCACCGGCACGATTCAGGAGTTGCGTGAGCGCTCTCAAGAGGGAAACCACAGTCTGGAAGACATCTTCATCGAGTTAACCACGCCCATACTGGAGGGAGCGGCCCCAAAAAATAGCTGAGATCGGGCTCGCCATGTGCCTGAAGCGTTCTAGGCTGGTAACACTCCGCGGACGGCTGCCGGCCACTAGCACGCATGATTGTCTCTCTTGCTGGAAGTAATGAGGTCTCGCATGTACATCCGTTCGCGCCATGCCGTCCGAGCCTGTATTGTCGCCGGTCTCGTGTTCGCCGCCCTGCCGCTCACCCCTGGCGCTCCTGGAGGAATCTGGGGCTCCCACGCCGGCGCGTCCCCGATCGCCATCACCGGCTTGACCCCGTCGTTGATCAGCCAGGCCCAGCGCGGCCCGATCAATGTGATCATGCTGCTGCGCAAGGGCAGCGGCGCCGCCGTCCTGCACGATCTCGAGGCCACGGGGGCCTCGCGGATTCTCTCGCTGGACATCGTGCATGGGCTGGCGGCCCGAGTCAGCGCCCAAACCCTGGAGGCGCTCCGCGGGAACCCGGAGTTGGCCGCCATCACCCTGGACCATAGCTACAAGATCTACCCGGCTCCCAACGCGGCTGAAATGAACCAACATCTGGCGAAGACCGGCACCCACGCCGTGAGCACGGTTCCCGCCGGCCAGACCGTGGTCAGCGAGCCCAATACCCTGAGCCTGATCAAGGCTGACCTGGCGCACAAGCAATTCATCGGCAAGGGGACGCGGGTGGCGATTCTCGATTCGGGGATCGACCTGGGCCAGCCGGATCTCAAGGGAGTGGTGGCCACCGGCTCCGACGGGAAGCCGCTCTATGCCGACTTCACCGGCACCGACCTCACCGACACGGTGGGTCATGGTACGGCATGCGCCGGCACCATCGCCGGCCAGGCTCGGACGATTTACGAGACGAATGACACCTATCGGGCCGAGGTGTACCCGGCCGCCAAGCCAGGGCAGCGTTTCGACGATAAGACGTATTTCACCTTCGGGGGAGTAGCCCCTGGAGTGAAGCTGATGGTCGGGAAGATTCTCGACGCCCGCGCTCCCTTTTTGTTCACCACCGATAGTAATATCGTGCGGGCGATTGGCTGGGCGGTGGAGAATCATGCCGACGTGATCAGTGAGTCGTGGGGCACGAACTTTCCCTTTGTCACCGATGGGGTGGATATCGTCTCCCTGGCCGACGAGGCAGCCGTGCAAGCAGGGGTAACAGTCGTGGCGGCCGATGGGAACTCGGGGCCTGGCCAGGGCACGCTGGGATCGCCCGCCACCGCGCCCGACGTGATCGCCGCCGGCGCCTCCACCAATCTCGACAACTTCGCCGAAACCGGGATCTTCGCCAACTACGGGAAGATCACTCCGGATAACATCGCCTATTTCACCTCCCATGGTCCGACATCCGATGGGCGAAACCGGCCCGATGTGTACGCGCCGGGAGATGGGGGGTGGGCGACCTTCCCGCGGAACTTCGCGCAGGATAGCCCCACGTACCCACCCTATACGATCGGCTATTTTGGCGGGACCAGCATGGCGACTCCGGTGATCGCGGGAGTGGCGGCCATGGTGATCGGCGCCTATGAATCGATCCACCAGGGGCGGCATCCCACGCCCGCCTATGTCAAGCAGGTGATGCTGAGCAGCGCCGACAACATGGGCTACCCAGCGGCGGACCAGGCGGCGGGGCGCGTGGATGCCCTGGCCGCGATCCAGACCGTCCTCCACCAGGGACCTTCAATCCTCCTCTCCGGGTCGCCGTCACTCTACGGCGAGCCTGGCACCCGGCCCAGTCACCCGATTACGGTCACCAACAGCGGATCTACGCCCGAACGGGTGACCTTCCAAAATCCGGTCCTCCATCAGACCAAGGCGATCAGCTTCAAAGGCACGCTGGTAGCTGATGCCATCTATCCCTTCCATTTCACCGTCCCGGCGGGACTGAACAAGCTCACCGCTTCGATCAATTTCCAATCGCAAACCACAATTCCCAAGCCGAGTCCGCAGAAGGCAAGCAACCTGTCGGTTCGGCTGATCATCTATGATCCACAAAACAACATGGTGAACTACGCGGAGTCCTCCCAGGCCGGCTCCGGCTTCACCAGCACCACGGTCGCTCACCCGGTTCCCGGGCGCTGGACGGTCGTGGTGAGCGAGATTCCCGCGGTGGATAGTCACCAGGTGCGCCACTATATCAACGCCGGCTTTACCGGCCATGTCGTGCTCGGGCGCTTTTTCAACGAGCCATCCCTGGTCTCCCCCAGTCAGGTCACGCTCCGCCCAGGACAGACCACGCATGTGACCTTCACCACGCCGCAGCTGACCTCGCCGGGGGTAAGCGTGGTCACCGTGCAGGCCCGCGAACACAGCCTGGCACCGGTAGCCGCCGGCGCCGCGGTGGTAGGCGACCGAATCGCGACCATCCCCGTGGTGGTGACCACCGCCATCCCGATCCGGAACGGGTTCGGTCTTTTCGCGGGGGCCTATACCGGAGGAGTGGGGGATCAGGGATTCGCTACGGAAACCAAATACTTTACCTTCATAGCCCCAGCCCACATGCATACTCTGCAAGTCTCTATTGCCTGGCAGCATGCCGGGAATCTGTTCTGGGTCTCGCTGATTGACCCCAACGGGAAGATCACCAATCTGGAGGATAACGCGCTGATCAATCCTCAGGATCCGAGCGGGCCTCCCGATCTCAGCCAGCGCAGCATCGATGGGTATCTGATCAATCCCGCTGCTGGGGTCTGGCGGGTGACCGTGCTCAACTCCACCCCGGCCGGCCTATATCCCACCGAGCAATTGCGGGGCATCGTGGCCTTTGACCAGCCATTCGCCCAACTCTCCACCTCCGCGATCAGCGCCCAGGCAGGCGGATCGGCGACGCCGTTCACGGTCAAGGTGGCGAACACCGGTCTGGGAGTGGAAGGCTACCTTTCCTACGCGACCAGCGACCAATATCAGTACCTCCCGTTGGGCGGCGCGGGCGGCATGCTGCAAGACGGACCATTGGGCGCGACCAGCACCCAGGTGATGTCGTATACCACGGCTTTCGTGCCGCCCGGCACGCAGAAGATTGTCACCCAAGCGGAGACCCTGAACGGGAATGCGCAGCTTGACGTGCAGATGAGCGACCCGATTGCCGAAACCTATCAAAGCTTCGGGATCCCAACTCAGGTAGCGATCAGCGGCAAGGCAGGTCAGGGCACGGTTACAGCCGTACAGGGCAATGCCCTCCCGAGTGGTAACTGGTTCGTGCAACTGAGCGTGCCTGGACATGCCACCACAAAGCCCATCTATGTAGCCGCCGCTACCCAGGGCTACGCACTGGCCCCCCAACCGTGGGTAACCATGGATGCTCAATACGGAAAGAACGTGACGATCAACGCAAGCGGCTTTTTCCAGGGAAACCTGGTCGCCGCCCTTCCCCAAAAAGGCACCCTCATTCATGGGACGGTCAAGGTGCCGGAAGGGGTAGCCCCTGGTATCTACCACGCGCACATCTACGTGCTGACCTCCCTCTTCGACCAACTCGCCGACCTCCCACTGACCATCACGGTCAAGGCCGCGGCGCCTCAACCGGTTCCTACCGTGGATCCACGCCTGGCAACGATCGCCTCCACTCAGTATTTCCCCGAGGGAGCGACCGGACAGGGGCTGACCGATAACGTGGATCTGGTCAATCCCGGCCCGGTCGACGCCCATGCCCAGGTGCGTCTGCTCACCGACGCGGGCTGGACCACGGTTACCCGCTATGACCTCCCGCCGCGGAGCCGGAGGACGGTGAACCTTCAACCGCTGGTGGGGGATAATCAATCGATCGCCACCCTGATCCAGGGCGACCAGCCCCTGGTCAGCGGCCGCGCGATCACGCGCCAGAACGCTTCCGGATCCTACTCGGTGGGCGCCACCGATACGGCGCGCCGCTGGTACTTCGCCGATGGCTATACGGTAGGCAGCTTCGAGGAGTACCTGACCTTCGTCAATCCGGGGAACACCACCGCTCATGTGCATATCCATCTGGTCAACGACCAGGGCGGCACCAAGGACGCCGACACCACGGTCGCGCCTTCTTCTCGCACGACCATTCGGGTAGCGGACATCGTATCCGAGCAGGCGGTAAGCGCGGTGACCACCAGCGACGTGCCCGTGGTGGCCGAGCGTACCCAGATCTTCGCGACGGGCCGCCAGGGATTGGCCACGGCGGTGGGGGCGACCGATCCGCTCACGAGCGGGTACATCGACCCCGGCCATCTGCCTTCCCATGCTCAGGCGCACCTGATCCTATTCAACCCAGGACGGGCCACCGCCCATGTGCACCTCGCGATCATCAATACGCGCGGCGCCGTCGCGAGAAGCCGCGTGGTGGTGCTGCCGGCCGGCCATCGAGCTACGATCAATCTCTCGGCCTCCTATGGGACCGCCGATCTCGGGTTGGTGTTTCTGAGCGACCAGGGGATCGTGGCGGAAAAGGCGGCCTATTTCGGC
>Ga0134126_10005438_pt1 | contig 15924 bp, 12 predicted proteins | sample KB31752_FD_96881 | JGI IMG/M metagenome (GOLD analysis project Ga0134126, IMG submission 96881) | Terrestrial soil microbial communities with excess Nitrogen fertilizer from Kellogg Biological Station, Michigan, USA - KB3-175-2 | ecosystem: Environmental > Terrestrial > Soil > Unclassified ...
ATCCTGGGCCTGGGCGACCTCGGCGCACTCGCCTCCAAGCCGGTGATGGAAGGCAAGGCCGTGCTGTTCAAGCGCTTCGCCGATGTCGACGCCATCGACGTCGAGGTGGCCAGCCGCGATCCCGACGAGATCATCACCGTGGTGAAGAACATCGGCCTCACCTACGGCGGCATCAATCTGGAGGACATCAAGAGCCCCGAGTGCTTCCGGATCGAGACCGAGCTGCAGGAGCTCTTGGACATCCCGGTGTTCCACGACGACCAGCACGGCACCGCGATCATCTCGGCGGCCGGCCTGATCAACGCCTGCGAGGTCACCGGGCGCAAACTGGAAGACATCAAGCTCGTTCTGAACGGCGCCGGCGCGGCGGGCATCGCCACGCTCGACCTGGTCAAGGCGATGGGCGTCCGGCCGGAGAACTGCATCGCGGTCGACACCAAGGGCGTCATCTACCGTGGCCGCACCGAGAGCATGAACCAGTGGAAGAGCGCCCACGCGGTCGAGACCACGGCGCGCACGCTGGCCGAGGCGCTGGAAGGCGCCGACGCCTTCTTCGGCCTCTCGGTGAAAGGCGCGCTGACCCAGGACGACGTCAAGCGGATGGCCCGGCGGCCGATGATCTTCGCGATGGCCAACCCCGATCCTGAGATCACCCCGGAAGACGCCAAGGCGGTGCGACCCGACGCCATCGTCGCCACCGGCCGGTCGGACTATCCGAACCAGGTCAACAACGTGCTGGGCTTCCCCTACATCTTCCGCGGCGCGCTCGACGTCAGGGCCCGGCGCGTGAACATGGAGATGAAGATCGCCTGCGCCAACGCGCTGGCGCAGCTCGCCCGCGAGGACGTGCCGGACGAGGTGGCGGCGGCCTACCACGGCGGCCACCTGAAGTTCGGTCCGGACTACATCATCCCCTCGCCGTTCGACCCGCGGCTGATCTGGTACATCCCGCCGTTCGTGGCGCAGGCGGCGATGGACACCGGCGTGGCGCGCCGGCCGATTCCCGACATGGACGCCTACCGCGAGGCGCTGGCGCGGCGGCTCGATCCGACCGCCGGCTTCCTGCAGAAGATCTCGGGCGCGGTGATGTCGGGCCGGCAGAAGAAGATCGTCTTCGCCGAGGGCGAGGAGCCGGCGGTGATCCGCGCGGCGCACGCCTTCCAGAGCCAGGGGCTCGGCAAGGCGGTGCTGATCGGCCGCGAGGAGCTGGTCGCCGAGAACATGCGCGCCGCCGGCCTCGACCCCGCCGAGGCGAGGCTCGAGGTGCTGAACGCTCGCCTCTCGCGCCACAATCCCGAGTTCGTCGACTTCCTCTATGGCCGCCTGCAGCGCTCCGGCTACCTGCGCCGCGACGTGCTGCGGCTGATCAACCAGGACCGCAACTCGTTCGCCGCGTCCTATGTCGCCTGCGGCTACGCCGACGGCATGGTGACCGGCGTCACCCGCGCGTTCGACCAGGCGCTGGAGGAGGTGCTGCGGGTGATCGACCCGGCGCCCGGCGGGCGGGTGATCGGCATGTCGATCGTGCTCTCGAAGGGCCGCACCATCTTCATCGCCGACACCAACGTCACCGAGATGCCGAACAGCGAGGACATCGTGGACATCGCCATCGAGGCGGCGGCCGCGGTGAAGCGGCTCGGCTTCACGCCGCGGCTGGCGTTCATGTCGTACTCGGCGTTCGGCAACCCTAACGGCGAGCGCGCCGAGAAAATGCGCGCGGCGGTGGCCATGCTGGACGCACGGGGCGACGTCGGCTTCGAGTACGACGGCGAGATGCCGCCGGAGCTGGCGCTCGATCCGGAGCGGCGCGCCGACTATCCGTTCATGCGGCTGACCGGCCCGGCCAATGTGCTGGTCATGCCAGCGATCCACTCGGCCTCGATCTCCACCAAGCTGGTGGCCTCGCTCGGCGAGGCGACCGTGGTCGGCCCGATCCTCTTGGGCCTGACCAAGTCGGTGCAGATCTGCCCGCTCTCGGCCTCGGTCTCGAAGATCTTCAACATGGCCATGATGGCCGCCTACGAGCACCCGCTGGTCGAAGCGGAGGGGTAGCGCAGCTCTAATCGCTCAGCTCGCCCGCGGCGCTTTGCAGATAGTTGGCTTCGCCAAGTTGGCTGGCCAGCGCGAGCTGGGTCTCCAGGAAGTCGATGTGCTCTTCGGTGTCGCGGAGGATCTCGACCAGGATCTGGCGGCTGACGAAATCCCGGGCGGCCTCGCACTGGGCGACGCCCTCGACGAGGGTGACGCGGCCCTTCTGCTCGAGGCCCAGGTCGGCAGTGAGCGTCTCCAGCACCGTCTCGCCGATGGAGAGCTTGTGCAGATCCTGCAGGTTGGGCAGGCCTTCGAGGAAGAGGATGCGGCAGATCAGCTTGTCGGCGTGCCGCATCTCGCCGACCGACTCGTCGTAGATCAGCTTGCCGAGCCGTTTGTAGCCCCAGTTTTCCAGCATGCGGGCGTGCAGGTAGTACTGGTTGACCGAGGTCAGCTCGTTGGTGAGCACCTCGTTGAGGCGCGCAATGATCGCCCGGTCGCCTTGCATGCACCGTCCCTCGCGTGGAGGGCGATCCTATTCGGCGGCCAGCCGGACCGGCAACACCGTTTCGTCGATCATCCGGCGCATGTCGCAGACGCACTTGGCGCAGCGGGGTTTGGCCTGACAGCCGCGGAAGATCTGCGCGGGCGTCGAGGCGCCGGCCTCGATCAATGCGCGGGCGCGCCGCTCGCGAATGCCGTTGCAGTTGCAGACGTACATGCTGGCCCTGAGGTCCCGACTGAAGCGAAGGCTTCATAGCTCCAGATGATGTTCTTGCAACTCATTCGCAAGTGGGTCGGGCGGGTGTTTTTGACGCACTCCTCCACCGCACCGCAGAGTGCGGGGGAGGTGGCAGACGGCGCAGCCGGCTGACGGAGGGGGCGCAAGGCGGCGTCAACTCGACTGGCCGAGAACATCACAGCTACGCGCATCGACGGCTGACGCGGCCTTGAGCCCCCTCCGTCTCGTCGCGCTTGCAGCGCGCCGAGCCACCTCCCCCGTCGTCTGCGCGACGGTGGAGGAGCGACCTAAGTCAGCGCCCGCAGCGCGGCGTTGGCGATGGTCAGCTTGGCGAAGCTCCAGTCGGCGCCGTCTTTCTCGATCGCGGCGATGGTCGACCTGGCGGCGCGGACCTGGTCGGCCTTCAGCGCGCTCCATGAGGTCACCGCGGCCTTGGCCGCGGTCGCGGTGTCGCCGGCCAGAGGCTCGTTGTCCTGGGGCTTGCCGGCGTGGCGCATCACCGCCTGGGTGAGCGCCGCCTGCTCCTCCAGCATGTCCTCGATCAGCCGGCGCACGGCGAGGCGCTCGTAGGCGTCGCCAGTGTTGCGCGAGCCGGCCGCCGCGCGCAGGCGGTCGAACGAGAACGCGCCGCCGATGTGGTGGTAGAGCGTTGCGGCCGGCCGCAGCGGCCAGTTCTGCTCGCGCGCGAGGTCGGCCATCACCGAGGCGGTCGACAGCGGCCGGTAGAGCGCGATCTGGTGGGCGATGTCCTTCGGCGCCCCGGCCTTGATCCAGCCGGCGGCGCGCCGCACCGCCGCCTTCTGCTCGAACGGCGAGAGCACCTGCGGGAACAGTCCCTTCAGCTCGTTCGCCGCCGGGCGGTAGGCCTCGATCAGCGCGTCGACCCTGGACGACTCGCCCCACGCGGGGTCGCCGCGTCCGGCGCGCCGCGCCAGCCAGAAGGTCTGGCCGCGCAGCACGTAGGCCAGCTCGCGGAAGAGCCCGAGCTGGCCGGTCGCCGGCGCCTTGCCGTCGAGCGCCGCGACGCGCGACCAGATCTCGTCGAAGCCCAGCACCTCGCGGGCCGCCTCGAAGCTGACCATCAGCTCGGCGACGCCGCAGCCGGCCGCCGCCTTCAGCCGGGTCGGGAAGGTCGGGCCGCAGAGGTTGACCATATCGTTGGCGATCACCGTGGTGATGATCTCGCGGCGCAGCCGGTGGCGGCGCATCGCATCCTCGTAGGGCGCCAGCTCCTTGGGGAAATACGCTTTCAGCGTCTTGAAGAAGTGCGGGTCGTCCGGCGCGGCCGACGCGACCACGTCCTCGCAGAGGTCGAGCTTGCCGTAGGCCAGCAGCACCGCCAGCTCCGGCCTGGTGAGGCCCCGGCCGGCCTTGGCGCGTTCCCCGATCTCGGGCGCGCCCGGCAGGCCTTCCAGCGCGCGATCCAGCCGGCCGCGCGCCTCGAGGTCGTCCATGAACGCGGCCTGCGCCTCCAGGTCCGCCGCCGCCTCGGCTTCCAGCAGCGAGAGCGCCAGTGTCTGGTCGTAGTTGTGGGCGAGTACGTGGGTGGCGATTTCGCCGGTCATCGAGGCCAGCAGGGCGTCGCGGTTCTTGTGCTTGAGCTTGCCCGACCGCTCGGCCATGCCGGTGAGGATCTTGATGTTGACCTCATGGTCGGAGGTGTCGACGCCGGCCGAGTTGTCGATCGCGTCGGTGTCGATGCGACCGCCGGCCAGCGCGAACTCGATGCGCCCGGCCTGCGTGAAGCCGAGGTTCGCGCCCTCGCCGACCACCCGGCAGCGCAGGTCGCGGCCGTTGATGCGCACCAGGTCGTTGGCCTTGTCGCCGACCTGCAGGTTGGTCTCGCCCTGCGCCTTCACGTAGGTGCCGATGCCGCCGAGGTAGAGCAGCTCGACGCGCGCGCGCAGGATCGCGCTGATCAGCTCGGCCGGGGTCAGCGCGTCGACCTTGAGGTCCAGCAGCGCCTTCACCTCGGCGCTCAGCGGCACGGATTTCAGCGTGCGCGGGAAGACGCCGCCGCCTTCCGAGATCAGCGTGCGGTCGTAGTCGGCCCACGACGAGGTGGGCAGGTCGAACATCCGCTTGCGCTCGGCCCAGCTCCTGGCCGGATCGGGGTCGGGATCCAGGAAGATGTGGCGGTGGTCGAAGGCGGCGACGAGGCGGGTCTGTTTGGAGAGCAGCATGCCGTTGCCGAACACGTCGCCCGACATGTCGCCGATGCCGACGCAGGTGAACGCCTCGCGCTGGATATCCTTGCCGAGCTCGCGGAAGTGGCGCTTGACGCCTTCCCAGGCGCCGCGGGCGGTGATGCCCATGGCCTTGTGGTCATAGCCGGCCGAGCCGCCCGAGGCGAACGCGTCGCCGAGCCAGAAGCCGTAGGATTCGGCGATGCCGTTGGCGATGTCGGAGAAGCTGGCGGTGCCCTTGTCGGCCGCCACCACCAGGTAGGGATCGTCGCCGTCGCCGACCACGACGTGCGGCGGATGCACAGCCTCGCCGGCGTCGTCGATGTTGTCGGTGAGGTCGAGGAGGCCGCAGAGCAGCGTCTTGTAGGCGCCGATCGCCTCGGCCTGGATCGCCTCGCGCGGGCCGCCCTTCGGCAGCCGTTTCGGATAGAAGCCACCCTTCGAGCCGACCGGCACGATGACCGCGTTCTTCACCTGCTGGGCCTTCACCAGGCCGAGGATCTCGGTGCGGAAGTCGTCGCGCCGGTCCGACCAGCGCAGGCCGCCGCGCGCCACCGGGCCCAGGCGCAGGTGCACGCCCTCGACCTGCGGCGAGGAGACGTAAATCTCGCGAAACGGCTTGGGGTGGGGCAGGTCGGCGAGCTCGCGGCTGGCGACCTTGAAGCTGATGTAGGGCTTGGGCCGGCCGTCGGCGCCCGGCTGGTAGTAGTTGGTGCGCTGGATCGCGCCGACCAGCGCCGCCAGGCGCCGCAGCACGCGGTCGTCGTCGAGACTCTCGACCGCCTGCAGCGCTTCCTCGATCTTGGCCTGCGTCTCGCTGGCCGCGGCCTTGCGGTCGCCTTCGAACGCCGGATCGAGCCGCTGGCCGAACAGCTGGTGCAGCAGTGCGGCGACCTGTGGATGGTCGCTCAGCGCCTGCTGCTGCACCTCGGTGCTCGGATCGAGGCCAGACTGCTGGCGATAGCGGGCCAGCGCGCGGATCAGCGCCGCCTGGCGCCAGCCGATCGCCAGCTCCAGCACCAGCCGGTTGAAGCCGTCGTTCTCGGCGTGGCCGTTCCAGATCGCCAGGAACGCCGCCTCGAACGCCGGGCGGATGGCCGCAAAGCTCAGCCGCTCGCCGCGCGGATCGTCGAGCAGGAATTCGTGGGTCCAGACCGGACGGCTGCCGCCGTCGCGCCCGACCGGGGTCAGCTCGTAGCCGTCTTCGGACAGCGCCTTCAGGCCCATGTTGTCGAGGATCGGCAGCACATCGGCGAGCGGGATCGGATCGCCGGCGCGGTAGAGCTTGAAGCGGAAGCTGCGAGGCGAGTCGTCCGGGTGGCGGAACGCGCGGATGGCGATCGGCGAGTCCTCTTCGCCAATCCGGCCGATCGCGGCGAGGTCTGCCAGCGCCTCGGCCGGCGCGTAGCGGTCGCGATAGCCCGGCGGGAACGCCTCGGACCATACCGCCAGGATCGCCGCGGCCTCGTCCGGCTGGGCTCTGCGCCGCACCACCGTCTCGAAGTCGTCGTTCCAGGTGCGGGCCAAGAGCGCGACGGTGCGTTCCAGCGTCGGCAGGTCCGGATCGAGGTGCTTCAGCGGCGTGACGCCGACGATGTAGTGCACCCGCGCCAGCGGCGCGTCGGAATAGCTGGGGTAATAGGCCGCGACGTGGCCGCCGAACTCTTCGGCCAGCTTGCGGCCCACCGCCTCGCGCAGCTGCGAGTCGTAGCGCTCGCGCGGGACGTAGAACAGCACCGACAGGAAGCGGTCGAACGGGTCGCGGCGCACGAACAACTTCACCCGCGGCCGGTCGGAGAGGTGCAGGACGCCCAGCGCGATGCGCAGCAGCTCGTCCTCGGGCGCCTGGAAAAGCTCATCGCGCGGGTAGGTCTCCAGGATGTTGGCGAGCCGCATCTCGTTGTGGCCGCCGACCGCCTGGTTGGCCCGGTCCATCACCCGGTCGATCTTGCGCCGGATCAACGGCACGTTGCGCACCGGCTCGTCGTAGGCCTGGGCGGTGAAAAGGCCGACGAAGCGCACCTCGCCGCACGGCTTGCCGTCCTTGCCGAAGCGGCGGACCCCGACGTAGTCCATGTAGGCGCGCCGATGGACGACCGTCTTCAGGTTGGACTTGGCGACCACCAGCGGCTCGGCCGCCGTCAGCTCGGCGCGCATCGCCTCGGACAGCACCGCCGGCTCCGAGCCGCGGCGCAGCACCGCGCGGGTAGGGTCGCGCAGCACGCCCAGCCCGGAGGCGGGGTCCACGGCGGGCTCTTCGGCGGCGTAGCTGCCGTCCTTCTCGCGCGGATACTCGTAGGCGCGGGCGCCCAGGAAGACGAAGTGGTCGGCGGCCAGCCAGTCGAGGAAGGCGACGTCCTCGGCGATATCGCCCGGCTCGCCCTGCGGCGCATCGGCCTTCAGCTCGGCGATCGAGCGGGCCATCAGCTTGACCATGGCCTCGAAGTCGTCGACCGCCAGGCGCACGTCGGCCAGGGTGGCTCTGAGGCCCGTCTCGACATGGGGCGTGCGGTCGAGGCCCATCGGCTCGACCCAGACCTGGATCGCCGAGCGCCGCGCGCCGCGCGCCTCGATCACCGGGTGGAACATGGCCAGCACGTTGGCGCCGGCGTCGACCAGTTCGCCCATCACCGTGTCGACCAGGAACGGCGCGTCGGGCTGCACGATCTCCACCAGTTCGGCGGTGACGTCGGCGCCGTCGGCGGAGCGCGCCGGCGTGATGCGGATGGCGGGCGTGTCGCCCTTCGCGTTTTGCGCGAACGTCCAGAGATCGGCCGCGCGGCGCGCCAGCTCGGCGAGCGAGACGCCGGGCAGCTCCTCCGGGCGATAGTCGGCGGCGATGGCCTCGACGAACGCCGCGGCGCCGGCTGGGGGCGCCTTGGGCTGGTTTGGCAGGGCTGCGAGAAACGCCGAGAGCAGCAGGCTACGAGCCTCGGCGGCGGGGCGGGCGTCGGAGATCATCCGCCGACCTTATGACGCATTCATCAAATTCGCATGTCAGTTGCGAACACGCGCCACCGTCGTCCGGCGCGGAAAGCAAAAGCGCCGCCGGTGGGGCACCGGCGGCGCGAGGCTGGCTCTTGGGGAGGGCCCGCCGTTTGAATGCGCCGGGGCGAAACCCCGACACACAGGCGTTCGGGAAGGGGGGGACCCGAACCATCCCTAGATAACTCAGAAATCTCAACCTTAAAGAGCAGAGACTTCACTGTTCCGTGAGGCGACCGGCGCGGGTTGCGCCGCGATCGCGCCGACGCTGTGCGGGTCGCCGTCGGCCGAGAGCAGCACCGCGATCCAGCGCGTGCCGTCGAACTGCGCGAGGATCACCATGACGAGGATGGTCAGCGGCGTGGACAGGAACATTCCGGTCGGTCCCCACACCGTGCCCCAGAAGCCCAGCGACAGCAGGATCATCACCGGGTCGATGTTGAGCTGGCGGCCCTGCATGCGCGGCATCAGGATGTTGCCGACGGTGAAGGCGAGCGCCAGCAGCGCGACGCCGAGGAACACGCCCGGCCACAGGGTGGGGAACTGCAGCAGCGCGAAGAGCGCCGGCGCGAAGATGCCGACCGCCGCGCCGACGATCGGGATGTAGTTGAGCACGAAGATCAGGAACGCCCAGAAGAAGGCGCTATCCAGCCCGATCAGCATCATCAGCACCCACGAGCCGATGGCGATGAAGCCGCCGCAGACGGTCTGGATCCACAGGTAGCGCTCCAGCGAGTCGCGCACCCGCAGGAACACCTGCAGCGCCTCGTGCCGGCCCTCGCGGCCATGGAACAGCCGCACCGCCTTGCGCTCGAAGCCGTGCCGCGAGGCCAAGAGGAAGCCGAGGTAGAGCAGCACCAGCAGGCTGTACTGCCCGAGCGTCTGCACGCTCCCCGCCACGATCGGCAGGTAATGGCCGGGGTCGAGCCCGGCGACCAGCGCGTTGACGGTGTGCGGCATCCGCGCATGCAGCGTCTTGGCCAGCATCACCAGCAGCGTGTTCAGCTTCGGCTGGTAGGCGAGCAGCTTGGCGGCGAAGCCGGCGCTGTGGGCGCCGACGACGAAGACGATCAGTGCGAAGGCGATCGCGCAGGTGATGATCGCCGCGCCCAGCGAGGCGTCGGCCCCCAGCGCCGGGATGCGGCCGTGCAGGTCGCGCGCCATCGCGTCGATCATCAGCATCAGGAAGATGGCCAGGGCCAGCGGCGTCAGGATCGGCGCGGCCCAGAGCAGCGCCGATCCTGACAGGATCACCGCGATCAGCACCAGCGCGTTGCGCGTGATGTTCGAGGTCGGCTTGTCGTCGTCGGGCTTGTCGTCGGCGGCCATGGGGGGACTGTCCGCGCGCCGGCCAGCGAGGTCAACGGCTTGCCGCGGACGCCGCCTTGGGGTTCCCTCGCCGGAACGATCCGAGGAGGCGCGCAAATGCAGGGTGTGAACCGGCAAGTCATCCTGACCGAGAAGCCGCAGGAAAAGCTTTCGCTCGCCAACTTCGCGCTGGCCGAGGCCGAGATCCCGACGCCCGCCGCGGGCGAAGCGTTGGTCAGGACCCGCTACATCTCGCTGGACGCGGCCAACCGCGCCTGGATGCAGGGCGTCACCTACCGCTCGGCGCTGAACCAGGGCGAGGTGATGGCCGGCGGCGCACTGGCCGAGGTGGTCGAAAGCCGCGATCCCAGCCTCGCGCCCGGCGACATCGTCTCGGCCGAGACCGGCTGGCAGGACTACGCGGCGCTGCCGGCGCGGCGGCTCGCCAAGCTGCCAAAGCTGGAGCCGCTGACCCACCTGCTCAGCGTCTACGGCGTCACCGGGCTCACCGCCTACCTCGGCCTCCTGCGGGTCGGCGATCCGAAGCCCGGCGAGACCGTGGTGGTCTCGGCCGCCGCCGGCGCGGTGGGCTCGATCGCCGCGCAGGTCGCCAAGCTGCTCGGCGCGCGAGTGATCGGCATCGCCGGCGGCGCGGGGAAGTGCGCGTGGCTGACGGACGCGCTCGGCCTCGACGCGGCGGTCGACTACAAGGCCAGCGGTGGGCCCGGCGACCTGCGCCGCCAACTGCGCGGCCTCTGCCCGGACGGGATCAACGTCTACTTCGACAACGTCGGCGGCGACGTCTTCGAGGCGGCGCTGTTCAACATGGCCAATCACGGGCGCATCGTCTGCTGCGGCGCGGTCTCACAATACGACAAGGCCCCGCCGCCGCATGGGCCGCGCGGCGTGCCGGGCCTGATCGTCACCAAGCGGCTGAAGGTCGAGGGCTTCGTGGTGATGGACTTCTACGACGGCCGCGACGCGGCGCTGGCGCAGTTGCGCAAGTGGGTCGAGGCCGGCCAGCTAAAGGTGCAGGAGGACGTCATCGACGGCTTCGAGAACCTGCCCGCCGCGCTGATCGGCCTCCTGGCCGGCGACAACCGCGGCAAGCGGATGGTGAAGATCGCCTGAGGGCGCCCGGAACCCTCGCCCTCTGTAGATTTAAAGAGAACGCCCGGCTCGACAGAGCGTCGGCCCCGGCCCGATAGTCTGCGCACTGAAGGGGGCAAGATTGGGCCAGATAGACCCGGGCAGAACAGTTGTCCGCTCGGCCGAACCGATCCTGGCGGCATTTTCCGACGGCTTCGTCATGCTCAGCGTCGAGGCCCAGAAATACTTCAGCCTCAACGACACCGCCGAGGCGATCTGGCGGCGCATGGAGCAGCCGATCACGCTGGAGGCGCTGAGCCAGTCGCTGGCAGAGGAGTTCGACGTCCCGCCCGACCTGGCCGCGAGCGCCGTCAAAACGTTCGTCTCGCGGTTGGTGGAGGAAGGCGTCGCGAGGATGCAGGCTTGAGCGTGGCAGCGGGGGCAGATTCGAGATGACAGAGCGCCAACGGAACGAGGCGTCGGTGACGGACCATCCGGAGCCGGCGCGGCGGCCCTGGTCGCCGCCGACGCTGGAAATCATCTCCGTGGCGGACGACACCGAAGGACCGGCGAACGGCTTTCCGAACACGGACAGCATCACCGGCGTTTCGTAACCGGCGACGCTGCTGACCGCGGTCTCCGTCATCCTGCCGGTCCTGAACGCGGCGCCGTTCCTGCCGGCCGCGATCGAGTCGATCCTCGCCCAGACCTTCGCTGATCTCGAGCTGATCGTCGTCGACGACGGTTCCGACGACGACAGCCTCGCCATCGCCGGCCGCTACGCGTGGGACGACGCCCGTGTCCGCGTCATCGCCCTGCAGCGGGACCGCGCCATCGAAAGCGGGGCCCGGGCCGCGAACGTGGCCCTGGGCGAGGCGCGCGGCGAGTACATCGCGCGCCTCGACGCGGACGACATCGCCGAGCCCGACCGGCTGGCGGTCCAGCTCGAATGGCTGCGCGGCCAAGACCTCGAGGTCTGCGGCGGCCAGCTGGTGCGGTTCGGGATCAAGCCAGGACCGGTCTGGTATCCCGAAAGCCATGCCGGCGTGGCGCACGAGCTAATGTTCCGGTCCTCGTTGACCCTCTCGACTCTGTTGGCGCGCGCCGAGGTGATGAAGGCGCTGCGGTTCGACGAGCGCGAATGCGCCGAGGAGTACGACCTGCTGACGCGGCTTGCGCCGCGCCACGCGGTCGGCAACTGCCCGGCGACGGTCGCGCGGCTGCGCTGTCATCCCGGCCAGACGACGCGCCGGCTCAATCCGAAGAAGCTGAAGTCGCAGTGGCGGCGCCGCTTCGCCTACTTCTTCGAGACCTTCCCACACGCCGGGCTCGCCGACTTCAGCTGCATCCACGCGGCGGCCCGGGATATGCCGTTGCCGGGCGACGAACCGACCGAGCGGCTTGGCGGCTGGCTGGTGCGCCTCTCCCGGCTGCCGGAAGCGAAGGCGCGCGAGCGCATGGCGCGCCGCTGGACCGAAACCTGCGAGCGGTCGTCCGCACGTGCTTCCCTGCGCGACGACTACCGCCGCCGCATCCTCGCCGCCCCATGAACCGCGCGCCGCGGCTTTACGCGAGGTTGCGCCCGCCCGGGCTCGCCCCCATAAGCCCGCCATGACGACCGCCGCGCCCGCAAAGCGCCTCTACATCAAGACCTACGGCTGTCAGATGAACGTCTACGACAGCGAGCGGATGGCCGACGTGCTGGCGCCGCTGGGCTACGGGCTGACCGACGCGCCGGAAGGCGCCGACCTCGTGGTGCTGAACACCTGCCACATCCGCGAGAAGGCGACCGAGAAGGTCTATTCCGAGCTGGGTCAGATCAAGCGGCTGAAGGCGGCGAAGGCGGCCGCGGGCGGCGCGATGCTGGTGGCGGTCGCCGGCTGCGTCGCGCAGGCCGAGGGCGCCGAGATCCGCCGCCGCCAGCCGGCGGTCGACCTCGTGGTCGGGCCGCAGTCGTATCACCAGCTGCCGGAGCTGATCGCCCGCGCCCACCGCGCCGCCGGCGAGGCGCTGGCCGCCGAGTTCGCGCCGGAGGCCAAGTTCGACGCGCTGCCGACCGCCCGCGCGCCGGGTGGCGTCACCGCCTTCCTCACCGTGCAGGAGGGCTGCGACAAGTTCTGCGCGTTCTGCGTGGTGCCTTACACGCGCGGGCCGGAGTACTCGCGCCCGCTTGCCGCGATCGAGGCGGAGGCGCGCGCGCTGGCCGCGAACGGCGTGCGCGAGGTGACGCTGCTCGGCCAGAACGTGAATGCGTACGTCGATAGCGAGCCTGGGGGCGAAGGCGGCGGCCTCGCCGCACTGATCCGGCGCCTGGCCACGATCCCGGGCCTGGCGCGCATCCGCTACACGACCAGCCACCCGCGCGACATGGACGACGCGCTGATCGCCGCCCATGGCGAGATCGCCGAGCTCGCGCCTTACCTGCACCTGCCTGTGCAGGCCGGTTCGGACCGGGTGCTGAAGGCGATGAACCGCGGCCATACGGCCGACGACTACATCCGCCTCACCGAGCGCATCCGCGCCGCGCGGCCCGACATTGCACTATCGGGCGACTTCATCGTCGGCTTCCCGGGCGAGCGCGACGTCGACTTCGAGGCAACGCTGCAGCTGGTCCGCGAGGTCGGCTACGCCAGCGCCTTCTCGTTCAAGTACTCGCGCCGCCCCGGCACCCCGGCCGCCGCCATGCCCGGCCAGACGCCGGACGCGGTGAAGGCCGAGCGTCTCGCCCGGCTGCAGGCGCTGCTCGACGACCAGCAGCGCGCGTTCAACGCCGCCCAGGTCGGCCGCACGCTGCCGGTGCTGTTCGAAAAAACCGGCCGGCGGGAGGGTCAAATCGCCGGGCGCAGTCCCTATCTGCAGGCGGTGCATTGCGATGGCGAGGAGCGCTTGATCGGTCAGATCACGCCAGTCCGGATCATGTCGGCGGGGCCGAACAGCCTGGCCGGCGAACGTGTCGCCGCCGCTTGAGCCGCGGTCCCTCCGAGTTCCTGCCGCTGAGCGAGGCCGGCGTCCGCGCCGCCTGGGGCCAGAACGGGCGCCATGCCGCGCTGTTCGAGGACGCGTTCGACGTGCTGCTGGAGACCCCCGGCGGCGGCGTCACGCTGAACGGCAAGGCCGAGTCGCGCAGGCGGGCCAAGCAGGCGCTGGAGATCATCGCCCACCGCGCCGACGAGGGCCTCGATGTCGCCCAGGCCGACGTGCGGGTCGCTATCGACCAGGCCAGGCACGGGCACGGCGGCGGCCCGATCGGCCGGCGCGGCGCGGTGGCGGCCAAGACCGCCGCCCAGGCCAAGTACCTCGACCTGCTTTCGCACAACGAGCTGGTGTTCGCGCTGGGGCCGGCGGGCACCGGCAAGACCTTCCTGGCGGTCGCGCACGGCGCGGGCCTGCTGGTCAGCGGCGAGGTCGACCGGCTGGTGATCACCCGCCCGGCCGTCGAGGCCGGCGAGCGGCTCGGCTTCCTGCCCGGCGACCTCCTGGAGAAGGTCGACCCCTACATGGCGCCGATCTTCGAGGCGCTGACCGAGATCCTGGGGGCCGAGCAGCTGCGCCGCCGCCGCGATCGGGGCGAGATCGAGGTGGCGCCGATCGCCTTCATGCGCGGCCGCACGCTCGCGCACGCCTACGTGATCGTCGACGAGGCGCAGAACGCCTCGCGCCTGCAGATGAAGATGGTGCTGACCCGCATGGGCGAGGGCGCGCGGATGGCGGTGACCGGCGATCCCAGCCAGGTCGACCTCCTGAACCCGGCCGACTCCGGCCTTGCGCACGCCGTGTCGATCCTGGAGGGCGTGAAGGGCGTCTCGATCATGCGGTTCGCCGCCGAGGACGTGGTGCGCCACCCGCTCGTCGAGCGGATCGTCAAGGCCTACGACGCCGACGCGGCCAAGAAGCGTCCGTCGCCGAGCCTGCCGTGATCGACGTGATCGTAGACGAAAGCGCGTGGGAAGGCGCCGAGCCGCGCGCGGCGGCGCTGGCCAAGATCGCCGCGACCGCCGTGCTGACCCGCGAAGGCGCAGCCCAGCGCGACATCGCCATCCTGCTGGCCGACGACGCGCGCGTCGCCGCCCTCAACGCGGCGTTCCGCGGCAAGGACGCGCCGACCAACGTGCTCTCGTTCCCCGCTGCGGCCGGCGCCGCGGAGCTCGGCGACATCGCGCTGGCGTTCGGCGTCTGCGCCCGCGAAGCGGCGGAACAGGGCAAGTCGCTCGCCCATCACCTGCAGCACCTGACGGCGCATGGCGTCCTGCACCTTCTGGGCTACGATCACGAATCGGACGCCGAGGCCGAGGTGATGGAGGCCAAGGAGCGCGCCATCCTGGCGGGACTCGGCGTCGCCGACCCATACGCAGCGCGGACGCTCTAGCGCGAAAGACCATGGCCAGCACCCACGAGGGCGCCCCGCAAGGCGAAGACGACAAGCAAGGCCCGATCGAGCAGGTGCTGCACGCGCTTGGGCTCGGCCGCAAGGCGAAGGCGCACGCCGCGGATGATAACCGGCCGGGGGCCGGACTGGTCGACCAGGCCGCCGCCTTCCAGTCGGTCACCGTCGGCGACGTGATGATCCCGCGCGCCGACATCGTGGCGCTGGAGATCAAGACCCCGCTCTCGGCGGTGGAGGCGCGGTTCATCGAGAGCGATCACTCGCGCCTGCCGATCTATCGCGAGACGCTCGACGACCCGGTGGGCTTCGTCCACATCAAGGACGTCTTCAAGCTGATGGTCGGCAAGCTGGCGCACGCCAACCCGGACGAGGCGGTGCTGGGTCGGTTGCGCCGCGAGAGCCTCTACGTGCCGGCCGCGATGCGCGCCGCCGATCTGCTGCTGCGCATGCAGGCGCGGCACATCCACTTGGCCATGGTGATCGACGAGTTCGGCGGCGTCGACGGGCTGGTGACGCTGGAAGACGTGATCGAAGCGGTGGTCGGCCAGATCGACGACGAGCACGACGTGGCGGAGGCCGCGCGGATCACGCCCCGCCCGGACGGGGTGTTCGAGATCGACGGCCGCGCCGAGTTGGCCGAGGTGGAGGCGGCGATCGGCCGGCCGCTTCCCAATCCGGACCCCGAGGAAGAAATCGACACGTTCGCGGGCCTCGTCGCCGCCGTCGCCGGCCGGATGCCGCAGCGCGGGGAGGTGATCGGGCTCAGCGACGGCCTCGAAGCCGAGATTACCGACGCCGATCCGCGCCGGATCAAGCGGCTGCGGCTGCGGCCCGTGTTGACGCTCGACGAGCCGCCGCCCGAAGTGGCCGCGCCGCCGCCGTCCGGGCCGGCGGCGGACTAGCTTTGCCGAACCGCCTGGCGCAGTTCGCGGCGAACCGTTGGGCCGCCCGCGGCGCGGCCGCCCTCGCCGGACTGGCCGCCGCGTTCGCCAACCAGCCCTGGGGGTTCCTGCCGGGGCTGCTGGGTTACGCCGGCCTGCTCTGGATTTGCGACAACGCTGAGCCGACGCACCCGCGCCGCTCCGCCTTCTTCCGCGGCTGGCTGGCCGGGCTGGCGTACTTCGTCGTCTCGATCTGGTGGATCGGCGAGGCGTTCTTCGTCGACGCGAAGGAACAGGGCTGGATGGCGCCGTTCGCGG
>Ga0134126_10005439_pt1 | contig 15921 bp, 15 predicted proteins | sample KB31752_FD_96881 | JGI IMG/M metagenome (GOLD analysis project Ga0134126, IMG submission 96881) | Terrestrial soil microbial communities with excess Nitrogen fertilizer from Kellogg Biological Station, Michigan, USA - KB3-175-2 | ecosystem: Environmental > Terrestrial > Soil > Unclassified ...
CGAACGAAGATATCTTCGTTCTGATCAATTCGCTCCAAGAATAACTTTTCAACCAAGTTCTTGAACACAAGCTCGAACTTGTCACTCGAATTCACCGCGGCTGCCTGCTTCAGCTCTTCGTCTGTAATAGCGGCTTCGACTATCTGGTCGAAGAAGAGCTGGTCTGCCTGGTTGAAGTCTGTACCAAAACGCTCGTTGACGACATCGATAAGTTGCGAGAGCCGTACCGGCTGCTCGCGCAGCGCGCCACTCCCGACCTCAGATGGGCCTTCCAAAGAGGGCACCACGCCGTCCTTCAGCGAAATCGATCCCTCGCTGATTTTTTGGAGTCGGTAATACTCAAGCTTTACTTCGTCATCGAACTGGTACCCAGCTCCGCTCGCACGCTTCGGTAGCTTGCTCGAGAGGTGACGCGCGAAAACATACAGCCGCTCAAGGTCCGAGTCCTGGTACGGAATCACTTGACTCAGAAAGGCGTAGAGGTTCTGGAAGGCCTGAAGTTTCTTGTGCCAACTCGGCCTCGTCGGCGTTTACCTTCATCCGGGCCATGAAGCGCGATGCTGCCGGATCAAGCGCAGCATTCATCGCCTGATGGTCAAGCGGGCTCTGCTTCTGTTTTGGCTTGAAGTAAACGTCGCAAAAGCGTGCAACTTCTTCCTCCAGATACACGCCTGTGGCATCGAGCTCACCTTTGATTGCATATAGACGGACGGGGTCAACTTCGTCGCCCATCTCCGCTCCTTCGTAGTAGGTCTTGAACGCCTCGCGAATCTCTTCGCGGTCATTCACAAAGTCGAGCACAAAGGTGTCTTCCTTGAGCGGGTGAATCCGGTTAAGCCGCGACAAGGTTTGCACGGCCTGAATTCCTGCGAGCCGCTTATCGACGTACATTGTGTGAAGCAGAGGTTGGTCGAATCCGGTTTGATACTTTTCCGCGACCAGTAGGACTTGATACTCCTGGGTCGCGAAGCGCTCGGGAAGTTCCTTTTCCCTCACGCCAAGATTCATCCCTTCCTCGGTGTAAGTCACATTCGGAAGCTTGTCATCCAGCACTGTCCCGGAGAACGCAACGAGCGACTTAATTGCGTAATTCTTCTCTTTGATATATCGGTCAAAGCTCTGTTTGTAGCGGACCGCCTCAAGACGTGACCCCGTCACCAACATCGCCTTCGCTCGACCGCCGATCTTGTGGCGAGTGGCGACCTGAAAGTGCTCGACCATAACCTCCGTCTTCTGCGCAATGTTGTGCGGGTGCAACTTGATAAATCGGGCTAGCGCGAGCGCCGCCTTTTTCCGCTCGACATTGGGATCGTCCTGACATGCTTTTAGCAGGCGGAAGTATGTCGCGTAGCTGGTGTAGTACTTGAGGACGTCAAGGATGAACCCCTCTTCAATTGCCTGTCGCATTGTATACCGATGTGCGGGAGTACCGTTTCGCCCAAATACGGCAAGCGTCTTGTGCTTGGGAGTTGCGGTGAACGCAAAAAAGCTTAGATTCGCCTGACGGCCACGCTTGGCCATGCTTCGAAACAGCTCCTCCAGGTCCTTGCGACCTTCGTCAGCAGCAAGCTGTTGAGCCTCCTTCAGCAATCCCTCACCGCCGAGGACTTCTTTAAGATCAGTCGCGGCCTCGCCTCCCTGTGAGCTATGCGCTTCGTCGATGACCACCGCACAGCACCGAGTTTGAAGCGTCCCCGTTGACGCCTCCCCACGCATCTCAGCGAGCCTGAGCAGTTGGCGCGAAACAAACGGAAACTTCTGCAGAGTTGTAATTATCACGGGAACCGCGCTCTCGAGGGCCTCCGCCAGCTGGCGCGAGCTCTCGTCGATCTTCTGTACGACGCCGCGCTTGTGCTCGAACTGGTAGATGTTCTCCTGAAGCTGCTGATCGAGAACGACGCGATCCGTTATGACGATCACACTATCGAACATGCGCTTGTTACTTGCATCGTGCAGCGATGCAAGCCGATGCGTGAGCCAGGCGATCGTGTTGCTCTTGCCGCTGCCGGCGGAGTGCTCAACGAGGTAGTTGTTACCAGGCCCTTCTCTGCGAGCCGCTTCGAGGAGGGACCGTACGGCTTCGAGCTGATGATAGCGCGGAAAGATCATCTGCTCGGTCTTGATCTTCCGTCCTTCGTCGTCGCGCCTCTCTTCCACCTGCAAATGCAGAAAACGCGCAAGTAGGTCCAAAAGGCTGTCGCGTGACAGTACTTCTTCCCAGAGATAACCTGTTCGGTAGCTGCGACCAAAAGAGTCCGGCGGATTCCCAGGGCCTCCCGCGTTACCCCTGTTGAAAGGAAGGAAGTGGGTCGCGCTCCCCGCGAGTCGGGTTGTCATCAAAACGGCTTCCGTGTCGACCGCAAAGTGCACGAGCGTGCGCCGTTTGAACTCAAAGATTGGCTCACGTGGATCGCGGTCCTGCTTGTATTGGAGGCGAGCGTTCTCGACCGTCTGGCCCGTCATCGGATTCTTTATTTCGAGCGTGACGACCGGTATGCCATTCAAACTCAGGGTAACATCAAGCGACTTCCCACAGCGGGCAGAAAAATGAAGCTGACGCGTGAGCCCTAGCTGATTCTTTGCATAGCGTTCCTCAAGCTCTGGGTTCAGCTCGTGCGCTGCCTTGAAATAAGCCACATGCAACGTGCGTCCGTAGCACTTGAACCCATGACGTATGGTCGCAAGTGACCCGTTCGTGTCCATCCACTTACATAGGTCCGCAAGAACCTGGTCCCCGGTCTTTCCACCGTGCAAGGCTTCTAGCTTTGCCCATTCCCTCGGCTGCGTCTCTTGGATGAACGACAGCACAGCTTGAGGGAAAATCGCGCGCTCAGAGTCGAAGCCGCCGCAGTCCAAGACGCGGTAGCCGTGTTTAAGCAAATGATATTCGATGACGGTTTCGAACGCGGCCTCAGAATGTCGTGCTGAGTTCATGCTGGATTCCTCGCTAGCCGTTCGTCGAGCCACCAGACAGCGACGGGGTCATACGGCGCGAGAATCTCGCCTTCGTGCCCAACGCGACGTGCTCGCTCACGCTCGATGAGAGCGCGGGGGACCGGCCCTCGGAGACGCCCTTTCTCGTTCCTCCACCATTCAAGTATTGCACTAAGAACGCCTTTCCGGCGGTTCTTGAGAACGGGTAGGTTGAGACCGAGTATTTGGTTAAGTTGATTGTCAAACTCGGCATCGTTCGAAGCGATGGCCCCATCGGCCTCGAATCGGATCCTCTGTTCAATCCGGTGCGTGGGACTGGCCGGATTGAACTTCAGGTCACTTTCACCCTTTCGCGTATCGCAGTGCTGCAGGTTTTCGGGCTGTCCGTGTCCTCCCAAACATGCGGCCAGGAGGTTCTGATACGAAAGCTGCAGGTCTTCATAACGGGACTGGCACCGCCAGTGTTCAATCTTCATTGCAGCTGCACTTGCCGAGACGCGACTCATGCAGTAGCAACAAAGTCCGCGTTGCTCCTTTACTAATGCTGCCCGCAGCTCGTCCTTCGCTGCGAAGTTATTGTAGTCGCAATGCTCGCCGGCTCGATGCTCAGTGAGACTTGCTGGCTCGCGGCTCTTAATGATCGATCTCATCCCTCCCCCTCTAGAAATTCAAGTAGCGTCTGGGCACGCAAGACCTCTGCGTCATCTTCGCCCAGCTTCGCTCTCAAAATTCCGACAAGCTCTCGGGCCCCTGCATGATCCTTCGCGGCAACCCGCTTCGAAAACTGGTTCAATACGTCTTGTACTTCTGCGGAACGCGACGGGGCGTCCATGATCTCCTCGAGCACGCGACTCGAATCGACGCCGAATGAATGCGTTGGCGAGAAGACGGGGCCGCTTCCCATCACTTGAATGCGCTCGTGCTCGATCTCTCCAACTACCTGCGGCGAGTGTGTAGTCACGATGAACTGCAGATTCGGGAACGTCGTTGGAAGACTTCGCACAATTTCGCGTTGCCATTTTGGGTGCAGATGAAGGTCGACCTCATCGATAAGTACTACGCCCGGACCCTTCCCGGCGGGATCGTCGAGACCAGGGTTGGCTTGCGTGAGGCGTCGCGTCAGGTCAAGGACGAGGGCCAACAATCCCCTCTCGCCGTCGGAAAGTTGACGCACGGGAATCTCCACACCCCGGCGTGCGATGAGCAGTCGTGGCGATTCGTCGTCACTGACGTGCAGATTCTGGTATCCAGGCAAAAACCGCTGCACGGCTTGCTCGAACGCCTTAAGAACACGGGCAGCGGACTCTCGCTCCCTCGACAGCACGGCCTGCGCTCGCATCCAGGCGGCAAACTCTCCGAGACGAAGCTCACGAGGGGAGAATGCCTCTGCGAAGGCGGCAGCGTATCCACCAGCCACAGCCGACTTCGTTGCGGCACGATCCGAAGGCACAGCTCGCCTCGTCGAAAATAGCACCGCAAGTGGTCGCAGCAACTTCGTGCCATTAGCGACTGGCGGCGGATCGCCGACAAAGGCCGACTTGGAAGGGGTGTCGAGCGTCTGTTCGCGGGGTCTGCCCGCCTTACTGCTCTGTGCGGCCGCGGCGTACCTCGGCTGATGAACCAAGTACGTGTAAGAACGGTTCGCAAAGGTGACGTCGGCTTCGACCGTAAGAGCATCAGTGGATGCGCGGATGTCCGTTGCGGTGAGTCCGCGGAACGGACCTCGCAGTCGATTCACGTGGCGCGTGATCGCTCCGAGACATACAGCCAGAGCGTCGAGCGCAGTCGTCTTACCGACGCCGTTCACGCCCACGATGAGGTTGAAACCCGGTTTGAAGGAGAACTCAGCTGCCTCAACCGCCCTAACATTCGTGAGCTTGAGGCGAGTAACGATCATGCGGCTAGCCTCATGTGAATCCAGCCGTTGACTGCGGCAGCAATGAGTGCAGAGCGCCTTTCCTTGAGGAGCGCGATCGTGCGCTCGGTCGCGGCGCGAACAGAGTCGATCTTGGCGGTCTCTCGCGTGATGAAATCGACGATCGCTCGCTGCTCATCGATTGGTGGATAGGGCACTTTAATCTCCCTGAATTCTTCCCAATAGATTCGAAGTCTGTCCCATGTCAAACCGTGCGATCGCCGTCCGCACTCAGCGCTGAACGCATCCGTTCGAAACAAGAAGCCGAAGTAGTCGGGCAGTAGCTGCACCCTCGCTGCAGCAACAACATAGTCAGGGCTCACTAACCCATCGACGGGCGACACGCCGACCGCACCTTGCCACATTCGCATTTTGTTGAATGCGATGTCGTTTCTTCTCGCAACTTTATATGTATTGAAGTCTGCTGCTGTTGACTCAATCTTCTCGCCCGTAAACTCCCTGACACTTACCCCATTCGCGATGGAAACCTCCATCAGAGGAAGTTCAGGCTCTCCGCGGTCATCTCTTTCACGGAAAAGCCAACGGATGCGCTCAGTTTTCCAATGGGCCGGAACCTTGCCCAACCAAAGCAAACCCGGGTCGCGCATCTTGGCTGTTACATCGATGCCACGCGTAACGGCGGTAGCGATGACTGCCTTTCTCTTCTCAGAGATAAGTTCGATCTGACGCGTCTTCGCAGCAATTAGGCTGTCTAGACGAGCCAGTTCCTGGTCCAGGAAACGAACGATCGCTTGTTGCTGCGACAAGGGAAATGCGATCACCGGAAAATCGACAATGAAGTCCTCTGGTACTCTCTGCTGCCCAGCCGCGCCGGTCATCCGAGCTGCGCCGCGTCGGCGAAACTCGGAGCTCATCGTGATGTAGTAGAGAAACTGTGAGTTCAGTTCCGGGCCGGGAGTGAGCACGTGGAGCTCAGTAGTTCCGAACCCGATACCTGAGAGGGTATTGCGAATTACGGCGCCTTTGCCATTTTCAAAACAAGGCGTGATCTTCGCGACCACGACATCACCATCTTTGAAGACTGAGTACCCTGTCCGAACGTCCTCTAGTGCTCGCACGCCGGAAACATCCAGCTCCCCTCGCTCGCCGATTGCTTCCATGGGCACAAAGGTCACGGTCGGCGATTTGGCAGCGAGTGACTGCTTTTCCGCAGAGCTCGTGCGGCCAAGTAGGAATCGCAAGCGCACCGTGGGTAAAGCAGATGTCACGTGGTCACCTCCCGCAGTAGTCGTACGATCTGTTCTTCAGCGCCTTTAAGATCAGCATCTATAGCGGCAAGAGATCGAGGGGGAGTGAACACGTAGAAGTGTCGGTTTAAATTGATCTCGTAGCCGACCTTGTCCTTGCTTCGGTCCATCCATGCATCAGGAACGTGCGGGAGTACCTCGCCCTTAAAGTACGCGCTGATGTCCTCCTTGAGTGGCACATTTTCGAAATCGCGCAATTCTGCATCTGCCTCATAGCCTTCCTCGCGCGCATCATTCAGTACCGGCTCTGCCGTTGGATCGCGCTGTGTGAACACAGAACGGAAGAGCTTCTGTTCGTTCAATTTCCAACGGCTCCCGCGATCTTTGAGGAGCCGTTCGATCCGGCGCAAAGTCGCGGTCCAGTCGAGTAAAGCTTCCCGACCGAGTTTCTTGTCAATAGCTTGCACGTCCTGCAGCAGATGCGGGCAGGCATCAAGGAATCGCGCCTTATCCTCAGTTGTCATCTGATAACGAAGGCGCAAAGGCCGCTCAATCGTCACGCGTGTATAGCCAAAGTCGGCGTTGTCGAAGATTTTCGACTGCGGCCCAACTTCGAAGGCGCCGTATATGCGAACTACATCTTGGATCTGCGCTTCCGTCATGTGTCGACGCTTATCACCGAGACTTCGCTTGCTGTCCTCACTGCCGCCCGGCGTCCAAATGTCGCGAGCGTCGAGAAGCTGCACCTTGCCCTTGCGCCGTTTCGCCTTTCTGTTAGTGACTACCCAAACGTAAGTGCCGATACCTGTGTTGTAGAACATCGACTCCGGCAGAGCGACAATGGCCTCGAGCCAGTCGTTCTCCAGCAACCACTTTCGAATTTCACTCTCTCCCGAGCCCGCACCGCCGGTGAACATTGGCGAGCCCGAGAAGACGATGGCTAGGCGCGAGCCCTGCTTGTGCTCGGAGGGCTTAACGTCCTCACGTTTGCTCCACATGTGTTGCAAGAAGAGCAGCGCGCCGTCGTTTACTCGGGGCAAACCAGCGCCAAAGCGTCCGTCGAAACCACGCTTCTCATGCTCCTTTTCAATCTCGCTGTGCTGCCTCTTCCAATCGACGCCGAACGGCGGATTGCTTAGAAAATAATCGAAGGTCTCGCCCTGAAACTGGTCATCGAGGAATGAATCTCCAAAGCGCACGTTATTACCGCCACCGTTGTGGCTGACCTCCTTCATTAACATGTCGGAGGCAGCCGTGGCGAAGGCGCGCTTGTTGTAGTCTTGCCCATACACGTAGAGCTTCGCTTCCGTGTTGTGTTCGCGCAGATATCGCTGTGCTTCGGCGAGCATGCCTCCAGTACCGCAGGCAGGATCGAGCAGCTTTCGGACGGTACCAGCGGTCGCGAGCAATCGGTCATCGTGGATGAAGAGCAGATTTACCATTAGTCGGATCACCTCACGAGGGGTGAAATGATCCCCGGCCGTTTCGTTCGCTAGCTCGTTGAAGCGCCGGATGAGATTTTCGAAGATCTTCCCCATCTCGACGTTCGGGACGTCGTCCGGGTGGAGGTTCACGTCCGCGAATCTTGAGACAATGAGGTAGAGGATGTTTGCCTCACGCATCTTCTCAATCTCTGTCTCGAACTCGAAGTACTCGAAGATGCGCTGCACATTCGTCGAGAAGCCCTTGATGTAGCTGACAAGGTGCTTATCGATGTTATCCGGGTCACCCTTGAGCTTCTCGAAGTCGAGCGAGGAGTGGTTGTGGAAACGCTGCTCAGCGACTTTATTGAGCTTCGTGTCGAGAGCGTCGCCCTTGAGTTTTCCGCCCTTGCTGCGCGCGTGTTCGGCAAGTACTTTTGCTTTCGTTGACGCAAGCACACAATCGAACCGGCGAAGCACCGTCATTGGCAGCATGACTCGCTCGTATTGTGGCGGTCGATACGGGCCGCGTAGCAGATCGGCAATCTGCCAAATCAGATTCGAAAAGTAATTATGATCGGGCATTCAGGTTCTCTTATTCGGGCGAATCTTCGTGGCTATCATCTACGCCGCTTCGTCTTGGTTCGACCATTCGCGCTTGACGGCGCTCCTTCAGACCAATGTGGTCCCGCCTTCGCGATTGCTGCCGCTACTGTCGCAAGACCATCTTCAATCAGATGCCAATCTCGCTGGAGATCCGGTTCGATATCGCGTCGTGAATAACTTTGAGGCGAGAAACTTCCGTTAGCTGCGCCATAAAAGGTAATTGAAAGAGCGCCAAGATCCGCGCGCCGCTTTTCCAAGTCGACGATCCAGGGAGCCGCAGGTCCGCCGCGAGCTTTCACACGCGTGAGCAGAGAATCTAGCTCGATTGCATGATTTCGGAATGCGACAACCTCTCGAGCTATGTCCGCAGGGTCGTGCTCACCAATTGCAAGACTGTTAGGACGCCACGCGAGACCTCGTTCGTCGAGGCGAACCCATGCGAGGAGCGCCTGCTCAGCAGGTCCGGGGATCTCCTCAGGTTTCGTGCGCCACCGCCGCACCGTTCTCGGATCGACAGAGAGAAGCAGAGCAGCTTCATTATCCGACAAGCCCAATCGCGAAAGGCATCTTTGCAGCTCTGTCTTTGACATGTTGTCAGAATCATACGGACATTTTGTCCGCATGGAAAGAGCGATGCCGGCGCACTGCATTTTCCTAGTGCAGCTTGGACGAAGGGTGCGACACCAGAGGACATCGAATTCATCAAACAGCCGATGGCTTGCCGGCCAAACAAGCTACCACGATGGGGACAAACAACAGCGGGCGCTATCATCGCCGTCGTTACCGCCGCCGTCCCCCTGAGTCCCCAAAAGCTGCCACTACACCCCTCTTCCGATGCGGCGAGGGTCTTGATTGGCGTTGGATCCAAGCCATGCACTAGAGCTCAGATACCGGCTGGTGGCCACCACCACCCCGACACGCCTCGTTTAGGCCAGCGCTAACCGGTTGTTCGACAACGAAATATGGGTGGGGAATTCAACTCCGAAAAAATTGGCTGGGGTGGAAGGATTCGAACCTCTGGATGGTGGGACTGGGCGCCGACTGACGTCGAGAAGTCGTGAAATCTGGCGGGGGCGTCCAATTCTCGGCAGGAGCTGACCGCACTGTCTCCGAGATTGGGGAAGCGCATCAGTGGAGGAGCAGCGCTCGCGCGCGAAGTGGAAAGTAGCTGAAGCGTGCGCCAATTCCCGAGCGGCAGATCGATGATCAAATCGTGGCCTCATTGATGCGAGCTCCGGAACGCGAACCTTTCGAATGGAGGCCCGACGATTTAGAACCTGCTAAGACCTGACGCAGGGTCGACGGCCACGGTCGCCAGTGCCCACCGAGGGCGTATGGGAGAAGACTCGCTATAGCTCGTGATCTTCACTAGCCCGATGTTGCAACGGCGGAAGTCACACCAGTGTTCGTAGCGTCCTCGCGAGATCCGCGGGCAGTCCGCTTTGAACTTGAGAAATGGGAGGCGCGCGTGTACGCTCAATGGCGTGTCCGCTCCGGCGGCCGGAGCGGACACGCAAGAACGACTCAAGGGGATCGGAACTGATGCTCGCAAATGCCCCGGAACCTCTGGGCAATCTTGAACCATTGCGGCTCCTCTTCCTTCTCTTGCGGGGCAACCCCGCCGAAATCCCCGAAAGCCTCAAGCAACAAGCTCTAGCCATTATCGAACAGGCGCGGCAGATCGTCACAGACGCGAACATCATCGACGGCGACACGCTGCCGGAGGCGATCGCGCTGGCCCTCGCGATGCGATCGAGCCAGCAGCTGGCTCAGGACATCTCACAAATTCACGGGCTCGACAACATCGATCCCGCTCGTGCAGATCGGACGCTCGAGCACCTCAATGCCGCATTTGCTGGTTGATACCAACCTCAGACTGCTCAAGAGCAGACTCGAAGCCCTCGACGACAACGCATATTTCGATCTCCGAATCACCGCATACGTCCGGCAGCTGCGAAAGATCATCGAGACGCTGCTGAGCGCCTCAGCTCCGGTGCCCAATCAGCTGAAGCACTTCATTACGCATCAGATTTGGCGCGCGACAGAGTTTATTGCCGGAAGCACGACGCGCCTGCAACCCTACGAGTCCGTATACGGGCTTCAGTGCGCGACACGCGAATGGCTACCGCAAGAGCCATTGATCGTCACGGCACTCATCCAGGAGCCGAACTTCTACTTCCTGGGCGTCAACCCGCTTTTCAAAAATCTTGCATCAGCAGGATTGGGAATCGCCGACGAAATCGTCCAGATTAGCCTGCCCGAGATCTATCGCCAGAAACCCCTCTACAGCATTGCCGTCTATCACGAGCTCGGTCACTACATCGACACAAACTTCAGTGTTTCCGATACCGTTCTCGCACTGAACCCTCAACTTGCACTCCCCGGAATGACAGGTCCGATGTCGCCCGAGCAGCAACTCATGAGGCGCAGGCATCTGCGGGAATATTTCGCAGACCTGTTCGCTGCCTGCTATTGCGGTGTCGCCATCAAACGATTCCTCGAAGGATTTGCACCGGACGCCACAGCGAGCGCGAGCCATCCTGAAAGCTATCAACGCTGGCAAGTAATTCAGGCGCTCGTCTCCGGAACTCAACACTTTCTCGTCGACGCTTTCAACCAGGCGCTGAAGGCAAGGCGGCTGCCACCTCTCTCACTGCGCTACGAGCGAGTGAATGTCAGCCAACAGTTCAAGGCGATTCGGCCAGTCACCCTGAGCTCGATCAAGCAGGTCTACGGTATATTCGACGCCGCATGGGAGTTCCTCGACTCGGAGGCCGACAATGCACAAGATCCTTGGAACCGCATGGACCCAGGTGAAATCGAGCGCGTAGTAAATGACCTCGTCGAGAAATCGATCCGCAATTGGATGGTCCGCGAACGGTGGGAGCATGCACCTCTTACATCGAGATGAGCTGCTCGAGTCCCTGCATTCAGCGGACCCGGAGTCGTTGTTCATCGAGCCACTGCTAGATGAGTCCGCCCAAGTTGGCGCGACGTCGATTGACCTGAGACTGGGATACGACTTCCTCGTATCCATCATGACGCGACGACCGTCCATGGATCTCTCTTACGATGACCAATCGTATCGCCGCATCGGCTCCCATTTCCAGGAGACGCGCCGGGACCTTGGCGACAGCTTCGTGTTGTACCCCAACCAGATCGTGCTTTCGACGACACTGGAATACATCGCGGTACCGCGGAACACATTTGTGGACATCACGACACGAAGCAGTTTCAACCGGCTGGGTATACAGGTCGCAAACTCACTACAGCCAGGGTATCGAGGCTGCGCGTCGCTAGAGCTGTGCAATCACGGACATACACCTATCGAACTGGTTGTGGGAAGCCGCGTCGTCCAGGCGCGCTTTTATCGGCTCCCAAATCATCACGAGTATTTGCGCCAGGGACTGCCGAGGAAGTATCTAGCAAATGTTCGCCCTCTCGTTGCACAAACTGACAGCGACGCAGAGCTCGAACGGCTTTCCGCGATACGCCGCCGCCGCGACGCAGCCGGAGAGCACTCTTAAGACTTACGACCCTTCGCAGGGGGTTTCGGCGTCCGAGCGAGACGCGCATACATTGATTTGATCAACTCGTCCATGGCAGTAGCCGCCTCGCGACTCAGATTCGGATCCGAGTAAACAAACGCGGAGAGTTGTGCGAGAGGGTCCGCGATCCGCATCGAAGCGCCGTGGACAAACTCCGCGGGATTGAGCCCCGACCAGGCTGCAAGTAACGCGAGACTATCCGCGTCGGGCCGCTTACCTGAGGCCATCCGGCTCAGCGTCGACGGATGGACTTTCGCCGCCTCCGCGAGCTCCTTCCACGTCAGGCTTTGGGCTACCCGCGCGCCGTCTAAAGCCTCGTAGAACCTCTCCACATCCAAACCCGTCTCAGAATCAGGCACTTATAAGCTCCTGCCCAGAATTGCATAAATACAATTGACATCCACATGTGCAATTAGTACTGTGGCGCCCTGAATTGCACTCTAGCAATCGATGTCGTCATATGCAACGGAGCAGCTCTATGAACGCCGAGCCGATCGAATTCAGCGCGGACCCCCAGCGGGATCTCCATCAGGTCGTAATTACGGTGAACTTCAATTCAGTAACGATGCCCGACAGGCGCACCACAGGACTCTAGATCAAACAGGCTGCCATCGCGCAGGACGTAAAGATCCAGCTCGACTTCGTGCTTTTCCGTGACAAGGGCCACGGCCGGCGTGACCCGATCCGTGACGGCGAAAAGGTCGAGCTCCACCGCGGCGAGAAGTTCGAGGCCGTACCCGGAGACGACAACTCGTGAGTACTCCGCTCAACGCGACGGTCTCGGCCGCCATTGAGAACCTGCGCGCGTGCTTTCCCGATTCCGAGATTCTTGTCGAGCCCGATGGGGGCGGAGGAGCACGCGTGGCAGTGGAGGCGGTTGAGCTCTCGGACATCTACGCGCAGAACGTGACCTGGATCGCAGGCCACCTGGTGCCCCAACTGCCGTATGCCGACATCTATCCACTCTTCGTACGCGGAGATCTAACGCGACGCGATGCACGCCCTCTGGGCGCTGGCCTCAGCATTGGCCAGATGTTTCTGGGCCGGAGGGCCGTGCAAGCCTCGCGCCGCTCAACCCGTCGTGACCCCGCAATCGAACTCGCGGGCCACAAATTTCTGAAGGTCATCGAATGGCTAAGAACTCATCCAGGCACGTAGCTGCGTGCCGCGTGGACATGCCTGCCCGAATCAAGGCGCGTCTCTTTGCGCATCTCTTCCCGGGGGATGGCGACGAGCACGCTGCTGTGCTCGCTGCCTCGATCGCGTTCGACGGCGATCGCGCGCGACTTTTGGTCCGCCACTACATTCCGGCGGAGGACGGCATTGACTATGTCGCCGGCATACGTGGCTATCGTCACCTGCGCGGTGAGTTCGTTCACCGTTGCATCGTGTTCTGCCGCGAGCAGAAACTCATCTATCTTGCCGTCCATAACCATGGGGGCACCAACCGCGTTGGCTTCAGCTCAGTCGACCTCGCGTCACATCACCGGGGCTACCCGGCGCTACTCGATCTCACGCAGGGAATTCCGGTCGGTGCGCTGGTCTTCGCAACTGAAGCCGCAGCGGGTGATATCTGGTGGAAGGCCACCGATCGCACGCCGGTTGAGGAAGTCCGCGTCATCGGACACACGATTGAGCGATTGACCCCCGAGCCTCAGAACGACGAGTCGAGCTGCTCTGCAAAGACTTACGACCGACAAGTATTGATGTTCGGAAACCGAGGTCAGGCGCAACTTGCTCGCGCGCGTGTCGGCGTCATCGGTGCCGGTGGCGCGGGATCGTTGATCATCGAGTACCTCGCCCGATTGGGCGTCGGCCACCTTCTCGTCGCCGATCCGGACCGTCTCGAGCCGTCAAACCTCTCTCGCGTCGTCGGAGCGACGACGGAGGATGCCGAACTTCAACAGTTAAAGGTCGACGTCGCCAAGCGAGTCGCGGAAGCAGCGAATCCACGCATTGACTTCGTCGGCATTCCAGAGACCTTCCTCCGGGAGTCAGTAGCTAAGCAGTTCCGTCAGTGCGACTTTCTCTTTCTCGCGGCCGATACAGCTAGCGCAAGATTGGTTTTTAACGCCATCGTGCAGCAGTACTACATTCCGGGTATCCAAGTGGGCGCGAGAGTCCTCGCCGATGAAGACACCGGCGAACTGCTCGATATCTTCAGCGTATTGCGGTGGGTGCTGCCCGGCGCCGGCTGCCTCTGGTGTGCCGGGCTTATCTCGCCGCACCGGCTTGCCTTGGAAGCCAAGACTCACGCGGAGCGCGAGTCACAACGGTACGGCACCGAAGCGGCGAGCCCGAGCGTCATCACGCTCAACGCCATCGCCGCCAGTCACGCGGTCAACGAGTTTCTGTTTGCAACTCTTGGCCTGCGCCGCAACCCTGACGTGACAGTTGGTGGCTATATGTGGCACCACATGTCGCAAAGAGCAGCGATCGATAGCCTCACTGGGGCCATTGATTGCTCTGAGTGCGGTGACGAAGCGAACTCGCGCTTCGGGCGCGGCGACAACGCGTCTTTGCCCACTGAACGGTAAGAGAACTCGGTGGACGCGGCAAGGCCTGAAGCAAGGAAGTAAGTCATTCCGCTATATTTTGCGGTCGCGAAGAATTCGTTTGAGAAGGTCCACCGGATCGACATCCATCGCTTCCGCAAGCGTTATGAGCTCGGGTACCGTCACCTGCCGTTGGTCGCTTTCAATCATGCCAATCACGGAGTGGGGTCGGCGAATACGGACCGCCAGCTGCCGTTGGGTCAGGCCGGCATTCTCGCGTGCTTTGGCCAGAACCGCGGACACGGCGCGAGCAGTGGGACTTCTGAGGGCCTTCAAGTGCGCTCCGATTTCCAGAGCACATCTATTTAATGCAAAGACAGCTTGCTTTGATTTTCTGAGCAGCCAGCAGTAGGCTCGCAGTGCAGGCGCTGGCTTTTCTTGGGGTAACCAGCCTCGCCTAAGCCAACGACCTCCCATGCGCACCCTCTGTGTTGGCGGCGTTAGGCAATTGTGGCTAGGCGGTGCGCCCGATCCTCCACTTATGTCGCTGGCTCGGTCGGCAGGTCGAGCCTCGGCATTCGGACAAAATGCCGATGGGCAGAAAAGCGAATCTGAGCGGCGTCCGAGCACAGGGATCAAACCGGATTCAGTTCGACTTTGCGTTTGAAGGTGTCCGGTATCGTCCCTCGCTTGAACGCATTCCGAACGAAGCCAATTTACGTCGAGCACATCAGCAGCTCAGAGACATCAAAAAGCGAATTAAACGGGGAGAATTCAATTTCGAGGATGAGTTTCCCGACTTCCGCTTTAAGGATTCCTTGCCAACCGCAAGCTATGTTGAGGCGTCGATCAAGCTCGAAACCTGCAACGAGGTTGTCAATAGATTTATCGACTATTGCCAGCTCCGGGTGTCGAAGGACGACATGGCCGCCTCAACGCTGGAAGGCTACGAAGAGGTACTGGATCGAGTAGTCCGGCCAGCGGTGGGTTCCAGTCTTTTCGAGCGAGTTATTTATTCACGCCTCGCCGCAATCGTTGCAGCCAACACAAAGGATGTGAAAAAGAAGACTTACAACAACATCGTCAGCATCGTACGTGCATATTTCAAGTTCGGCTACAAAGATCACCCTGGGAAGTTCAATCCCGCCCTGGCGCTTCCCGGATTTCGAATCACCGCCAAGGATCGCCCAAAGGTTGATCCGTTTGCGATCCAGGAAGCCGAACTGATTATCGCGGCATCGCATCGGATGCACGGTGAGTGGTACAGCAACTACCAGGAATTCCTATTCTTTACGGCCCTGCGGCATTCCGAGGTGTTTGCCTTGGAAGTCGACGATTGCGATTTGGTCAACGGCAAGATCAGCATCACGAAGGCTGTGGTCAATGGGCAACCGAAAAACCGGACCAAGACCAATCAGGATCGCGAGGTTAATCTCTGCCCGCGAGCGCTGCAGGTACTCGACGCGCATCTGTCGCTGCGCGCGCAGATGGTCGCGGCCGGCATGATCAACCACAACCGTGTGTTCTTTACGGCGGACCGCGAGCCGTTTGTGGACACGTTTCTGCCGTATCGCCGCTGGAATGAAGTGCTCAAGACGCTTCCTCTTCGTAAGCGTGCGGCAGAGGCCCATGGCGAAGCCCTCGCGCGAAGCAGAAGATGCCCTCGTCAGGTCGAACACACCACAAGGGTGTACAGGCGAAGCAGATGGACGGGGCAGCGGGGAGAGACGAGGTTGAGCCGGTTCGGGAGTCTGTAATCCGGCGGCGGCGAAGGTGGTCGGATCAGGAAAAGGC
>Ga0134126_10005441_pt1 | contig 15919 bp, 10 predicted proteins | sample KB31752_FD_96881 | JGI IMG/M metagenome (GOLD analysis project Ga0134126, IMG submission 96881) | Terrestrial soil microbial communities with excess Nitrogen fertilizer from Kellogg Biological Station, Michigan, USA - KB3-175-2 | ecosystem: Environmental > Terrestrial > Soil > Unclassified ...
CGGTCGGCTCGGTCAAATTCTACAAGATGAGCGACGAGGAACTGCACGAACTGGAGTTCTCCGCCTGCCCGTCGGCGGGCTCGTGCGTCGGCCTCTTCACCGCCAACACGATGGCCTGCGTCTCCGAGGCGATCGGCCTCGCTTTGCCGCTGTCGGCCGCGCTGCCGGCGCCCTACGAGAGCCGCGATCAGTATGCGGTCGCCTCGGGAGAGGCGGTGGTGCGGCTGATCGAGAGGAACATCCGTCCACGGGATATCTGCACGCGCGAGGCGTTCGAGAACGCCGCCGTGGTGGTGGCGGCGACCGGCGGCTCGACCAACGGCGGCCTGCACCTGCCGGCGATGGCGCACGAGTGCGGCATCTCGTTCACGCTGCGCGACATGGCCGACATCTTCCGGCGCACGCCGCACCTGGCCGACCTGAAGCCCGGCGGCCGCTACGTGGCCAAGGACATGGGCGAGGCCGGCGGTGTGCCGATGCTGCTGAAAACGCTGCTGGAGGCGGGCCTGATCCACGGCGACTGCATGACCGTCACCGGCAAGACGATCGCCGAGAACGTGGCGGACGTGGTGTGGCGCAGCAACCAGGACGTCATCCGCCCGCATACGAATCCGCTGTCGCCGACCGGCGGCGTGGTCGGGGTCTGGGGCTCGCTCGCGCCGGACGGCGGCATCGTCAAGGTGGCCGGCATGAGCTCGCACCGCGCCCACCGCGGCCCGGCGCGGGTGTTCGACGGCGAGCAGGCCTGCTTCGAGGCGGTCGAGCGCGGCGACTACAAGGATGGCGACGTGCTGGTGATCCGCTACGAGGGGCCGAAGGGCGGGCCTGGCATGCGCGAGATGCTGTCGACCACCGCGGCGCTCTCCGGCCAGGGCCGCGGCGACAGGGTGGCGCTGATCACCGACGGCCGCTTCTCCGGCGGCACGCGCGGTCTCTGCGTCGGCCACGTCGGCCCCGAGGCGCAGGACGGCGGGCCGATCGCCCTCGTGAAGGACGGCGACATCATCTCGATCGACGCCGACGCCGGCACGATCGACCTGGAGGTCGACCCGATCGAGCTGGAGAACCGCAAGCGCCACTGGCGACCGATCGTCACCGACTACGGCTCCGGCGCGCTCTGGAAGTACGCGCAGGGCGTCGGCCCGGCGCATCTCGGCGCGGTGACGCACCCGGGCATGGCCGGCGAGCGCAAGGTCTACGCGGACATCTGAGCTTGCCATGGCCGCCCGGCCGCCGATCCTCGCGTTGAAGGACGTGCGCCTGGCCGACGGGCCGCGCCAGTTGTTCGACGGCGTCGACCTCGGGCTGGAGCAGGGCGTGCGCGCCTGCCTCGTCGGTCGCAACGGCGCCGGCAAGTCGACGCTGCTGCGCATCCTCACCGGTGCGCAGGAACCGGACGCCGGCGAGCGCACCCAGAGCCCATCGCTGCGCATCAGCCTGGTCCCGCAGGAGCCGGAGATCGTCGGCGAGACGTTGCTCGCCTACGCGAGCGCCGGCGGCGCGGCGGCGCACGACGCGGCGGCGGCGCTGCAGGCGCTCGGCCTCGATCCGGCGCGCGCGGCGGTGGGGCTCTCCGGCGGCGAGCGGCGGCGCGCTGCGCTGGCGCAGGCGTTCGCCGAGCAGCCGGACGTGCTCTTGCTCGACGAGCCGACCAACCATCTCGACATCTTCGCCATCGAGACGCTGGAGGCGATGCTGGCCGCCTCCCGGGCGGCCGCGCTGATCGTCAGCCACGACCGCGCCTTCCTGGAGCGGGTCACCCAGCGCTGCTACTGGCTGGAGGACCGGCGCATCCGGCGGCTCGACCAGGGCTTCGCGGCGTTCGACGCCTGGTCGGCGCGCATCGCGGCCGGCGAGGCCGAAGCGCTGCGCCGGCTCGACAAGACGATCGAGCGCGAGAGCTACACCTTCTACTCGTCGATCACCGCGCGCCGCACACGCAACGAGGGCCGCGCCGCGCGCCTTGCCGCAATGCGCGGGCGCAAGGCCGAGCTGCTGCGCGATCGGAAACGCTCGCTGACGCTGACGGCCGAGGCCGGCGGCGTCTCCGGCCGGCGGGTTGCGGAGGCGGAAGACCTCACCAAGGCGTACGGCGACCGGGTGCTGATCAAGGGCTTCTCGACCCGCATCCTGCGGGGCGACCGGCTGGCGGTGATCGGCCCGAACGGCGCTGGCAAGACGACGCTGGTCAAGCTGCTGCTGGGCGAGATCGCGCCGGACGCCGGCGAGGTGACGCTGGGGACCGGGCTCGCGATCGCCTACGTCGACCAGGCCCGCGCGTCATTGGCGGAGGACGTGACCCTGGCAGAGGCGCTCGCGCCCGGCGGCGGCGACCAGGTGGACGTGCGCGGACGGCCGATGCACGTGGCCGGGTACGCCAAGCAGTTCCTGTTCCAGGCGAGCCAGCTGCGCCAGTCCGTCGCCAGCCTCTCCGGCGGCGAGCGCAACCGGCTGCTGCTGGCGCGGGCGCTGGCGCGCACCGCCAACCTGATGGTGCTCGACGAGCCGACCAACGACCTCGACATGGAGACGCTCGACCTCTTGGAAGAAGTGCTCGCCGATTACGACGGCACGCTGATCCTGGTCAGCCATGACCGCGACTTCATCGACCGGCTCGCCACCTCGACCATCGCGCTCGACGGCGCCGGCCACGCGGTGGAGACGCCCGGCGGCTGGCAGGACTTCGTGCGCCAGAACCCGGGCTTCTTCGACGCGGTCCGCGCGCCGACAACGGCCCCCGCCGCGAAGCCGCCCAAGCCGTCGCCCGCCCGCGCGGCCGCGAAGCTCAGCTACAAGGACCAGCGCCGGCTGGAGACGCTGGAGACGGCCATGCCGCGGCTGACGAGCGAGATCGCTGCGCTGGAGGGCCGCCTCGCCGATCCCGGCCTGTTCGCCCGCGACCGTGCGGAGTTCGATGCCGCGATGCGGCGGCTCGACGCCGCCCGTTCCGAACTGGCGTCGTCCGAGGAGGAATGGCTGGCGCTGGAAGAGCAGCGCGAGGCTCTGGCGAAGGGCTGACCGGCTTAGGCCGAGGCCGCCGCTTTGCGCCCCTCCGTCGCCTGCGCGACAGTGGAGGAGCGAGGCGTCGCAGCTTCGCTCCTGCCCCGCGTAGCGCAGCGAAGCGGGGGAGGGGACCGCCCGGCGCAGCCGGGTGGTGGAGGGGGCGCAAGGCGGCGGCCTGGATGTTATGAGGGTGGCATTTCCGGAGGATCTCATTTGCTTCGAGACATTGGACTGACGGTCAACGGCGAGGCGCGCCGCCTCCATGTCGACGACACCCGCACCCTGCTGGACGTGCTGCGCAGCGAGCTCGACCTGAAGGCAGCGCGGTTCGGCTGCGGGGCCGGGCATTGCGGGACCTGCGCGGTGATCGTCGACGGCGACGACGTGGCGGCCTGCCAGCAGGAAGTCGGCAACCTCGAGGGCAAGGCGATCACCACGCTGGAGGGGATCGGCACGCCGGAGCGGCCGCACCCGCTGCAGATCGCCTTCATCGAGATGCAGGCCGGCCAGTGCGGCTACTGCCTGGCGGGGATCCTGGTCGGCGCGAAGGCGCTGCTCGACCGCAACCCCAACCCCAGCCGCGCCGAGATCGCGTCAGCGCTCAGCTGGCATCTCTGCCGCTGCGGGGCGCACAACCGGATCATGGCGGCGGTCGAGCTGGCCGCCGAGCACATGCGCGAAGCGCCGATGCCCCAAGGAGTCGCGGCATGAGCATCCCCGCCAGCCTCGCCGCCAACCCGCGCCTCGACCGCTGGGTGGGGTTCGAAGAGCCGGGCCTCGTCCGCATCGCGGTCGGCAAGGTCGAGTACGGTCAGGGCGCGATGACGGGGCTCGCACAGATCGCCGCCGAGGAGCTCGACGTCGGGATGGACCGGCTCGACGTGGTCAACCCGGAGACCGATCTCTCGCCCGACGAGGGGCTGACGGTCGGCTCGATGTCGACCGAGAGCTCGGGCGCCTCGATCCGCTTCGCCTGCGCCGAGGCGCGCGCGCTGTTCGTGGCCGCCGCGGCGCGCCGCCTGGGCTGCGATCCGGCCGAGATCGAGATCGACGACGGCGCCTTCCTGGCGGGCGGCGAGCCGAGCGGCCTCGACTACTGGGCGCTGGCGCCCGAGGTCGACCTCGCCGTCGCGCCCACGGGCGAAGTCACGCCGAAGCCGCCGTCGAAACACAAGATCGTCGGCCGCGACCACGGCCGCCTCGATCTGCCGGCCAAGGTGTTCGGCGCGGCCTACCTGCACGACCTCGCGCAACCCGGCATGCTGCACGCCCGCGTGCTGCGCCAGCCCGGGTTCCACGCCAGGCTCGCCGGCCTGGATGAAGCCGCCATTCGCCGTGCGGCCGGCGACGAGACCGTGGAGATCCTGCGCGAGGCCAACTTCGTCGCCTTCCTCTCCGAGAGCGAGGCGGCCGCGAACGCCGCGATCGGCGCGGCCGAGCAGAGCGCCCGCTGGGACGACGCGCGCGATCTCTCGCCCGCGCTCTCCGAGACCGCGTCGCTGAAGGCGTTGCCAGCGCAGAGCTTCCCGTCGCCGGAGCCGCCGCCCGAGCGGTCGAACCGCCGCCGGCACACCGCCGGCTACAGCCGCCCCTACATCGCGCACGGCTCGATGGGGCCGTCGTGCGGGCTGGCGGTGTTCGACGATGGCCAGCTGACCGTCTGGACCCACGCGCAGGGCGTCTATCCGCTGCGCATGCTGATCGCCCGCGTCTGCGGCGTCGAGCCGGCCAGCATCAAGGTGATCCACACCCAGGGCGCCGGCACCTACGGCCACAACGGCTCGGATGATGCGGCGATCGACGCGGCGGTGATCGCGGTGCGCAGGCCCGGCAAGCCGATCCGGGTGCTGTGGCGGCGCGAGGACGAGTTCGGCCACGAGCCGGTCGGCACGGCGATGCACGTCGAGCTGACCGCCGAGCTCGACGCCGGCGGCAGGATCGCCGACTACGCGACCGAGATCTGGAGCGGCTCGCACACCGGCGGGCGCGGCCGCTGCCTGGCGGAGACCGCGCTCGGCCTGCCGCCCGCCCCGCCGATCGTGCCGCCGCCGAACCTGCCGGCCGGGGTGCGCTTCTCCGGCGGCATCCTCAACGCCATCCCGTCGTACGACATCCCCGCGAGGCGGGTGACCGAGCACGTGGTGCAGGCGCCGGTGCGCACGTCGTCGCTGCGCGGGCTCGGCGGACCGGTGAACACCTACGCCAACGAGTGCTTCATCGACGAACTGGCGGAACTGGCCGGCGAGGACCCGGTGGCGTTCCGCCTCGCCCAGATCTCCGATCCGCGCGCCATCCACGTGGTGACGCGGACCGCGCAGCTGTGCGGCTGGGACAAGCGAGGGCCGGCGGCGACGGGCAGGGGGCTCGGCTTCGCGTATTGCCGCTACCGCGACCGCGGCGCCTACGTGGCCGCGGCCGTCGCGCTGACCGTCGACACCGAGGTGCGGCTCGACCACATGTGGTGCGTCACCGACTGCGGTCAGGTGATCAACCCGGACGGCGCGAAGAACCAGCTCGAGGGCGGCATGATCATGGCCGCCAGCTGGGCGCTGAAGGAGCAGGTTCGGCTCGCCGGACGGGGCATCGCGACGATCACCTGGGACGACTACCCGATCCTGCGCTTCGACGAGGTCCCGCCGGTCGACGTGGAGTTGGTGATGGACCAGCAGGACCAGCGCTCGTCCGGCACGGGCGAGGTCTCGCTCGGCCCTGCGATGGCCGCGATCGGCAACGCCGTCGCCCATGCGCTGGGCGCGCGGCTGCGCGACCTGCCGTTCACGCGGGAGCGCATCGCCCGCGCGCTCCTCGCGTCCGACAGCTAGCCAGCGGCTGCGGCGGCGCGGCGGATGAAGGCGATGGCGTCCGAGGCCCATCGATCGAACAGGCCGGTGACCCCCGGCAACAGGTTGGTCTTGGCCTCGACCGTCCAGTAGAGCCGCAGGAAGTAGAAGACGCCGATCGCCGGCGCAGACGCATGCTGGAAGAGGCTCGGCGTTCCTTCCAGAAGGGCCACGAGGTCGACCTCGGGCGGCGCCAGTTGCGGGCGCTGCCAGTCGATGACGCGGTAGCCGTCGGGCGTCACGAAGACGTTGCCGGGATTGAGATCGCCGTGGCCGGGCCGCGCGCCGTCGATCAGACGGCGCACGTCGTTCGACCCGGCCCAGGCCGCCACGTCGCCAAAGTCGGCGTCGACCGTCAACGTTAGCCGGCTGTCGGACACGAGCTCCGTGAGCATCGCCAACGTGGCGTCGACGAACGCGGCCCACCGAGCCCTGTCGCCCACGTCGATGTAGGCTGGGATGTCCGCGTCGAGCCCGCCGATCGCCTCGACGACGGCGCGGCCGTGACGCGCCAGCTCGGCGCCCGGCAACTGCAGGTCGCGGACGAGAGGCGCGTCCACGAACTCCAACAGCATGGTCGAACGGACGCCATCGCTGGTGAGCAGGCGGCTCGCGGGCAGCAGCGGCGAGCACACGCGTGCGTAGACCTCCGGCTCGAAGGTCGGGGTCCGCTGGGTCTTGTAGATCCAGCGCCGGCCGCTCGCCGTAGTCAGACGCTCCACCAGGGAGAACGGCCAGCTGTGCAGGTGGCGACGCTCCGCCACCGCCTCGCCCAGCAGGGCCTCGAGCTCCGGCGTCGTGTGCAGGTCGAGGTCGAAGGTCTCGTGTCTCAGCAAGGCGGCTGATCCCGGTTCGAGCGTCCAACCTACGACGCGGCGCTCGTCGGTGGAACAGCCGGTGACGCGCGCCCCCGGTTGATCCGACGCTAGGGCGGACGTTCCACGCGGCGCACCGTCGCATCCAGGCTGGCCGTAGGGCGGGTTGGCTCCCGTTCTTATGGGTTTCTTACGTCCCCGCGGCCGGTTTCGCGTCGAGTTTTGATCCCCAAGGGCCGGATATTTGCGCCTCTTCTAGCTTCGCCTTCGGGCGAGGGAGCAAAGCTGTGACTGATCTCATCTATCTGGGCGTCGGCGTCCTCTCGCTGCTCGTGTTCGCCCTCTACGCCTTCGGCCTGAAGAGGATCTGAGCATGATCGTCGGGCTGATCTACGCCGCCGCCGTCGTCGTGATCGGCGTCTACATGGTCGCGGCGCTGCTGCGACCCGACAAGTTCTAACCCCACAACAAGGACTTCCACCGATGGACCCGCGCGGCTGGGGTGAGATCGTCTTCACCATCGCCATTACCGTCGGCCTCGCCATTCCGCTCGGCGCCTACATGGCGCGCGTGTGGCAGGGCCAATCCACCTGGCTCGACCCGGTCCTGAAGCCGGTCGAGGGCGCCCTCTACTGGACCTTAGGGGTCGACCCGAAGAAGCAGCAGAACTGGTACGCCTACGCGATGGCGGTGCTGGCCTTCAGCATCGCCAGCTTCGTCGTGCTGTACCTGATCCTGCGCTTCCAGAGCCTGCTGCCGTTCAATCCGCAGGGCTTCAAGGGCGCGAGCCCCGACCTGGCCTTCAACACCGCGGTCAGCTTCGTCACCAACACCAACTGGCAGTCCTACGTGCCGGAGCAGACGCTCTCGTCGTTCAGCCAGATGGCGGGCCTGACCAGCCACAACTTCCTCTCGGCGGCGGCCGGCATCGCCATGGCCGCGGCGGTCACCCGCGCGTTCGCCGCGCACCGGTCCGAGGGTCTCGGCAACTTCTGGGTCGATCTGACCCGGATCAGCCTCTACATCCTGCTGCCGCTCGCCTTCGTGATCGCGCTGGTCTTCGTCGCGCAGGGCGAGCCGCAAACCGGACTCGGCGACTTCGGGCCGATCCACCAGGCCGGGACCGTCAACGCCGTCGGCGTCGAAGGCGGCAAGCAGTCGATCATCCTCTATCCGACCGCCAGCCAGGAAGCGATCAAGCAACTCGGCACCAACGGCGGCGGCATCTACAACGCCAACTCGGCGCATCCCTACGAGAACCCGACCCAGCTCACCAACCTGATCGAGGAAGTGATCATGAACACGCTGGGCTACGCCTGTGTGTTCGCCTTCGGCTGGGTGGTGGCGGCCAGGAAGGACGCGCGGGCGCTGGTGGCGGTGATGGCCGTCTTCGTCTTCGCGGCCGCCGCGACGATCTACTGGTCCGAGACGCAGCCCGCGCCGGCGCTGCATGCCGTCCACGCCGCGTCACAGGTCAACATGGAAGGCAAGGAGGTGCGCTTCGGCGCGCCGTCGACCGCCACCTGGGCCGCCTTCACCACCGGCGCCTCGGACGGCGGCGTCAACGGCATGCACGACAGCTTCATGCCGCTCGGCGGCGCGGCGGCGATGTTCATGATGCAACTCGGCGAGATCACGCCCGGCGGCGTCGGCTCCGGCCTCTACGGCATGATCGTCATGGCCGTGATCGCAGTCTTCATCGCCGGCCTGATGGTGGGTCGCACCCCCGAGTACCTCGGCAAGAAGATCGAGGCGCGCGAGGTGAAGTTCGCGATGCTCTCGGTGCTGATCATGCCTCTCTCGATCCTGGGCTTCGCCGCCTTCGCCTGCGTGGTCCCCTGGGCGCACCTCGACAAGTTCCTGGCCAACTCGGGTCCGCACGGCCTCTCCGAGATCCTCTACGCCTACACCTCGGCGACCGGGAACAACGGCTCGGCCTTCGCCGGCGTCTCGGCCAACGTCCCCTTCTGGAACTCGACCCTCGGCGCGGCGATGTATCTCGGCCGGTTCGTCGTTGCGCTGCCGATCCTGGCGATGGCCGGCGCGCTGGCGGCGAAGCCGAAGCTGGAGGCCAGCGGCGGCACCTTACCGACCGACGGCCCGCTGTTCGTGGGCCTGCTGGTCGGCGTGATCCTGATCATGGCCGCGCTGCTCTACTTCCCCGCCCAGGCGCTGGGACCGATCGTCGAGCACTTCATGGTGCTGGACGTGGTCGCCAAGCAGCACTGACCCCGCTTCGGAGACAGAGACACTCCAATGACCGACATTGCCGCCGACGCTCACCTGGGCGCCAACCGCCGCTCGGCGATCGCCTCCACCGCGCTGTCGTCCAGCGTCTTGCTGCGGGCGATCCAGGACTCGTTCGTCAAGCTGGACCCGCGCAAGCTTTCCAAGAACCCGGTGATCCTGGCCACCGAGATCGTCGCCGTGCTGGCGACCATCTCGACGGTCGACGCCTTCATGCACAACCACTACCCCTGGTGGGCGCTGCAGATCGCCATCTGGCTCTGGTTCACCGTCGTCTTCGCCAACTTCGCCGAGAGCATCGCCGAGGGCCGCGGCAAGGCGGCGGCCGACGCGCTGCGCGCCCAGCGCGTCGACGTGAAGGCCAAGCTGATCATCGACGACACCGGGGCAGTCGTGCCGACGCCGGCCTACAAGCTCGCCGCGGGCAACATCGTGCTGGTCGAGGCCGGCGACATGGTGCCCAGCGACGGCGAGATCGTCGAAGGCGTCGCCTCGGTGAACGAGGCGGCGATCACCGGCGAATCCGCGCCCGTGATCCGTGAGGCGGGCGGCGACCGCTCGGCGGTCACCGGCGGCACCACCGTGGTCTCCGACTGGATCAAGGTCCGCATCACCGCCGACCCCGGCAACACCTTCCTCGACCGCATGATCGCCATGGTGGAGGGCGCGGAGCGGCGCAAGACGCCCAACGAGATGGCGCTGACCGTGCTGCTGGCCGGCCTCACCATCATCTTCCTGATCGTGGTCACCACGCTGCTGGGCCTGGGCAAGTACTCGGGCGTCAACCTGGATCCGCTGGCGCTGGGCGCGCTCTTCGTGTGCCTGATCCCGACCACGATCGGCGGGCTGCTGTCGGCCATCGGCATCGCCGGCATGGACCGCCTCCTGAAGTTCAACGTGCTGGCCACCTCCGGCCGCGCCGTCGAGGCGTCCGGCGACGTCGACACCCTGCTTTTGGACAAGACCGGCACCATCACTCACGGCAACCGCATGGCCAGCGACATCATCCCGGCGCCGGGCGTGCGGCCTGAGGCGGCGATCCGCGCCGCGATGATGGCCTCGCTCGCCGACGAGACGCCCGAAGGCCGTTCGATCGTCGACTATGCGCTCGAGAAGGGTCTCACCGGCGTGCCGCCGAAGGACTCCGACCCGGTGCCGTTCAGCGCCACCACCCGGATCTCCGGCCTCGACGCCGGCGCCGACAGCTGGCGCAAGGGCGCGGTGGACGCGATCCAGAGGCTGACCGGGCACGAGCTGGCGCCCGAGCTTTCCGCGGCGGTCGACCGCATCGCCCGCTCCGGCGGCACGCCGCTGGCGGTGGCCGAGAACGGCTCGCTGGTCGGCGTGATCCACCTGAAGGACGTGGTCAAGGCGGGCGTCAAGGAGCGCTTCGCCGACCTGCGCCGGATGGGCATGCGCACCGTGATGATCACCGGCGACAACCCGGTCACCGCGGCGACGATCGCCTCCGAGGCGGGCGTCGACGACTTCCTCGCCGAGGCGACGCCGGAGGACAAGCTGCGGCTGATCCGCGAGGAGCAGGCCAAGGGGCGGCTGGTCGCCATGTGCGGCGACGGCTCCAACGACGCGCCGGCGCTCGCCCAGGCCGACGTAGGCGTGGCCATGCAGACCGGCACCCAGGCCGCCCGCGAGGCCGGCAACATGGTCGACCTCGACTCGGACCCGACCAAGGTCATCGAGATCGTCGAGGTGGGAAAGCAGATGCTGATCACCCGCGGCGCGCTGACCACCTTCTCGATCGCCAACGACGTCGCCAAGTATTTCGCCATCATCCCGGCGATCTTCGTGGCCTCGCTGCCGGCGCTGGGGGCGATCAACATCATGCAGCTCGGCAACTCGCGCAGCGCCATCCTGTCGGCGATCATCTTCAACGCGCTGATCATCATCGCGCTGGTGCCGCTGGCGTTGCGCGGCGTCCGCTACCGGCCAATCGGCGCGGGGCGACTGCTGCAGCGCAACCTCCTGATCTACGGCCTGGGCGGCCTCATCGCGCCGTTCATCGGCATCAAGATCATCGACATCATCATCACCTCGATCGGCCTGGCCTGACCAAGCTGGACACGGGATACGACCATGCTCTCCGAAATCCGCCCCGCCATCGTCTCGACGGTGTTGCTCACCCTGTTGCTGGGCCTTGGCTACCCGCTGGTGGTCACTGGCATCGCCCAGGCCGCCTTTCCCTACCAGGCCAACGGCAGCCTGGTGACCGACAAGGCCGGCCACGTGATCGGCTCGGCGCTGCTGGCGCAGCCGTTCGCCAGGGACGAGTACCTGCACCCGCGCCCGTCGGCGGCCGGCTCGAACGGCTACGACCCGACCGGCTCCAGCGGCTCCAACTACGGGCCGTTGAGCCCCGACCTCGCCAAGCGGATCGCCGGCGATGCGGCGGCGTTGCGCAAGTCGACCGGCCACCAGGAGATCCCCGACGACGCCATCACCACGTCGGGCTCGGGCCTCGACCCCGACATCTCGCCGGCTTACGCCGACCTGCAGGCCGACCGCATCGCCAAGGCGCGCGGAGTCTCCGTCGATGCCGTCCGCAAGGTGATCGACGCCCACATCGAGGGCCAACTCCTCGGCTTCATCGGCCAGCCGCACGTCAACGTGCTGATGACCAACCGTGCTCTGGACGCGGCGATCCCGAAGGCTCAGCCTAAGCTGGCATGACGCTAGACGAGCCGCGGCGCCCGGATCCTGACGCGCTTCTCAAGGAAGCGGCGAAGGCCGGGCGCGGCCGCCTGAAGGTGTTCCTCGGCATGGCGCCGGGGGTCGGCAAGACCTACGAAATGCTGGCCCAGGCGGCGCGCCGCAAGGCCGAGGGCCGCGACGTGGTGGTCGGCGTCGTCGAGACGCACGGGCGCAAGGAGACCGAGGCGCTGACCGCGGGGCTGGAGATCATGCCCCGCCGGCCGATCGAGTACCGCGGCCGCACGCTCCTGGAGTTCGACATCGACGCGGCGCTGAAGCGTCGCCCGCAGCTGCTGCTGATCGATGAGTTCGCCCACTCCAACGCGCCCGGCTCGCGCCATCCGAAGCGCTGGCAGGATGTGGAGGAGCTGATCGGGGCGGGGATCAACGTCTGGACCACGCTCAACATCCAGCACATGGAGAGCCTGGTCGACGTGGTCTGGAAGATCACCGGCGTGCGCCAGCGCGAGACGGTGCCGGACGTGGTGCTCTCCGAGGCCGACGAGCTGGAGATCGTCGACATCACGCCGGCGGAGCTGCGCCAGCGCCTTGCCGAGGGCAAGGTCTACGTGCCCGAGACGGCCAGGCTCGCCTCGGAGAACTTCTTCAAGCCCGAGAACCTGACGGCGCTGCGCGAGCTGGCGCTGCGCCGCACCGCGCAGGTGGTCGACGACGAGCTGATCGGCGCGATGCGGCGCGCGGGCGTCGCCGGACCCTGGGCGGCCGGCGAGCGCATCCTGGTGCTGGTGGGCGGCGATCCGATGGCCGACCATCTCGTGCGCTCCGGCCGGCGGCTGGCCGAGATGATGGACGCCACCTGGACCGTCGCGCACGTCGAGCGGCCGGGCCGCGCGCCGCCCTCGGCGCTGGCGCTGGGGCGTATCAACGACGCCATGAAGCTGGCCGAGCAGCTCGGCGGCGCCACCATCGTGCTGACCGGCGACGACATCGTTGGCGTGGTCGCCGACTACTGCGCCAAGAACAACGTCACCCAGTTGGTGATCGGCAAGGGACGCGACAGCCGCTGGCGCGAGGCGTTAGGCCGCTCGTTCGCCAGCGCCATGATGCGCCGCGCGCAGGGCGTCGCGCTGCATGTGATCACCGAGAAGTCGACGGCCGGCGCCAGCGCCTCGATGCCGGAGAAGGCGCCGCGCCGGCCGATCGCTTGGCGCGGCTATCTGCCGGGCGTCGCCTATGTGGGCGTCGCTACGGCGATCGCCTGGTACCTCGACCGCACCTTCCGCGCCTCCGACCTCGGCATGATCTTCCTGACCGCGGTGCTGAGTGCGGCGGTGCTGCAGGGCCTGCGGCCCGCGCTGCTGGCCGCGGTGCTCGCGTTCCTGATCTACAACTACCTGTTCCTCGCCCCGCGCTACTCGTTCGTCATCGGCTCGCCGACGGACATCCTGACCCTGCTGGTGTTCTTCGCGGTGGCGCTGGTCACCGGCTTCCTGGCGGGACGGGTGCGCGACCAACAGCAGGCGACCGCGCGCCGAGCCGCCGCCATCACCGCGCTGCTGGCCGCCAGCCGGCGGCTCTCCGCCTCCGCCAAGAAGCTCGACGCGGCGACCGCGCTTGCCGAACAGCTACAGGCCGCCACCGGCGGCAAGGCGATGATCCTCTTGCCCAACGATGCGACCGAGATCGCGCCGGCCGCCGCCGCGCCCGAGATGACGCCGCTCGGCACCCAGGACATGGCGGCGGCGCGCTGGGCCTGGGAACACGGAGAAGCGGCTGGCGCGAGCACCGGCACGCTGCCCAACGCCGCCTGGACGTTCTGGCCACTGCAGGGCATCGCCAAGCGGGCTGGCGTCGCGGCGCTGGAGCCCCGACCCGACGCCGACTCCGAATCGCAGCGCTTCGTGCTCTCGCTGATCGACCAGGGGGCGATCGCCGTCGAGCGCGCCGAGCTCGCCGCCGAGGCCGCCGACGCCGACGCGCTGCGCCGCTCGGAGCGCCTGCGCACCGCACTCCTGAACTCCATCAGCCACGACCTCAGGACCCCGCTGGCGGGCGTGCTGGGGGCCACGACGACCCTCCTGGAGTACGGGCCAGAGCTGGAGCGGCCGATCCAGGTGGACCTGCTGGAGAGCGTCCGCGACGAGGCCGAGCGGCTGAACCGCTACGTCGGCAACCTCCTGGACATGACCAAACTGGAGGGCGGCGGCGTCGCGCCGCGCACCCAGTCCACCGACCTGCGCGACGTGATCTCGGCGGCCGCCGATCGCGTCGCGCGCCGGCTCGGCAAGCGCAGCCTGGTGCGCGACTACCCGCCGACCATCAGCATGGTTCCGGCAGATCCTGCCCTCTTGGAACAGGCGCTGGTCAACATCCTGGAGAACGCCATCGCCTACAGCGACGACGGCTCGCGCATCGAGGCGGCGGTCTACGAGGACCAGCGCAACGTGGTGATCAGCATCGAGGACGAGGGCAAGGGCATCCCCACCCCTCAGCTGCAACAGGTGTTCGAGCGGTTCTCGCGGCTCTCGGACACGAGCAGCGACCGGAGCGGGCAGGGGACAGGGCTCGGCCTCGCCATCGCCAAGGGCTTCGTCGAGGCGATGGCCGGGCGCATCGCGGCGGCCAGCCCGATCCAGGACGGCCGTGGCACGCGCATCCTGATCAGCCTGCCGAAAGACAAGCCGACGCCGCATTGGCTGCTGTGACGCAATCCGCATGAGCGCCTACAAGCCGCGCATCCTCGTCATCGACGACGAGCCGCAGATGCACCGTTTCCTCGGGCCGGCCCTCACCGCGGCCGGCTTCGAGGCGATCCGCGCGGCCGATGGCCAGTCGGGCTTGCGCGCCATCGCGGCCGGCTCGCCCGATGCGGTGGTGCTCGACCTCGGCCTGCCCGACATGGACGGCAAGGCCCTGCTGGCCGCTGCGCGCGCCTTCTACACAGGCCCGGTGATCGTGCTCTCGGCCCGCGAGCGCGAGTCCGAGAAGATCGACACGCTCGACCTCGGCGCCGACGACTACGTGCAGAAACCGTTCGGGGTCGGCGAGTTCCTGGCGCGGCTGCGCGTCGCCTTGCGCCATCGGCTGGAGCGCGGCGGCGCCGAGGCGGTGGTGAAGGCCGGCGACCTGGAGATCGACCTCGTGCGGCGCCTGGTCAGCCGCGGCGGCGAGCCGGTGCGGCTTTCGCCCAAGGAATACGAGCTGCTGGCGCGGCTCGCCGAGGGCGACGGCCGCGTGCTGACCCACCGTCAGCTGCTGACCGCGATCTGGGGGCCGGCCCACACGGACGACCTGCCCTACCTGCGCGTCCTGGTCGGCCAGCTGCGCCAGCGCATCGAGGCAGAGCCCGCCGCGCCCAAGCACATCCTCACCGAGCCCGGCGTCGGCTACCGCTTCATGCGTTAGGGGCGCGGCTCGGCGTCCCGCGCCAAGAAAGCAGACGGGACGTTCGGCAGCATCCTAACGCTATCTGACGCATAATACAGCTCTCAGATCGAGTTCTGAGCGTATCCAAGCGCTGATCCCGCATCAGCTTACGTCCTGGCTGGCGGGAAATATTCTGGCAACCTTCGAGCTTGCCTTCGCGTTTGCTCGCAAGACCCGATCGGGCGTCGCATTCATCTTGATGAACGTAACATGAATGGATGTCCGCAGCGGGCTCAGCGCCGGAGGCGGACTCCTGCGCTGACAAGGGGCGCGTGCCAGCGCTCCACACGCAAGCCGCTTAGAGGAGGTCACCATGATCGACATCAAGCAGACCCTGAAGAAGACCGTGCTGGGCGCCGCCGCTGTGGCGACGCTGGGCGCGGCCGGACTGACAGCGACGACGGCCAGCGCGCAGCGCTACGACCGGTATGGGCACGATCACTCCAACAATGCGGGCGCCGCCATCGGCGCCGGCATCCTCGGCTTCGCGCTCGGCGCCAGCCTGGCGCGGCCGGCGTATGGCCCGCCCCCGGGCTACTACGCCGGACCGTCGTACTACACGTACGACGAGGACGAGGGTTGCCGCTACGCGTGGCGCTGGTCGGAGTACTGGGGCCGCTACGTCCGCGTGGAGCGCTGCTACTAAGCGCGCCTGGCGACTGAAAACGCGAGGAGGGCCCGCTCCGGAAGACCGGGGCGGGCCCTCGGGCTGCCGGCCTCCGGTTGGCGGCTGTTCAGGCCGCCGGTGGGTTCCAATCGTCCCGCGTCAGCTCGTATTCCACGTCGCCCGCCTCGCCGCCCGGCAGGGTGTCGGGATAGTCCGCAAAGAACGTCCGTACGTGGCGCATGCGGAGGCGCTGCATCAGCCTCCGGGAGGGCAGGTTCACCGTCATTGTCTGCGCGTAGATACGAGGCACG
>Ga0134126_10005442_pt1 | contig 15917 bp, 15 predicted proteins | sample KB31752_FD_96881 | JGI IMG/M metagenome (GOLD analysis project Ga0134126, IMG submission 96881) | Terrestrial soil microbial communities with excess Nitrogen fertilizer from Kellogg Biological Station, Michigan, USA - KB3-175-2 | ecosystem: Environmental > Terrestrial > Soil > Unclassified ...
CGATGGGCGGGCAGCCCCTGAACCAGCCGGTGGTCGGCATCGCCTCGACGCCAGACGGGAAGGGGTACTGGGAGGTCGCCAGTGACGGTGGTCTGTTCGCCTATGGCGATGCCGCCTTCTACGGGTCGATGGGCGGGCAGCCCCTGAACCAGCCGGTGGTCGGCATCGCCGCCACCCCCGACGGCCTCGGCTACTGGGAGGTCGCCAGCGACGGCGGCCTGTTCGCCTTCGGCGACGCCCAGTTCTACGGCTCCATGGGCGGCCAGTCCCTGAACCAACCGGTGGTCGGCATCGCCTCGACCCCCGACGGGAAGGGGTACTGGGAGGTCGCCAGCGACGGCGGCCTGTTCGCCTTCGGCGACGCCCAGTTCTACGGCTCCATGGGCGGCCGGCCCCTGAACAAGCCGATCGTCGGCATCGCCGCCACCCCGGACGGCCAGGGGTACTGGGAGGTGGCCTCCGACGGCGGCATCTTCAACTACGGGGACGCACCTTTCGACGGGTCCACCGGCACGCTGCCGCTGGTGGCGCCCATCGTCGGGATGACCTGATCGGCGTGTCCCTGATCAGGGGGTGACGATGGCGAACGCCGGGACGGGGGCGTCGAGGAGGGAGACGACCCTGGCCACCAGCGAGACGTCGCCGTCGGTGGTGACCCCGTCCAGGCCGGCGCCGGCCAGCACGCGGATCAGCTGTGGCTTGGTCAGCGTGACGGTGAGGCCGGCCGAACCCGTCGCCGGATCGACGTGCTGGACGAGGACGCCGTTGGACAGCTCGGTCCGCCAGGTGTGGCCGAGGTCGGTGAGGACCCAGTCGATGGCGAAGGCCTCGTCCCAGGCGGCCGGGCCGTTGAGCCGGATGGCGATGGCGTCGAAGAGCTGGTCCACGCTGAGGGCGGCCACCATCTCCGGTGAGACCAGGCTCACGACCGGGCCGGGGTCGCCCGTCCGCAGCTCGGTGGCGCCCTGCAGGTAGAAGTTCCGCCACGTGCCGTTCTCAGACCCGAACCCCAGACGCTCGTAGACGTCGGCCAGCAGGCCCTTGGCTTCGGCGTTCGACTCGTCGGCGAAGACGGCGTGCTTCAGTAGTTGGGCGGCGAAGCGGAGGTCGCCGTCGTCGGCATACCGGCGGGCCTTCGCCACCACCTCGGCCACCCCGCCCATGCATTCGACGTACCGGGTGGCGCTCTCGACCGGCGGGTGCTCCCAGAGCGACGACGGGTGGCCGTCGAACCAACCGAGGTACCGCTGGTAGATGGCCTTCACGTTGTGGCTGACCGACCCGTAGTAGCCGTGGGTGTGCCAGGCGGCCTCCAGCGCCGGTGGCATCTCCATCACCTCGGCGATCTCGATGCCGGTGTACCCCTGGTTCATCAGCCGGAGGGTCTGGTCGTGGAGGTAGGCGTAGAGGTCGCGCTGCTGCCGTAGGTAGGTGACGATGTGGTCGCGGCCCCACGTCGGCCAGTGGTGGGAGGCGAACGCCACGTCGACGTCGCCGCAGAACAGGTCGATGGCTTCGTTGAGGTAGCGAGCCCAGATGCGGGCGTCGCGGACGACGGCGCCGCGCAGCGTCAGCAGGTTGTGGAGGTTGTGGGTGGCGTTCTCCGCCATACACAGGGCGCGGTGGTCGGGGAAGTAGAAGTTCATCTCCACCGGGCACTCGGTCCCCGGGGTCATCTGGAACCGGATCCGCACCCCGTCGACCACCTCCTCCTGGCCGGTGGTGGTGATCTCCAACGTCGGCGGGATGAGCCCGATGGTGCCGGCCGAGTTCGTGGCCCCGAGCCCGGCTCCCACCTGGCCGGTCGGGCTCTTCGGGAGGTTGGCGCCGTACATGAAGATGGCCCGGCGGCCCATGGCGCCGCCGGCGTACACGTTCTCGGCCACCGCCGCTTCCATGAACCCGTGGCCGGCGATGACCGGCACCTCGGACTCGTAGACGCCGTGCACCCCGCCGAAGTGGTCCACGTGGGCATGGGTGTAGATGACCGCCGTCACCGCCCGGTCGCCCCGGTGCCGGCGGTAGAGGGCAAGAGCGGCCGTGGCACACTCCGCCGAGACCAGCGGGTCGATCACGATGACCCCGTGGTCGGACTCCACCAGGGTCATGTTGGACAGGTCCAGCCCCCGAACCTGGTAGATGCCGTCGGTCACTTCGTACAGGCCCTGCTTGGCGGTGAGCTGGGACTGCCGCCACAGGCTCGGGTTGACCGTGTCCGGGCAGGGGCCGTCGAGGAAGCCGTAGGCGTCGTTGTTCCAGACCTCCCGGCCGTCGGCGGCGTGGACGACGCAGGGTTCGAGGGACCCGATCAGGCCGCGGTCGGCATTGTCGAAGTCGGTCCGGTCGTCGACGTCGGCTCCAGCCATGGTCCCATCCTCCTGGTTCGGTGTCCGAGGGCGTGCTCGGGCGACGCTACGTCAGATGTCGGATGGCTGTCGGGCTGCGGGCCGGGCGGCTGCCGGGAGGCGCGGCGGCTCGCAGACCGCTTTCGACTTGGTATCTTTGTCGTGAGCATGACCGTCGTCGACTACCTCTGCAACTGCTTCCTGCCCGACCGTCGGGCCCTGTGGGAGCGGTCGGTGGCCGACCAGGACATCCCGCTGAAGGTGGCCGACGGCTTCGTGCCGGTGGACGACATGGTGGCCCGGATGGACGCCCTCGGGGTGGCGACGGTGGTGCTGCCGACGGTGGCCCACGGCCGGCCGGTCGTGGACGAGGTCGAGTTCGAGGACGTGGCCACCACGACCGACGAGCTACGGGCCCTCACCGACGCCCACCCGGGCCGGTTCGCCGGCATGTGGGCCGTCGACCCCACCACCGGTGCCGCCGGCGTCCGGTCGGCCGAGGACGCCCTGGCCGATCCGGTGGTGGTCGGCCTGTACCTGCACACCCACAGCTTCGACCGCCCGTTCGACCACGCCGACTACTACCCCTACTACGACCTATGCGGTCGGCTCGGCGTGCCGATGGTCATGCAGGCCGGCACCTCCGGCGGCCGGATGCCCAGCCAATGCGGCCAGCCCGTCGGGGTCGACCGACCGGCCATCTACTTCCCCGACACCAACTTCGTGCTGTCCCACACCGGCTGGCCGTGGGTCGACGAGGCCATCGCCATGGCCCTCAAGTTCTCCAACGTCTACCTCGGCACCGGGTCGTGGCCGCCGGCCCATTGGTCCTCGTCCCTGGTCGACTTCGTCCGGCGGGTCGGTCGGCGCAAGGTGCTGTTCGGCACCAACTTCCCGACGGTCGACCACCGGCGGGCCCTGGACCAGCTCGACCGGCTGGACCTCGGCGACGACGCCCGCGACGGCCTGCTCGGCGGCAACGCCCGCCGGGTGTTCCGTCGATTGGGGTAGCGCCGTCGACGGCTAGGCGCTGACCCGCGGGGTCTCCCGGCCGGCCCAGCTCCGTCGGCTGGACGGGACCCCGGCCCTGCGGCGGTGGGGTTGTGCTCAAATGAATATGTGTTAGAGTGAATGCCGTGGAGATCGAGTGGCACCCGCTCTTCCGGCGGTGGTTCGAAGAACTCTGCAAGACAACAGATGAGATTGCCGCTGACGTCATGGCGCTGTTGAACGCGCTGGAGCAGTACGGAACTGCGCTTGGCGATCCGGAGTCCCACCCAGTGGTCACGTCGCAGTGCCGGCTCCGCTCACTTAGGCGAACTCCGCCGACCGAGGTAACTCCGCATGCAACGACACCGCCCGTGATCCGAGTGCTGTACGGGTTCGTGGATGATGGAGCCCAGATCAAGGCCGTCGCCCTTCTCGCCGGCGACAAGACGATTTCGAAGAGTCGGTGGTATCCCCCGGCCGTACAGGAGGCAGAGCGCCGGCTGGTGTCTTTGAGCGGCCGGAAGGGCTGGACGATTCGCAAGCTCTACGTTCCGACATAGGAGGAGAACCATGGCGAAAGGACGAATCCCGGTCGACAGCGCCCGGGTCGACGAGACCGAGATCTCCGACGAGGAGTACGAAGCGACGGCTACCTCGCAGGGCGACCTCCGGGCAGAGCTACTTACCCGGCCCGCTGCCCGTGCTCGCTACGAGCAGACGCTGGCAGAGATCAACCGTCATCAGGCAACCCTGGGGCAGGTCCGGCGGGCACGAGCGCTTGCGCAGGCCACCATCGCCGAGCTCACCGGCATGAACCAATCGGAGGTGTCGAAGCTCGAACGGCGTTCGGACCTGTTGATCTCGACGCTTAGGAAGTTCATCGAGGCGACGGGCGGAGAGCTCCACCTGGTGGCCAACTATCCCGAGGGAAGCATCGAGCTGTGCGTCCCTTGGGGTCCCTCCGGAGCAGACGATGACGACGACGTATTGCCGATCGACGTTCGCGACGGCGCATCTGCCTGATGCCCCTTGCGGTGGTACGCCGATCGGCCGAGCCGTGAGCGGCCGATCGGGTGATCAGAGGGCGGTGTAGCGGCCGCCGTCGACGACGATGGTCTGCCCGTTGACGTAGGCGGACCGGTCGCCGAGGAGGAAGGTGACCACCGGGGCTATGTCGGTCGCCGGGTCGCCCACCCGGCCGAGGGGCACCACCGCCCGCAGCCGGCCTTCCATCTCCGGGTTCTCCCGCTGGGCGTTGGCCAGCGCCGGCGTGACGGCCAGCGGGGACAGGGCGTTCACCCGGACCCCCAGCGGCCCCCACTCGACGGCCAGGGCCTTGGTCAGCCCCCGGATGGCCCCCTTGGCGGCGGCGTAGCCCGGCAGGGTGGGGCTCCCCTCCATGGCCGCCGGCGACGTCATCAGCAGCAGCCGGCCCTTCGTCCGGACCAGCTCGGCCATGGCCGCCCGGGCGCAGTTGAACGACCCCCGCAGCGACACCCCGAGGTGGTCGTCCCAGGCGTCACCCCCCAGCGTCTCCACCTTCGCCATCATGCTGGAGTACCGGCTGGTGGCGTTGTGGACCACCCCGTCCAGGGCCCCGAACCGCTCCACGGCGAGGGCCACGGCGCCGGCGACGTCGGCGTAGGCCGTGACGTCGCCCCGGACGGCCACCGCCTGGCCGCCGGCGCCGGTGATCATCGCCGCCGTCTCCATCACGTTGTCGCTCAGGCCGATCATGGCCACCGACGCCCCGGCGGCGGCGGCGTCCACGGCGACCGCTCGGCCGATGCCGGCCCCGGCCCCGGTGACCAGCACCACCTTTCCGTCCAGCCGATCAGTCATGGCGGGGTGGTCGGTCATTCTGCGGTCGTCCGTCGGGTGGTCGGTCATGGCGCCATCCAGACGCCGCCGTCCACCCCGACCGTCGCCCCGGTCACCGCCCGCCACTCCGGCGACAGCAGCGTGGCCACCACTCCGGCCACCTGTCCACGGACCGACGGTTCGGTCGGGAGCGACGGCGCCGGCAACCCGGCCCGCTGCCACGGGCCGTCGCCGCCGGGGGCCAGCAGGGCCGGGGCCACGGCCACCAGGTTGACGGTGAGGCCGATCCGGCCCCAGTTGCGGGCGGCCACCTTGGCCAGGGCCCGCTGGGCCTCCGACGCGGTCGCCCACGGCGCCAACCCGACCGGGGCGCCGATCATCGACATCACCGGCACCAGCGCCACCACGGCGCCGTCCCGGCCGCCGAAGTGGGCGTGGGCGCCCTGCAGGAACGCCAGGAACCGCCGCACCGGCCGCTCCGCCCGCCGCGTCCAGGTGTCCTCGTCGAGGTCGCCGAAGGCGGTGGGGGAGGTGCTGTCGGGGTCCGTCCACCCCCACACGGCGGCGTCCACCGACCCGTCGCGGCCGAGGGCGGCGGCCACCGCCGCCGCGCCGTCGAGCCCGTCACCCGGCACCGGCTGCACCAGGTGCCCCCGGTCCTGCAGCCCGGCCACCAGGTCGGCCGCCGCCGGGCCGTCCCCGACCACGGCCACCCGGGTCATCGACCACCGCCGGTGATCAGCGCCCGGACGTCGGGGCTCTGGACGAACACGGGCAGGTTGTCGGCGTCCAGGAACGACGGCCGGGCGGACGACCCGCCGTCGACCGCCAGCACCTGCCCGGTCACCCACCCGGCGAGGTCCGACAGGAGGAACAGCACCCCGCCGGCGATGTCGTCGGGCCGTCCCCGCCGGCCCAGCGGCACCGCCGCCCGCTCGGCGTCGCTCTCCGGCTGGTCGCCGTCGGCCTGGTTCTTCGGCGTCCGCACCGTCCCCGGCGCCAGCGAGTTCACCCGGATGCCGGCCGCCCCCCACTCGAGGGCGGCGGTGCGGGTGTACGACACCAGGGCGGCCTTGGCGGCGGCGTAGGCCACCCCGTACGGCATGGCGGTGAGGCCGGCCACCGACGACACCGTGACGATGCTGCCCCCGCTGTGCCCGCCGGCGCCCGTGCCGCCGTTGGCGCCGTTGCTGCCCGTGCCGCCGTTGGCGACGAGCCGCCGGGCGGCGCTCCGAGTGGTCAGGACGGCCGCCCGGAGGTTCAGGGCGAAGACCTCGTCGAACCGGTCCATGTCGAGGTCGACGACCGGGCCCCACTGGTGCGGCCACATGCCCCCGGCCACGTGCACCAGGCCGTGCAGCGGGGCGAGGCTGGCGGCGTCGTCAAGGACTGCTTCCACCTCGTCCTCTTGCCGGACGTCGGCCACGACGAACCGGTGCGGCCCGGCGGTGCCGGCCAGCGCCTCCTCGGCCACCGCCAGTGCCTCCGGCCGGTTGTCGATGGCCACCACCGACGCCCCGGCCGCCGCCACCGCCGCGGCGATCGCCGTGCCGATGCCGCCGCCGCCGGCCCCGGCCACCACCACCTGGCGGCCGGCCAGCCCCAAATCCGTCATCGTCATCCCCTCCTGGTAGTCGCTAGTCGCCGACGTCCGCCAGTGCCAACGCCGGCAACACCTCCGCACCGATCCGTCCGATCTGCTCCAACACCTCGTTGGCCGCCGCCCCGGCCATATGGACCCGCAGGTTGAGGGCAGTGGCCCCGGTGTGGCGGACAACCTGACGCAGCCCGTCGGCCACTTCGTCCGGGCTGCCGGTCACCACGTCGAAACGGTCGGCCCAGTCCTTCTGCCGGTCGGCCGGGGTGTAGCCGGCGTACCGGTCCGACTCGGTGGTGAGCCGCCCCAGGTCGGCGGTGCCGATCCACACCCACCGGGTCACCACCCGCGGGCCGGCGCCCCCTTCATCGCGGTACCACGAGAAGATCGTGGCGATCCGGTCCCGGGTGGACAGGGAGTCGGACAGCACCCCGGCGCCGGCGGCCACCGCCCGGCGGACCGCCGCTCGGCTCATCGCCGCCGCCACCAGCGGCACCGGGCGGTCGGCCAGCGCGGTCACCGCCTGGTCGCCGGCCAACGGCCCGTCCGGTTCACCGCGGAGCGCCGGGGCCAGGACGGCCAACGCCTCCCCGAAGTGCGCCCCCAGCCGGTCGTCGAAGACGGCGCCGGCGATGTCGAAGTCCTGGGCCAGCGACCCGGCGGCCACGCCGAGGCCCACCCGGCCACGGTGACGGGCGGCCAGCCAGGCCACCTCCTCGGCCACCAGGCCGGGCGGCCGGAGGGTGAGCAGCAGCGGGGCCGGCGCCGCCCACACGTTCGGGCAGGCGTCCAGCACCCACCCGGCCACCTGGAGGGGCACCGGCAGGTAGCCGGCGAACCCGCCGTGGTGCTCGCTCACGGTGATGCCGTCGAACCCGGCGGCATCGGCCGCCTTGGCCTGGGCGAGGAGGGCCTCGACGATGCCGTCCGCCCCGGTGCCGGTCTGGGCGTACAGCCGGAGCGACACGGCTCCGTGCCCGAACGGCGACCCGGCTCCGTGCCCGAACGGTTGGCTCATGACTGTGTAACTTAGTCAAGAGGCAACCTCGCTGCAGGGAGTGGTAGTTGGCCGGCGGCGAGCCGAGCGAAGGAGGGGCGCGGTGACGCAAGGCATCCGGCCGCCGTGGCAGGCGGTGGACTACGACGAGATCGTGCGGCGGTACCCACCGGCCCCGCAGTACTTCGAGACCGCCTACCTCGACGACCCCGAGCGGATCGCCGCCAAGCAACTGGCCCGGCTGCAGGAGCGGGCCCTGCAGGCCTACGAGGTTCCGTTCTTCCGCCGCCGGTGGGACGCCGCCGGGTTCAAGCCGCAGGAGGTGCGGACCTTGGACGACTTGTGGAAGGCGCCGGCGTACACCGTCGACGACATCCGCCAGAGCATCGACGCCCACCCGCCGTGGGGGGACTACCAGGGGGTCGATGCCGGCAACGCCCGCCGGGAGCCGGTCCGGCTGTTCATGTCGGGCGGCACGACCGGCAAGTCCCGGCCGACCTTCTACACCCAGTGGGACCGCGAGGTCGGCGGCATCCTGCTGGCCCGCCAGCTGTACACCCAGGGGGTCCGGCTGGGCGACGTCGTGCTGAACTCGTGGGCGTACGGGCTGCACAACGGGGCGTTCGCCTTCGACGAGGCCCTGTACCGCTGGATGAACTGCGTGGTCCTCACCACGTCCACCGGGAACGTGACCGCCAGCCAGAAGCAGGTCGAGTTGGCCGTGGGCTACCAGGCTACGGCCATCCTGACCACCGGGGACTACCTGCTGCGGCTGGCCGAGGTGGCCACCGACATGGGGTACGACCCGAAGACCGACTTCGGCCTGCGGGCCCTGCCCAACATCGGCGACCGGGCCCTCCTGGAGGCCACGTTCGAGTTGGAGTACTTCGACGGCTACGGCTTCCACGAGGTGCAGACGATGGCCTCGGAGTGCTGGGCCCACGACGGCCTCCACATCTACGAGGACGCCTTCGTCGTCCAGGTGGTCGACCCCGAGACCGGTGAACCGTTGCCCGACGGCGAGCTCGGGTCGCTGTGCGTCACCGAGCTGTACAAGACCGGCAGCCCGCAGTTCCGCTACCAGATCATGGACCTGTCGTACCTGTACCCGCCTGGCCGGTGCGCCTGCGGGAGCTGGACCCGGAGGATCGGCCCGTTCGCCGGTCGGGGGGACAACATGGTCAAGCTGCGCGGGATCAACGTGTGGCCGGAGGCCCTCGGCGAGCTGGCCCTGGAGATGCCCGGGGCGACCAACGACTACTTCGTCCGGGCCGTTCGCCAGGGCAACCGCGACGAGCTGGTCCTGTCGGTGGTCGGTGCCGTCCCCGAAGCCGACCGGCCGGGACTGGCGGCCGCGGTGGAGCGCCACCTCCGTGACCGGCTCGGTGTGCAGATCGCCACCACCGTCGTCGGGCCGGGCGACCTCGATGCCCTCACCGAGGCCGGGACGTCGCCCAAGCTGAAGCGGTTCCGCGACGATCGGTGAGGACCCTCGGCGAGGGCCTTGGCGCGAATAGCTTATGAACAAGACTCTTGAATCCAGATGACTTGAGGATTAGGATACGGGCAGCTCGGCGGTGGGGGACCGCCTCCCGGGTGTGATCAGACGGGGCTGCAGGGCGGCGGGGGCCGCTTCATTGCGATCTGGTTCACTGCGATCTGACAAAGGGGTGGGGATGCGCGTTCAGGCACGTTCGACAGCGGTCGGGCAACGGGGACACCGGCTTCGGTGGCGGTCGGCGACGGCGGGGATGCTGGCGTCGGCGATGGTCGGGGCCGTCGTGGTGGCCGGACCGGTCGGGTTGGCCGGGGCGGCCAAGTCGAAGGCCACGACCACCACGGCGCCGTCGGTGCCGACGACGGGGAAGCCGAACACCCCGAAGCCCCAGCCGCTGAAGACGAAGACCAAGGTGGTCATCGGGGTGACCGCACCGATCGAGGTCTTCGCCGAGCCGGAGGTGGCGCTGGTGAAGGGGGAGTTCGCCAAGGAGAACCTCGACGCCACAGTGCAGCTGATCAGCGCCACGTCGACCGCCCAGTTGTTGGCCCAGGGCACAGTGCAGGTGGCCCTGGCCGGCATCAGCGCCGGCACCCTGAACGCCATCAACCAGGGCGTGGACATCCGGATGATCGGCGACCCCGAGACGCTGTCACCCGACGACCCGTCCGGCTTGTGGATCAACAAGCAGTTCCTGACGTCCAAGGGCATGCTCAAGAAGCCGTTGCCGTCCGACTTCACCCTGTCGCTCGGTAACCAGGGCTTCGGGGCCGTGTCGGCCTACTGGACCGAGGCCTACCTGGAGAAGAACGGGCTGACCCTCAACAACGTCCAGAACGTCAACCTCAACCAGCCGACAATCCTGACGGCCCTGCAGAACGGCAGCGTCGACGCCGGGTTCGCCAACGACCCCTACGCCGGGCCGCTAGCCAGCGACAAGTCGGTCCAGAAGGTGGCCACAGCCGGCGGGGCGGCGGTGTTCGAGACGACCACCGGCTACCTGGACCAGCACCGGGACGTGGTCCAGGCCATCATGCGGGCGCTCATCCGGACCGCCCGGACGTACTTCGCCGACGGCTACCGGACAAACGCGGCGACGATGAACATCATCTCGACCTGGCTGAAGACCCCGGTGGCCACCATCGACGAGGCCCCGGCTCCGGTGTTCCTGCCGAACATGACAATGACCCTCGTCAAGCCGATCCTCACCGGGGTGCAGAAGACGTGGATCAAGGTGGGGACAGTGCTGACGTACACAAAGCCGCTGACGGTGGCGTCGCTGACCGACACAACAGTGGTCAACTCGGTGCTGAAGGCCACAGCCAAGAGCTCAACAGCCAAGAGCTCAACAAAGAAGAAGACCACGGCCAAGAAGACATCATGAAAGTCTCTTGTCGGCGTACGACTCCATCGTTAGGGTGAGATCGTCGTCGGTGGCCGGTCCGGGCTGCGGCGACGGGGGAGGGCAGATGCAGTCGGGGGTACGGATCCTGGCCCGGGGGGTGGAGCGGGTGTACGCCTCGCGCAAGGGCGAGGTGAAGGCGCTCGGTCCGTTCGACCTGACGGTGAGGGAGGGCGAGTTCCTCTGCATCGTCGGGCCGTCCGGCTGCGGCAAGTCGACGTTCCTCCGCCTCCTCGGCGGGCTGGTGCGGCCGACGGCCGGGGAGATCGAGATCGCCCACCGGGACCGATCGCGACACCTGGTGTCCGTCGTGTTCCAGGACCACAGCATCTTCCCGTGGCAGACGGTGGCCCAGAACGTCCGGACCGGGCTGGACTTCGCCACCGAGCTCGACAAGCAGGAGAAGGACGACCGGGTGGCCTACTGGCTCGGCCGGTTGGGCCTGGCCGACTTCGCCAAGGCCTACCCGGCGGCGCTGTCCGGGGGGATGCGCCAACGGGTGTCCATCGCCCGGGCCCTGGCTGTGGACCCCGAGGTGCTGCTGCTGGACGAGCCGTTCGCCTCTCTGGACGCCCAGCTGCGGACGTTGTTGCAGGAGGAGCTGACCACCCTGTGGGAGCAGGACCAGCGGACGGTGGTGTTCATCACCCACGCCCTCGACGAGGCCATCTACCTCGGCGACCGGGTGGTCATCATGAGCGCCCGGCCCGGGGTGGCGAGGGCCGAGATCGACGTGCCGTTCCCGAGGCCGAGGGCCGACGAGCTGCGGGGCACCCCGGAGTTCGCCGAGCTGATGCAGCGGACCTGGGACGTGCTCCGGGACGAGGTGATGGCCGAACTGGCCCGGTCGAGGGACGGCCAGCCGGCCGTCGCCGGGGCGTGAGCGGGGTGGCGAGGGTGCTGGGTCCGCCGATGACGCACCAGCCGGACCACTCGGACCACCCGGTCCCCGTCGGTGACGTCGTGGTGCGGCGCCCCGGGAAGGAAGAGCTGGACCCTCGGCGGTCCCGCACCGTCCGCCGCCGCTACGAGGTGGCCCTCGGCATCGCCGTGCCGGTGCTGCTGCTGGTGGGCTGGGAGGTGGCGTCGAAGACGGGGTTGCTGGACACCCGGTTCTTCCCGGCGCCCACCGACCTGTGGTCCACTGCCGTCCACCTGTTCGGCAGCGGCGACATCGAGCGGTACGTCTGGGAGAGCTTCCGGCGGGTCCTCGAGGGGTTCTTCCTCGGCTCGGCCGTCGGCCTGCTCGCCGGCATCGGGCTGGGGTCGTCTCGACTCGTGCGGGCGGCGCTGGAGCCGGTGGTGTACGCCATCTGGACCATCCCGAAGCTGGCCCTACTGCCGCTCCTGCTCCTGTTCTTCGGCCTCGGCGAGATGCCGATCATCGTGCTGATCGCCGTCGAGTGCATGTTCCTGGTGATGATCCCCACCACGGCGGCCGTCGTGTCGGTGCCGGACAGCTACCGCGAGGCGGCCCGGTCGTTCGGGGCGTCGTCGTGGCAGCAGCTCCGGACGGTCACCATCCCGGCGGCCCTGCCGCAGATCATGGTGGCCCTCCGCCTGTCGGCCGGGGCGTCGGTCCTGGTGATGGTGGCCGCCGAGTACGTGGACGCCAAGTCCGGCATCGGGTACTTCATCTTCAACTCCTGGCAGCTGTTCGCCACCGACCAGATGTACGTCGGGATCATCACGGTGGCGATCATGGGCACGGCGTGGACGTTGTTCGTCGCCTGGGTCGGTCGCATGCTCACCCGCTGGCAGCGGGCGTGAGGGGCCGGACCGGTGCTGCTAGTTTGCTTAAGGTGGAGAAGCTCAACCGCTGATGACCATCGAGTCCGAGTACCTGTCGGAGGAGGGTCCTGGCGGGCTGTTCACCCGGCTGTCCCGGGTGGCGCTGCTGCTGGAGGAGTTCCAGCACCGGGCCATCGACCGCTTCGGCCTCCGGTTCGTGGACTACTCGGTGCTGCGGGTGTTGCAGATCCAGGGACCCCCGCACCACCTGTCGCCGTCGCGGCTGAGCGAGGTGCTGGTCCGCTCCACCGGCGGCATGACGCAGATCCTCGACCGGCTCGAGTCGGCCGGCCTGGTCACCCGGTTGCCGTACCCGACGGACCGGCGGAAGGTCATCGTCGGCCTCACCGCCGAAGGACTGTCGCTGGTCAAGAAGATCAGCCGGGCCTGGGAGCAGCAGAAGCAGGACCTGTTGGGCGACGACATGAGCGCCGAGGAGCTGGCCCGTCTCGACGGTGCCGTCCGCACCCTGCTGCGGCTGTTCGCCGAGGACCACGAACGGGGCAGCCGGCGGAAGCGGGTGAAGACGGTCGTCGAGGACTAGCCGGCGGTCGCATCCGCGCCGCCAGAGGAGGCGGCGATCACAACCAAGCCGCCAGAGGAGGCGGCGATCACAACCAAGCCGCCAGAGGAGGCGGCGATGGCTGAGCTGAGCGTCCGGCCCCTGACGGGGGTCATCGGGGCCGAGGCGGAAGGGGTGGACCTCCGGGACCTCGACGACGACACGGTTGCCGCGCTCCGGGCGGCCCTCCTCGACCACCTGGTGCTGTTCTTCCGGACACAGCCCATCACCCCGGCCGAACAGCTGGCCTTCGCCGAGCGGTTCGCCCCGGTGATGATGCCGCTCATCGACGTGCCGGCCACCGACGTGCCGGGGGTGACGGTGCTCGACCAGGTCAACCCCAAGGGCCAGTACACCGAGCGGTGGCACGCCGACTCCACGAACCTGGCCGAGCCGCCGTTCGGGGCGGTGCTGCGGGCGGTCACCGTGCCGTCGGTGGGGGGCGACACCTGTTGGGCGTCGATGGTGGCTGCTTACGAGACGCTGTCGCCGACGATGCAGGGGTTCCTCGAAGGGCTCACCGCCGAGCACTCGACGGCCATCCTGGACGAGGCGCTGTCGAAGGTGCCGAACCTGGTCCGTCGCGACGGCGGTCTGCCGCCGTCCCACCATCCGGTGGTCCGGGTCCACCCGGAGACCGGGCGCAAGGTCCTGTTCGTCAACAGCAACTTCACCACCCGGATCGACGGGCTGTCCGAGGCGGAGAGCGCCGCCGTGTTGCGGTTGCTGGTGGCCCATGTCCGGTCGCCGGAACTGCAGGTCCGGTTCCGGTGGACGCCCGGGGCGGTGGCCCTGTGGGACAACCGGGCCACCCAGCACTGCGCCATCTCCGACTACACCGAGCGCCGGGTGATGCACCGCTGCATGATGGCCGGCGACCGGCCGGTCGGCGCCGCCGCCGGCCGACCCGGCCAGGTACCCAGCTCGGCAACTCGCTCGGCCACCACCCCGGTAACCAATCGCAAAGTATCTTAGGTAAAAAATACTTGTGACTGTACTACTTGTGCGTTACGCTATTGGCGGCCGTCCTGACCGGTGCGGCAGCGGAAGGAGCAAGGGATGAGCGATCGGACCATCTACCGGTTCGAGGACATTGAGTGGCACGTGCCCCAGGCCGAGGGGACCGACGCCGAGGAGGCCGCTCGGGCCGGCGAGCAGGGGGCCGGACGCAAGTTCTTGGCCCAGGGCGACGGCGGGTTCTACGCCCAGATCGTCCAGATCCCGTCCAACTTCGAGGCGCCGTCGCACGCCCACAACCACGCCGAGATCTTCATGGTGCTGGAGGGCAGCTGCACATTCGGCGGCGAGGAGATGCGCCAGTACGACATGACGGTGGTCCCCGAGAGAGGGGCCTATGGGTTCACGGCCGGGCCGGACGGAGTCCGGTTCCTCGTCATCCGCAACGGGGTGGCCAGCTTCGCCAAGGTGGCGTCGTGACGACGACGGCCGAACGGGCCGGGACGGTGGCGGGGCCATCGTCGGAGTCGGAGTCGGGGTCGGCGTCGGGGTCGTGGGTGTTCGACGCCGACGGCCACATCGTGGAGCCGCCGGAGACCTGGCAGCGGTTCCTGCCGGAACGGTTCCGGACGTACGCCCCCCGGGTGCTTCAGGAGGAGGACCACTTCCGGTTCGTCTGCAACGACCGGCTGAGCTTCCGCATCGCCGGGTCGGCCGAGACCTTGGCCGCTCCGGGCCAGACCCCCCACCAGACCGACGCGCCGGTGGCCGCCAGAGGGGCGGTGGACCCGTCGGCCCGACTGGTCGACATGGACGTCGACGCCATCGGCACCGCCGCCCTGTACCCGACGTTCGGCCTGATGATCCAAGGGGTGATGGAGCCCGAACCGGCCCTGGCGCTGTGCCGGGCGATCAACGACTGGATCGCCGACTACGCCTCCCGGGACCCGCGGCGGCTCGTCGGGGTGGGGGTGCTGCCGATGACCGATGCCGGCGACGCCCTGGCGGAGGCCCGCCGGTGCGTCGAGGAGCTCGGGTTCCGCGGGGTGTGGCGGCGGCCGGAGCAGTTCCCGGGCATCCCGGCGCTCCACGACGAGGCCTACGAGCCGTTGTGGGGGTACCTGGCCGAGGCCGGGGTGCCGTTCGCCTTCCATCCCGGCCTCAACGGGCTGGTGCCGTTCGGCTACCTGCAGGACCGGTACGGCGACTACTTCAGCCCCATCCACGCCGTGCACTTCGCCGCCGAGCAGATGATGGCGCTGACGACGATGGTGGCGTACGGCATCTTGGAGCGGCATCCCGCCCTGAGGGTGGCGTTCCTCGAGTGCGGAGCCACCTGGGCGGTGCCGTACCTGTACCGCCTGGACGAGCACCTGGAGATCTTCGGCTTCGACCGCGGTGGGCTGAGCATGAAGCCGTCGGAGTACTTCGCCCGGCAGTGCTTCGTGTCCGTCGAGGAGGTGGAGCCGGGCCTGGCCGAGATGCTGGCCCGGTACCCCGAATCGGTGGTGTTCGCCTCCGACTACCCCCACGGGGACGGCAAGTTCCCCGGGTCCACCGCCGACCTGCTCGGCACCGACGACCTGACCCCGGCGCAGCTCCGGGCGATCATGCTGGACAACGCCGTCCGGCTGTACGGGCTCGGTGGCTGAGGCCCCCGTGTCGGAGACCGCCGTGTCGGAGACCGCCGTGGTCGAGCCGGCCCCGTGGGACGGGTGGACGGACATGAACGTGTTCGACGCCATCTTCACCCCGCGGGCCACCCGGCGGTACAAGCCGGAGCCCATCGACGACGTGACGCTGACGAAGATCCTGCGGGCGGCCACGTTCGCCTGCAGCTCGGGCAACACGCAGCCGTGGGAGCTGGTGGTGGTGACCGACCCGGCGGTGAAGTCGACGCTGCGCGACGAGCTGTCGGTGGCGTTCAACCGGGCCGACCAGGAGCGGGCGCAGCGGC
>Ga0134126_10005443_pt1 | contig 15912 bp, 9 predicted proteins | sample KB31752_FD_96881 | JGI IMG/M metagenome (GOLD analysis project Ga0134126, IMG submission 96881) | Terrestrial soil microbial communities with excess Nitrogen fertilizer from Kellogg Biological Station, Michigan, USA - KB3-175-2 | ecosystem: Environmental > Terrestrial > Soil > Unclassified ...
AGCCCTCGGGGTTCACCATAAACTCACCGCTGAGCTCGGGCTTCTGCCAGACAGTCACGCGCACCAAGTCGCCGGGAACCAGCATGACTGGCGCGGGGGCCGGGGTTTGTGCGCTGGCGGGAGCGGCACCTAGAACCCCCAGCACCGAGACCCATATGCACAGCCGGCGACCGACGCTCATGATGGCGCCATCGTGGGTGAGTCACTCCACGTCCGTTCCCCTACTGGCTCGATGATCGTCGCTCCCGCTCGAAGGGTGAACGGACCGCTGCGTCGGGTGCTCAGTGGCGGTACAGCCTCAGGAACCAGATCGCAAATGACCTGCACCAGCGCTTCCGCATCCCCGACGGCGACCGCCTGGGCGACGCAGCCCAGGCCTTTGGCGATATTCACACCGTCGACCTCTTGTCCCTGCACGACCTTGATCTTGTCGACCGAGGTGGCCACGGTCGCCTCGAGGTCCGACATGAGCTCTTCGCGAAGCTTCTCGCCCGGGCGAAGCCCGGTAAACACGATAGGCACGTCCCGATGCGGCTCGAGGCCGGCCAGCCGGATGAGTCGCTCCGCCAGATCCAGGATTCGCACCGGCGCGCCCATCTCGAGCATGGTGATCCGTCTGCGAGCTTCCTCCATGGCGCCAGCTTCCAGCACCAACTGGGCCGCCTCCGGTATGGTCATGAAGTACCGCTCGACATCCGGGTCGGTGACCGTGACCGCCTTGCGCGCCGCGACCTGGCGCTCGAACAGGGGAACGACGCTCCCCGCGGACCCCAGCACATTGCCGAACCGCACAGCGCGGAAGTCGACGGAAGATCGCTTCAGGGCGGGGAGCTCGAGAATCAACCGCTCGGCGATGCGCTTCGTCGCACCCATGATGCTCGAAGGCCGCACGGCCTTGTCCGTGGAGATGAGAACGAAGCGCTGGACCCCCCAGCTCGCGGCGGCGTTGGCCACGAGCAGGGTGCCGAGCACATTGTTGCGAACCGCCTCGACGACGTTGTCCTCCATCATCGGTACGTGCTTGTACGCCGCCGCGTGGATGACGTAGTCAGGCCGCCAGCGGGCGAAGACTTCGAGCAGATGGCGGCCATCCGTGATGTCCGCCACCACGGGAACGACCTCGATCCCGGGATTCAGCTCGCTGATCTCGAGCACCGCGAAGTACAGCGCGCTCTCGGCCTGGTCGAGGAGCACCAGCCGCTGGGGCCGGAGCCGGGCAATCTGCCGCCCCAGCTCGGAGCCGATCGACCCCGCGCCCCCGGTGATCAGGACGACGCGGTCGCGAATGGTCGGGCCGACCATGGCCAGATCGAGGTGAACGGTCGGCCGGCCGAGCAGGTCCTCGATATCGACGTTCCGGAGCTGATCGATGCGCGCGGACCCGTCCAGGAGGTCGTGCAACGAGGGCAGCGTCTTGAATTCGACACGCGCATGGAGGCAGGCTGTCACCACCCGTCGCATCACTTCGGTCGACGGCGCATCCAGGGCGATCACGACGAATTCGATGCGGTGCAGGGACGCCAGCGTCACCAGATCGTCTATGCCTCCGAGCACCCGTACGGACCGCAGCGAGCGGCCGCGGCCCGCGACTTCGACGTCGACCAGTCCCACGGGCTCGAAGGTTGGATGTGGGTCGCGATGCACTTCCCTGAGAAGCCGTGCCGCCTGATCCCCGGTGCCCACGACCAGGGTGCGCCGCCTGGAGCGTGCCGTGAGCGGGGACGGAACCTCGCACAGGTAGCGGACGGCGAACCGGATGCCTCCGCCCAAGAAGATCGCGCCTGCCCAATCGAGCATGAGGACTGCCCGGGGAACGCCAGGGAAGAGGCCCAGCAACGTCAGCGCGACGACAAAGCCTACCGTGCCCAGGGTCACGGCCTTGCATAGCGCCACCAGGTCTTCCAGCCCGGCATGCCGCCAATAGCCCTCGAAGATCCCGAGACGGGCATAGGGCAATATGCGGACGGCGGCCAGCAGCGGCAACGTCATCCAGTAGAGACGCCGCGCATCCTCGGGCACCTGGAAGTCGAAGCGCAGGACATACGCGGCCCCATACCCCACCGCGATCAGTACCAGATGCAGCGCCACGATCAGGGGCCGCCGGTACCGAAGCAGCTGTTCCAGCAGGAGCGGGCGGGACTTCGGCCAGAGATGAAACACCGTCAGAAGTACAAGGCGAAGATCAGTCCACACGGTCGCCCGTGCCGCATATTCCAGCTGGATGCGGATCTTCTCCGGCATGATCTGCCGTATGTAGGTCTCCTCCGGATCGTGCGCTCGGGCCAGGATGTCCGCCTCGTCCCAGAAACGGAGCGCCGCGGGCCCGGTGACACCAGGCACCAGCTCCAGCACGGGCTGCTGCGCGTGCGTATACAGCCGAACGTACTGCGCCACCTCCGGACGCGGTCCCACCAGGGTCATCTGTCCGGTGAGAACGTGAAGCAGCTGGGGCAGTTCGTCGAGCTTCAGCTCCCGCAGCCAGTGGCCGACCCTGGTGATCCGTGGATCGCCCCCTACGGTAAGCGGCCGCTCGGGGCCGGCGGCCAGGCGCATGCTCCTGAATTTCCACATGCAGAATGGCTTTCCGCCCCGTCCAATCCGCTCCTGACCAAAGAAGACAGGTCCCCCGTCGTCCAGCTTGATCAGGAGGGGAATGAGCACGAAGAGCGGCCACGCGATCACCAGGCCCGCACCCGCCAGCGCGATGTCCCACGCACGCTTGATCGCGGTCATCGCCGGTACAACCTTTCGACGTCGCGGACCGCCTCGATCACGTCGGAGACGTCCCGGTCGGAGAGTCCGGGGTGCAGCGGCAAGCTCAGCATCCGCCGATAGCTTCCGTCGGTGACGGGGAACATGCCGGGATGCAGGTCGTAGCGGTCGCGGTAGAAGGGATGGCGGTAGATGGGAATGAAGTGAACCGACGTGCCGATGTTTCTGGCCGTGAGCTCGTCGATGAACTGGTCACGGCCAATGCGGAGGGCGGACGGGTTGAGCCGCACGACATACAGGTGCCAGGCCGGGGCCACGTCAGGGCGTATGGTCGGCGTTTCGAGCCCGTCCAGCTCCTGGAACGCGGCGGTGTACCGCTCGGCGATCTCGCGACGGCGCTGCTGAAAGCGCTCGAGCTTCCGGAGCTGCGCCAGACCCATCGCCGCCTGGATATCAGTCATGTTGTACTTGAATCCGGCCGCGACCACGTCGTACCTCCAGCTCCCTCCATTGGCGTATCGCCGCCAGGCGTCCCGGCTCATTCCGTGGAGGCTCAGCACCCGACAACGCTCAAGGAAGGCCGGATCCCCGGTGAGCATTCCACCTTCGCCGGTGGTGAGATTCTTGGTGGCGTAAAAGCTGAAGGCCACCGGATTGGGACCCGAGCCGATTGCGCGCCCGCGGTAGAAAGCGATCAGCGCATGGGCGGCATCTTCGACCAGCGTCGCCCCGGCGCGCTCCGCCAGGTCCCTCAAAACGTCGAGATCGGCGGGGTGTCCGGCATAGTGCACGGCGATGATCGCCCTCGTCTTTGCCGTCAGCGCGGCCTCCACCGCCTCGGGGCGCAGGTTCATTGTATCCGGCGCCACATCTGCGAGCACCGGCACCGCGCCCACGTGCTCGATGACGTTGATGGTCGCAGCGAACGTCAGCGGACTGGTGATCACTTCGTCGCCAGGGCCGATCCCAAGCGCGGCCAGCGCCGTATGCAGTCCCGCGGTGCAGGAATTCAGCCCCAGGGCCGCCGGAGCCCCGAGCCGGGCCGCGAACTCGGCCTCGAAACGCTGGGTCTTCGGACCGGTCGTGATCCAGCCCGACCGGAGAGTGTCGACGACCTCGGAGATTTCTTCTTCGCCAATCGTGGGTGGAGAGAACAGGAGGAACTCTGGTCGCCTGCCCGGAGCGGGCCGGCTGCAGGAGATCGCACCAGCGGGCTCGGCCGAGGATCGCGTAAGATTCACGCTCGGCATCTCGGCTCGATCCGATCGCATTACAGACACCTCGTCACGGGTCCCGAACCGCCCGGTCACCCTGCGGCCGGAGAGTCCAAACGTGCCCGGTGTTGGGCCACCGCAACACGACGATCAAAAATCGACGCCACAGTCTGCTCAGGCGGACCGTTCTAGCGTGTGGACCGCATCTGGCACACGTCCGGCAGGCCGCGGTGGTCCACCTGCCGCAAGTTGATGAGCCACACTGACACAGGGGCGCTGCGGACGACGGCTCACGCCGCAAGTCGGCAACTGTGTATGCAGCATCATCTTTCTGACGAGTCGAGACGAGAACCTCGGGGGCAAGAATTGTGCCCCTTGCCTACCCCGAAAGCTGATGACTTCTCTCAAGTTGTGATGGCTCGGCAGAAGCGGGCACGGGGCCGTGCCGTTTCGCTGGGAGGATGCGTCCGGGAGCGAATTGCTGGGAATGCGGGGAGTTCTCGGTGCGTGAACTGGCCGGACTCGAGGAAACGACGGTCCCTACCGAGAAAGAGGCACCGGCAGCGCGCGCTCCTTCCACCGCCCCCGACCCCGCGCCAGCCGGAGCATTCCCGCGAGGAATCCAAGTCCATAGCTCAGGTGGAGCACCGGGAATGCGAGCGCCGATGCCAGCCCGGCCTTGGGATCCCGGCGCAGCAGGCCCGCGCAACAGCCGAGAGCGGCCAGTGGGTATGTCGAGAGCAGGATTCCGAGCAGCAGCCGGCCCGCCGGCCACCAGACTGCCAGCACCAGCGCCACCAGCAGTCCGACCACGAATGCCGCAGGCGCAAGCTGCCGCAGGGTCATCACCCGCCCGAGTTTCTTCGCGACGAGCGGCTTGTAGAGACCATACTGGTAGAACATCCGGCCCAGCTGAGCGAACGTTTCCCGGGCGTAGTATCGGGAAGTGATCTCGGGGACGAGCAACAGCCGGCCACCTCCCTTCGCGAGACGCAGGTTGAACTCGTCGTCCTGATTTCGCACCAGCTCCTCATCGAACAGCCCGTAGCGCTCGAAGACCTCGCGCCGGTAGCAACCGAAGGGCACCGTATCGACCCATCTGGCCGAGCTGGCGCCGATCCGAAAGTAGGAGTTGCCGACGCCGAACGGATGACTCAAGGCCGCCGCAATGCCACGTGCCGTCGCCGTGGGCGCGCCGGGTACCGTCCGGCAAACACCCCCGACGGCTGCCGCGCCGCTGTCGCTCAAGTGCTTCATCAGAAGCCGGACGTAGGACGACGGGTACTCGCTGTGCGCGCCGATCAGCACCACGGCGGAGCCGGCACTGCCGCGGATCCCGATGTTGAGCGCGCACGAGGTGATGCGCCCGGGGTTGTTCAGCAGTCGGATGCACGCGTGCTGCGCCAGGTATTCGCGAACGATCGCCGGGGTGCCGTCGTCGCTCTCTCCGTCCACCACGAGAATCTCGAGGCGCCCGGCCGGGTAGTCCATCGCGAGCAAAGAGTCGAGACAGTCCCGGATATGGCGCGCCTCGTTGCGGCAAGGCACGATCAGCGAGACCGCGGGCGCGGGGAAGCTCACCGAGCCGTCACCTGGGGGTCGATGGCCCGCCGGGTCGCCAGGAGGCGCGCCGCCAGCGCGCGGCCGTTCATCTGGAGGTCGAACTTCCGCTTCGCGAACTCGCGCCCCGCGGCCGCAAGCCGGCAACGCTCCTCCGGATCACCCAGCAGCTGGTCGATGGCTGCCGCCAGACACCCCACGTCCCCTGGCGGCACGAGGACGCCGCAGCGCCCGAAGTCGAGGATCTCCGGGATTCCGGCGAGGTTCGAGGCGATGACCGGAGTCCCGACCGCGATCGCCTCCTTGAGGACGGTTGGCATGGCATCGAGTGTAACGGGCGGGTGGACCAGGATGGTGGCCTGGCGCATGGCCTCGAGCACCTCCTCGCCCGGCAGCCAGCCACGGAACCTGACGGTCCGCTCGATGCCGAGCCGGGCAGCCAGCGCGCGAAGCTCACGTTCTCCCTCCCCACCCCCAATCAACTGCAGGTCAATCGGCCGTCCCCCCGCCGCCAGGCGCGCAACGGCTTCCAGCAACCGATGAAACCCCTTCAAGGCCTCGAAGCGACCCACGGCCAGCACCATGTTCCCCGGCCGGCCGTCCCGCCGATACTCCGTCGCCTCGAGATCGAGGCCCAGGTGGTGAATGTGGATCTTGGGCTCCAGGCGCGGATACGCCAGCGGATACTTTGTCCGAATGTACGACCGGTTGAATTCGCAAACCAGAAAGATGTTGTCCGCATAGAGCATCTTCTGGGCCAGGTAGACCTGGTGCTGATAGAGATCCATCCGCGCATGCACGAATGTGGAAAACGGTACTCCGGCACCATTGAGCCGATGGTACAGGTAGGCGGCGGTCGCGGCGTAGTTGCCCCAGTAGGCCAGCACGTGGTCGAAGGTTCCCGACGGAAAGCGTCGGGCCCAGGCGAGCGCGGCACCGACCGCATAGCCGCTCTTGAGGACCGGCCCCGGTCCGTAGCGGAGCGCCGAGGTTCCGATCGCCGCCGAGGGCCCGATCGCGGCGAGCAGCCCACCGACCGACCGAGCCGAAAGGACCTCGCGCCGGCTCAGGGCATGGACCCGCTCGCGGGGCAACACGTCGGGGCCGAGGATTTCCGGGACCGCGCTCCAGAGCGACGCATCGACTGGATACAGCGGCAGAATGTCCACCGCGATGCCCGCGTCCAGCAGGCTGCGCATGTCCCGGGCAAAGAACGTACAGGGGCGGGAGGGAAATTGATTGGTGAAGACACCCAGGCGCACGCGCGATCTCCGGAGGCGAGAGAGGAGCTGATTCAATCTGCGCCTTGACGGGACACCTCGCCAGCGGGCGCCGGGTTATTTACGTCAGCCGCGCGGGGCGGTATATACGCTCAGTGGCGGCCGACCGTTGCCCCGAAGGAGAAGATCGATGTGTCGCCCCCGGACCCGTTCCATCGCGCTCCGCAGCCCCGACAGGTTACGACGGCTGTCGCGGCTGCTGGTGTGCGCCGGACTGGGGGCATGCGGCGGGCTCGAGTCTACGCGACCCACCACGGGCGGATCGACGGACAGCCTGGTGGGCGTCGCCATCTCCCCCGACCACGCGACCTTGGTTCGCGGAGAGACGCTGGTCCTCACGGCAGTAGCCCTGACGAGTGCCGGGACGTCGGTCCCGGCCGCGCCGGTGACATGGAGCAGCGCTGACCCCGCGGTGGCCTCCATTTCGCCAGCTGGCGTTGTCCAGGCCGTGGGGGTCGGCGCAACCGTGATCCGGGCTTCGCTCACGGCTCTCGACACGACCGCGTCGGTCACGGTCCTGGCGACCGCGCCCCAGCAGCCGCAGCACGCCGGCTACTTCGCGTCGCCGGCGGGATCTGCGACCGCGGCCGGCACCCTGCTCGACCCGTGGGACCTCGCTACCGCACTCGCGCCCCCCGACGTGGTCCAGCCAGGCGACACGATCTGGCTGCGCAACGGCGTCTATCACGGGTGCTTCATCAGTCGACTCACCGGAACGTCCAGCAAGCCAATCGTCGTCCGGAGATTCCCGCACGAGCAGCCGGTGATCGACGGGGCCGGATGCGAAGACGCGCCGCTGTCGGTCTTCGGGGGGTTCACCTGGTACTGGGGATTGGAGGTGCGCAATTCGTCCCCCCTGGCGGGAGGCGGCAACAACGTCAACCTCTACGGGGATGAGGTGAAGGCCATCAACTTGGTCGTCCGTGACGCCTCCAATTCGGGGATCGGCTTCTGGAGCGAAGGTGCGGGTGGCGAGGTCTATGGCTGCCTGATCTTCAACAACGGCACCAAGAACAACCTGGACCACGGGATCTACATGCAGAACGCGGTGGGCACCAAGCGGGTGGCCGACAACATCATTTTCGATCAATGGGGATTCGGCATCCACGCCTATGGCTCCTCGTCCGCCGCGCTCCGGGGCTTCCTCATCGAAGGCAACGTGCTGTTCAACAACGGACAGATCGGCACCGCCGGGAGCGCCCCCAACATCCTGATCGGCGGCGGAGCGCCCGCCCAGTCCGTGACCCTGCGCGACAACATGACGTACCATGCGCCCGACGCGGGTACCAACGTGCGCCTGGGCTACGACGCCGACAACGTCGACGTCACGCTCGAGGGGAATCGGTTCGTGGGGGGGTCGCCCGTTCTGGCCATGCGCAGCTGGTCCTCGGCGGTGGTTCGCGCGAATCTGTTCGTCGGCAGCCGAAATCTGATCAGCCTGCTGGGAAGCCTTCGTGGGTTCGGGTGGAGCGGGAATCGCCAGTACGCCGGCAATCCCGTCGACGCGTACTGGGAGTTTGACGACCAGCGGTTCGCCTTCGTGCCCTGGACCCAGGCGACAGGGCTCGGCGGAGGGGAGCTGCAGGGGACGTCCTCGCCGGCATCCGCCGAGGTCATCGTGAGGCCGAATCAGTACCAGCCCGGACGAGCCAACATCGTGGTCTACAACTGGGCCGGGGCGCCCTCCACCTCGGTCGACGTGTCCACGGTGGTGGCGGCCGGCGACTCGTTCGAGATCCGCAACGCACAGACGTATTTCGGACCTCCGGTGATTCGCGGCATCTATTCGGGCGGACCGGTGACCATTCCGCTGGCTCCGGTGACACCGACCCCACCCCTGGGCCGAGCTTCGCAATCTCCGCCTTCCACGAGCCCGTTGTTCGGGGTCTTCGTCGTTCTTTCGGGCGCCGGACTCTAGCCTCCGACACCTTGACATTCGCGCACCGTTCGACGAAACTGATCGGCAGCGCGAGCGTATCGACAACGAGATGGCGCCAGCCCGGCGGCCATTCCTCCGCGCCCTGCACGACTCTGAAGTCGCAGCAAACCCCTTCTATCGTCGGGTCGTCGGTCTAGACCCCCATTCTCGCGTCAGCCGCCCACGCTGAACGCACGGCCGTGTCCGCGGCCGGCGTTCGCGCCGGCTGACATGGTTGCGCTCGACCGCGACCCGGTGACACCAGACGTCGGTGCGCCCGGCTCGCGCGCCGAGTGCGGTCCTCTCATATGGACGGGCACAGATGCGAAAGCCCCATGCCCTCGTGGCACTCGCCGGCCTCACGGCCGGCCTCCTGAGCTGCACGGACAACCTTTCCCCTCCCCCGAGCGCCTCGACCGAGGCCGCACCCCCGCCGTCGCTTGCCAGCGCGGCAGCTGCCGTCGTATCCCACGTGAGCACCAGAAGCGGCGTTACGTACCAGGTCGTTTCCGCGGGCCTCGACGTCGGCGCCAAGGAGTACGTTGACCGCAGCACCACCGTGCGCCCGACCGTCCCCTCCATCCTGCAGCAGCAAACCTACATCCGCACCGCCAATTCCGATCGCAACGCGTCCCTCGGCAGCTCGACGTTCCTTACGTTCGATGTGAGCACCGACGTCGTCGTCTATGTGGCCCACGACGATCGCATCGCTCGGCCGGCGTGGCTGCGCGGGTCATTCGAGGATACCGGCTGGCACCTCACGTCCGGTACCAAGGATCGACCGATGAGCGTGTTTCGCCGGAGCTTCGCGAAGGGACGCGTCACGCTGGGCAGCAACTCGGATCAGCAGACCTTCGCGGCGATGTATGTCGTGATCGTGGTACCGGCGGACGGTGCGTCCCCTGACGCTCCAAGCCCCGGGCCCGCTCCCGGCGCCGGGACCCATGCCGGTTACTATGTGAGCCCGACGGGCAGCGGCGCGGCCGACGGGAGCGCGGGCCGGCCCTGGAGCCTGGCCACGGCGCTGACCCAGCCCGCCAGCGTTCGCCCTGGCGACACCATTTGGGTGCGAGGCGGCACCTACCGCGGTTGCTATACCAGCAACCTCAGCGGCACGGCGGCCGCGCCGATCATCGTGCGCCAGTACCCGGGCGAGCGGGCGGTGCTGGACAACGCGAGCTGCAACGACGCCGCGCTCACCGCCAACGGGGCCTATACCTGGTTCTGGGGCCTGGAAGTGCTGAATTCCACGGCCCGCAGCGGGGGCCCCATCGGGATCAACGGCTATGGCCGGGAGCTCAAGTTCATCAACCTGGTGGTCCATGACGCCGGCGACACGGGCATCGGGTTCTGGAGTCCGGCCGTGGGGGGCGAGGTGTACGGCTGCATCGTCTACAACAATGGCCGCGACGACAACCTCGACCACGGGATCTACACCCAGAATCAGAGCGGGACGAAGCGGCTGGCGGACAACGTCATCTTCAACCAGTTCGCGTTCGGCATTCACGCGTACGGATCGGAGAATGCCTCCTTGCAGGGCTACGACATCGAGGGCAACGCCGTGTTCAACAACGGCTCGATCAACGGCCGGGCCTCGGCGCCCAACATCCTGGTCGGGGGGGGCACGCCCGCTTCGCATATTCGCGTCGCCGAGAACATGGCCTACCAGAGTCGGAACGGCTCGGGCAACGTGTGGCTGGGCTACTCGGTGCCGAACCAGGATCTCGACCTCGAGGACAACTACATCGCCGGCGGGTTTACCGCGCTGCGCCTGTGGTACTGGGCCAGCGGGACTGCGCGCGGCAATACCGTCTACACGGCGGACTACTACCCCATCAATTCGCTAGGCAGCCTGGGCGGGCTGACTTGGGCCGGCAACACCTGGTACCGGTCCCCCGGCGTTGAGGCTTGGAGTCACGCCAACGTGGCCTATACCTGGGCCGACTGGAAGCGCGCTACCGGCAGGGGCGCGAGCGACGTCGTGGCCGGCGCCGCCCCCAGCGGGGTCCGCAGCTTCGTGCGCCCCAACCAGTACGAGCCGGGCCGGGGCCATGTCGTCATCTTCAACTGGGACCGCCAGGGCACCGTCGCTGTGGACGTATCCAGCATCTTGCGCCCCGGCGATCGCTACGAAGTGCGCAACGTGCTCCGACTCGGCGAGCCGCCGGTGCTCAGTGGTACTTACGGCGGCGGCACCCTGCCCTTCCCCATGAGTGCGGTCACCGCCCCGACCCCGCTCGGCAGTGGCGCCACCACCGGGGCCGGGACCGGGCCCGAGTTCCAGACCTTCCTCATCACCCGTCCGTAGTCGAGCCACTCCCGGGTTGGCACTGGACCAACCCGGGAGCCGCTCGCGCTCCAACCCGAGCCGTCCGCTGAGCGGCACGGGTCCCAGCCATTCCGGGGCCTCATCCGGCCAATTGTGATGCCCCGATCGTATCCCCGATGCGGCGCTTTGCACTCTGGCTCTCCACCGTCCAATATAAGTACGGTTGAACATAGGCCCAATTGCCAAAACATGCACGATTAGCGCGTTACCTTACATCTTGCGCAACGCTGGCTGTATTAATATTATGACTCTGTCCATTGGGTACGATTCCTCACTCGCAGGGGCCTTCGGGGCCCGCGATAACGGCAAACCCGCCGAAAGACGGGGGCGCAAAGCTACGAGGCTAAAGCGCGCATCGCCGCGCCATGCCAGTCGGGCCGCCGAACGGTGCCGTTCCGGAGGGTCCTGCCATGCGTTCCGCGCCCCGGGTGCTCCTCTCCCTGTTTGCGCTGGTCGCGACGCTTCCCGCTTGCAGCGTCGACGAACCCCTGAGCGTTCCCGACGCCACGTCCGACGAAGCGATCGATACCATCGAAGTCCTTCCCCCCGCCGTGGCCCTCCCGGTCGGAGGCCGCGGCAGCCTGATCGCCATCGTGCGTGATCGCATCGGCCAACGGCTTCCGGTTGCCGAGGTAACCTGGACGAGCACCGACCCCGCCGTGGCCACGGTGTCCACCGACGGCGGGATCGTCGGCCTGGCCACCGGATCCACGGAGATCACCGCCAGCCGCGGGAAGCATCTCGGGCGCACCAAGGTGACCGTGGGCAGTCCCACCATCCGGTGGGTGCAACTCACCCCCGACACGGAGGTCGTGGCCATCGGCGAGCGAGCGCAGCTCGCGGGCGTCGCCAAGGACTCCAGCGGCCAGGTCGTACCAGTCGCCCTCACCTGGTCCAGCTCGAATCCGGCCGTCGCGATCGTGTCCCAGACCGGCGTGGTCACCGGGCTGGGCCGAGGCATGGCGCGCATTGTGGCCGCGGAGGGAACGCCCGCGGATACCACCATCGTGCTGGTCAGCGCTGCACCGGTCGCCGCCGTGGTGGTGACGCCGACGTCCTTGACGCTGGCCCCCGGTCAGACCGCCCAAGTCCAAGCTGCGGCCTCCGACTCCTCGGGGACGGCCCTGGACGGTCGTCCGGTCACCTGGGCCAGCGCCGATCCGGCCATCGCGACCGTGTCCCCACTCGGCGTGGTCACCGGCATCGTGGTCGGTAGCACGGCTATTACCGGAACGATCGAAGGCAAGAGCGATGCCGCGCAGATCACGGTGGCCCCCATCCCCGGCAATGCGCTGGTCGTGAGTCCAACCAGCGCCACGCTGGTGCAAGGGAGCACCCGGCAACTGGCGGCCAGCGTGACGGATGCGGATGGCGTCCCGGTGGCGGGTGCGACGATCACGTGGGGCAGCTCGGATGCCCGCATTGCCACGGTGTCCGCCACCGGCCTGGTCGCCGGCGTGGCGCCGGGTAGCGCGACCGTGACCGCGCGCAGTAACGGCATGGCGGCGCCTGTCTCCATCCTGGTCACGGCGGCGCCGGTCTCGAGCGTGGCGGTTACGCCTTCGAGCGCCACGGTCGCCATGGGTCAGGCGGTTCAGCTCACCGCCACACCGAAGGATGCGAACGGAGCGCCGCTGGCGGGGCGGGCCCTGGTCTGGTCCACCTCGAACAGTGCGGTGGCGACGGTGAGTGCGACCGGGCTGGTCACGGCGGTCACCGCGGGCTCCAGCACCATCGCGGCCACCTCGGAAGGCAAGACAGGCACCGCCACCGTCACCGTGCCCGCGCCGGCGGTCGCAACCGTGATCACCACGCCATCCGCACCGTCGCTTGCAGTCGGCGATTCGGTCCAGTTGCAGGTTACGCTCAAGGACGCGGCCGGCACGGTGCTGAGCGGCCGTTCCATCACTTGGTCCAGTTCGAATCCCGCGGTGGCTACGGTGTCCTCCACCGGTCGGGTGAGAGCCGTCGCTGCCGGGACCGCGAACGTCAGCGCCACCTCGGAAGGGAAATCGGGAGCCTCCGCGGTGAGCGTGAGCGGCGCGGCCACACCGCCGCCCCCACCACCACCGCCACCACCACCCCCGCCCCCGCCGACCACGCACGCCGGCTGGTACGTGAGCCCGACCGGGGCGGGAACCACGTGTTCAGAGCCGGCACCGTGTAGCCTCGCGACCGCTGCCGGGAAGGCCGGCCAGGATACCGTCTGGCTCACGGCCGGGAGCTACACCACGGAGCTCGCGGTGACGCGGCCCAATGTGGTATTCCGGGCTCTCGGGACCGCGCGCGCCACGATTCGAGGCTCCTTCGCCATCCAGCCCAGTGCGGGTGGTGGGGCGATCTGGGGCTTGGAGTTCACGACGGCCAACGGTGGGGATCAACCCATCTGCATCAACGTGTACGCCTCGCCCTACAAGATCATCAACAGCAACGTCCACGACTGCCCCGATACCGGGGTAGGCATCTGGCGGGCCGGCTTGGTCTCGGACATCGAGGTCCATGGAACCACCGTCCGGCGGAACGGCACGGACAACAACCTCGACCACGGCATTTACGCCCAGAACGGTGGCGGGCGGGTGCTCTTGAAGAACGACTTCGTGGCCGAGAATTGCGCGTTTGGGTTGCACGCCTACGGCAGCGATGCGGACCACAAGCTCGACAACTTCGAGCTGGACGGGTTCGTGTCGTGGTCGCACTCGGGCGGCCTGCCCAAGGCCGCGTGCGGGAACGGGTGGGACATCTTCATCGGCGGCGCGGGGACGATCCGCGGGTTCAAGGTGACGAACAGCGGCACCTGGCGCACGGATGCCAACCGCTCGGTGAGCATCGGCTACTTCTACTCGAATGTCCAGAACCAGACCGCCTTCCTCCGCAACGATGTGTTCACCGGGAGCGAGGCGCTCTGGACCTGGTTGACGCCGCTCGACTCGGCCAACGTCAAGCTCGCACCCATCGGGAGCGTCCCAGCCAGCGGGCAAGACGTGAAGGTGCTGATCAATGCCTACGAGCCCGGCCGGGCGAACATCGCGGTGTGGAATTGGTCGAAGTCCGCAAGCGCGACGGCCAGCGTGCCCGGCCTCGGGAGCTACGAGGTGCGGCGGGTGGATGACTTCTACGGTGCCGCCGTCGCGACCGGAACTGGTCCCTCGGTGACGGTCCCGCTCAATGGTGCCCAGTTCGGAGCCTTCATCGTGGCCCCGGTCGGGACGCTGCCGCGCTGAGACCGCAGACCGCCTTCGCGTAGTCGGCGCCTGCGGGACTACGACAAGCCGGGCGCGGCCGTGAGCCGGTCCCCCCGCTCCGGTGTCGGGATGTGGCGTGCCGGGGGATGAGCGACGTCGGAATAATCTAGCTGGTCGCGCGCCGGACCATGCCAGCCGACGCCGCCCCGGAGTGAGGTGGTGGCGCCGGCGTTTTCCCCCCTCGTGCTCGACGGGCGAGTACGACCTGGTAGAGCTGGCACACCTCGCGAACCGCGCGCTCGGGGCTGTAGACGCTTGCGACCCGCGTCTGAAAGGCGCGGGCAGCGCTCGCGCGGCCTTCGGCATGCTCCAGGAGCCCGATGATGGCGGAGGCCAGGTCATCGGGCGATCCGGGCTTCACTAGCGCGCCAGCGCGCCCGTGGTCGAGCACCTCGGCGCACTGCCCAACGCTCGTGGCCACGACAGCAAGACCGGCGCGCCCATAATCGAGCAACGCCAGTGGCAATCCCTCGGATCGCGAGCTCAACACTCCAATGTCGGCGCCGGTCAGGAGCGCCGCCACGTCGGACCGATAGCCGAGCCGGGTGACGTGCGCCTGGAGACCCAGGCGCGAGATGTCCTGCCGAATCCGCTCGCCGTAGGCATCCTGGCTTTCCGTGCCGACGAGCAGAAGGTGGGCCGCGGGCGCACGCCGCATCACGAGTGCAAACGCCTACAGCAGCGTCGCATGGTCCTTCTGCTCTCGCCAGTTGGCGACGCAGACGATGCGGAACCCCGGCACGCCGGGGAGGGTCGGAACGGCGGTACCGCCGGAAGGAGGCACGACGAAGTTGGGGATGTATCGAATCCGCTCCGCCGGCACACCCAGGGCGGCGGAGGCCCAGTCCGCGAGCAACGAGCTGACGGCAATGACGCCTGCGATCCGGCTCGCTAGCGGCCGGTACGGCCAAGGTCGACGCTGACCGATGTCCCGACCGAAGTGGTCGTGCCACACGACCGCGGGCCAGGGCGGAAAGACCGAGGCGGCCGCGGCAGTGAACACGGCGGTGCTGTGGGCATGGAGCAGCTGGATGTCGTGACGCCGCACGTATCGAACCAGGCGTGCCAGCGCGCCGGCATCAAACCGGCGGACACGCGCCAACCGCAAGCGCCCCACGTCCGGTCCGACGGCAGCTGCGAGCGGCCCCTCGTGCCGGGTGGTGCAAAGGTGGGGCTCGAACTGGTCGCGGGGCAGCAGGTTGGCCAGGCTCATCGCCATTTGCTCCGCCCCCCCCACTTCGAGGGTGTCGATCAGGTGCATCACGCCGATCGGGCTCATCCCGGCTCGTCCGCAAGGACCGGCGGGGCCGGGTCCGGCCTGTACCGAACATCGACCCGCCAGCGCTCGGAGAGCAGCTCCCCGATAGCGGCGCGAAGTCCTTCGAGTGAATACCGGTGCGCCCAAACGGCGGCACGAGCGCCCATGTCCAGGTGCTGGTCCGGCCGCGCCATGACAGCGACAATGGCGTCCACCAGTCCCACCCGGTCGCCCGGCTGGACCAGAATGCCGCGGCCGTCCGACAACATGCGCGGGATGAAGCCGCGGTCCGCCCCGATGCAAACCAGCCCGTAGGCCATGGCTTCCGCGATGGCCTTGGGCCACCCTTCCGCATCGGACGCAAGCACGAGCACGTCCCCCCATTCATACCAGCGCTGC
>Ga0134126_10005444_pt1 | contig 15912 bp, 16 predicted proteins | sample KB31752_FD_96881 | JGI IMG/M metagenome (GOLD analysis project Ga0134126, IMG submission 96881) | Terrestrial soil microbial communities with excess Nitrogen fertilizer from Kellogg Biological Station, Michigan, USA - KB3-175-2 | ecosystem: Environmental > Terrestrial > Soil > Unclassified ...
CACCGCAATCGCTCCATGCGCCACCTCCACCCTCGCCTTCCCCCCGCGATACACGACATTCCCAAACCCCGTAGCCGTCGACAAAAAACTCACAAAATCCCCCACCTTCGAATCCACATACAAAGTTTGAGTCACCGCGTCATATCGTACCCCCGTCAATGCCTCGATCAACGCATAGCTGCTCAATGCCCTGGCATACCAGTGACCGCATTCATATTCATCGAAAGGATCGCGTACCCGGCCGTCATACCGGCTGCGCGCAGTGCGAACAATATCGAGTCCCTCACGAACCCGACCCTGAAAGATCAAATGCGAAGCCACCTCATATTCGACACCCGTCCATACTTCCGGGGCGAAGCTAAAAGGCAGTGACAGCTGTCCGCCCTGCGGCCACGTACACAGCAAAAGCCCGCCCTCGGCCCCCAGTGCATATCCCGGCCGTTCCGGGTTACTGTGACCCGACAGGTCCTTCACAAGATTGAACTTATACACCGACAACAAGTGCGAACTCACCTTCGAAGAATCCAGCGAACCCGGCAACCCGCTAACACGCGCCATCCAATCCCCGATCACTCCATCCGAAAGACAGCCCGAACCATACTGATACTTCGGCCCTTCCCGCTTCAGCAGCTCCAGGGCTTCAGGTGAATAACCACTATGGATCGAATGTTCGGAAAAAGCAACCGGATCGGCGGCATTCAGTCCCTTCCATTGTATCTTCTGAATAAAATAGGCTCCATTGAACAACTGGTCTTCCATAAACCGCCGGCAACGCGCATACAGCGCCGAATAATCGGCCGCATCCTCGCCCAGATAGTCGGAGATAGCTACGAAAGCCTCCAGCGCACCCGCATATACACTCGTCGTCATCCCGTCAGGTCCCCAGAATTCGATATCATAGGTGTTATGGTGAGGCTCTTCCAGCGTGCCTTTATGACGCGGGTCCCATGTACGGATACAATAGTCGAGACTCGCCTTCACCCGCGGATACAACCCGCGCAGCCACAAACTATCCCCGCAGATCCGCCAGTCGCGATATACCTTCATGATCCCGCCCAGCTGTCCGTCCGAGGCGGCGTAGAAGTCGTGCTTTTGCGGGCGTATCGGAAGTGCGGCGCGAAACTGCTGATGACCTGCCGCGTTCTGATCCTCAAAAAACTCCGTCTGTCGCATACTACGTTCCAAAACAGGAAATAAATGCGGAAGCGCCTGTGCATAGTTCCAGACATGTGTACAGCTTCCCGGGCAGGAGCCTTCATCGTCTTCGCATCCTTCCCATGCCCAGAGCCTACCGTCATATTGACGTAATACCGTCGGAGACTTGAGTATCGACAAATTAGCCGCGATAGCCTCCGTCACCTCCGGCGGCAGCGTGCTTCGGAAGAAGGCATCGCGAAAGGCGACCGACTCCTGACGCAACGATGCATAATGCGTCAGCCAATATGCCGTCACCTCGCCGATGGAACCAAACTTACTGCTATACCATGGCTTATGGTAGGGTGAAGGAAGATCCACCGACGCATCGCGGACCGTACTATCCGCCGGATCGGTGAAATGCGATCCGAACCGTAACCGGGTATCCGGCACATACCACGCTACATATACCCGGATAGTCTTTTCCTCCCCCGCCCCCAGCACAAACGGCACAAAGAACGATGCGCCCCTACCACCGGGTTGCGGATCCACCGCCACCGCCGATGCATCCCGTATATGCTTCCACGTTATGGTCAGCGGATCGTAATAGCCACCGCGGAACCAGCAGTAGTCGACCACTGTCGCGGGGTCGTCGGTAAAAAAGGCCAGATCGCCCTTCGCCTCCGGCGCCCGGGCGGTATCCTGCGAGAGGATAAACCCGTGTTCCATCGGCACCACCTGTGAAAAATCGCGTTTGGTCGCGGAGTTGAAGGAAAAGACATATTCGCGGGAGCGCGCCGAGGTATTTTTAAAATGATATTCCAGTGCGCCCACCGGCAGCGAAGAATTGTCGGCATCCGTGGGAATAAAGGGGCTCCAGCCCGTGATCTGCACATCCAGTGGCAATGCGGAATCGTGTAGCCGGATCTCGGCGAACGGAAATCGTCCCAGAAAAACAGCTTCGCGAAAACGTGCCAGGCCTATGTCGGTGCCGTATACCCCATGGCCCCCGGAAGGAACGCTAAACCTTTTCCATCCCGGAACCGGCCCTTCGAGTACCCGCGCGCCGTCGGGATCCCCTTTTACCCCTATTGCGGCAAAAGCCTTGGGAGTGTTAAATACCGCCGGTTCATTGCGGATCGACAGATGCGATATCGTTCCCGTCCCGTCCAGACAGAACATACCGGCGCCGATGCCACCGATCGGAAATGAAACCATATCGAGATTGGAACCTGTATAAACGCCGTTGAAGGAGTGGCCGCCCGCGGGAGCCGAACCACCAGTGCCGCCCGCAGGAGCCGCCGCACCATTCCCACGCACAGGAGCCAGCGCACCATTTCCGGCCACAGGAGCCGCTGCGCCATTTCCCCCCACAGGATCCGCCCCACCCGTCTGCCCAAAAACACTGGGTACCGCACCCAGCAGCAATAGCCCGAAGAATATCGATTTCATGTCACAACAACGGCAAAACGACTGAACAACCACTGCAGCAGTAAAAATTAACCCCGGCGCCCGCCGTCCCTAAAAACGACTCGGCCCGCTTCCCGGGTACCGGAGCGAGCCGAAATCTAGAGGTTTAATGGATATGGACCGATTAACGCAACCCACTTGTACTTGAGGTTGATTGGTCGAGCATATGTGACAGCAGGGAAAATTCAAGGGTTCTATAAGGGAACGATGCTTAGTACAAAAAGGATGCCTGTTCCGGTGTTAAAAAGATTGCAGTTTTTGAGTAGGTTTGCAGCATGAGTCTTAACATAGACATCCTCAGCGTATTACCCGAATTGCTGGAATCTCCGTTCAACCATTCGATCATTCGCCGGGCCAAAGAAAAAGGCTTATTGGAGATCAAAACCCATCATCTAAGGAAGTGGGCCGTCAATGAATACGGTCAGATCGACGACTACCAGTATGGCGGCGGAGCGGGGATGGTGATGATGCCGGAACCGCTGGCGGCCGCGATCGACTCGCTGTCGGCGCCCAAACCTTACGATGAGATCATCTATTTCACCCCGGACGGCACGACGCTGGACCAGCGGATGGCCAACCGGCTTTCGCTGAAAAGCCATCTCTTGCTGATCTGCGGGCACTATAAGGGTATCGATCAGCGGATACGCGATCGTTATGTGACGATGGAAATATCTATCGGAGACTATGTCCTCAGCGGTGGCGAGCTGGCGGCGGCAATCCTCGTGGATGCCATCGGAAGACTGATACCGGGGGTGTTGAATGACGAGACATCGGCATTATTCGATTCTTTCCAGGACAATCTGCTGGCGCCGCCCGTATATACGCGGCCCGCCGATTGGAGGGGCGAGAAGGTGCCGGACGTGCTGCTGAGCGGCGATCCCCGAAAGATCGAGGACTGGCGTAATGAACAATCCCTCCAACGGACCAGGCAGCGAAGGCCGGATCTATTGGAGGGAGAGGAATAAAAAGTCTGCTCCGCGAGCCGCCACCGGCGGCTCAGGAACCCCAGGGTTCATTCTAGCGTAATACCATCGAGGCCCATATCAGCAATTGCAAGATCAGGTAATAGCCAAGGATCAGCAGCGTGTTGTAGACGATCGTCTTTCTCATAAAGGAAACGGATTTAAAATTTGCCTCCAGGCCCGCCCCTTGAAGACCAAAATAGTACCAAACTCCGCCTTTTCAAATAGGATTTCTACCAGCAAAGCCCTGAAAATTCCCCGCGAAAAAGAGCTCTCCACACCCTTTATTTTTTTAATGTCATTTTAATTCACGCTTAACCGGTGATTTTCCGCTCAATAGCGCAAACCTACCGGTTATCCAATTGTTAAACCGTAGCCTCGTATACAAACACCCACTTATCAGCGTTTAATCTTCTCTTAATTTTTTTAGTCCAACCCTGCACGGAAATTGCACGTCTATAGATAAGCAGAAAGACGTAAAACTGTCAGTAGGATCACAAACCAACTCGTAAATGACTATTAGCGGATTTACCATGGTGCGGAATGCCACCAAACTCTATTATCCTATCAGGGAGGCTATCTCATCCGTGTTGCCCCTCGTCGATGAGTTCGTCGTTGCGGTGGGCGACTGCGATCCCGACGACCGGACATTGAAAGAGATCGCCGCCATCGGCTCTGATAAGATCCGTATCATCCATACCGTTTGGGATCTCGACAAGTACCCGCGGGGGATGGAGCATGCGCATCAGACCGACATCGCGAAGGCGGCCTGCACCGGCGACTGGCTCTTCTACATCCAGAGCGACGAGGTCGTTCATGAGGATGACCTGCCGGTCATCCGGGCCCGTTGTGAGGAGTTGCTCGAGGATCGTTCCGTAGAGGGCATCCTCTTCAAATACCGCCACTTTTGGGGAGATTACGACCACTATATCACCTCGCATGCCTGGTATGCCAATGAGATCAGGATCATCCGTAATGACAGGGATATTCACTCCTGGGAGTCGGCACAATCTTTTCGGCGCATCCCGGGTTTCGACGGCATTCACTATCGCCAGAAAAAGGGTACCTACAAGCTGAAGGTAGCGCGCGTGGATGCGCATATCTATCACTACGGCTGGGTGCGGCCGCCGCAGTATATGCAGCAGAAGAGAAAGGCTTTTGCCGCTATCCATAGCGGCAAGACGAGGGCGGAGGAGCATTTCCGGAAGGAGCAGGAGGAGTTCGATTTTGGCAATCTGAGTCAGCTGTCGGTGTACGTGGACAGCCATCCCGTCGTCATGCAGGAGCGTATCCGTCGGTTCAACTGGGCGGATCAATTGGAGCGTCGCCGGCATAAGGTGCCGGTCCGTCACAAACACGAGAAGCTTAAATATCGTCTGCTGACCTTTATCGAGGAGAACTTCCTGGGTGGGCGGCAGATCATGTCTTTCAAGAACTATCGACTAGTGAACCGGTAAATACCGGTTCACCCCATTCGGATCGGTGCCCGATCCGAATAAAAAGAAAATTCCGGCAAAAAGGGGGGCCTTTTGCCGGAACGGAGGGTCCAGACGGGCCCTCTTTTTTTTATTTAGGCATCTCGAAGATCGCCGGATCGATATCCTTATTGATCTCGAATTTCTTGTTGGTGATAGTCACCGTTCCGCCCTGGGGGTTGTCGAATGCCTGGGTGCCGGGCATGACCACGCCGCCGTCGGTCTTTTTGTAGTCGCTGAAGTGGATGACCCTGGTAATTTGCTGACCGCCCATATTGGCTTTGGCTTCGACCATATCGATGAGGTAAGTCTTCATATTGATATAGTAGGTCGCATCTTCGCCGTTACTGTTGGTCAGGTGTATCTTGTAGTCTGCGGTATCTTTTCCTGTCAGTTCGATCTTGCCACCATCGGCGCTGTAGTTCATCAGGGGCCCTCCGATGACGAGTTGGCCCTGCGATTGTTTGACGGCTTCGGCCGGCAGTGCGGTAGCCGTGGCCTGGCCCGCGAAGGGGTTGATGGTCCAGCCGCCCTTGTCGGTAATGCATTGGATGATCTTGGTGTCGTTGACATCCGTTTCATTCTTGAAACCCTTACCGTTTAGGATATACGTAGTTGTCGTTCCGCCGATGCCGTTGTAGTCGAATTCGGAAGAGATAACGACTGACTTGATGCTGCTCAGCAGGGCCTTTCCGCCGATAGCATCGATATTCTTGCTCACGATCTCCTCGGCGGTCTGAGCGCAGCAGGTGGTAGAAACGCTGCCGCCGAGTACAGCCGCTAGTAGGAAGAAGGACGCTTTTCTAAAGGTTTTCATGTAGAAGTTTTTATAAAAAATATTTAATATACATCAAACTTAGCGAGAAATCGCATCAGTAGGTTTACCTTTCATAAAAATACCTTATTCACAATTTAAAAACCTTATCGTATGCAAAAGGAGATCTTTCAGCGATTGAATCGGATCGATCACTTGATCCGCATTAAAGGTACCGGTACTCCGGCCGAACTGGCGGATAAGATCGGTATGTCAGAGCGCAGTATGTACGAGTACATCCGCCTCATGAAGGAATTCGGGGCGCCCGTCGTTTACTCCCGGTCCCGCAAGAGCTATTACTATCTCGAAGATGGCAGTTTTACCATTCGTTTTCTATCCGAATAAAATTCATTCAGACCTAGCCTTTAGCCTTGCCTATCTGCTTTTCATTCTCGGCGCGTCCCCTGGGCGCGCCGTTTTGCTTACAATGAAAAAGCGGACCCCTACTCATTAGGTTCATCCGCTTACAATGGTGGAACAGCAAAATTTCTTTGATAACCCAAAACTAACGAAAAAACGCCAAAATAACCACCGCGGCCGAAAAAAACCCCGACCACTTACAACCCCATACTACTCAATATCTTGCTAACCGGCACCCCCAGCACTTTCTCGCTGATCTTACTCAATTCCTCCGGCGTCCCCGTGAAGTGATACACGCAATGCCGGTGCGTCAGCTCCGCCCCCGGCGCCAGGAATGCCGCAGGCGAAACACTCTCCAGTTCATAAAAAGGTCCCATCTGGCTGCCGTCCGTCAGCGGCCCGTCATTATAGGCATTGACCGCGTCTCCGCTGAACGGTGGCTTCGTCGTATTCCATTCCTGGTTGAGATACCGCGCCTGCCCATCGACGTTAAAGGAGATGATGGTCAGCACATGTCGTTTGGCATCATAGCTGCCCGCCACCTCTTTTGCGCGCGGCGGATGGATGCCCAGCTTGCCCCTGCTCTTCCCGTCCGCCCTGAAAAATAGTACCCCGCTGTCTATCTTGATGCGGTCGCCGGGTATCTCCCCGAAATAGTCCGTCGTTGCCGGCTTACTTCCATCACCCATCGCATACGGCACCACGATGACCGTCGAGTCCGACGGCGGGAACATATCCAGCATCCAGATACAGGGCATTCCCGTAGTCTCCGTCCATGCCTCGCCGCCTGTATTTGTCAGCGTATTGACCGTACAATATCCCACAGCCCGCACCTCCGTCCCCGCCGGCAGAGCCAACCCGTTCTCGATTTCCCACTGGCTGAGTATCTTCACCTGCCGTTTGATCGACATATTCAGTCTCGTGCCCGCATAATTCACCATCTGCATATCCTTCCGCAGGCTCACCGAGCTTTCGGTCTTTGCCGTCACGTCCCACGGTTCCGTGTCGAATGCCGCCGGCGTCTTCCAGTTGGCAAATTCCATCTTCGCGCCCGGTTGGAAGAACAACGAAAATCGTCCCCCTTCCGGCCCCAGCCATAAGCGGCCCTCCCCGCCATAGGCATTCATATGCGCGTCGGGCTTGCCTTCGAAAGCCTCATAGTGTATCCAGCCAAAGCTGGTCCCGCTGTCGCCCGCAGCCGTCGACGTAAACACCTTCCCCTGGTACTTCGGCGAAACGACCACTCTCGCGGCGTCCCCGCTACTAAGCACGACGACGCTGTCATGCTTATTCAAAAAATCCAGATCATAACCGAAGCTCCCGGGAGCATAGGTGGCTTCCCGGTGGGTAGTACATGCAGATAACATGATGATACTTACTAATAATTTAGGCAATCGTTTAGGCATAATCTTTAATGTAATACACAATTTTACGCAAAAAAGGGATTGATAACCATCAATCCCTTTTGAAGTACCTTAATGCTGGCGGCAGTGCGCCTTCTTTTTCTTTGCCGGGCTAAGAACGTACAGCTTCCGGAGCGGCTTGCCTCCTCCCCCGAAAAAAGGCGGACCCGTTGTTCGCTTTTTCATCTGTGAAACTACTTGTTCCGGAATGTCGGGATCGGAAGGTCTATATCGTGACAAACATCGATCTTTCATTCGTATGGATTTCCGTCGGGCATGATCCGGAAATTCAGATAGCTTGAGCTGGAATGCCGACCATATCTTTTCGACATCGACACTCCGGGCATCTGATGCTGACCTTCTTTTTTTGTTACTGATCAGCATGCGAAGGAAGAGAAAATGAGAAGCAGGAAGAGAGAGGTTTTCCTCCTCATCTAAACGAGCGGCTATTTTAAGGTTGTCTCTGAGCGATCTCAGAAAATCAGCCTTCGCCTTTTCTTTTATCATTTTTACCAGATTTTCTTTTTAGATCTTTCCTGCGGCGGAAAGAAAGTTTGGTGTGATCGGGCGGTATCTTGTCGGAAATTTTCTCGATGATGAATTCAATTCCCTTCTTTAGCCATTCTGCCACCGTCTTCACATTGATCCGAAGGTACTCGGCCGTTTCCTTTAAAGTATAGCCCTCGATAAAGATACATCTGAGAACTTCCTTATAATGCGGTTGCATTTCCTCCACGCAACCTTCGAAACCAAGATCGTAAAACGTATCGATTGCCGACTTCACATTCCTGGTAGTATCTTCATCCGCCATCTCCAAATTCAGTTTATCACCCATTGGAAAGATCGATCGGTCAAGTTTCCCCCACGGCTTTTTAAATCCCCGGTATTCCCCATTTACCATATTCCATGCCACTCTATGTAGCCATCCCGATAAATGCGCCACCGTCTTAAAATGTTTTTCCCTGTTATTTATATTTAATTGAGCGTTCCTATGCAATTTCAGGAACAGATCATCCGTGCGCTCCTCCAGGTAATAATAGTTTCTGGGCAAATATTTTTCGAAAAAGCATAGCATGGTTATATAGAAATATAAAAATGCCCTTTTGATATTGCCTTCCTGGTTGAGCTCCTTAAGCATTTCCGGCTCAGGCTTATCGCCTTTAGTATTCCTGTTCATTGCTGACTTTTTTGGGGTGTACAAATGGGTTTAAAGGGATCCCCAAAAAGTCTCTTTTTCAATGTACGTCCTGCAATAGCGTAATCATTAACCTGTCCCTCCAATGCATACAAACGATTCCCTTCCGGTTGCTTCCTCATCTCCTCCATTATCAGTATCCTAATAAATTTCCCCTCCCGATTCTGAAAAAACATCTCCAAATCGCCATTTCCCTTCACTTCCAGGTACACTTCCCCATTTGCCTTCAATTGCCAAACTCCTTCGCATTTCTGAAACTTCGTAAAAACAGTGCTTCCATCATCAGGATACGGAACATTTCCGACCTCGCCTACGAGTTGTACAACGCGTAAAACAATGGTCAGTGCCAATAAACAAATACCTAAATGCCTGGCTACCATGATTTCTTTTTTGTTGGGTGTTAAATAGTGTAATTGTTTCTGATGCCAAATGTCAGCCTATGGCCGGGTCATAGGCCTCAATCAAATGACCCGGTTGCGCTGGCGCCAATACCCTAAGTTTTAGTGGTAACGAGTAGATCATCTCGATAGGAAAGGTAGAATAGGTAGGATCGGTTTGTATCGTAGCGGACGCCGAATGCGCCCCTCACTTAGTATTATGCTGAAATCGAGAAAAAAACCAGTCCTTCGCCCAACTTTTTCGAAAAATAAATATCCAAATTTGTCAACATGACGGCGGCCGCAGCCGGTACGCCTCCTTCCGCCTCGCTGCGGCCTGAATGCAGTTTTACGGTATACCTTACTGCGCATTCATAGCAGAGTTTCTTCTTACTTTTCCGGCGTGATCATTGCTCCTGGTTAGTGCATTTAACATTTTCCGGTATGAAGAGAAAGGATGAACTACTGATCCGTTCGATCAGGGACTATCTTGATGAAAATTTATATAAGGAGCATTCAATTCCGGGGCTTTGCCGGCAGTTCACCATCAATCGGGAAAAACTGCAGGCCGGATTCCATCATCTTGTACAATCCACCGTCCACGCCTATATTGTCCGGCAACGGATCGAACGCGCCGCCCGACGGCTGCTGGAATCCGACGATTCGATCAAGGCTATTGCGCTCGACAGCGGATATAAAAAACAGCGCAGTTTTAATAAGACCTTCAAAGCGATCTACAACCTTACGCCCGCTACTTACCGCCGCCTGCATCAGCAAAGTGTGGAAACATCGTAATAGTCTATTCCTTTTGGTCATAATTCTATCCTTTTCGGGAATGCCGTCCTGGTTAACTTGAAAAGTCTACGAACCTTATTTTATGAAAAGAACGATCATTGTCGACATCATCTGCTATTTCTTCATTCTGCTGTTCTTATATACCGGCGCTACCAAACTCATGGAAGTCCGGCTCTTTAAGGAGCAATTGGTCTCTTCTCCCCTGATGGGTTCGCTTGCGGGTTTTATAACTTGGGCTCTTCCGATCGGCGAATTGATCCTGGCAATTGGACTATTTATCCCGGCATTGCGACTGAAGGCGCTGTATGCTACTACGACCCTCATGGCTCTTTTTACCATCTACGTCATCGCCATATTCTTTATTGATAATCAGATATCATGTAGTTGCGGTGGGATTATAGAAGAATTGTCTCCAAAACAGCATATTCTTTTCAATAGCGCCTGCGTGATCCTAAGCGCGGTAGCGATAGCGTTAAGCCGGCGCGAGCCGGCGGCGCCAGGAGTAAAATGGTCGACAGGAACATCGGTCCTCGTGCTCTTCTTGTTCATTGGCTGGACGCTCTTCACGGCCTTCATGGCCACCGTGAAGGCAAAAACAGGAATGGAGGGGCGGCTGCTCCCATCTTTCGATCTTTTGCTTCCCGACAGTTCGACTCATCTCAATACCGCCGCCATTCCAACCGGAAAAACCTTCGTCGTCATCGGATTCCAACCCTGGTGCACACATTGCCAGGCCGAGACGAAGGATATCATTGCGCATATCCAGCAACTAAAGGATATACCCATTTACTACGTGACGCCATATCCATTTTGGGAAATGAAAGTGTTTTACAAACACTTCAAGCTGGACCAATATCCCAATATCACGATGGGCAGGGAGGCGAATGATTCTTTCTTCCGGTATTTCAAAGCGCATGGCGTTCCCTTCACGGCCGTTTTCGACTCGAAGAAACGTCTAAAACAGGCATTCATCAGTCAGATCGATGCCAACACATTGATTCGCGCGGTGAAAGAATAAGATCGGAATTGGAAAATAAAAACTGCGTTTGGTAAACCAACAATATTTGCTTCGACGCATCCCCATGGCGTATATTGTAGCCGAAACAACAGGCAGGTCCCCCTGCCGCCTTCCCGATGCCCTCGGGCGGTCTTATTCGACCCAAACTGCTGAAAACAATAACTCCACATCCTTTTCCACTCTATTAGCAGCATTGTAAACCTATTTTCATTCACCGGCCAAAATCGGCCACAAACCTTATGCTATGAAGTCGCTATTACATCGACTCGTCCGCCTCGACTATTTGATCCATCTCAAAAGTACCGGCACCCCCGCCAACTGCGCCCAAAAGATCGGCATCTCCGAACGCAGCCTGTACGATTACCTGAAGATCCTCAAGGAAATGGGAGCACCCATCAAATTCTCCCGCAACCGCGGCACCTATTATTACAACGAGGATGGTAGGTTCCGGATTTCTTTCATTTCCGGACACGAACATCAAAGCGTTGATGACCTGATCGCTATGGGGTAGCGCGTCAAGTGGTATTCCTCCGGCGTCTCCAAAGTGATGCTATGCACGCGATGATAGCAGTGAGCCAGAAAATTGCCTGGGTTAGGACAAAAAGCCCGATAGCCCAGACGAGCACCCGGCCCAGCGACTGGTATCTTTCGAAGGCTGCGAGGCTGAAATTTTCGAAACCATTCTGGCCGCCCCCTGCGAATAGAGGCCCGCTCATTACCCATACGGCAATAGACAAAAAGACAAATGTCAATGCAATTTGCACCCATCGCAATTGAGGAGAAAGCCAACGGTATTTTCGGGCAAGCAAATGCATTACCCACGTGAGTAATAGTAGTAATATCACCGGGAGGAAGATCTCATTGATACCCCAGGAGGTTTTTCCAAACACGAAATAGGTGTCGTCGAGCTGGATATCGAACGATGTGTTGCCGACTATCACAGGCGCAGCCAGCATGGCCAGAATTAGCAGGAACTCAGGAAGGCGAAATAGAGATCTCATAAGTCGGTGACAAGATAAGCATTATCACCGCGTCCCCTCCAGCCTTTTTCGCTACCTTCCCCAAAAGAACCACCCCATCCTCCTTACCTTTGGCAAGGACCCTTATGTACACAAAGCACGAAACTTCCAAACAAAAGCAAGCCTTCTGGACCTCCTTCGGCGCATACATGAAACCCGTCCTGTCCGCCGACGGCGAAAAGATTAGTTGGCTAAACTATAAGACCGGGAATAAGGACATTGCGTTCAAAATGGACGTGGACCGCGATCGCGCCATTCTATCCATCGTCACGGACACCGATCCGGCGGTCGCGGATCGATTGTTTCAATTGCGACCCCTCTTCGAGGAATCGCTGGGCGAGCAGGATTGGAGCTGGCAGCGTCACGCGTCCACAACCACGGTCTCTAAAGAGCTCACCGGCATAAACATCTTCCAGCGCGAGGATTGGCCCGCGATCATTTCCTTTCTGAAACCGAGACTGATGGCCCTCGATGCCTGGTGGAGCATGGCGCGATACCAATTCGAAAATTGTTCATGATCGTTTTCTCTTTATCCTCCAACCCGCCCACATCCAGGTAACTATCAGCAAGACCGCAAGCTTTACTATTTCGAAAACCAGAAGTTGCCACGCATCGTCTGGTGCATAGCTCGCCGCAATAATGCCGGCCAATACGACGGATGAAAGCCCAAGCGTCAAAAACAAATATTTTAACCCGACTCCGATAAATCCCCTGCCTAGGATCAATATTTCCTTCCCAGCCTTCCGACCCAAAAAATAAGTCCCGCCAAAAAGAATCGCGTATCCCAAAAGCTCCGGGGGGTTAAGTACTTCCGAAAGATAAAAAAGTATCCCATTGGCAAAATCGCCTCGGGTTTCCTGCAATACGTGCCAAAGCTCCAAAACAAGTACAGTAAATAAGAGCGTTTGAACTGCGATTCCGCCACCAATGCGGCGCGCTTCTTTCATCTCCATATCCCCCCAAATTAGCCGATTTTTCATATTTTTCAGCAAGAAATGGCACAACCAATAAACCAATGAAACAAACATTCCTTATTGTGGTCATGGCCATTTTGGCACTACCTTCCTTTGCCCAGACTCCCGTGGAGGCGAAAGTCTGGCTGGAAAACTTTTTCCGACACCACCAGAAGATCGTGGTTGACGCGACGGTGCGGAGGTCCTCGCCAGGTACAAGAACCTTCAATTACGATGTGGATATCAGCCCCGATTCACTCGTTGTGACCATCGAAGGGACGACGACGTACACTGCCACTCATTTGACTTATAAGGTAATCAACAGATACGCCATCTGCTGGAAAGATATAGCTTCCCTTGCCCCTTATCCCGGCCATCCAAATTTGTATACCGTGACCCTCTTCGAAGACCGATACTTTCGGTCGACACTCATCCTACCCCACCCAACGACCCCCCAGCCCACCGTGGCTCAACGACTTGAAATCCAGGTCGGCACCGATAGTACGAACCGTAGTGCATTCCGCGATAAATGGCGAGCACTGGTGAAAGGAAATCTACGCTTAAGGCAGGGCCCCTGATCGATCGTCGCTGCAAATTCAGCCGACGCGGCCGGTGCGACATCGCGGTTTTCTCGTCTTTGATCCGCTTTAAAAACATTGCCGGCTTGTCTTCACTGGGCGGATAAAGCCTGAGTATACCCGCAATTTTCAACCACTGCTAATTTAGGGGTAAGAAACACTTTTGCGAAACGACTGATCCTTCTTTTGTTTTGATGGTTCCAAGTCGCCTGCTACACGCACATGGCTTCGAACTCACCTGCCATTTACAAATCGATTCCGGAACTCACCCTAGTGACAAGTGCGAGCGCTGCAAAAAATAGGAAGCTGTCAAATAGGCGCCTGTTGTGGGGCAGGATTCTCCCGTTAGAAATCCCTTTGAGGTTTGCTCCTTTTATAGCTGATTTAAAAGCAATAGAATGGGGAAAAGGGACTTGCAGTTACTTAGGTAATGTGCTAACTTTCCCTGAATTGAAACAGTTTGCGACTCGTCAAGGCTGGTCTCATTTTTACTTCAGCCTATCGTCCAAAATATAATAAAGTTTTTCCAATGAGCGGTCACACTTACCTTCTCGTAATTGGTATCGAAAGCTACCATGAAGGTGCCTTAGCGAAAGTGCAATACGCCGAAAAAGACGCATCTGAATTTATAAACGCTTTTATAGCATTAGGCTACGATAAAGAAAACTGCGCATTATTAATAAGTAACAAAGCAACAAAGACAGCGATTTTAAATCACATGTCTAAAATTATAGACAAGACTACAGAAAATGACCGCATAATATTCTACTTTGCAGGACATGGGTTTTCAGTGAGTGGATTTAATATGTTAGCCGCAGTGGATTCCTCGATTGACTCACTTGAAACTACATGTATTTCTGTTAAAGAGATATTATCATTAATTCAAAAATCGAATTCAAAAAGGAAAATATTATTTCTGGATAGCTGCCATAGTGGATTTCAAGCACTAGAAAATGTGAGAGACGGAAATTCAAATTTTAATAGCGCCAACCTAGATTACGAATTTAGAGATATTGAATATTGCACAGGTTTTGCGTCATGCACAGCAAATCAAAAATCGTACTCGGATTCTTCAATGAAAAACGGAATATGGTCGCATTTTTTAATTAAAGCATTCAAGGGCGATGGTGATGACTCACTTTACGAACATGGATTCTTAATGAGCGACAAACTACAAGCGTACCTAAGGTCTAATACCCAGGAGTTTGTGAGGAAGAATCTTAAAAAAGACCAAATACCAATCGAGTTTGGAAATAAAATGGATAGATTTGTTGTGGCAGATTTAAACCCATTATTTGCGGCCATTGAATCATCCAAAAGCAGTACCTCCCTCAACTTAACCTCCATTTCAATTTACAAGTCCGAAGAAAATGGCAAGGTAAAAAACCTCAGTGGCTTTATAAAAAGACAACACTCGGTGCCTGATAAGGTTGGTGAGTATGAAGACCGCTTCATTAAGTCAATCTCCAAAGAAATAGTTCATGATGAAATCCGACTTATAAGTGAAAGAATCCAGTTACATCTAAACTACAAGAGAAAAGAAATAAAGATACACGAAGAAAACGGTCTGGGATATATTGAAACGCCAGATTTTTATTATTCAATTTTTGTTTCGCAGTCAAAAACATATCCGGATCAATATGAAGTGAGACTGAAGCCTTGACAACATAAAAAACCCCTCAACAATAAACAACCCCGAATTTAATAACATTTTTGATAACTATTTCACTAGCTTAAGTTTTGAATTCAATAAAAAAATAGATATTCCTCAACTTATCGATGCGCTTGAAGAAAAGAATAAAAAAGTTAAATATGATCTCTCGAATCTAACAAAATGCAGTATAGAGTTAGACGGCTTAGATACAGAATTGATTATTACGCAGAACTCATTGGATATATTCTTTACCTTCCCTTCGACACCAATTAAACTAGTCGAATATTTCCAGAATGCTAGACTTCATTTGGAAATAAACAAAATACACCTAATTGAATCTGATTGAAGTATTCTTTACATCCCCAAAAAAGCAGCTTATCTTAATAAGATTTCCCGCCTATTACTGGTCCATGTACAGAAGGTCGCTATAGAGAAAGCATTGGATCTGGACGAAATCATCTCTTCGCTCCGGAACCGTCCCCATCAGGAGCCGGCCGCACAGAATAGGGATGTAGAAGATATGGAAGCTGGGTAGTCCCCACCGAGACAAACACCTCCTTATAACGAAGATCAGGATCATTGTGAAGCCTTATCGCTTTTAGGACAAGGTTAATTTAGACTTTTATTTCATCTTCCTTTACAATGATCGATTGTTTTTCCTGGAGCTGGATGGTGATCTGGTGTTCCCGTTCAATCGTCGTTGGA